>ERZ773068.187-NODE-187-length-33425-cov-5.421846_pt1 | contig 33425 bp, 40 predicted proteins | sample MGYA00580620_ERZ773068 | MGnify/ENA primary metagenome ERZ773068 (study PRJEB29015, sample SAMEA2737983) | human oral metagenome | biome: human oral; feature: human-associated habitat; material: dental | place: China | collected 2101 ... | reverse complement strand
AAAAAAATGTGTGAGAATTTTTTTAGTTGCATTCATAAAAATTTTTTTAAACTATAATACTCATGATTCTAAAATTTCGAGCGTCATTGAGTCACACCAAAATTTTGCTTCTGCACCAATGGGAATAGTAAACATTGGATCAGTATGCCCAAAATCCATATTTGTAATTATAGGCAAATTATAAAGTCAAAATTCTTGCTGAATCACCTGTAAAAGTGTTTCATTATAATCATTTTCATTTGGATATCTTCCAACCAAAATTCCATTAAGGTTTTGCAAGATTTCTTGAACGCCCAGTGAACGAATAATTCGCCTGAACATATCAACAGGCATATCCTCTTCTGATAATTCAAAAAATAAAATTTTCCCTTTCCAATCATCTTTTTTGGGCCAAATTTTAGTTTCCCATAAAAAATAAAATGTATCTAAACATCCTCATAATAATTTACCAGAAAAAGAATTCTTCTTTCATTTTTGTAGAATTTTCCAGGGCTGACTCGGCTGTAATTTTCGTGAAATTTGTTGATTTTGAGGATGAGTCCAATCCAAAAATTCATTTGTCCAACCAGATGAATTAGCAGTAATTTTCCCAATTTTTTCATCAGAAAATAAGGTTTTTTGTAGTGATTGTTGCATATATGGAAAAATACCATTATTTTCAGCAAATCAGGCCATAATTGTAGGACCATAATAGCTGCGAAGTCAGGCATAATAACACATAAAATGCAAAATAGTGATATCCGAGTAGCCGAGTAAAATTTTTGGGTTATTTTGAATAATATTAAAATCAATATATGGTAAAAGTCGTATAGAATCCTCTCATCCAATGCTTGCAATAATAGCTTTAACATCAGGATTCTTAAAAGCATCCATCAAATCTTGTGCTCGAAGTTCTGGATGTTTCGTACTCTTTTTGGGTGTTATAAAAGTATGTTTCATAGAAATCGGACATACCCCAAATGCTGCTTCTAGCTGTTTGCAACCAGCAGCATAACGATCATGAAAAATATTAGGCCCCGCAAAAGATGGCGAAATAATCGCGACCATGTCTCCCGTTTGAAGTTTTTTAGGAATTTTCATAATGTTTATTTAAAATATTTATAAAATAATTCCGTACCTAGTCAACTTGCAAAAAATTTTTCCTTTTTGTCACCCAGAATTTCTTCGGTCCAATTAGAAAAGCCTCCATCCACTAAATTCATTTCTAAATCATCCTTATTTTTTGCAGAAATATGCATGCTTAAACCATCATAATAACCGCTTCATTTCACGCGATCAACATCAAACAAAAAAGTTACATCAGGAAAGCGTTTTTTTAAATCTACAAGAACATATTGGTGAATTTTTCTTAACGTATTAAATGAGACATGCACGCCCTTTTCGTGCAAATAATTTTCGATTTCATTTAATTCTTCGCAAGTTTTTACATGAGAATTTATCGAAAAATTTAACACTGGGAAAATCCCGACATCATTTCTCATTAACTCCTTTTTCTTATCAAGGTGAAGAGGGTATTGCGCTAAAATTTTTTCTGCAATCATTAAATTAGCAATTTTCACCTTGATATCCGAAATTCAAAAACCTTCTTGTTTGAAAGATTGCAATATTCGTAGATATAATTCGATGCTTTCTTTGAGAGTATCGAATTCAAAATTCATTCTATCAGTTTGTCTTCATAGTAAACAATAATGGAATGCTCGAAAATGTGGAGTAAATCATTCTTGATCAAATTTTTGTCATCGTATAATTCTGTGATGTGTCGCTAGTCGAAGTGTATTCATGTTTCCATTTTTTCGCATAATCGCTCATTCTAAGGCTAATGCAGTAGTAGCATCAGCCATCACCTCGTTTCCACGAGAAGTAGTTAAAACATTTTTAATATCAACTTGTCCTAGAAGAGTATTAGCACCGAGCGTCCCAACAGGACTCAACTCTATTGTACGCGTATTATCAGGAAGCAGCTCATAAATGTGCAAATCATTTTTCATGATTTCATACTGGGCAATCGGGCTTGATGCTAAAAATCAATCTTGCATCCTTCTCAAAAGCAATTGAGGAGGAGTGTTCTGATTAATATTAGATTTCCTCTATATTTAAGAGTATAATCTGGGTTTGCTTTATATGGCATAAGGAAAATTTTATAATATAAGCATTAGTATTATAATAAAAAATATAACAATGCAAATAAAATATATTCTTTAAAATCCTCATATTTTTTGGAAAATATCAATTTCCCAAAATCTTTTTTCTTTTTAGTATTTTTTCATATAATCATCCAAATTTTTTATAAATATAAAACTTCAATCTCTCAAACAATATTCGCCTGCATATCTTAAAGAACGGATCTATGGCTCTAATACGATTTTGGCGCTCAATATCGGTTTTTATGTACATATCGACCATTCGACCAGACAGATATGCTTGTTACGATTCTTACAACGATTATCGGACTTTGGCTTGCCAGTCTTGTTTCTGATGTTCTTGCAGAAAAACTTATACAGCCAAAAGAAAAAATTCCGCGTCATGAACTAGGGGAAATGTATCGAAATAGCAAAGGAATTTTACATTCTTCACAGATGACCATTTTTGTATTGATACTTTCGATGTTGGGGGTAATACCCATAAAAAGCACCATGCTTACAACTATCATTCTCGGAAGTTTCCAATTCGTCGCATATATTTTGCTCACAAGCACTTATCAAGATCGCTCGTTTTGGGGTAATGTTATTGTGATTTCCATTCAGTTTGCATTGCTTGGTATTATTTTATTATTAAAAATTCTTCACTAAAAACAAAAAATACTTAATACAAATTTTTGCATTAAGTATTGATATTGCTAAATTTTGCAATAAGAATTTTTTCTTATTTTTTCCCAACCATCATACCAGCAAATGCTGGAATAATAGCCACTACGAGATATGCAAGCAAGCTAGTAATTTTAATATTATCATAAAATGAATCTGTGATATAAATCATTAAAAGCGAAATCAAAAATGATACGAGCCCAAGCGTCAAGATATTAAACGGGAAGGTGATAATCCGCAAAATAGAACCAATCACAAGATTTACAAGCGAAAGAATAACCGCAAAAATCAATGCGGAAATATAGGTATTTTGTCCCGTGAGTTCAATACCAAGCGACTGACCAAAATATGTCGCCGCAAGCCAAATAAGAAGCGCTACCAAAAGAAAATATCCGATTGCTTTCATACAAATTTTTAAGAAGTAGGTTTATTATAAAGGTTTCAAACAAAATTACAACCGAAAATTTGCAAAAGCAAAAAAAATATGCTAATATAAGAAAAAACTATGCACAAGAAAATTTTTCTCATCCTTCTAACGCTCATTTCACTCGCTCTGAGTGTTAATTTTGCTTATGCGGATCTCGAAATTCCCGGAAAGGAAATTCTCAAAGAAGTCTCAATTCATTCAGACAGTTTTCAGGACACGAAAAATGTCAGTATTAGTGATGCCAGAAATTTTGGCGGAAATCTTCTGTCTATTGCGCGCCTGGTGGTTGCAGGTTTTGCACTGATTTATATTGTTATTATTGGTGCCAATTTAATTGTTTCTTCAGACGATGAAGGGGTTGTTGCTAAGCAAAAAAAACAGCTTTTTTATTCAGGAATTGCTTTTATTTTTCTTAATATTCCTGATGTTGTGTATCGTATTTTTATGCGAACAGACAATCGAAATATTGGGGCGGGAACCTGGACGGATGTATCGAGTCAATCAGCTTTTTGGAATTTTTCAGGAGTTTTCGGTGCAGATAATTTTATTTCTAGCGTCATTAGCTTTTTGAAAGTTGTTGCTTTCGTGGCTGCAATATTGTCATTTATTTGGGGCGCGATTGGCCTCATGACTTCTCGCGGACAAGATGAATACAAAGAGAATGCCCAAAATCGTATGGTGTATGGCGTCCTCGGGCTGTTATTTCTTGGAATCGTTGAAGCATGGTCATACGCCTTCACACAAACAGGGCTCCAGGCAGAAATCTCGAAAATCGCTGGAAATGTCTTTGGGCTTGCGTTTTATTTTGCTGCGCCAGTGGCCGTCTTCTTCTTGATTCTCGGGGCATATTATTACATCACTTCCGCTGGCGACGAAGATCGTGCTTCCAAAGGAAAAAAAATATTTTTGTACACATTTTTGGCATCAATTATTTTACTTGCCGGAGCAAGTTTCTTGAATGAAATTATTGGTTTGACAAAATTTATCGGCTAATGTTGGTTAATTTTTACTTATGAAAAAAAATATCATTTCTCTCATTATTGCTTTATTTCAAATTTTTGCAATAACAAATATTGCCTTTGCTCAATGAAATAATTCGCAAGGAACAACGAGTGCTCAAATCGGTTCAGGATCGGTACTTGTCTCAGAAAAGCCTCTCGGAGCAAAATGTCAGTGTGTTCGTAAAGAGGAAAAAGGGGAGCAAACACAATATCTTGTCCAGGAAGAACAAATTTGTACACAAAAACCTCAAAATCGACTCTATATCTGTGAAGTTCCGTCTTTTACAAAACTGATTCAAGGAATTGTAAATTGGATTATCCAGATTGCGCTTTTGCTCGGAGTACTCGCTACTGCGGCACTTGGTGTGGCATGGACTATCGCTGGTGGCGACAATCCGGAATACAAGAAAAAACTCAAAGATTGGCTTGTAGGTCTGATTGTTGGACTCATTCTCATCTATGGATTCCAATATATTCTTGGAATTTTCGGCTGGATTTATGTGACAAATCTCTAAAATCTTTTTGCTGATTCGCATTTTTGATTATAATACGCCTATGAATGAAGGCGTATTTTTTGTTGTGGAACCAGTGAGTGGGCCACCAGTTTTCATCCTTGAAAATATTTTATTCGCGCTGGGAGCGAGCATTTTTGTATTTCTCATATTTTTCGTGAGGAAGAAAGTAAGAAAAACGCCACGAAACAATATTTCCAAAGGGAAAAAAAGCATATATATTCTTCCGGAAATTTCTGAAAATTACTTTGTAGAAAAAAGTTTTTTATTATTGCAAAAATTTGTATCTGAAAAATATATGCCAGAAAATTCCTTTGCGCATACAATTTCTGATATTGCAAAATATTGCAATAATAAAAGAATCTTAGAATTATATAATTTACTCGAAAAATCGCTGTATCAAAAAAAATTATTTTCAGATATCGAGAAAACCAAAATTCATAACGATTTACAAAAAATTATTTTCCACAACCAATAATGATTAGCTTTGATTTTCCACTTTTCTTTTTACTTGTACCAATTATTTTTGGAATTTGGTATTTTTTTGATGTGAAAAAATATTGACAACCAAAACCAAATCCTCTTATTGCAAAATTTAGCATTATTCCAAAATGAAGAAAAATCTATTTATTATTGCGATTTTTTGCAATAATAATATTGTGTATGATTTTGGGGAACGGGACGTTTTCTATAAATATTACCAAAAAAATTCCAGAAAAAAATACAATCATGATTGTATTTGATATTTCGCGATCAATGCTTGCAGAAGATATCTCTCCAAATCGAATGGCGGTAGCGAAAAATACGATCAAATCTTTTATTGCTGAACGAAAAAACGATAAACTCTCTCTCATTATTTTTTCAGGAAAAGCCTTTCTCGTGGTTGCGCCGTCAACTGACAGAACCTGAATAGAAGCTTTTGTGAATAATATTACTCCAGAATATATTCTACAGGAAAAGCCATGACTTTCGGGGACAAATATTGGGGATGCTCTCTTGCTGGCAAAAATAGAACTCGATAAAATCACTGGTAAAAAAAATATTATTCTCATGACTGATGGAAGTGCCAATGTTGGCTCAGATCCTGAGAAAGCAGCCAGTGAAATTGCAAAATCTCAAATACCAATTTATACTATTGGAATCGGAAAAAAAGATAACAATCCGCTTACATATACCGATCTCAATGGGCAGAAAAATTTTTTCTATGATGCGAATGGAGAAAAAATCATTGGCGATCTTGATGATGAATTATTGCAAAAAATAGCAATAATGACAGGATGAAAATATTATAGTGCGGAAAATATTTCTGATTTACAAAATGCCTTCAATGAAACTAATGCAAATATTAGCAATAATGAAATAGAGGAAACGAAGTTGCAAAAATTTTCATTAACACCAATTTTATTATTTTTATTCTTCGGGGCACTTTGGCTGGAAAGCATTCAACGCAGAAAATTTTTGGAAAAATATCAACTTCTCGGAAGCGCAAAAAAATAAATCCATTTTTGGATTTATTTTTTTCTATGAATCGCGTTTTGTTCACGAAGAATATCATATACATTGATATAATCATCAATTTCTGGTAAATTCATATCGCGTACATCAGCGCCGAGTGTGAAAATTTCAATATTTCCATTTCCACAAATTTTTCCAAGAATTCATTGATTTTTGTTGATAAAATTCATTTTTTCATACAAAATCGTTTCGCGAGTTTTATAAAAAATTCCAGAAAATTTTATCACACGTTGCGATTCAAGTCGATACCTCTCGCAATACACAGATACAAGCCATAAAATGAGAATAATCAAAACAAACACAGCAATCGTCGTTGTTATGTAAATTCCTTCTGGTGCGCTACCCAGAATGAAAAAATTCAATATCGCAATAATAATAATCGGTAGAATTCCAATGATAATCGAATTTTTGAGACTACGACGCGAATCATGTAAAACGCTCGAATCAATCGTTTCGTAACGAGAAATTTTTTCATCGGCGATATCGAGCATTTCAAAGGCATTTTCCACATAATTTACGGCAATATATGGTGAGAAAATCGACCACTGTTGCTGTTCTTGATTACTGTTTTGCTGTTGCTGTTGGAAAGCAGGCGGATTCACAGCCACTTTGAACAAAATTTTCCCGACATTGGTAGCAATATTTTTGGTGGCGGAAAGTCCTTTAATATCATCAAAAAGCGCAAATACACGACTTCGGAAAATAACACCAGAAAAACTTTTGATATACTCTTCTGTATACGCATTATGGTAAAATCGCGGTGAATACGCCAATTTTTCCCAAGCGAATACAATTCACAAAAAAATGAAGGGAATGAGTGCGAGAAGCACAAGAATTTTTAATGATTGCGATGCGAGTGCCATAACACTCGCAAACACAAACATCGAAATAACAGCAATGTTTATAAGGACAATAACACTCAAGTTCGCTTTGATAAATTCGACGAAAGAAAATTTGATTCCAATCGTTTTTTCTGCGTTTTCATCCGGATAAATTCAGATTTTTTCCAACAAATTTTTTTCAAGATTTTCATTGTACGAAATGTTTTTGAACATAATTCGTTGCGACGAACCAATTGAGGCAAAAACTACAGTCGCGGTGCCACAAATCCAATCCAGCGGGTTTCGTAAGATATCGATTCGTGTGATTTTATCGACTGTAAAAGTCAAATGACGATTTGAAAGGAAAGAAAAGCGCGACTCAATCGTAGAAACATCAACCTTATAATGCGTATACAAAGCCACAACAAGGGCGATAAGATTTCCAAAAATAATCGGCAAAATCGCAAACAACATAACCAATCCCTGTCGCCCCGCAAAAAATAACACCACAAGCGAAATAATCGTAACGAAAATAATCGCCACCATCGCTCCAAAAAATGTGCGTTTCAGGTTCATTTTAAAATTCGCTGTAAAATGTTCATTGTAACGAATTTCACGATCCACAATATTTTTGTATCCAATCGACGCATTTTCAGAATTTTGATTTGCATCGTCGGTAGTGATTTCAGATTTTTTCTCGCCGAGCGAAATAGAATTTTTCAAATATTTGATATTGGCCAGCATTTTTTCACCATCTATCATATTACTAAAAATCACCTGATTTCCGCTTCCTTCTGAGGAAATAATGATATCGTGCAAGCCAAAAATTTTGGAAATCAAGCCCTGACGATTATCTGTATCCGCAACTTTTTCCATCGGCAAAACCGAGTAATTTTTGGTCAAAAATCCTTCTTCGTAGGTAATCGCGTCAGTAAAAACCAGATACACACGCTTGCGGAGGTCCAAATATCGAAGGGTCGCAAGAATGATTACCACCAAAACAATCAGTCCAACCCAAAAGATATTTTCAGTCAAAAATTCTGCAAGATCCAATTTTCTTAAATTTTCGAGCGATCCCGTCTGAACAAGCGTATAAAAAGCGAATACCAGAATGGTAAAAATATAACTCATCAACTCAAAAACTACCGCCAAAACATGCGGACGAGCTTCTTGCACGAGTGAATCTTTCTGCAAATGGAAGCCATTATCACGCATATAATCCTGGATTTTTTCGTAGTTTTCGAGCGGAGAATCCAGATTTGCGAGAACTACTTTTCCCATTCCACCAGTCGAAACATGAAGCGAACCCGTTTTGAAAAACACTTGTTCCCAAAAACCAAGTCGTGCGGTCAATTCTGTAATTTTATCAAAATCAATATCCGTCGAAGCATCTGAAAAAGGCGTTCCAGAGCGGATAGTGAGCTTGGATGCTCCGAATTCATATTCGGTTTTTCGATACATAACAGACATCCACCAAGCGCACAACCCAAAGAGAACAACATCAGCCGCGAGAACATACAGATAATTTTGAGGCGCCATTTTAGCTCGCATAAAGGCTATGATAACGACCGCAGAAACGAGTGCAAGCGCTACAAAAGCACCAAACAATGAGAAAAAATAAAAACTTTTTTTCTGCGGTTTGAGAATATTTTGCGAATGTCATTTTTCCATAAGCAAAAAGTAAAAAAATAAACATCAATAATATAACGATTGAAAGAGAATTTGCAAGAATTTTTTGATTTTTGCGTGATTTGTTTATAATGAAAAAAATTTGCAAAATATGAAGGAAATCAAAAAAATTTCATTACCGATTGAAAAAATCGAGGAACCAACGCCACGAAATCCCGCGAAAAAATGGATTTTTTCGAGCATTATAACGATTATTTTTCTCATTATCATGGGATTTCTCGCGTATCATAGCCTGAATACTATTATACTCAATTATGTGGATGTTGAAACGGAGAAAAAAATTTTTGGTCAAGTTTTGGATAACAAAAATTCTCATCGTCTCGCGGTGGAAAATTTTACAACTATCAAAAATCATCCGACTGGACAAAAACTTATTACCGACCTGGATCGTGTGATGGTGTCAGATGATGATATAGAAAACGCTTATGCATCGCTCGGAGGGCATATTACTATTACGAAAAAATTACTTCAAAATGCCAAAACCGAAGAAGAAATTTTATTTATCCTTGGGCACGAACGCGCGCATATTTATAATCGCGATGTGATTTCTGGCCTTACAAAAAGCATTCCTATCACGCTCGTCACTGAAATTCTCGGTTGGAACAAAAATCTTCTCAATCCTGAACAACTTATTTTGAGTAAAATTTCTCGCGAAGCCGAAGAAAAAGCCGATATCGGTGGGAAAAAATTGTTGCTTGATCTAGGGCTCAACACAGCATGCGCGGACAGATTTTTCAAAAATCACGCCTCAAATTTCGAAAAATATACCGAATTTATCGCATCACATCCAGACACGAATCTGCGCCTTGAAAATCTTCTCAAAGATAATCCAAATCCTGAAAAATCCTGCACAGAATTTGATTATCAAGATTTTTTGGAAGATATTTCAGAAAAATAAAATCACCCCAAACTGGCGGTGATTTTTCATTCGCAATACCTACTCATAAAGTAGAATATTACCAATGTGACCGAGATAGGTCGTTTGAAATAACTTTCCATCAATGAAAATATTATATTCATTGGGGCGTAATTCAAACTGCGCTATATCTTCCTGATTTGTTGTGGCAGTCTCGGTATTTTGATTGTGGTATGTTGATGTAATCGTCACCGCAATACCATCTACGGGACGATTGTCTCGGTCAAGCACTCGAACGCTAATCATAGATTTCTCCTCCCAAAACGAACTAAAAAGTGCGCCGATATTGTAATGGAAATTATTTTTTTATCAAATTTTTTATAAGAAAAATCGCCCCAAACTGGCGGCGATTTTTGAATACAAACGCTACATCATCACATTATGTGAAATGTATTGTTTGTTTTATTCAGGTATTGCGTGCCAATGTGCTTGCCGTCAATAGAGACTCTATATTCACCTGGGTCCATATTAAACTGCACAACACCGTCAGCGCCAGTGGAATGAGAGCTAGAGCCCTTCATTCCGGTGGACGCAATTCTCACCGTTTTTCCCTTAGCAGGGCGGTTATGTTTGTCCAGCACTTTAATGAAAATCATGATAGCCTCCTATAAAAAGTTAATCAAAAAAGTTGCTTTGATATTTTAATATTTTATCAAATACTTTTTGGAAATTTTAAGATTTCAAAACAATGACAAAAAAGAAAAATTTGCTTTTTCTCAAAAATCCATATACTGACGCTACAATTTCTTTTTAAAAATATTTCTTTTGAAATATTTGGCGTATTTTTACGATATTTATAGGAAAAAGAAAAATTCTCGCTTTTTGCGATTTTGAGGCATTTTGCCATTTTTTGAGAGATTGTTTTTTATTTTTTTGAATATATTTTATGGAATTTTCAAATTTCGCCTTGCGTCGAGAGATTATTTCGGCGCTTTCAAAAATGGGCTACAAAGAAGCTACAAGTGTGCAAACACAAGTAATTCCGCTCGCGCTCAACGGAAAAAATCTTGTCGTGCAATCCGCGACTGGATCAGGAAAAACGGGAGCTTTCGTAATCCCAGCACTCAATACTATTGAAGGACGAAATCGTAAACCACAGGTTTTGATTCTCGAGCCAACTCGCGAGCTCGCGATGCAGACGCGCGAAGAAGTTTTTAAAATTTCTGCCGATATGCGCATGGGTTCACTCGCGGTTTTTGGTGGTTTCCCGATTCGTCGTCAAATCGAAGATCTGCAAAAAGGTCCTCAAATCGTCATTGCCACGCCAGGTCGTCTCATGGATCTCATGGAGCGTGAAGCGATTGATCTCAGCAATGTGAAAACACTCATCATCGATGAGGTGGACCAGATGATGGATATGGGTTTTTCTCGCGCGGTGATTGAAATCTGGAAACAACTCGGAAGTCTCAAACAAACCATGACATTTTCTGCGACCTATACCAAGCAAATTATGGCGATGCTTGATGAAAATATCGTGGGTGGCTACGAATCATTGATTCTTTCACAAACCCCGACGGTTGATACTATCAATCATGTTTTTATGCGAGTTGGTGCGCGCGACAAATATACAATGCTGAAAAATATTTTGGAAAAATATCCAAATGATAAAGTAATGATTTTTACAGCACGAAAACACGAAACGGAAGAATTGGAACGATATTTATATCGTGACGGATTTGATGCAGCGTACATTCACGGAGATATGTTTCAGCGAGACCGCGTGCGTGCACTTCGTGCCTTCAAAGAAGGAAAAACTCGAATTTTCATCGGAACGGATGTGGCGAGTCGTGGACTCAATCTCAACAATATTGACCTTGTAATCAACTATCATGTTCCGAACGATCCTGAAGCCTATATTCATCGAATCGGGCGAACAGGGCGTGCTGGTGCTGATGGGAAAGCGATCATGTTCGTTTCAACGGAAGAAAATCGTGATCTCATGCGAATCGAACGAATGCATAAAATCGAAATCACTGAAATCAATCTTGCTGGCGAAGTAGTGCCTCGTCCGCCAAAATCTGAAAACAAAAATGGTGGTAAAAAGCGTCGTTATGGTTATCGTGGTAAATCTCAAGGCCGTTCTGGTGACAAAAATTTCCGTCGCGACAAAAATGGAAAACCATTCCGCAGCAACCGAAAAGTTGATCAGAAAAAATAAAATCCCAATTTTGGGATTTTTTGTGTGGAAAATTTTTAAAAATCAAAAAAAGAAAAAATCTGAAATAAAATTTTGAAAAATGAGAAAATTTCGCGAGAAAAATTTTTGAAAAATTTGAAAAAATCTCTACAATGAAGCCATTAAATTTTTGAAAATATGAGCTTTGTTCATCTACATACACACACGCATTATACCTTTCAGCAAGCGCTCGGTAAGCCAAAAGGTCTCGCCAAACGCGCGAAAGAATTGGGGCAAACGGCGATTGCCATTACGGACGCTGGAAACCTCTATGGCGCGTTCGAATTTTATGTTGCGTGTAAAGAAGAGGGGATTAAGCCGATTGTTGGTGTGGAATTTTTGATTTCCAAAAAATGACGAACCAATCGCGATAAAGACAACGAAATTTTTGAAATTGTACTGCTCGCCAAGAATGAACAAGGTTACCGAAACCTAATCCAGCTCGTGACAATTTCTCAGATTGAAGGATTTTGGAATGGAAAACCGCGAATTGATTTTGAAATTTTGGAGCAATATGCTAATAATCTTGTGGCGCTTTCTGGCTCAATGTATGGCGAAATCGGCCAGGCGATTATCACGGGGCGCGACGAAAATTATATTTTGGAACGCGTTCGGTATTATCAAAAAATTTTTGGCGTAGAAAATTATTTTTTGGAAATCGAAGAACATCCAGATCGTCCGATGCAGCCGCGAATCAACGAGACGATTATCGCGATTGCCAAGCGAAATAATCTCGAAATTGTCGGAACAAATAATTGTTATTATCAGACGATTGACGACGCTGAGGTACAAGATATGATGTCAGCGGTGGCAGCGGGCAGGGAACTGGATGATCCTGATCGTACGACACTTATGGATGGGGATTATTCTGTGCGCCCAAGTCGCGAAATGGAAGAGCTTTTTGTATACGCGCCAAAAGCATACGAAAATGCAGCAAAAATTGCCGAAATGATCGATTTGCACATTGAATATGGTGATTACAAAATTCCGATTTTTCCGCTTTCTGATGAGGAAGAAGTACAATTTGCTCAGTATCAAAATTTTGTCGACGAATACAATGCGATGCACGAAGATAAGCTCAAAAAATTCCAGGCGGAAGAATGGCTTTTGCGTGTACTTTGTATCAATGGTCTCAATTTTCGATACGATTTTGGGCTTGATGATGAAAAAAAACGCGTTTTGCTCGGAAAATTAGAAACACCACCAATTACCAAGAAACTGACCGATATTTCCGTGGAAGAACTTCATGAAATCGCGGAAAGCTATTATAACGACGACAAGAAAAAATTGCTTGAAACCATGAATGAAAAGCAACTCGAAATCGTCGCACGCCTTGAATATGAGCTCACCGTGGTGAATATTATGGGATTTAATGGATATTTTTGTATCGTGTCGGATTTTATCCGTTACGGAAAAAATAATGGCGTGCCAGTAGGTCCAGGTCGTGGTTCAGCGGCTGGGGCACTCTTGGCATATTTGTCAGGAATTACCGATATTGACCCGCTTCGTTATGGATTACTTTTTGAGCGTTTTTTAAATCCATCTCGCGTATCAATGCCCGATATTGATGTGGATTTTTCTGACGAATGACGCGACCAAGTATTGACCTATGTTCGCGAAAAATACGGAAAAGATCGCGTAACGCAGGTGTGTACATTTGGAACACTCGCGGCTCGTGCTGCCGTGAAAGATGCTGGACGCGCACTGGGAATTCCATTTTCTGAAATGAATGATGTTGCGAAACTTATTCCATCTCGCCCAGGAATTAGCCTTCAGGAAGCCATTGAAGAATCACCAGAATTTAAAAAATATTATGAAGAGGAAAATGGTCGCTACCAAAAAACAATTCAGTCAGCACTTCGTCTTGAAGGAACAGTGCGCCAACTCGGCGTGCACGCGTGTGCGGTAATCATCGCACCGGAACCAATGACGCATTTTTGTCCATTGCAGCCGCCACCAAAAGACCCAACTACTACGGTAACACAATTTTCGGCAGGTCCACTTGAAGAACTAGGGCTTCTCAAAATGGATTTTCTCGGACTCCGAAACCTTACAATCCTTGATCGCGCCCTCAAAATCGTAAAAGATGTGCATGGTGTTGATATAAATTTGCTCAAAATTGATTATGAAGACCCGAAAGTTTTGGCGCTTTTTGGAGAAGGTGACATGACGGGAGTTTTTCAGTTTGAATCAACGGGAATGCGTCGTTATCTCAAAGAACTGAAACCATCAAGTTTTGAAGATCTCATCGCGATGGTTTCGCTGTATCGACCAGGTCCGCTGCAATATATTCCAGAATTTATTGATCGAAAATTTGGACGAAAAGTCGTAGAATATCCACATCCGTCACTGGAAGAAATTTTGAAGCCAACATACGGAATTGCGGTCTATCAGGAGCAAATTATGCAGCTCGTGCAGGCATTCGCAGGATTTTCGCTTGGTGAAGCCGATATTTTGCGTCGTGCCATCGGTAAGAAAAAATATGAGCTCCTTATGGAACAGCGCGTCAAATTTATTGATGCAGCGCGAGAACAAGGACATCCTGAAGAATTGGCGATTTATATTTTTGATGAAATTATTGAGCCGTTTGCGGGGTATGGTTTTAATAAATCACATGCCGCGTGCTACTCGATGATTGCGTATCAAACGGCGTATATGAAAACATATTACCCGACCGAATCTATGGTAGCGCTGATGGTTTCTGATGAGGAAGACATCGACCGAATTCGTATGGAAATTTCTGAAGCACACACGAAAGGCGTGAAAGTTTTACCGCCAGATGTGAATGAGTCACGAAAGCACTTTACCTATATTGATAATGAAACGATTCGTTTTGGACTTAAAGCGATTAAAGGGCTTGGTGATGGGCCGATTGCCACGATTCGTCGAGCACTCAAAGACAAAAAATTTGATTCTATCGAGGATTTTATCGAACGCACGGGTGGCGATGTAATTAATAAAAAATCACTTGAAGCGCTTATTTATTCTGGGGCGCTCGATGCCTTTGGTGAGCGAAAAAGCCTCCTTGCAAGCATTCCAAAAATAACGACTTATCTCAAAGAAATTGAAAAAAAAGATAAAACTTCTCAAATGTGACTTTTTGACTTGGACTATGCGCCAAAAGTAGAATTTGAGCTTGAAAAAGTCGAGCCGATGACATTTGAAGAACGAATGAAAGGGGAAAAAGCGATGGTTGGATATCCAGTTTCTGGACATCCACTTGAGGGAATCGAGGATTTTATCAAAAGTAAATCAAAAAATTTGGGCGCAGTGGAGGCGTGGTTCGAAAAGCTTCACAATGCCAACAATTCTGATGACGAAAATTCTGAAAATACAAACCCGGGAAATCCCCCAGTCGAAACAGAAAAAATGCCAGAAAACTCTGAGGAAAAAAATTCTGAAAAACCCAAAAAAGAAAAAAAAGAAGATGAGACAGCGACGCTTATTGGGTTTGTCTCGGAAGTACGCCACATTCCAACCAAAACGGGTGGGCAGATGATTATCGCGACGGCGGAAAGTGCTGGTTTTAATTTTACCATTGCGGTTTTCCCACGAGATTACGATATCTACGCGAACAAAATTCTTGAAGATCATATCGTGGTTGTCAATGGAAAACTACGATTTGATGAGGAGCGCGGTGAAGTTTCACTTGCACCAATTACGCCATTTCGTCGTTCGGGCGAAAAAATCACGTCCGATTCAGTGAAAACTTTTAGTATTTCTCAGTTTCAAGATTTTGCCAAAACAGCGGGCTTTTCGCCTGTGAACGAACAAAAAACTGAGCGATTTGATATTATTTTGCCACCATTTTGGGCGCGCGAAGATTCCGAAGAATTACGAAAATTCTTGGAAAGCGAGCAAAGTGGAAATATTGAAATTATCCTGAAGCGAAATAATGCCGAGAAATCAACCAAATTTTTCTTGCAATCCACCGAAAATCTCGAAAAATGGCTTGTCGGAAAAATATAAAAATCCCAGAATTGGGATTTTTATATAACTAAAATATGTCTTTATTCAGCAAAAAGTCGAATTTTATCAGCACTTGGATGCGTACGAAGTTTTTCAAGAGTTTTCGCCTCAATCTGACGAACACGTTCACGTGTCACACCAAATTCTTTTCCCACTTCTTCGAGCGTGTGCATTTCGCCACCATCAAGCCCAAATCGCATCACAATAATTTTTTTCTCACGAGGCGACAGGAAGCCAAGCATATCATAAAGATTTTCTTTGAGAATGGAAAGATTTGTCGCGCGTTCTGGCGTCAAATATTTATCATCTTCCACAAAATCCCCGATTGTCGTATCCTCCTCGCCACCAACAGGGGAATCAAGCGAGAGAATATCCTGTGAAATTCGCATAATCTGACGAACCTTACGAACATCCATTTCCAGTTCAAGCGCAAGCTCTTCCATAAGTGGTTCACGAGCGAGTTCTTGTGTGAGACGACGATACGTGTGATTGAATTTATTGATAGTTTCAATCATATGCACTGGCACGCGAATCGTACGAGCCTGGTCAGCAATAGCACGCGTTACTCCTTGACGAATCCACCAAGTTGCATATGTAGAAAATTTAAATCCGCGATCTGGATCAAATTTGTCGACTGCACGGAAAAGCCCAACATTTCCTTCCTGCACTAAATCAAGAAGTCCGAGCCCACGACCCATATATTTTTTGGCGATAGAAACCACAAGGCGAAGATTAGCTTCAGCAAGGCGTTTTCTCGCTTCCTGATCTCATTTTTGAATAAGACGACCAAGGCGAGTTTCTTCGTCTGCATCAATGAGTTGGAATCGTCCGATTTCATTGAGATACATTCGAATCGAATCATCAGAAATATCCGCCAAGTCAATTTCTTCTTTTTTTTGCGAAGCATTCTGAAAAAGGTTATTCTGATCGAGCGCGTCTACGAGCTCAATATTGAGCTTTGCGAGACGAGAAAAAACCTCATCCATAAACTCAATATCATTGTCAGAAGGAAGGGCCGCCATCACTTCATCGTACACGAGCTTTCCTTCGACTTTTCCTTTCTTAAAGAGCAATTGCATCTCTTCAGAAAGTCCTTCGAGATACTCGGCTGGCACTTCAACATCAAGAAATTTTTTGAGGTTTTTTTGTCGGCGTTTGTCCGTGAAAAAATCTTTTGGAATTTTCGCGCCACCAGATTTTTCGATTTCTTGCAATTCGGATTCATCCACATCATCCAAATCAAAATCATCAAAATCGTCATCAAACACATCATTAAAATCAAGATTTGGTAAATTTTCCTCATCAAGTTCAATATCGTCACTTTTTTCAATTTTTGTTTTTTTAACAGATTTTGTGCTTGATTTTTTGGAAATAGGAAGCTCGATATTGAGATCAGAAAGTGACAACGCGCTCACGTCAATACTCGAAAGATCCACTTCCTGAATAGAATTTTCGGTTTTTGTATCTTTTTTCTTTGGCATAAAATTTTGGTTAAAAATTGAATTTTCCTGGCTGAATCCCGAGCTGGCGCCCTTTGTTGACGAGGTACGCGTATGCTTGCAAGTATTCTGCGCTGTCTGGAGAAATTTTTTCGAGCATTTTATTTTTTTCTTGTTCAAGCAATTCTGCGTGCAATTGTTTTAATAAATCAAAAAATTGCCTCGAGACAATGTCTGGATGCTGATCAGGATAATTTTCATCGATATACACCTCGATTGTGCTGAGCTCTTCGATATCTGATTCGTCCAAATCAGTTTTAGAAACTATTCTATAGAGCAATCCAGCATCAGGAAGCGAAAAAATATCCTCAATAGTATACGCAAATTTTTCAAAAAACAAGTCAAAAAGTGCGAATTTTGTAATAAAAGCTCCCAAAAGTGAGAAAATATTTGGGGAAAATTTTTGAATTTTTTGCGTTGGCTGATTTTGCTTGGATTGAACGACACGTTTTTTATGCGAAAAAGCCTCATACAAAGCATCTCTTGAAATATCAAATGCCTCAGCGAGTTGTTTGATATAGAAATCTACTTCAATCGGCGACGAAATGTGCGCCACAAGTTCCAAACATTTTTCTATCAATTGCTTTTGGCCGACAAGCGTATTGAGATTATATTCTTGGCCGCCCATTTTGATAAAATAATCCACCACTGAAAGGGAAGTGTCTTTGAGTGCCTCAAAATCGCCACCAGATTTGATAAATTCGTCAGGATCTTTGCCTTCTGGAATCAGAATCACACGAATTTCAAGGTCAGAATTCAGGAGATTTTCGATTGACAAAAATGTTGCTTTCACGCCCGCACTATCAGCATCAAGCGCCAAATAAATAATTTTTGCAAAGCGTTTCAAAATGCGAATATGATCCTGTGTAAGCGCTGTTCCAGAAATTCCCACCGCATTCGTTACGCCCGCTTGGTGCAAAGAAATCGTGTCCATCTGCCCCTCAACAATAAAAACTTCTGTCGTCCTCGCAATCGTCTGTTTAGCAAGGTGCAAGCCATACAAAATCGACGATTTATCAAAAATTCTTGACGCGGGAGAATTGAGATATTTTGGCTCACCATTTTGCAAAATACGTCCCGTAAATGCCACCGTATTTCCCATCGTATTTGCGATTGGGAAAATCACACGCCCAAAAAATTTGTCACGAGTCGGCGAGACAAAAAGCCCAGATTCAATCACAAATTTTTCCTCAAATCATTGAGATTTTAAAAATTGTATCAAATCGCGTGAATTAGACGAGAAACCGAGCGCAAATTTTTCAATGGTTTCACGAGAAATTCCACGATTTTGCAAATACAAAAGCGCTTCATTTCCTGATTCTGAAAATAAATTTTGATGATACCAATCAGTCGCAAGACGATAGAGCAAATAAATATCTTTTCACTTTTCAGTCGTTTGCGCGGAAAAATTGGTTTTGAGCTCAATGCCGGCCTCTTTGGCAAGAATCGCGGCCGCTTCACGAAATTCAATTTTTTCAATTTCCATCAAAAATTTGATTGGACCGCCACCAACACCACACGAAAAACATTTGGCAATATTTTTGGCTGGAGAAATAACAAAAGATGGCGTTTTTTCGTTATGAAAAGGACAAAGCGCCTTATAATTCACGCCAGCTTTTTTTGTTTGGATATATCGATTCACAACATCCAGAATCGCGATTCTGGACTCAATTTCTTGGGAAAGAGACATGCTAAAAATTATTTTCTGTATTATAAAAAATAAAGTCAAAAAGGCAAGCGAGAAAACGGGTTTTTCACCAAAATCTTTTGCAAAAAATTTTTTTTCGCTATACTTGTGAAAAAATTATGGAACATATTACTTTTATTCTCATTTCGCTTGTGATGGCTTTTCTCATCACATTCGTGACTATGCCGATTGGCATCAAACTTTTGATTCATTTTAGAATCGGGAAAAATATTCGCTCGGAAGGGCTCGTTGGAAAGGCGGAAGAATTTGAAAAACTGCATGGCAAAAAAATGGGAACACCGACGATGGGCGGAATTATTATGATTTTTGCGCTCGTCATTCTGGTTTTACTTTCTGTGATAGCACAACACGCATGACCACTGTTGACGGATATGATTGGTTTTTCTATTAAAAATAATCTCTGGAATCGCCAAGAAACCTATCTCGCGATTTTTACACTGGTGAGTGTGGGACTTGTGGGTGCGGTTGATGATTATCTCAATGTTCGAGGAATTGGTCGCACCAAAGGACTTTCTGCTCGTGTAAAAATGGTTTTGCTGGTAATTTTGGCATCACTCGGAGCGTATTGGTTTTTTGTAAAACTTGGCTACGATCACATTCATTTCCCATTTTTGGGTGACGTGACTTTTGGGTACCTCTATATTCCAATTTTTATTTTTGTATTTATTTCGGCGGCCAATAGCGTGAATATCACAGACGGGCTTGATGGGCTTGCTGGTGGGCTTTTGTTGTTTCAATTTATTGCATACGGAGCGATTACATATATTCGTGGATTGTATATTTTGTCGGCATTTTGTTTTATTATTAGTGGAATTTTGCTCGCATTTTTATGGTTCAATGTTCATCCCGCCAAAATTTTTATGGGCGATACAGGCTCTCTCGCGTTTGGTGCGACGCTCGCAACTATCGCGTTTATGACGGATACGTTGATTGCTTTCATCATCATGAGTTCGATTTTTATTTTTGAAACCATTTCTGTGATTCTTCAGATTTCTAGTAAAAAAATTCGAAAAGGGAAAAAAATTTTCAAAATTGCTCCATTTCATCATCATCTTGAAGCTATCGGCTGGAAAGAAGAAACGATTGTGATGCGACTTTGGCTTCTCGGAATGATTCTCGCGGTGGTTGGAGTGATTTTCTCAGTGTCATCAATTGGCACATACGCGGCGCATCTGATTGCTGGATAGCGGACAAGAAATGTATACAAAAATTTTTTGAAATTTGCTGATTAGAAAGAGAAAATCTGTATTGTAAAGCAAAAATCATTTTTTACAAAATCCCTTAAATAAGGCAAAAAAACACTCTTGACACAAAATAAGAAAAAACTTTTTTGAAAAAAATATTGATTTTCTTAATGAAGATACTATAATTAACGCGTCCTTTAATCTTTAACTTCTTCTTTTATGAAAAAACAGGACTTCATCAAAGCAGTTGCGACTAAATCTGGTCTTAGCCAGGATGCTGTTACAAAAGCGCTTACTTCTATGATTGACACTATCACTGCTGAACTTAAAAAAGACGGTGAAGTAAATATCACTGGTTTCGGTGCATGGAAAGTTTCTCAGCGTGCAGCTCGTAACGGTGTAAACCCAAAAACAAAACAAAAAATGGTTATCCCAGCTACAAAAACTCCTGTTTTCCGCGCTGGTAAAACTCTTAAAGAAGCTATTCGATAATATTTTCCCCGAAAGGGGATTTTATTTTGCCAAAATTTTCCAAAAGGGAAGCGATAAAATTATAAAAATCTTGTGAAATTTTTGCTTTTTTCAAAAAATCCTGATATAATGCAAAAAATAAATGTTTCTATGAAAGAATTTTTCCTCGTTGAACAGCCGTACGAATCCGCGTTTTCTGATCTTGTAAATGCGATTGATACGGAAAATGACACGATTTATACGATTCATTATCGCTCAGATTTTGCGAATTCAAAAATTATTCGTGATTTTGTAGGTGCGATTTTTGACGCATTTGAGGTTCCAGTGCCTTGGCGCGGACGATTTGTGCTTATCACCGATGAACTAGTGAATAATTCTATCGAGCACGGAAGCGAAAAAAATGATATCAACGAATGTATCATCAAAACTCATCGCAAAGCAGATAATTCACTTTTTAAAATCAGCGTTGAAGTTCATGACACAGGAAAATGACGCCACAAAACTGATTTGGCCGATGAAATGCTTCACAAAAAAGATGAAAAAATTGATTCTCATGAGGTTTATATGGGGAAGCGGGGAAGGGGACTTTTCCGAATTACTGAAAAAATCGTGGACAAGTTGAGTTTTGGTGTAAGTAACAAAGGTGGTCTCGTTGTAAAAATCGAAAAATGTATAGATACGAACAATAATTCTTGTCACGAAGAAGAAAAATCAAAAAACACTCAGGAAAAAAATATTGAAAAAATTCCAGAAAAAGATTCTCAAAAAACGAAATAATTTTCGTTTTTTTCTTGATTATTTTGCAAAAGCCTATATGATAAGAAAAAATTTTTATGATTCCTTTTCACAAAATTTACGCATGGCTTTTTAAGTCATTTTCCATCGGCGAAGAAACTAAACTCATCGATCGCCTCATTGAGCAAGGATACACCAAAATGATGATTATAAAGCGCTCGTGGGTATTTTTTCTTGCGATTTTGGTTGATTTCAAATCGACACCAATCATTCTTCTCTTGCTCTCATGCGTGAGCGTCTGGATTGGGCTTTTTCATCTGCCAAACGATACTTTTTTGCGTGGATTAGTCGTGATTGGAAATATTTTGATGGCGCTTATTTTTACGATTTCAACGCTCGTATACCTCAAACATTTCTACGCAATTCACAAAAATTCCCACAAAATTGTGACAGATATCCCGGCCATGCGAGAATCGCTCGCTGATGGTGATCGTCATTTTATTAAATTTTTTAATTGGTCGATTACAAATCAATGGATTCTTGGACTGATTCTTGTTCTGGAAGTTATTTTTATCGCATCACATTTTCAGCGATTTAATGGGCATCTTATGATTTTGGCGATTGATTTTTTTGTGATTATTGCCGAAATCCATTACCTTCGTCGCTTTCGCAAGCGCATGATGGATCTGGAGATGGACTTCAATGTTGTGGTTCAGGGAAAAATTTTCTTTGTCAATCAGACGGGACTTCTCTCAGATTCACAAACGATTGAAAGTGATAAAATTAAAACTATCAAATCCACTTTTCCAAATAAACTTGCGAGTTTCTTTAATTTTGGGAATATTGATATTTTGACAGAAGGTGATAGCAATCTGATTGGGACGATGATGATGTACTTCGTTATGTCGCCAGTTGAGGTGGTAAATAGCATTCAGTCCCTTCTTGGAGAGGTTCGTTCCATTCCACCAAAATATCGCAACCAAATTCCTGGAAATGAGGTGGTCACCGTTACGAATCCAGAACTCATCAAAGAAATGAATGCCGTTGTGGAAGAGAAAAAAACGACCCTTAAAACCATTCAGCATGATATGACCGAACTCAAAGCTATGGATACTCGTGGAAAAGTTCGCGATATCCTCCGATAAATCCCTTTTTATGGGATTTATTTTTTATAAAATATTCCCGAATTTTGCTTTATTTTAAGCTAAAATAATAGGAGAGTAGGGGAGTTTTTATATTTTTATAACATAAATTATAAAAAGTCAATACTTTACAAAAAGTATATTTATTGTATATATGTATATACTTGACAACTTTCAATATTTTTGAAAAATATATTTTAGTGTCTTGGAAATTTTTTGAATATAGTTTATAAAAATTCAGATACATCAAATTAAAAAACTCATTCAACAAAAAATCGATAATGAAAATTTGGTTATAAGATATAGGAGTGTTATGTGTTTTATTTTTAATATTCTATTCTGGCCTCAGCACATATTTTTCTTTTATTGCCATATTTTGCAATAAAGTGAAATTCCCTATTTTTTCTTTATTTTACTTCACATAAGTTACATTATGTGAAGTATTTTATTTTGATAAAAAAACGCTTCTCTATCATGATATTTTTAGAAAATTTGCAAAACGTGCTTAACTGAAAAATTCTACATTTTTTGAATACCATTGTTTTTAAAAAGCTAATTGGTAGCGCATTGATATTTTTGCGTATTTCCCTTTTCCTTTGATTTTATGTTTTTATTATTGCAAAAATGAGCAATAATATTTTATGTTCTCAAAAAACATAAAAATATCCGTTAAAAACAACGATTTTAAGGTAAATCTTTAAATTTTCGTGAATTTCGCGTTTTTTCTCCTTTTCCGATAGATTGTTCATCAGAAATTTTTTCTCTCGTATTTTAAATCATTACTATTACAAAAAATTGCAATAATTTTTATAAAAATTCATTTTGCTTTTCTGAAAAAATTCTTATAATACTTCACATAATATTTTTATTTTATTGCGTATTTTTGCAATATGAATATTCTTGATGCTTTTAATAATTTTCTTGTCTATTTACGTCTCCATAAATGACGTTCACGAAAAACGCAAGAACAATACGCATTTCATATTTGGCGATTTATCAGCTGGTTAGAACCAAAAATCGCTAAAATTCTCGAATCTCACCTTCCGGAAAACTCTGAAAAAAATCCGTTTTCTGTTCGTATATTTCTTCCACCAACGGACCCGTCTCTAGTAAAATCTTGGAAATCCCCACTCAATGAACTCGCGAAACACGCGCCAGAAGTTCGCATTGAAAATATTACAAAAAAGGATTTTGACGAATGGCGACTTTCACTTTCTGATAGTGGATTATCGACCAAAACCGTGAATGCACATATGATTACGATGCGATCTTGGCTCAAGTTTCTTAAAAAAGAAGAAGTTGATTGTCTCGATCCAACCACGCTCGATCTTATGAAAACAAACGATCGTGAAGTGACATTTTTGACACAAGAGGAGATTGAGAATTTTTTTGCAAGTATTGATAGGGAAACGATTAGAGGGAAGCGCGATTTTGCTATTTGTGAATGTATTTATTCGACTGGATTGCGTATTTCTGAGCTCACAAGTCTTAATAAAAATGATATAAATCTAAAAACTATGGAGTTTGCTGTGCGCGGAAAGTGAGGAAAATTGCGCGTTGTATATCTAACAGAAAATGCCAAAAATGCGATTCAAGAATACCTCGAAGCGCGAGATGATGACTTCTCTCCCCTTTTTATAAGACACAATTTTTCTACTGAGAATATAAACTCCACATTTTTAAATGATGAAAATATTCGTCTGTCACGATTTTTCATCACCAATATGATTAAAGAATATGGTTTGAAGGCCGGAATTTTAAAAAATTTGCACGCCCATACCTTACGGCACAGCTTTGCGACTACCCTACTCACCAATGGTGCTGATATTCGCATCATTCAAGAACTTTTGGGGCATGCGTCTATCACCACAACGCAGGTATATACACATGTAACGAATCCAAAACTCAAAGAAGCACACCAAAAATTTCATCAACCCCCTTCCAAAAATTAGTTATCGCAAATATTTGCAATATAATTTATTATTACAATTTTTTGCAATAAGTTTTTTCTTACAAAAAAATAACTATACTTTTTAGGATTTTTCAATATAGTAATCTCGTTTTTATTCTTAATATATTTTTATTATGAACGCAAAAGCCATTTTTGAAAAAACATTCGGCGGACTCAGTCGAGAATATTATTTTCGAGAATTTATTTTTGGACTCATCTTTGTTGTACTTTTTTTCTATCCTTATTATACAAAAGGAATGACTATTCCACCGATTGGAGTGATTTTGACAGCGATTCTCTCACAAATTCTCTATCCATATTCGAGATTCGTATATCATAGCATTACGGATTTTATTTTCGGAAACAATATGTTTATCATAAATGCGTTCCTGATGTTGATTCTCAAATTTTTGATGATGATGATTTGCTGGTTTTTTGCGATTTTTATCGCACCAATCGGGCTTTTGTACCTCTACTATCATCATACAAAAGAAGAGAAAAAATTGAAAGCAGAAGAACAGTCTCGCCAAGATATAGATGAACAACAATAAAAAGAGGCAAAAGCCTCTTTTTACATGTATTTTATTATTGCATTTTTTTGTAATAATACGCTAATACAATTATTTGCAATAATTCTTTTAGTGGTTAATTTGCATATTTTCTGATGATTCTGCCGTATGAATCATATGGCGAATTTCTTCTACTTCTTGAGCGTCACAATGAAGTTTTTTATCATCACCAAAATAAAGATTCATACACTGGGAAGCAATGGAATACCGCATATATTCATCCAATTCTGAGGCTTTTTCGTAATTATCAAAATTGATAAGGTCTGTAATTCCTGACATTCCCCACACCTGAAAGCGAACATTGAGCGGAACACGAACTTTGTTGACTGAAAAATTACTGAACATCAACGGATACTTTCCTTCCGGATTCGTAATTGCCACAAATTGTACGCGATTATTTTCAATTTTTACAGAAAAATCAGTGAAAAATTTTTGAGAAAATTCTTGAATTTCAGCATTTCCAAAAGTTCTTTTAGTAACTTCAATATGAATTTTATCATCATCAGAAGGCTCAAACTGCCCTATATAATGCCAACTAGAAGCATACGATGAATTGGGTGGATTGAGTGGGAAAAAATTAATTTGCTGGTACCATGGAAATTGAGGCGAGAGCTTTTCAGAGTGAGAATCTTTATTCGCCTGAAAAATATTCACAAAATCCCAAATTCAGAAAGTAATCGGCTCATCAAGATTATTTTTTTCAGCATCAATATCGGAAGAAACGGCAATGGTCGTCTCAGTGTACGGCATATATCGATTCATCATATTAAATACAAAGGCCGCACCACAAATTCCTGCAATTACAAAAGTCGTAATCCCTGTCATGGAAAATTTCCAGCCCAGCGTTTTCCCAGTAAAGGCGTAATGCACGAAAAATACGAGCAAAACCACAAGCGAAAAAATCCCAATAACAAGCCCAACTGGCAACAAAATCGACATATTCATGAAAACGAACATATTTCCAAAAGAAAAATCTGCCAGATATAGCCCAAAAACAATACTACAAAGCCCAAGGAAAACAAGCAAAAGGAATGAAATTCCGAGAGAAAAAAGAAATCGGAAAATCCCTGTTCTCAAAATCAAAAATCCAAGAATATAGGAAAATATAAGCACTGGAATAAGAATACTGGCTTTAGTAACGATACCTATAAAAAATAAAAACAAATATGCGAGACGATAAATTCCTGCGGAAATACTGGTTTTTTCGCTTAATTCTTTGAATACACCCAAGAAAATCACATGATCGGATGCGAGGAATTTTTGATACCATTTTTTCTTGATAGCAACTTTTTCAATCACGCGAGACTCAAGCTCTTCTCGAAAAATCTCTTCCGGAGAACCAATTTCAGACAAAATGTTTTTGATATCATCGCGAGTTGGATTTTCGAGTAATGAAATTTTTTCATTAATTCGCTCCTCAATATCCGCATAATAATCAGCATTGAGTGCATTTTTTTCAATGAATTTTTGAAGATCTTTTTTGTAAAGATTAATAATTTTTTGCAATTTTGCGTCCATATTTTAAGCGTTAAGAATTTTTTCAACCGTATTTTTGATTTCAAGCCAACTCGTAGACATAAGCTCGTAGGCCTCCTTACCACTTTTTGTCAGCTGAAAATATTTTCGCGGGTGGCCACTTTCGGACTCGACCCAATAATAGGAGATGAGCGCGTCATTTTTGAGGCGCGTGAGGAGCGGATACACCGTCCCTTCCACAACGATAAGATCGCTATTTTTGAGGATTTCGATAATTTCAGCGCCATAGGTATCAGATTTTTTCAAAATACCGAGCACGAGAAAATCCAGAATCCCCTTTCGCATCTGCGACTGAATCTTGCCTTCCATAAATTTTTAATATTACTTGGTAATGCATAGTAATATTATTCAAAAGAAAAATTTTGTCAAGAAAATTTTTTATTTTGTCAAAAGTTTTTTCAATTTTTTGGTTGCAAAAATCAAAAAAATCATACAATAATCTTATGAAAACTCGTCAACACACATACGAATCAGAAAATTCCGAATACGAAGAAGGTTTGGAAAATTCTGAAAATCTTGATTCCAAAGAGCAAATTCGTGAAGAAATCCAGACAACGGTCGATGAGCGCGGTTTTTATTTGTATGAATGGATTTCGCGAGAAGAACTCAAAATGAGTATTCGCGCGGATTATCTCAATATCGCCACCAAAAGTTCAATTCCGCTCGCAATCGTGACTTTTGTGATGGGAGTTATCGGGTTTGCGCTCGGAAATATTACCGGAATTATTCTCGCGATTTTTGGGATTTTATTTTTCTTTTACCTGTTTGTTGGGATTTTTTTGATTTTCAAAATGCTTCAAAAATGAAGTATGTATTCGCGTGTTGCGAACGTGATTTTTACCGACAATCATCTCATCACGCATTCCAAAGTTTTTGAACGAGAAAATTTTGACGAAAATAATCCGATTTTTGAAAAAACGAAAAAATTGTTTCACGAAGAACTTTTTGAAAGTTCTCGCCTTCCCAATTATATCGAAACGCAAAAAAGTGTGCTCACGACGCAACTCGGGAAAATTTTCAAAAATGGCGCCAAAATCCTTGAAAGTGTCAACAAGAACGTTCATTCTGATAAAAATAATCCAGCCGGAATTATTATATTAATTTTCATCATTGGTGGGCTTCTTTTTGCGATTATGATGGGAATTACGTATTTTATCGGTGTGCCGATTGTCTATCTTTTGGCAAGTTTGTACGCACGAATTATGCACGCGATTTTGCTGACAACCAATAATACTGAATACAAAATTCAGTCACTTTTTACCAAAATCGACAATAATTCACACAAATTACAAAACGAAAAAAATACGCTTGTTTCATCGCTTACTGAAGCAAAAAACAACGAGTGGCTCGAAAATCTGTCCGGCCGTATCAATGATGCTTTCAAAAAACTCAATATTTTTGCGAATTCGACGACTAACGATTCTATCACACTCCGAAAAATGCTCGAAAAGTCAAAATATCATGATATTTTTAATTTTCCAAAATACGATACTTGGATCAAAAATCAGGTCCTTACGCCCATTATAGAGCTCATTTCCCTACTCGAAAAAAATGAAAATATTGTCATCAATACGATTTCAGCGCTCAATTCTCAGATCCTACAAACAAATGATCCAAGCCATCAAAAACCACTTGAATTACAGAAAAAACGTCTAGAATTACACCTAGAAGAAATTAAAAAAATGAAGCAAATTTTGGTTTCGTATCAAGAAAAACTCGTATAATTTTACTTATGACCAATCCTTCTCCTTTCGACGAATTTTTTAAAAATATTTCGTCTTCGCCAGAATTTCGCGCGCTCACTGACGAAAAAACAACAAATTCCGCAGATTTTTCTTTTGAAAATCTTGAAAAAAATCTTCGAGAAATCGAGGCTTCCACTGCCAAAGCCAATGATTTAATGCGTCAATTTGATACCAATTTTTCAACCGAAGACGCGAAAAAAATTGGAAATTCGGTACAGAATTGAAACGATAAAACGCCACCAAAAACGGGCAAACCAACAGATGATGAGCCGAAAATTAAAATCGAGGTTCGGCGTCCTGAGAAAAAAAATCCTGAAACTTGGGGATTTAATGGTGTGGCTGGGATGACCGATCTCAAGCGCGAGCTGAATGAGAGTTTCATCAAACCGCTCAAATTCAAATTTTTGATAGAAAAATTGCGCCAAAATTCTGAAAAAAATGCCAACGAAAAATCAGAAAAAAATACAGAATTACTCGAAAAATTATACAGCGAATACGAAAAATTTAAAATTTCTATTCCGACTGGAATGCTTCTCTACGGACCACCAGGAACAGGAAAAACATTTATTACAAAAAAACTGGCAGAAGAAATTGAATGTGGATTCGTCTCAAAAAATATGGGCGAATTTGGCTCTTCATACCTTCATCAAACCACCAAAAATATCAAAGATTTTTTCGATGGTGTGAAAAAAATTGCCGAAAATGAGCCAATCATTTTATTTTTGGATGAAATCGATTCACTTTTGTCGGCCCGAACGAATAATGTTGACAGCAATAAAGCGGAAGAGGTTTCACAATTTTTGCAAGAATTTAATGCATTGGAAGAAGCAAAAAATCTGATTGTCATCGCCGCAACGAATCGCCCTGATCATCTCGATTCTGCAATTTTACGTTCTGGTCGCCTCGACAAAAAAATTTATATTGGGCCGCCAGACGAGACAGCTCGTGAGGAACTTTTTCGTATGTACATCGAAAAAATGGGGCGTCCACACGAAAAGTTGGATTATCACGAACTTGCGATTTTGACAACCAATTATGTTTCGGCTGATATTGAAGCCATTTGTGACGAAGTGGCGCGCGACGCTTCGCGAAATTTGCTTGATCTCATCGATGAAGCAGAAAGTGGAGCACTCACCGAAAAACACCTTGAGAACCATAAAATCACGATGGAAATGTTGCGCGAAACCATTTTGGAAATGCCGTCCAGCCTCAAAATGGTTGATATGAGCATTTATGAAAATTGGCTTGCAAAAATATCATAATCCCTTCACAAAGGGATTTTTTTGGAAATTTTTCAAAAATTTAAAATTGAGAAAAAAAATTTTTTGATTATAATGCGGATGTTTTATTTTTAATTTGAAAAAATGACGCAAATTCCAGAAAATTTTTACCGCTACAAACAGACGGATATTTGGACCAACGAGACAATTCCTGAAGCAATTTTGAACAAACACAACACAAAAGCTGGCGTGTATGGGAAAATTCTGGTGCTGGAGGGTGCGCTCGCGTACACGGCTTTCAAAGATGCAAAAGGTGAAGTTGACTATAAGGCAGTTATCAAGGCAGGTTCGCACGGAGTGTCTGCGCCACAGCAGTGGCACAAAGTTGAGCCAATTGGCGAGACAAAATTTTTGGTAGAATTTTATCAAGAAAAACCAGAAAATATTCAAAAAATCGAAGAAGATTTTGCGAAAAAATTTCCTGACAAAAAACCACACGACGAACTCAAACTTCTGCTTTCGCAAGAAAATTTTGAAGGAAAAAAGGCACTCGATTTGGGTTCTGGTGGCGGACGAAATTCCCTTCTGATGGCAAAAAATGGCCTCTCAGTAACGAGTTGGGATCAGAATGTAGAAGGCCTCGCTGAAACGCAATTTTTGGCAAATCGCGCCAATCTCAATCTCCAAACTGAAGAAAAAAATCTGAATTTCGATCGTGTGACAGAAAACTTTGATGTCATCATCGCGACGGTTTCGCTTCAATTTTTGGAAGAAAAATCTGCACACGAACTTTGGCAGTCTGTCGTAGATCACACAAATCTTGGTGGTTACAACCTTCTAATTGTCCCTATTTTATCGGATGATGTCGGTTGTGAAATTCCTTTTCCAAATCTGGTTCCGTACGAAAATTATCTCAATTTTTACGAAAATGAAAATTGGGAAATTCTTCACGCGGATAATATGGTTGGTCATTTTCATCGCCGTGACGCGAATGGAAACCGCATCAAATCACGATTTGCAACGATTATCGCAAAAAAAATCAAATAAAAATCCCGTTTGGGATTTTTTTGTACATTTTATAACGCATAAAATTTTTTGGAATTTTCGAAAATTTGAGCCTCGATTTGTTCATTATTTTCTGAACGCAATTCAAAAATTTTTTCAAGATTGTAGCGCGTATTCGCCGGATGATTCGTCGTTCCACGAACGGGTTGTGGTGCCAAAAATGGTGCATCAGTTTCCACAAGAACTCTATCAAGTGGTACTATTTTTGCAGTTTCCTGAATTTCAAGCGATTTCTTATAAGTAACAATGCCCGAAAATGAAAAATAAATTTCGTCAGAAAAATCCAAAAGTTCACGAGCCATCGCTGGATTTTCTGAATAACAATGCATCACGAGGCGATTGATGTTAAATTTTTTCATAAAATCAAGCGTCGCATCACGAGCATCGCGTGTGTGAATCACTAGCGGAAAATGATATTTCTGAGCAAGCTTCCATTGCGCGAGCCAATAAAATTTTTGGTTTTGAATTTGCCAAATCGCTTTTTCAGAAATTTGTGAGAAATCCATTGGAGTCTTACCATCATCTGTGCCATCCAGATAGTGAAAATCGAGGCCACATTCACCGATTGCGACCACCAAATCACGATTTTCAGAAATCATTTTTTCAAATTCAGACAACACAGGATTATTCGAAAAAATTTTGTCCCAAAAATCCGCATTTTCAGCATATATTTTTAGCAAAAAATTTTCAAAATCCTCATCAGATATTTTTTCTGAAAATGTAAAAAAATCTCGCCAATTTCCGTCATTCATCGCATCACAAGGATGAAATCCAACGGTCGCACGAAAATTTTCAGGATATTTTCTTGCGAGAGAAATAGCTTTTTGGGAAGTCACAATGTCACAACCAATCTGCACTGCGAGCACCACATTTTTTTCTTGCATGGCCGCCAGAATTCCCTCAATATCATCCACAAGAGAATCCCAGTAACAATGTGAATGTGTGTCAATAATCATTATTTTGGAATTTTTAAAAGATAAAAATCATTATTTTGAACGGCATAAATTCTGCCATCAATCACAGAAAATCGAGAAATATCGAGATTTCGTGCGACTTGAAAAATTTCGCCCGTTTTTCGATTGAGAAGCAACAAAACACTCCCCTCTTCCAAAGAATAATTGCTCAATTTTAACAAATTCTCGGCATCCGCACGGATAAATCCCGCGCGCCAAATATCATCCAAATCGCGCCAATGAGAAAATCGCACATTCTCACGCCACTCATTATTTTTCCACGAAAAAGTTCTTTCTCGAGTCGTTGCATGCCACATTTTTTCTTGGAAAAATACCGAAAAAGCACCTTCCGGAAGTTTTGTTTCAAAAATATTTTCCCCGTCAATCGTCATCAAAATTTCACCATGATTGGAACGAAAAATAAAAGCGTTTTCATAAAAATCCAACAAAATTTCCTCAAAAATATACGGCAAAGTGGCGACACTTACAAATTTTTCATCACGCAAAAATCCAATTGTCGTCTCAGAATTTTCCGTTTTTGCAAGCCAAATTTTCCCTTCCATATCACGATCAATCACGCGAAAATTTTCTCACAAAAGCTGAGAAAAATCAGCATTACGGAGTATTTTTTCATCGCGCGTAAGTGGGGTCGGAACTTCTGTTTTTTCCAAATCCGTCGTTCTCGTAAGGCGATACATTTTTTGAAGATTTTCCCCATTTTGAAGCGAAAAATTATCATTCATCGGCAAATAATTTTCACTCTCAATCGTGAGTGTATAATTCGCGGCCGGGATATTTTCAAAATGACATTCAGTATCACATTTTTTTGAAAAATTCAAAATCGTATCCGCGAGTGGAAGCCAAGAATACGAAAAAGTTCCTGAAAGTCGTACATCAGCCGAGATATTATTTTCAAGAGAAATCGTCACGCTCGAAATATTTTTCACGAAAAAAATCCAATACAAAATACCCGAAATTCCGAGCATAATCAGCAAAATCAGAACCGCAATCAGTCGTTGTCGCATAAAAATTTGAAAAAAAAATTTTTTTCATTATATAGATTATAGATTTTTTGTAAAACTTTTATGAAGCAAAGTCTCGTGCAATACATCGAAAATATCAAAAGTCCTCACGCAACGATTGCGAGCGTCATGAATCAGGAAAATTTTTTCACGATTGTGAACGAAATTTTTGGGAAAAATATTCACTCAATGGACGAATTTCATGAGGCTTCAATTCACGAAATTTTTTATTCTACCATTCCAGAATGAAAAAAAGAATTTAGCATTGATACCGTCAAAGAAGTGATTTCAGCACTTTCGCTCAGGCCATATAATGGAAAAAATATTTTCGTGTTGGATCATTTTGATACGGCTGGTCCACCCGCGCAAAACGCGACGCTCAAGATGATTGAAGAATGTCCTGATTATGCCGTGATTATTCTTATTGTAGAAAATCCACGAAAGCTGTTGCCGACGATTGATTCACGAACGATTCTCTTGTTTGACGAAAATCTGCATCAAGTCGATGATGCGACCACTTCCCTTTTGGAAAAATTTTTCACTGGTTCGAACACTGATAAAGTAAATTGGATTTCATATTTGTATCAAAATGATTTTTCCCAAGAAAAAGCAAAGACAATACTAATAAAAGTATTTCCTTACTTAAATTTTGCTCAACAACATGAGTGCAAAAAAATTCTCATTGCCCTTGAAAGTACCTACGAAAACCCAAAACTCCTCTTAGAAACTTTTTTCTTGTGAGAAGATTTTTTCTAGAAAAATATACCACCAATGGTATATTTTTTATTTTGATAA
>ERZ773068.186-NODE-186-length-33450-cov-4.413804_pt1 | contig 33450 bp, 28 predicted proteins | sample MGYA00580620_ERZ773068 | MGnify/ENA primary metagenome ERZ773068 (study PRJEB29015, sample SAMEA2737983) | human oral metagenome | biome: human oral; feature: human-associated habitat; material: dental | place: China | collected 2101 ... | reverse complement strand
CGCCCCGTCGGTAAAGAGGTGCGGTCATTGTATAGCGGAGCCTGCGCGCAGGCTATACGATGGGTCCGGTGAAGGGGATAGACCTGGTTTTCTCCGTGGCATTGCCGGCATGTTAATTTCTCCGCTGCTCCTTTTTGCCGCATGTGCAACCGTTGCAACCGTTGTAGTTTGCCAGCGTCCCGTGGGCTTCCGCCTGCAGCGGCGGTGTCTGGCGATACAATGGGCGCGCATCAGGCATATCAGGTGTATCGGAGCGATGGCGAGTCATGGCGTCGTCTTTGCTCTCTCCGCACATCAATCCGGCTGAAAGGAAGCGCGTGTCAGAAGAAAGCCCATTCAAAGGAAAATCCGGTGTCCAGCGTCTCTGGAATGCCTGCCGCTATTCCGCCGACGGCCTGCGCCAAGCCTGGTGCAGCGAAGCGGCCTTCCGTCAGGAAGCACTGCTCGTCGCGGTGCTCGTTCCCTTGAGCTTTTTCCTGCCGGTCGGCGGTATCGGCCGCGGATTGATGATCTTTAGCGTATTGCTCATTCTGATCGTCGAACTGCTCAATTCGGCGATCGAGGCCGCCATCGACCGGATTTCCCTGGAACGGCATCCGCTCGCCAAGCGCGCCAAGGATGCGGGCAGCGCCGCCGTATTGTTCTCGCTCGTCAATGCGGCGGTGGTTTGGGCGTGCGTGTTGCTCGGCTGACGGCGCGTGGGGTATCCGCATCCCGACGGGCTTTGCGGTAAGCGATGCGCGGATGTCCGCGTATTGACGATCTGACTGCGGAGAGCGCCCTGTAGCCCGCATGGGTCGGTCGATGTCGCGATGCCTGCTTTGCAGCCCGCTTCTGGCAAGGGTTTTGGCGTACCCTGCCCGCAAGCCCAGTGTTTATGCGGCTTCCAGAGGTGCCTGCCCGCAAACGCCCAAAATACGCGGGCTTCCGGGCAGGTTGTATGCCGTTTTGTGGATGGCGGCGAGCGTCGATAGGCGATGCGCCCGCATGGGATGGGCGTTCCCAGCCACTGCCCCGCAGCCCGCATGGGTCGGTCGATGTCGCGATGCCTGCTTTGCAGCCCGCTTTTGGCAAGGGTTCTGGCGTGCCTTGCCCGCAAGCCCAGTGTTTATGCGGCTTCCAGAGGTGCCTGCCCGCAAACGCCCAAAATACGCGGGCTTCCGGGCAGGTCTTACATCGTTTTGCAGATGGCGGCGCGCGCCGATAGGCGATGCGCGCTCAGGGTTGGGCGGGTTGGATTTCCCAGCGGTCGCCGCGGCGGATCAGGGTGATCGGCTTGGCGTTTTCAACCTTGGTGGCGAAGGCGTTGTCGTCGATCTTGCCGCGCGTAAGGTGGGCGACCAGGGTTTTGATCGTCAGTTCATGCGAGATGACGATAATGCGGCGTTCCTGTGTCAGGGCTTCGTCGATGGCCGCCGAAGCGCGGCGGTAGACGAGCGCCAGCGATTCGCCGTTCGGATAGGCGGCGTCCGCTTGATGGAAGACGGTGGCCTGGCGTCCTTTGGCCATTTCCGGCCAGTGCTGTGCGGCCTCCGGCCAGGTCAGGTTGGTGAGGCTTCCGGCCGAGCGCTCAAAAATGCGGGTATCCGGGCGGAGTTTCAATGCCTTTTCGTTGTCCAGTTGTGCGCCGAGCAGCACGCCCGAAAGCGTTTGTTTGGTGCGCAGCAGCGGCGAGTACAGCCAGAGTGCGTCACGCAGTTTGGGGGATGCGGCGCCCGCGGTGTCGCCGGCGTTCTTTTCTGCCTCTTTTTCCTGTTTGAGCAGGACTTCCCCCGCTTTAACGGCCTGGCTGACGCCGCGCATGGTCAGGCTGGCGGAGTTCCACCCGCTCAGCACTTTGCCTTTGCTTGGCATCAACGTGCCGTCGAGGCGAACGACGGTTTTCCCCTCATTGAGATTGTCCTCGCTCTCGCCGTGGCGAATCAGGTCGATGCGCTCGGCAAGCACCGTCTGGGCGGGCTGCGCCGGTTCGGCGAAACAGCCAAAAGCCAGCAGCGTACCGGCCAGCAGGGCGAAATGGCGGATAAAGCGGAGCGGATGGGTTGGCATGAGCGTTTTCCTTTCTGAACTTTCTGAGAAATCCTGCCAGGCGGCGGCGAAACCGGCGAGGTGATGTGCGCCCCGATAAAGCTGCCAGGGCAGTACCGGCAGCCCCTCAAGGGCGCATTGTAGCCAACAGTGTGTTGCAGACAAGGGGTGATTGCAGTCAACCCGCACTGACATTGCGGGGTAGCGAAATTTCCGGTGCGTTGCCAATGTTTACGCCATAACGTAGTGATTTTGAGCGAGGCCCTCATGGCTGCCATACGTGCCGATCGCATGCTCTTGTCGGGGGACGAAGCCCTTGCCCTTGCCGCCGCCAGCGGGCGCAGGTAGATGCGGGGGGAGAGCTGAATTTTCAGATCGGCGGTCAGGAAATCGCGGACGAACAGCGGCGGACAGACAGCAGGCGGGCAGGCAGCGAATGCGGCGTTCCCTCAACAGGTGCGCGTCTATCGTGGTGCCTTACCGCAGGGAGAAGCCGAAAAAATTGACGCAGGGTTTCCACTGGCTGAAATGCACTGACGCACTTGTCACACGTGTGGATGCGCGCTCACGCTGTGCCGTATGCGTGCATGGTGCGCATGGTTTTTTCAGATTTATTGGCGCTTCCCGCGCGGGCCATATACCGCGCTGTCGTCGAGAATCCGCAGGCCGACGGCGCGCAAACGTTCCCTGGCCTCCGGCATATCCTGAATGTCGATGACGAAAAAGGCGCTTTCGCCGTCGCGTATCGTGCGACCGTAAGCATTGGTGAAGCTCACGCCGGCACGCACGACGCTTTTGAGCAGTTCATCCAGCCCCCCCGGGCGATCCGGCATCTCCACGACGGCGATTTCGCGCAGGGCTGACGCCATCCCCTGCGCTGACAGCCGCCGCTGCGCTTCTTCCGGATCGGAAACGACGAGGTTGAGCACCCCCCAGCCATTTGCCGTGTGATTGAGATGGAGCGAGCGAATATCGATTTGCGCCGTGCTCAGCACTGCCGTGACCTTCTCGATGCTGCCCAGCTTGTTTTCGAGAAATACTGAAACTTGATGACTCATTAGCGTTTCCCCGCAGCTTATTTTGACGTTTTGCGCCGGTCGATGACCCGCACTGCCTTGCTCTCCGTTCTGGGGAGGGATCCTGGCTCGACGAGCCGCACCAATGGCCGCAAGAGCACCTCGTCGCGCAGCAGGTGCGCGATGCGGCGCTGCAGGCGGGTGAGGCGTTCCACGTCGCCGCTGAACCATTCCCGTTTCAGCTCCACCTCGACGATCATTTCATCTTGGTCGTCAAGGTGGTCGAGAATGATGCGGTAATTGTCACCGACTTCCGGCAATTTCATCAATATGCCTTCGACCTGCATCGGAAAGACGTTGCAACCCTTGATGATGAACATGTCGTCCGAGCGGCCGGTAATCCGGTCGATCCGGCGGTGCGTGCGGCCGCAAGGGCACGGCCCGGGCAGGATGCGGGTCAGGTCGCGCGTGCGATAACGGATCACCGGCATTGCCTGCCGGTCGAGCGTCGTCATCACCAGCTCGCCGCGCTCGCCGTCGGGGAGCGGTTCCAGCGTCTGCGGGTCGACGATTTCGACAATGTAGGCGTCTTCCCAGATGTGTAGCCCGTTCTGTTCGGTACATTCGAAGGCGACGCCCGGGCCGTTCATCTCGGAAAGCCCGAACGAGTTGTAGGCTTTGACGCCGAACATTGCCTCGATGCGCCGCCGTTGTTCCTCGGTATGCGGCTCGGCGCCGATGACCAGCGTGTGCAACTGCGTGTCGCGGCGCGGATCGAGTCCTTCGGCCAAGAAGACTTCGTGCAACCGCCCCAAATAGCTCGGAATGGCATGCGCCACCGTCGTGCCAAAATCGCGCATCAGCTTGATCTGGCGCAAGCTGTTGCCGGCGCCGGCCGGGATCGAGAGGCAGCCAAGCCGTTCGATGCCATACTGGAAGCCGAGGCCACCGGTAAATAGCCCGTAACCGGACATGTTCTGGAAAACGTCCGTCTGGCGAACGCCGGCGGCGTAGAGCGAGCGCGCCATCAGGTTCGCCCAACTTGCGAGATCATGCTGATTGTGAAATACGACGGTTGGATTGCCGGTCGTACCGCTTGAACTGTGCAGACGGATGACTTCGCGTTTGTCGGCGGCGAGAAAGCCCCACGGGAAATCCTGACGCAGGTCGTCCTTGGTCGTGAATGGCAGTTCGCGGATCTGCTCGATCGACTTGATTCCTTCGCGCAGCATCCGCCCGATCTGTGCGCATTTCGCATAATGCGGCGAACGTGCGGCCAGATGCAGCGATTCGTTCAGTCGCCGGAGCTGTAGTTTTTCAAGCTCGGCGCGTGGCAGGGCTTCGAGCTCGCTTTCCCAGTACGTCCGGTTTCCGCTATCCATAGCGCGTGTCGCGTCACTTTCCATGATCATGAATGTTCCATCGAGGTTTCATGAAGAATCGCAAGACGCGAATCTAGCATGAGCGCTTGTCATCTGGCACGGCCAATTTGTCTGCCCGCGGCATGTCTGGATTGACCACGGCGGGTAAGACGGCGATACTTCAACGCTTCATGCTGGTGATTTCTTACTTCAACCGAGGTTTTTCATGGCTGCCATACTTGCCGATCGCATGCTCTTGTCGGGGGACGAAGCCGTTGCCCTTGCCGCCTTCAATGCCGGTGTCCGTCTGGGGACGGGGTACCCGGGCACGCCATCGACGGAAATCCTCGAAGCCTTTGCCCGCCTGGGCGGCAAGGCGCAATGGGCGCCCAATGAAAAGGTTGCGCTTGAAGTGGCGCTGGGCGCCGCCTTCGGCGGGGCGCGGACACTGGTAACGATGAAGCACGTCGGCGTCAATGTCGCGGCGGATGCGCTATTTACGGCGGCCTATACCGGCGTGAGCGGCGGCCTGGTACTGGTTTCGGCCGACGACCCGGGCATGGCGTCGAGCCAGAACGAGCAGGATAACCGCCATTATGCGCGGGCTGCAGGCATCCTCATGCTGGAGCCGGCCGATTCCCAGCAGGCTTATGATTTCACCGGGGCGGCTTTTGCCCTTTCCGAACGCTTTCAGCTGCCGGTCATGCTGCGCATGACGACCCGTGTTTGTCATTCAAAGAGCATTGTCGAACAAACCCACGTGCCGCCACCGGCCGGCGATCCGGATTTTCGGCGGGATGTGCCATCGCGCGTGATGATTCCTGCCTATGCTCGACCGGCGCACCGTAAATTGCGTCAAAAGTTGGCGCTGGCGGCGGAATATGCCGAGCATTGTGCCCAGACAGTCGTCGACATGAAGGGCAAGGCGCTGGGGATCATCGCTTCCGGCGTTGCCGCGGCCCATGCACGTGAAGCCGCACCCGAAGCCAGCGTGCTGCAGCTGGGGTTTTCCTATCCTTTGCCGATGCAGGCGATCCGCGATTTTGTCGCCTCGGTCGAACATTGCGTGGTGATCGAGGAAGGCGATCCGATTCTCCTGACCGAGCTGCGGGCGGATGGGCTGGCCGTCGAGGGCAAGCCCGATTCGTTCCGTTTCGGCGAACTTAACACCGAGCGCGTGCGGCGCATCCTGGCGCATGACGATTCGCCGGAGGCCGCGCCGCTGGCCGGCAAGCCGCCGGCTTTGTGCGAAGGCTGCTCGCACCGCCCGGTATTTGAGGCGCTGCACCGGCTTGACTGCATTGTTGCCGGTGATATCGGTTGCTATACGCTGGGCGTGTTGCCGCCGTTTTCCGGCATGGATACCTGCGTCTGCATGGGCGCGAGCATTGGCGTCGGCCTTGGCTTGCGGCATGTGCTGCCTGCCGCGCAGGCGCGGCGCGTGGTCAGCGTCATCGGCGATTCGACTTTCATGCACAGCGGGCTGACCGGAGTTGCCGAGATGGTCTATAACCCGCCGCCCAGCGGCCATGTGCTGATGATTCTGGACAACGGAACGACGGCCATGACCGGCCAGCAGGAGCATCCGGGCACCGGGCGCGGCCTCATGCACGAGGCGGCGGGCAAGATCGTCTTTGAGGATGTGCTGCGCGCCATGGGCGTTGATTCTGTGGTGACGGTCGATCCAATGGCTAGCGACACCAATCTCGACCAGGTGATCCGTGAAGCGCTTGACAGCGGCAAACTGAGCGTCATTGTCGCGCGCCGCCCCTGTATTCTGGCGGCGCCGAAAATCCGTCAGTACGAAAAAATCATCATTGAAAAGAAAAAGACCGCAGAAAGCGGCCAGCAGGGGAGCGGCGCCGAGGCGCCTTAGCGCCGGCATGGGGCGTTCGGAACCTGCAATGATGGAGCAATGAAAAATCGTGGAACGGTGATCGAAGATGGTGACGGAAAAAATAGCGGATCGGGTGGTGAATGTCGTCATTGCCGGCCTCGGCGGGCAGGGCGTGGTCAAGGCCTCGGATATCCTGGCCGATGCGGCGTTCCGGCAGGGACTAGACGTCAAGAAAAGCGAACTGCATGGCATGAGCCAGCGTGGCGGTTCGGTTTCCAGCGACGTGCGCTTCGGACCTAAGGTCGATAGCCCGATGATTTCGCCTGGTCAGGCGGATTTTTTGGTCGTCGTTGCCGCCGATCAGGTTGACGTCAATCGTCCGGCGCTGAAAGCCGGCGGCATGCTGATTTCACCGGAGCTGCTGGCCGGTGCGCCAGGCAAACTGCCCGCCAAATCGGTCAATGTTGCTTTGCTCGGCCTGTTGAGCTGCCGGCTCGATATTCCGGTCGAACACTGGGAAGCGGCGATTCGCGCCAATCTGGCGGAAAAGCATCATCGGCTCAATCTGGAGGCTTTCCAGCTCGGCCGGCAGATGGCCTGAAAGAGCCTGAAATGGCCTGAAAGAGCCTGACAGGACGAAGACGGCGCGCGGCGGAAATTAAGTTGAGTGTTGAGCATTGAGATCGGGCGCATGAGGCAAGGAAAACAGCAGGTCACACGACAAGGGGCGCGAAATGCTTGAGGAAAACTGGAACGAATGGGATAACCAGGACAACCGGGATAGCTGGAACGACTGCGGCCACGGTATCCATCCCGTCAGCGCGCTGGATTACTTGCCGGCGCCGCAGTTACGCCAATTGCAGCTGCGGCGGTTGAAGGCGGTGGTTGCGCGCGCCTATGCCAATGTTGCGCCGTTCCGCGCCCGGATGGAGGCACGACAATTGACGCCGGCTTCGGTTGAGCGTCTGGAGGATATCGCCCAACTGCCTTTCTCGGCCAAGGCCGATCTGCGTGACAACTATCCGTTCGGCCTCTTCGCCAGTCCGATGCAGGAAATCGTCAGGCTGCACGCCTCCAGCGGCACCACCGGCAAGCCGATCGTCGTTGCCTATACCCGCGAGGATCTGCGCGTCTGGTCCTCCGTCGTACTGCGCGCCTTTGCCGCTGCGGGGATCCATCGCGGCGATATTGTCCAGAATGCCTTTGGCTACGGCCTGTTTACCGGCGGGCTCGGCGTGCACTATGGCTTGGAGGCGCTGGGGGCAACCGTGGTGCCGACCTCCGGCGGCAATACGGACCGGCAGATCATGCTCATGCGCGATTTCGGCGTCACGGCAATCTGCTGTACGCCCAGCTATTTTCTGCACATGATCGAACGCGCCGCAGCGCTGGGGATTGATTTGCATACGCTCCCGCTGCGCACCGGCATCTTCGGCGCCGAGCCCTGGTCGGACGATATGCGCGCGCGTATCGAATGCGATAGCGGCATTCGCGCTTTTGATATTTATGGCTTGTCGGAAATCATCGGGCCGGGCATTGGCGGGGAGTGCACAGCGCAGCACGGGCTGCACATTTTCGAAGACCACTTCTACCCCGAAATCATTGATTCGGAGAGCGGCCGCGTACTGCCGGATGGCGAGGAAGGGGAGCTCGTATTGACGACGCTTTCCAAACGCGCGATGCCGATGATCCGCTACCGCACGCGCGATATTACGCGCCTGATCGCCGAACCCTGCGAATGCGGCCGCACCGTGCGCCGTATCGCCCGTGTGGCACGGCGCAGCGACGACATGTTCATCATTCGCGGCGTCAATGTTTTCCCCACGCAGATCGAGGCCGCGCTGCTGGCGGTGGAAGGCGTCTTGCCGCATTACCGGATCGTGCTGACGCGCGAAGGCGGGCTGGATCAGCTGGGCGTCGAGGTCGAAGTCGGTCCCGAGCTGTTCAGCGACAAGGTTAGCGCCATAGAGAAGGTGCATAAGCGCCTTTCGCACTCCATCGAGCGCATTACCGGTATCCGCGCCGGCGTCCGCCTGGTCGAGCCGAACACTTTGCCGCGCAGCGAAGGCAAGATCCAGCGTGTTCTCGATCTGCGCCGTGGTTGAGTGTTCCTAAAAACCCGTGTCGGCCGTGACTGCGCGAGGTATTCTGCCGATGATGACGATGACGGATTGCCGGGTGATCTGTGGTCAGCGCGCCGTGGCGGGCCGGATCGACGGGTCTTTCTTTGCACAGGGGTTTGAGCCATGAAAATTACCCAGCTTTCCTGCTTTATCGAAAATCGCCCTGGCCGCCTGCACGCAGCGTGCATGGCGCTTGCCGCGCGGGGTGTCAACATCCGCACGCTCTCGCTGGCGGATACCGCGGAATTCGGCATCCTGCGTCTGATCGTTACCGATCCGGAAGCCGGCAAGGCCGCGCTTGAGGCGGCCGGCTATACCGTGCGGCTGACGGATGTGGTCGCGGTCGAAGTGCCCGACGACGCCGGCGGTTTGGCGCGGGTGCTGGCCGAGACGGATGCCGCGGGATTGAACATCGAGTACATGTACGCATTCAGCACGGCGGTTGGTCGGAACGCCGTCGTGATTATCCGTTTCTCCGATCCCGATCGGGCAGTGGCGGAGCTTTCCCGACACAGTATTAGCATCGTCAAGCCGGTGACGCTGCTGGAGCGCTAAGTTCCGGTAGAGCTTCGGCGACGCGCGAAATGATGCGTGCGCTCAGGTCGGCTGCGAGGCAGTCGAAGATTTCCGGCTTGAGCGTGTTGTTCATCCAGGTGATCTGTCGCTTGGCCAGCTGCCGCGTGGCGTAGATGCCGCGTTCACGCAGCGCCTTGTGCGGGATGAGGCCGTCCTGCGCTTCCCAGACCTGCCGGTAGCCGACGCAGCGCATCGACGGCAGGTCGGGCGAGAGGCGATATTTGCTGCGTAATCCGCCGACTTCCTCTTCCAGGCCGGCGGCGAGCATGGCGTCGAAACGCTCGGCAATGCGCGCGTGCAATGCGGTGCGGTTGGCAGGCAGCAGGCCGAGCTTCAAGAATCTTCCTGATGGTTTGGGTGCCGCCGATTCGGCCAGCAGCGCCGACATCGGGCGGCCGCTGAGGCGATAGATTTCCAGTGCGCGCTGAATACGCTGGGCGTCAGTGGGCGGCAGGCGCGCCGCGGTATGCGGGTCGACCTGCGCCAGCAGGCGATGCACATGCGGCCAGCCATGCGCGGCGGCCAGGGCATCGATCTCGGCGCGGACGGTCGGGTCGGCCTGCGGCAGCGCGGCCAATCCTTCAAGCAGCGCTTTGTAATAGAGCATGGTGCCGCCGACGAGCAGCGGAACACGCCCGGCGGCGGCGATGTCGGCCATGGCAGCCAGGGCGTCGGCGCAGAAGCGCGCGGCCGAGTAGCGTTCTTCCGGACTGACGAGATCGATCAGCCGGTGCGGAGTGGCGGCCAGTGTTTCGTGATCGGGCTTGGCCGTGCCGATGTTCATGTCACGGAAAACTTGTGCCGAGTCGACGCTGATGATCCCGACCGGAAAACGGCGCGCCAACGCCAGGGCAAGGGCGGTTTTGCCGCTGGCGGTGGGGCCCATCAGCAGAATGGCGGGGGGCTGGCCGGCAATTTGTGCGGGCGCCGAATCGATCGTTTATCGTCCGCGCAGAAAGAGACGGTCGAGTTCGCCGAGCGAGAGCTGCGTCCAGGTCGGCCGGCCATGATTGCATTGATCGGCGCGCTCGGTGGCTTCCATCTGACGCAGCAGCGCATTCATTTCGGGAATCGTGAGCAGGCGATGGGCGCGTACCGCGCCGTGACAGGCCATCGTCGAGAGCAGTTCGTTGCGGCGGGCGAGCGTCAATTGTGTCACGCCATGTTCGCGCAGGTCGGCCAGGACGGCGCGTACCAGCGCTGCCGGGTCGCTGGCCTGTAACAGCGCCGGAACGGCGCGAACGACCAGTTGTGCCGGCCCTGCCGGCGTGATTTCAAAACCCAGCGCACTCAGGGTGTCCGCGTGCTCTCCGGCGGCGGCGATGTCGAGCGCATCCGCACTGAAAACGGCGGGGATGAGCAGCGTTTGCGCGGCGATACGGCGGCTGTCGACGGCCGTCTTGAGCCGTTCATAAAGAATGCGTTCGTGTGCCGCGTGCATATCGATGAGCACCAGGCCGTGCGCGTTCTGCGCCAGGATGTAGATGCCGTGCAGCTGTCCCAGCGCGTAGCCGAGCGGCGGGGCGTTTTTTTCCTCTTCCGCCGTACCCGTTTCCGCATAGATTGGGCGAGACACTTCGCCGTGTGCGGGCGAGGCGGCAGGGCGGGAAAAGGCAGCCTGGGCAAAGCTGGTGTAAGCCGAGACCGCCGGTTCGCTGATGCGCAGCGAGGCCTGACGCGCAGCGGTGTATGAAGCCGGTCTGGCGGTTGGAGCGACTGAATCGGGCGAGGCGGTGGCTTCAGCGGGTTGTGTCGTCGCCTGTATTGGCGCGCTGTGATCGGAAAAGCGGGGCGACACAGGGCTCAAGAGGGCGCGCAAGGGGCTGGACAGCGCTTTCTGAACGGCGTGGAAAACGAACTGGTGTACGGCGCGCGCATCGCGGAAACGGACTTCGCTTTTGGCTGGGTGGACATTGACATCGACCGCCGCCGGATCGATGTCGAGGAAAATGCAATAGGCGGGATAGCGGCTGCCGTGCAGCATGTCGCGGTAGGCTTCGCGCAGGGCGTGCATGAGCAGTTTGTCGCGCACAAAACGGCCGTTGACGTAACAATATTGGGCGTCGCTGCGCGCCCGCGAGTGCGCGGGTAGGGCACAGTAGCCGGTGAGTTTGAGCACGCCGGCATCCGCAGTGACAAGGCGCGATTCCGCCGTGAAGGCATCGCCGAGAATGGCGCCGATGCGCGCCTGCATGTCGCCTTTGGGCAGACGCAGGCTGGTGCGGCCATTGTGCGCCGCCATGATGGCGACTGTTGGATAGGCCATCGCGACGCGCTTGATGGCTTCCAGACAATGCGCCAGTTCAGTGGCTTCCGATTTGAGAAATTTCCGGCGTGCCGGCGTGTTGTAGTAGAGATCGCGCATCTCGACGAGGGTGCCCTGCGCCAGCGCAGCCGGTTCAGGCAGGTCAGCATCGGCTGCCAAGCGCCAGGCATGGGGGGCGCCTGCCCGGCGGCTGATGAGCGTCAGGCGGGCGACCGAGGCGATCGAAGCCAGTGCTTCGCCGCGAAAACCAAACGTGCCGACGTGTTCAAGATCGTTAAGCGAGGCGATTTTGGAAGTGGCGTGGCGGGTAAGCGCCAGTGCCAGTTCATCCTTGGCGATGCCGGCGCCGTCATCCGTGACCCGAATCAGTTTGACGCCGCCTTCTTCGAGTTGTATTTGCAGGGATGCACTGCCGGCATCGAGCGCATTTTCCAGCAGCTCCTTGAGTACGGAAGCCGGGCGTTCAACGACTTCGCCTGCGGCAATCTGACTGATGAGCGGATCGGGCAGGCGGCGGATGGCAGGGAACGAGGACGGAGATGAATCGATCATTGGCCGATTATAGCGGCAAGACCTATGCAAAATCCGTCAGACGCAGCGTGGACGGAATGGGCGGGGGCGTCGGCTATTGCTTGTTGGGATCGAACCCTGTTTCTTCGTAGACCGCGTTAACGACGCTTTGGCCGATATAAGGCGCCATTTTTGCATGCGTTGCGAGCATGGCGCGCCGCAGTTCGGCGCGCTCCGCCGCGCTGGGCGTATAAATGCGGGTTTTGCCGGTCGCCTTGATTTTCTGGAGCGCTTGGTCGTTTTCTTCCTGTGCAATGCGGTTAGCGTACTCGGTGGCTTCCCCGATGGCCTGTGTCAGTTGGTAGCGGATGCGGGCGGGCAGGTTGTCCCAGAAGCGTTTGTTGGCGATGACCGCATAGCCCAGGTAGCCGTGGTTGGTCAGCGCGATGTGTTTTTGCACTTCGTATATTTTTTGTGTAAAGAAGTTCGAGTGCGGGTTTTCCGCGCCGTCAATAAAACCCGTGCGCAGCGCCTGGTAGGTGCCGGAGAAAGGTAGTGTCGAGGGCTGGGCGCCAAGCGTGCGAATCTGCGCTTCAAGAACTTTTGAGGGCTGGATGCGGATCTTCAGCCCCTTGAAGCTGGGCAAGTCGTGCAAAGGGCGATTGGCCGAGAAGGATTTGAAGCCGTTATCCCAGAACGCCAGTCCTTTCACGCCCTTCGTTTCGAGCCGCCCTAGCAGATTGGCGCCGAGCCAACCTTCCGTGACCCGGTGCAGCGTCTGGATGTCATCGAATAAATAGGGCAGATCGAATACCTCGAATTCGTGGATGCCCAGTTGGGTTAGTTTGGCCAGAGAAGGCGCGAGCATCTGGACGGCACCGAGCTGCAAGGCCTGTATTTCATCCTTGTCCTTGTACAGCGTCGAATTCGGGAAGACTTCGACACTGACTGCGCCTTCGGTCAGCTCGGCGGCGCGTTGGGCAAAATAGTTGGCGGCTTTCCCTTTGGGCGTATCAGGGGTGACGACATGACTGAACTTGATTACGATCGGCAACTTTGCGTTTGCCGGCATCGGCGCAACGCCATGCAACAGAACGAGAAGCAAGAGTTTTATCAGGATTGTCTTCATCACCAGATATTGGCGGCATAGGTTGTATTGGTGCGGTACAGGTTGTCGGTGTGCTGTCGGCGAATGCCAGGATGCCACTGGAAATATGGATAAATGACCGGGGCACTATGGCGCTGGCTGACGCACTCACAAACTAAAACTAAAAAAGCAAGCGCCTGCCAGGCGCATCCGATGGCATAGAGCAAATTACCCTGTTTAATATGCAGACATTCTGCAGGATTAGCCATTACGGAAAGCCACAGATGCACGTCTGTTTTAAGGTTGCTGCTGTTAAAAAATGCGCCCTAGGCATAAGTAAGGGCAAGCGCGAATGCCCTTCTCGGGAACATGGCTGGTATTGAATTCGGAATGTGGCCTTGTGGATTCCCACAATTGAGATTTAGGGATAGAAAGATGATAGTTTCTTAGTGTATGAGGGTGCATACATCCCGACGACAGTAGGGAAGGCCACGTTATTTGCGCGTGGCTCAATTATTTTCAAAACGTTAAGTTGTTTAACCTGATGGAGTTCTGACGATGGATGGAATGACAAAGAAACTTCTGGATGGACTGCGTAAAAAACGCGAAGGCGCAATGCTGGGCGGTGGTCAGAAGCGTATCGACGCGCAGCACGCACGCGGCAAACTGACGGCGCGCGAGCGGATCAATCTTCTGCTCGACGAAGGGTCGTTCCAAGAAATCGGTATGATGGCGACGCATAACCTGACTACATTCGGTCTCGATAAACAGCGTTTCGTCGGTGATGCCGTTGTCACCGGTTTCGGTAAGATCAACGGTCGTCGCGTTGCCATTTATGCACAGGATTTCACGGTGCTGGGCGGCTCTTTCTCCGAAGTGCAGTCGCAAAAAATTACCCGCGTCATGGACAAGGCGCTGGAAGCCGGTATCCCCTGCATCGGCCTGGGTGACTCGGGTGGCGCCCGTATTCAGGAGGGCGTGCGCAGTTTGGCTGCTTACGGCGAAGTGTTCGTGCGTAACGTCGAATCTTCCGGCGTCATTCCACAGATTTCCGTCATTCTTGGTCCGTGCGCAGGCGGCGCAGTGTATTCGCCGGCGCTGACCGATTTCATCATCATGGCCGGCCAAAGCTATATGTTCCTGACCGGGCCGGAAGTTATCAAGTCCGTGACGGGCGAGCAGGTTTCGGTTGATGACCTGGGCGGCGCGGGCGTGCACATGGGCACCAGCGGCGTGGCGCATTTGTCCGCGGAATCGGAAGAAGATGGCCTTAACCTTGTCAAGAAGCTGCTCAGCTATCTGCCGCAGAACAACAATGAAGAGCCGCCGCGCGTCGTTCCCGAAGATTCGATCGGCCGCATGGAAGAATCGCTCAACAGCATCGTTCCTGATGGCCCGAACAGCCCGTACGACATTCGTGACGTGATTGATGCCGTCTTCGACCGTGACAGCTTCATGGAAATCCAGCCTGCCTACGCGCAGAACGCTGTCGTTGGTTTTGCACGTATGGATGGCTACGCGGTCGGCATTATTGCTAACCAGCCCTGCTATATGGCCGGTGCGCTCGACATCAATTCGAGCGACAAAATCGCCCGCCACATCCGCATTTGTGACGCCTTCAATCTGCCGATCGTCACCTTTGTCGACTGCCCGGGCTTCCTGCCGGGTACGGGTCAGGAATACGGTGGTGTTATCCGTCACGGCGCCAAAGTGCTGTACGCCTACTGCGAAGCGACTGTGCCGATGGTTTCAGTCATTACCCGCAAGTCCTACGGCGGCGCTCACCTCGCCATGAACTCGCGTCAAATGCGTGCTGACGTGGCCTTCTCCTGGCCGACAGGTCAAATTGCCGTGATGGGCGCTGAAGGTGCGGTTAACATTCTCTTCCGTGACGAAATCAAGAAGGCCGAAGATCCGAAGAAGCGCAAAGAGGAAATTCTTGCCGCTTATCATGAAGAGTTCCTCAATCCGTACCGCGCCGCCGACATCGGCCAGATCGATGAAGTTATCGAGCCGAAGGAAACCCGTCCGCGGTTGGCCATGGCGCTCGAGATCCTGCGTACCAAGGTCGTCCAAAATCCGCCGCGCAAACACGGTTTGATGCCGGTTTGATGGCCTTTTCTTTAACTAATTACGAGAGAAGACAATGGAGCATTTAGACTGGGGTCTTGAGATGACCGTTCTCGGCATGGGGCTGGTCTTTGCCATGCTGGCGTTGTTGTGGTTGATACTGACGATTGTGCTTAAGTTCGACAAGGAAGAAGAAGTCGAAGAAGCCTCTGCGGCGGACGACGATGCGGCGGACGATGACGCAGCTGAGGAAGCCGAAACCGCGACAGCCGCTGTGTCCGCGTCTGATAATGGTCAGACGATCGACGGCATGGCCACGGATGTTCTGGCAGCAATCATGGTTGCTGCCATGAAACACAAACTGATTCTGCGGGGCGAAGCTGCGCCCATGGTGCGCACCAACTGGCCGGGCACACAACCCAGCCGGTGGGCTGCCGCTGGCAGAGTTCGTCAAACCAGTACTTGGACCCCGAAAGGATAAACACCATGCGACGCTATACACTGAACATAAGTGGGAAAGACTACGTAGTAGACGTACAAGAGACGGATTTTGACCAATTTGAAGTCCAAGTAGGCGGGCAGAGCTACAGTGTCAGTCTGACGGAAGATCAATCAGTTGGTGGGGTATCCGCGGCCCCGGCAGCGGCTCCGGTGGCGTCCCCGGCCCCGGCAGCATCTGCGCCGAAGGCAGCGGCGCCAGCGCCGGCTGCGGCGGCGCCGAAAGCGGCAGCGCCGAAGAAACCTGCGGGCGGTGGTGGCAAGGGTGCGCTCAAAGCCCCGATGCCGGGAGTCATTCTTGAAGTTAACGTCAAAGCGGGCGACAAAGTCACGCGAGGGCAACAAGTTGCGGTACTTGACGCCATGAAGATGCACAACGTAATTGGAGCGCCGCACGACGGCACGATTGCAGAAGTGTGCGTTGCGGCCGGCCAAAACGTCGGTCACGGCGACGTTATCGTCACCTTTGCGGAGTAATCACCATGCGACGCTATACACTGAACATAAGTGGGAAAGACTACGTAGTAGACGTACAAGAGACGGATTTTGACCAATTTGAAGTCCAAGTAGGCGGGCAGAGCTACAGTGTCAGTCTGACGGAAGATCAATCAGTTGGTGGGGTATCCGCGGCCCCGGCAGCGGCTCCGGTGGCGTCCCCGGCCCCGGCAGCATCTGCGCCGAAGGCAGCGGCGCCAGCGCCGGCTGCGGCGGCGCCGAAAGCGGCAGCGCCGAAGAAACCTGCGGGCGGTGGTGGCAAGGGTGCGCTCAAAGCCCCGATGCCGGGAGTCATTCTTGAAGTTAACGTCAAAGCGGGCGACAAAGTCACGCGAGGGCAACAAGTTGCGGTACTTGACGCCATGAAGATGCACAACGTAATTGGAGCGCCGCACGACGGCACGATTGCAGAAGTGTGCGTTGCGGCCGGCCAAAACGTCGGTCACGGCGACGTTATCGTCACCTTTGCGGAGGGCTAAACAATGATCGATCAACAAACGATCGAACTGCTGATGAAAGGGCTTACCCACATCACCTGGCAGTCGATGGTCATGATCGGCGTCTCGTTCGTCCTGTTCTACCTAGCAATCGTCAAGGACTACGAACCGCTGCTTCTTCTCCCCATTGGCGCAGGCTGCATGCTCGCCAACCTTCCCCTATCGCCGCTCATGGACGAGCACGGCATGCTCAAGATCCTCTACCAAGTTGGGGTCGAAAACGAGCTCTACCCGCTGCTCATCTTTGTCGGCATTGGCGCCATGACCGACTTCGGGCCACTACTAGAAAACCCGAAATTCGTTCTTCTCGGTGCGGCGGGCCAGTTCGGCATCTTCATGACCCTGATCCTGGCCCTAGTGCTCGGCTTTAACCAAAAAGAAGCCGCCTCCATCGGCATCATTGGCGCCATTGACGGCCCCACCTCGATCTACGTCTCCGGCCTGCTGGCCCCGCATTTGCTCGGACCCATCACCGTGGCTGCCTACAGCTACATGTCGTTGGTACCGATCATCATGCCGCCGGTCATCTACGCCCTGACGACCAAGCACGAGCGCGGCATTGAAATGGCCTACAGCTCGCGCAAGATCAGCCGTCGCACCCGCATCATCTTCCCGATCATCATCACCGTCATGGTGGGCAGCCTGGTACCTTTTGCCACCCCCCTAATCGGCATGCTCATGCTCGGCAACCTCATGCGCGAATCGGGCGCCGTCGAACGGCTCACCCAAGCCTCGTCGAATGAAATCGCCAACATGGTCACCCTCTTCCTGGGACTGGCCATTGGCTCCACCATGGGGGGCGAAGCCTTTCTCAAATCGGAAACCCTGTTCATTCTCGGGCTCGGGCTACTCGCCTTTGGTGTTGACTGTGCGGCAGGCGTTCTTTTCGCCAAACTGCTCAACTTCCTCAGCGGCGGCAAGGTCAACCCCATCATCGGCGCGGCTGGTATCAGCGCCTTCCCGATGGCGGCGCGGGTTTGCCAACAGCTGGCCCAGAAAGAAAACTTCCAGAACTTCCTGCTGATGCACGCGATGGGCGCCAACGCGGCGGGTCAGGTTGCTTCGGTGGTTGCTGGGGGTGTCGTACTTGCACTCATGGGTGCGGGCGGCTAGAACCTTTTTGTCTCCTTGGGGCGCTGCCCCACAAAAAGCCCGCAACTGCGGGCTTTTTTATTGCTGCTTGTCAATAATCAAAATGTGCGGCAAAAATGTATCGCTATATAAAATAGCAAAACTCCTCTCACGCAATCAATGGACTTAAAATGTTTGATCCATCGGAGAAATTCATCCGTAATGCTTTATAGCATTAGAAAAAAGCGTGCAATAGCAGCTGACAAAATATATTTGCTGGTAATAAGGTGGTGCAATTCGATAAGGCCAAACAAACATTGCTAACGCTATTGATAAAAAATAAGGCGGGTTCTTGCCCACCTTATTTCATCAATCACACACTGTTTTTTAAAAGTTCGGTACTCAATATCAATGTTGATCGAGATAATCAAGCAGCGTACGTGCGGCAACCCCCGGTGTAATTTGTCCGCTGGCGACTTCGCCGGAAAGTTTGGGCAGTGCGGCGTGAACTTGGGGATGGTTGCGAAAGCGTTGACGCAGACCACCCTCTATCATGCTCCACATCCAGGCAAGCGCCTGCTTTTTCCGTTTTTCTTCCAGCTCGCCTGTTTTTGTCATAATTTCACGGAATTTCTCGATTTCATTCCAGAAATCGTCGATCCCCTGTTTTTGCAAGGCACTCAATGTGATAACTGGGGGACGCCAGTTGGGTGAAGTTGGGCGCAGCATCTGAATGGCCTGTTTCCATTGCGCACAGGCAATAGCTGACATTTGCGGGTTGATATCGCTTTTATTAATGGCAACGAGGTCTGCAATTTCGACAATGCCTTTTTTGATAGCCTGTAAATCATCCCCCGCATTAGGTAGTTGTACCAGGATAAACATGTCGACCATGCCGGCAACGGTCGTTTCACTTTGGCCGACGCCGACAGTTTCGACGAGAATGACATCGTAGCCGGCTGCCTCGCAGGCTAGCATAGATTCGCGCGTTTTGGCAGCAACACCGCCCAGAGAACCTGCAGAAGGACTAGGACGAATGAAAGCGCCGGGGCGCTGGCAAAGCTGCTCCATACGCGTTTTGTCACCCAGGATCGATCCGCCAGACACCGAAGAGGAAGGATCGACTGCCAAAACGGCAAGCTTGTAGCCGTGATCAATAAGCCAGATACCCAGCGCTTCAATAAATGTTGATTTTCCCGCGCCGGGTACTCCAGAAATACCAAGACGAATCGCCTTGCCGGAATGTGGGAGCAATTGTCCAAGAATTTCATTTGCCCGCTCTTGGTGATCATCGCGGGTCGATTCAATCAGCGTGATGGTTTTTGCAAGCGCGCGCCGCTGTCCGGCCAGTACGCCGTTAACAAGCTGCTGATCTGCTTCGGAAAGCGTATTGCGTGGGGTGTTGGCATCCATGATTGAGCTTTCGTTTTGTTTAAAAAGGCCAAAGCAACGATTGGTAAAGTGAGGCGCAAAAGCATCAATAATCGATAAACCAGATCTTTCCTTATTGCGTTGACTTACCGACCCGTGCTGTTTCTGGCCCGCTATTTTAGGAAAAAGTTAATTTTTCCGAAACTATAGCTAAATGTCTAAAAATCAGTGACGCGATGTTGCGCTACCCTTACCGCACCAGGTACGTGATTGTAGTAGCGCTTCTTCTTGTGACTGTCTTTTTTATTTAGCTATCTCGTTAGTACTGTTTTTTAGTTTTGGCGGCAACTGAACGCCTTGCCGTCAAAAAGAAAAAAAGCCAAACTCCGGCGGAGACCCCCGGAGTTTGGCCAGATAAAACAAAATTACTTGCTGTTGGCCTTAATGATTTCTTCCAGCACCTTGCGGGCGGAGTCTTCAATACGGGTACCAGGACCAAATACGGCCTTGGCGCCGCCAGCATACAGCGCATCGTAGTCTTGTACCGGGATAACGCCGCCAGCAAAGACCACGATATCGTCAGCACCTTGATCCTTCAGCGCCTTAACAAGTTGCGGGACTAGTGTCTTGTGGCCGGCAGCCAGTGACGAGCAGGCAACGGCGTGCACGTCGTTTTCAATAGCCAGGCGGGCAGCTTCTTCCGGTGTCTGGAACAGCGGACCGACATCAACGTCAAAACCAAGGTCAGCATAGGCGGTAGCAACCACCTTCGCCCCACGGTCGTGACCGTCCTGACCGAGCTTGGCGACCATGATACGCGGACGACGGCCTTCCTTGGCAGCAAATTTCTCGATATCCGCCTTGATACTTTCCCAATCACTTTCGCCAGCCACGATGCCTCCGTAAACGCCAGAGATGGTTTGATTGTTGGCGCGGTAACGGCCGAAGACCTTTTCCAGCGCATCCGAGACTTCACCGACCGTGGCGCGCAGGCGCATGGCCTTGATCGTCAGGTCGAGCAGGTTGCCTTCACCGGTTTCAGCACACTTGGTAAGCACCGCAAGTGCTGCGTTGACTGCAGTGTTGTCGCGGGTTTCGCGAATCTTCTTGAGGCGAGCAATCTGCGATTCGCGCACGGCAAAGTTGTCGATATCGAGAATTTCGATTTCGGCTTCCTTGGCCAGCTTGTACTTGTTGACGCCGACAATGACTTTTTTGCCGGAATCGATCAGCGCCTGGGTTTCGGCTGCGCACTTTTCGACTTCCATCTTCGCCCAGCCCGATTCGACCGCCTTGACCATGCCGCCCATCTTGTCGATCTGCTCGATGATAGCCCACGCCTTGTCTGCCATGTCCTGGGTCAGTTTTTCCATCATGTAGGAACCGGCCCACGGATCGACGACATTGCAGATGTGGGTTTCTTCCTGAATGATGATTTGCGTGTTACGCGCGATGCGTGCCGAGAATTCCGTCGGCAGGGCGATCGCTTCGTCGAGCGCATTGGTGTGCAGGGACTGCGTGCCGCCAAATACCGCCGCCATCGCTTCGATGGTGGTACGGATCACGTTGTTGTACGGATCCTGTTCGGTCAGCGACCAGCCAGAAGTCTGGCTGTGCGTACGCAGCATCATGGACTTGGCGTTCTTGGCGCCGAAACCGCTCATGATGCGGTGCCACAGCAGACGCGCGGCGCGCATTTTGGCAATTTCCAGATAGAAATTCATGCCGACGGCCCAGAAGAAGGACAGACGACCTGCGAAAACGTCGACGTCCATCCCCGCGTTGATGCCGGTTTGCACGTATTCTTTACCATCAGCCAGCGTAAAGGCCAGTTCAAGCGCTTGGTTAGCACCTGCTTCGGAGATATGGTAGCCGGAGATCGAGATCGAGTTGAACTTCGGCATGTTCTTCGAGGTATAGGCGAAGATGTCCGAGATGATCTTCATTGAGGGCTTGGGCGGATAGATGTAGGTATTCCGCACCATGAACTCTTTGAGGATGTCATTTTGGATCGTGCCGGTCAGTTGCTCTTGCTTGACGCCTTGTTCTTCGGCAGCAACGACGTAGCCGGCCAGTACCGGGAGTACCGCACCGTTCATGGTCATCGAGACGGAGATCTTGTCGAGCGGAATGCCGTTGAACAGGATCTTCATGTCTTCAACGGAATCAACGGCTACGCCAGCTTTACCGACGTCACCGACAACGCGAGCATTGTCGGAGTCATAGCCGCGGTGCGTTGCCAGGTCGAAGGCAACCGAAACGCCCTGACCACCGGCAGCCAGTGCCTTGCGGTAAAACGCATTGGAGGCTTCCGCGGTCGAGAAACCGGCGTATTGGCGGATGGTCCATGGACGCACGGCATACATGGTGGCCTGCGGGCCACGGATGTAGGGGGGCAGGCCGGGCAAGGTATCCGAGTAAGGCAGGTTGGCGACGTCCGCTTTCGTATAGAGTGGCTTGACGACGATACCTTCGGAAGTGACCCAGTTCAGTTTGGCAACATCGCCGCCTGGGGCGGATTTGGTTGCTGCTTTTTGCCAGGCGTCCAGATTGGACGAATCGGAAAATTTATCATTGGACATGACTTTACCTTTCAGGAAATGAAAACTTTTCGTTTTCAACTTGAGATGCAATCCGCCGTATCGGACAAAAGCGCGGTGATACCAAAGCGCAGAATCAATACGGCATTACAGACTATCAAAACGCGCCTGTAACGATTAATCCTACTGTATCGCTTGTGGTCGGACAAGGAGATGCGATACAAAATGTGGAAAGCCACAAGCCCTGCCGTCATGTGCCTCAAGCGATAACGACCTGCCCTGTTGTGGTGCGGCAGCGGAATATCAGAATATTCTTGGGCACTAGTAGCTAAGTAGGTGCGGAGGGCGTTTATTGATCGGCAGATTGACAGGAATGATCTGCACAAGACTACGTGCCGTATCCAAGATGGATGTGGCAGACAGTCGTTTAGCAGCTTAAAGGGTAGTCAGTGATTAATCCGTAGCCATTGTTTAGGTATGGCCGGCGAAGGACGGAAAAAATGTCAGGGAAGCCGGGACTCCAGGGCGTACAGTGCTTCCTCGGTTTCACGGTGACGAATCAGATGCACGATGCTGCCATCAACCATAACCTCAGCGGCGCGCGGGCGCGAATTGTAGTTTGAACTCATGGTCATGCCGTATGCGCCCGCCGAAAGAACAGCAAGCAGATCGCCGGCTTTCAGCGCAAGAGAACGGTCATGACCAATAAAATCGCCCGTTTCGCAGATGGGGCCGACAATTTCCCATGTGCGTGGTGCATCATGGCGTGGTTGAACCGGAACGATTTCATGCCAGGCGTCGTAGAGCGCTGGCCGGGCAAGGTCATTCATGGCGGCGTCGACAATGGCGAAATTTTTTGCCTCGCCGGGCTTGAGATATTCAATTTTGGTGAGCAAAACGCCGGCATTGCCGACCAGGCGGCGACCAGGCTCCAGGATGATTTTTAGACCGCGTCCTTTGAGCTTTGCCAGTAGAGGCTGCAGATAGCTTTCGACAGTTGGTTCCTGCTCATCCTTGTAGCGGATACCGAGGCCGCCGCCTAAGTCGATGTGGCGCAGTTGGATGCCGTTAGAGGCAAGCTGGTCGACGAGTATCAGAATTTTGTCGAGCGCTTCGGCGAACGGCGAAGGATCGAGCAGTTGCGAGCCGATATGGCAATCGATGCCAGTGATTTCAAGATTCGGCAATGTCACTGCGTGCTGGTAAAGGGAAAGCGCATCATCATAGGCCACGCCAAACTTGTTCTTCTTGAGGCCGGTAGAAATATACGGATGTGTTTTGGGATCGACGTTGGGATTGACACGCAAGCTGATGGGCGCTTTTCTTCCCAGCACACTAGCGACTTCATTGAGCCGCTCAAGTTCGGGCGCTGATTCGACGTTGAAACAAAAAATATTGTGTTCGAGCGCCAGCTTCATTTCTTCGCGCGACTTGCCGACGCCGGAAAAGACCACCTTTTTCGGGTCGCCACCGGCTGCCAAAACCCGTTTGAGTTCGCCGCCTGAAACAATGTCAAAGCCCGCACCGAGACGGGAAAAAATATCAAGAATAGCGAGATTGCCGTTGGCCTTGACGGCGAAACAGACAAGTGCATCGACGCCCATTAATTCTTGCAGATATTCGTCAAGTGCCGCTTCCAGCGCTGTGCGTGAGTAGACATAGCAGGGTGTGCCAAAGCGGGCGGCAATATCGGACAGGGCGACAGATTCGGCGTATAGCTGGCCGTTTTTCAGCGTGAAGGCACTCATCGGGAAGCGTCCTGTGGGGTATTGGTGTTAGTATTTGTCGGTGTTGGTGCAGGGGGTGCGGCCTTTTGTGCCGGCTGGGGCGGGAGTGTTAGCGGGCCTCGCGTACCGCAGGCGCTGACGCCGCAGGCGACGGTAATTATGGGAAGAAGAAGTGAGAAACACCGAGAAATCCTTAGTGAGCGCCGTGCGGGAAAATGCGCATGCGAAGTATGCGCAGGTTTTGGAAACATGGGTATCAAGCGGAATTAATCAGAACCTGGATGGTAGCATAGGATGACTGAAGCAGAATTTAATGCGTTGGCCGATATTGCCTTGGCGCGAATCGAATCAGCATTGGAGGCAAGTGGGGCTGACCTTGATTACGCTTGGGTGGGGGACGGTATCATTGAGATCGAGTTTGCCGATAACAGCAAAATTGTGGTGAACCGCCACTTGGCAGCCCAAGAGTTGTGGGTGGCGGCGCGTTCTGGTGGTTATCACTTTCGCTGGGATGGGGCGGCGTGGCGTGATAACCGAGATGGGACGGAGCTAATGAGTTCGCTTGCCCATCTGGCGTCGGCGCAGGCAGGTGAAAGTGTCAGCCTGGCCTGAAGCGTGCAAACAGCAAATTGCCTAATTCGGCATAACCGTTTTGTCGCGTGTTTGTGTGGTTCTGTGTAGTGGTCAGTGGAACTGCTGCAGGTGATCGTAAATAGGGTCGTTCTGCGTATCTTCTTCTACAGGACTGTCAGGTTCAGGCTCGGGTGGTGTGAGATCGGGCACGTTTTCCTTATAGAAAATTTCCCGGCTTGACCACGGCGTTTCAACGGAAACTAATCCTGGCGGTTGCGGCAGGAAAGTCTGCGGAACATTTTTAAGCGCTGTTTTCATGTAGCCGATCCAGATAGGGAGCGCCGTCGTACCGCCGGTCTCTCCTCGCCCCATATTTTTGGGCTGATCGAAGCCGATCCAGGAACAGCCGACGATGGTGCGCTGATACCCGCAGAACCAGGCATCGACGTGATCGTTTGTCGTGCCTGTTTTGCCTGCCAGATCACGCCGTTTGAGTGTTGCTGCGGCGCGGCCGGCAGTGCCGTAAATAGTCACGTCGCGCATCATGCTATCCATGATATAGGCATTGCGCGGATCGATGACGAGCGGCGCATCAGCGGCCTTGACAGGCCGCGCCTGCGCTATGACCTGGTCCCTGGCATCGCGGATTTCGCTGACGATATACGGCTGGATGCGGTGGCCGCCATTGGCGAATACCGAGTAAGCTGTGACCATTTGCCAAGGTGTCACCGAGCCTGCGCCAAGCGCCATGGTGAGATAAGGCGGATGTTTGCTGGACTCAAAGCCGAAACGGGTCACGTAATCCTGGATGAAATTGACGCCGCTGGCTTGCAGCAGACGGATCGACACCATATTCTTGGATCGGGCGAGCGCTGTACGCATACGCATCGGCCCATCATAACGGCCGTCGTAGTTTTTCGGTTCCCAAGCCTGGCTGCCGGTTACGGAGGCGGGAATACTGATTGGGCTGTCGTCGATGACCGAGGCGGCCGTAAAACCTTTTTCAAGCGAGCCGGAATAAATAAACGGCTTGAAACTCGATCCCGGCTGCCGCCATGCCTGGGTGGCATGGTTGAACTTGTTGCGATTGAAGTCAAAGCCACCAACTAGTGCGCGAATGGCGCCGGTCTGCGGGTCGGCGGCAATGAAGGCGGCTTCAACATCCGGCATTTGCGTGATGCGCCATTTGTTTTTGCTGTCCGATTGTAGGCGGATAACAGCGCCGCGCCGCAGGCGTTTGTTCGCCGGCGCTTTGCTGTCGAGCATTCTGAGCGCTGGCCTAAGTTCATTGCCCGCCAGGGTGACGATCTCGCCACCGTGCCGGTAGGCGCGAATTTGCTTGGTGCTGGCTTCGAGCACGATTGCCGGATGCAGATCGGGCGAATCTTCAAAGTCCTGCAAAAGCTCGTCCAAGGTTTCATCCTGATCGGATTTGATTTCGCTCAAGTCCACGTAGGCTTCGGCGCCGCGATAGCCGTGGCGCCGGTCGTAGTCGAGTACGCCTTTGCGCAAACTGTCGTAGGCGGCATCCTGGTCTTCTTTACGAATTGTCGTATAGACCTTTAAGCCGTGCTGATAGGCGCCGTCCGGGAACTGTTCGACGACCATCTGGCGCGCCATTTCCGCAACGTATTCAGCGTGCATGGAAAAAGCACTGGGTTCTCGCTTGATGACCAGTGTTTGGTCGAGCGCTTCTTTGTGTTGCTGATCAGTAATGAAGCCAAGTTCGCGCATGCGGCGTAGTACATATTGCTGTCGAAGGCGGGCACGCTGCGGGTTGACAATCGGGTTGAAAGCCGACGGCGCTTTCGGAAGCCCGGCGAGCATGGCAGCTTCAGCCGTGGTGATTTCCTTGAGCGGTTTGCCGTAATAAATCTGTGAGGCAGCAGCAAAACCATAGGCACGGTGCCCGAGAAAAATCTGGTTGATGTATAGCTCGAAAATCTGATCTTTGCTGAGATTGGCTTCGATTTTGAAGGCGAGTAACGCTTCGTAGATTTTGCGGAGGTAAGTTTTCTCAGGCGACAGGTAGAAATTACGGGCAACCTGTTGCGTGATGGTCGATGCCCCCTGCTTTTTAGCGCCGCCCAGAATATTCTGGATGATCGCGCGTAGTACCCCCGTGGCGTCGATGCCACCATGCTGATAAAAACGGTCGTCTTCGGCCGCCAGGATCGCTTGTTTCATGACCTCAGGAATGTCTCCGATATGCACGAAAGCCCGCCGTTCTTCACCAAATTCGCCGATTAGATGATCGTCAGCTGAGTAGACGCGCAAAGGAATTTTGGGCTGATAGTCGGTGAGAATATCCAGCGAGGGTAGGTTGGGGTAGGTGAGCGCCAAAACGACGGCAACCATGCCTGCAACGACGGCAATGGCGCCGATGACGACCATGAAACCATAAAGTACCCAGCGGGAAACGCTGGGTAAAGTTTTGTCCGAAAAGTTAAAAGGTACCATCTCTCATATTATAAATAAGATGCTTACCGATATCATCAGTGGTTAGGGGTGTGGCGACAAAGCGACGATTTGTGTTTTTTTCATAAAATTCGCTTTACATATCTTAAGGCTTGCTGTTAGCATCTAAAGCAGATTATCGATAAACAATCTAACTATAAATTATCCAAGGGTTTTTCTAGCAAGGAGTAAAATCTTGCAACTCGGTCTGCCATTTTTAGGTTCGCAGTCCCGATCCCTCATCGGGCTGGATATTAGCTCGTCTGCAATCAAGATGGTCGAGTTGTCGGTTGACGGCAAGAAAGGCTATCGCGTCGAGCGTTATGCAATTGAGATGTTGCCAAGAGATGCAGTTGCCGACGGCAATATCGTCAACCTTGAGGCGACTGCAGATACTGTGCGATTGGCCTGGAAGCGTCTGGGCTCCTCGACACGTTTTGTAGCCGTCGCGCTGCCTCCGTCACACGTAATCACTAAAAAAATTATTGTGCCGGCCGGAATGCGCGAAGATGAGCTTGAAGTACAAGTGGAATCTGAGGCTAGTCAATATATCCCCTTTGCACTTGAAGAGGTGAATTTAGACTTTCAAGTGTTGGGGGTTGCGCCGTCGTCACCAGATGAAGTCGAAGTGTTGATCGCTGCTTCGCGCAAGGAGAAGGTCGAGGATCGTGTGGCGGTAGTTGAGGCGGCCGGATTAAAAACCGCCGTGATGGATGTTGAGTCTTATGCCGTTCTTTCTGCGCTGGATTTGATTGAGCAACAGCTGCCTGGCGGTGGCAAGGGGTGTGTTATTGCTGTGGCGGATATTGGTGCCAATACGACGAATCTGATGGTCTTAAAAGATGGGCAGCAACTTTATGCTAGAGAGCAGGCTTTTGGCGGCAACCAATTGACTCAGGATATTGCCCGTCTGTTTGGAATGGCATTTGAGGAGGCTGAGGCAGAAAAGCGGCGCAATAACCTTCCGGAAAATTACGAAACCGAATTACTTCGTCCATTTGTCGAAAATATGGCACTTGAAGTTTCTCGGGCGCTGCAGTTTTTCTTTACTTCAACCCAATTTTCCAAAGTCGATTATATTGTGTTATCTGGCGGTTGTGCGGCTTTGCCTGACGCAGAAAAAGCGGTGGCTGCACGTACCCAGGCAGATACGCGTGTGGCTAACCCATTTGCCGGCATGACTTTTTCTGGCAAGGTTTCCAACAAGCGTTTGCTGGCGGATGCATCATCGTTAGTAACGGCTTGCGGCCTCGCGCTTCGGAGGTTTGACGAATGATACGCATCAACTTACTTCCTCATCGGGAAGAGAAGCGCAAAGCCAAACGGCAACAGTTTTATGTGTCGCTTGGTCTGGTTGGGATTTTGGCATGTTTGATGGTGTTTTTGGGGTATACCATTATCAATGGTTATATCTCTGCACAGGAAAGCAGGAATGAATTCCTGAAAAAAGAAATTGCGGTTCTTGATAAAGAAATCGAACAAATCAAACGCCTCAAAGAACAGATACAGGCATTGCTTGCGCGTAAACAGATTATTGAGTCATTACAGCAAGATCGTGCGGATGCTGTCCATTTATTGAGTGAGTTAACAAAGCAGATGCCAGAAGGTGTGTATATCCGCTCACTCAAACAAGTCGGTGAAAAAGTTACGCTCAATGGCTTTACGCAATCGAATGCCCGCGTTTCGACGTTGATGCGAAATGTTGAGGCGTCACCATGGCTGACGAATCCCCAGCTGATCGAGATCAAGGCTTCAACGGTAGATAAACGGCGGCTGAATGAGTTTACGTTGGAATTGTCAATGAAGCGGGAACAGCCACAACAGGATAAACAGGATGAGGGGGTAAAATGAGTTCTCTTACTTCCCAAAAGATTGATTTTCAATCAATTACTGATGACTTTCGTAATTTAAATCAGGATGTCGGTGCGTGGCCTGCGGCCCCACGAATTGCTGTTCTAGTTGGCGTGCTGTGTTTTATTTTGCTGGGGGGATGGTGGTTCTTGTGGAAAGATCAGCTGGAAGAATTGGATCAGCGCCAGCAAGAGGAGTTAAAACTCAAAGATGAATTCATTGCAAAAAAAGGCCAAGCAGTGAATCTGGATCTTTACACACAACAACTCAATGAGATTGATCGTTCATTTGGGGCTCTCCTCAAACAGCTGCCTAGCAAGGCGGAAGTGGAATCGCTTTTGGTTGAAATCAACCAGTCAGGAATGGGGCGCGGACTTCAGTTTGAGCTGTTTAAGCCGAATGCCGAGATTGTCAAGGATTTCTATGCGGAATTGCCGATTAGCGTGCGCCTGACGGGGGGGTACCATGATTTTGGAGCATTTGCTGGCGACATCGCCGCCTTGTCAAGAATCGTGGCGTTGAGCAATATTTCGATTGGTGTGAATAAACAAGCCAAGGACGATAGTCTGGTAATGGATGCCGTTGCACGGACGTTCCGTTATCTTGATGAAGAAGAAATTGCCGCAAATAAAAAAGCGGCTCAAGCTGCCAAGGGCGGGAAAAAATGAAACATATCCTTGTTGCAGTCATAGCGGTAATTCTGGCCGGCTGCGCCAGTGAAGAGCATAGCGATTTGCGCGCTTGGATGGCCGATGCCTCGAAAGATCTTAGAGGGAAAGTGCCGCCTTTGCCGCAGGTCAAACCCTATGAGCCTGTGCCCTACGATGTGGGCAACCTTCTTGATCCTTTCAAGCCTGGAAAAATAATTGGTGCAGAAAAGAAAAAAGAGGGTGGGGGCTTACGTCCGGATATGGATCGTCCGAAAGAACCGCTGGAAGCCTATCCTTTGGAGTCGCTGAAATATGTAGGCTTCATGACGAAGAAAAAGAAAACCTATGCTTTGATTCAGGTTGATGATGCGCTGTATCAGGTAAGGACGGGAAATTACATGGGGCAAGACTTTGGCGTGATTACACAAATCAATGAGACTGAAGTTTTATTGAAAGAACTGGTACAAGATCCGGTTGGCGATTGGACTGAAAGAGACAGTTCGTTGCAGCTGCAAGAACAGGAGGGTGGAAAGTGAATCAAATCAAACGGTATTTTTTCGGCCTGGTTGCAACCCTGTTTATGGCCGTTCCGGTGCACGCGCAGGATGCACCGCCTAATTCGCTTGAATCGATTGCAGTTGCGCAGCAAGGCGCGACCCTAAATGTCAGGATGACTTTCAGGGATGCACTAACGGCGGTTCCGCCGAACTTTAGTGTGGCAAATCCCGCGCGGATTGCATTTGATCTATTGAATACAACCAATGGTTTGGGAAAAAACTCGCAGACCTATAAGGAAGGTGATTTGCGTAGTGTCAATATTGCCCAGACTGCTGGAAAAACGCGCGTCGTTCTGAATCTGTTGAAGATGGCGGCGTATGAAAGCCATTTGGATGGCAACAATCTGATCGTCAGCTTGACACCCAATCCTGGCAACGAGACGACGGGCGGCGTTGTCTCGAAGGTTGAGCATTTTTCTCAGGCGCCGTCATTGCTGACTTCAAATATTATTCGTGATATCGCATTCCGCCGAGGCAAGGATGGCGAAGGTAGAATTATTGTAAATCTTAGCGATCCCAATGCAGGGATTGATATTCGCCAGCATGGAAAGGAGCTTTCCGCTATTTTCCTGAAAACTAATGTACCCGATTCACTGCGTAAGCGTCTGGATGTTACCGATTTTGCAACACCGGTCGTTTCGGTTGACACGCTTCAGGACGGCGCTAATGCGCGAATCAAGATCAACTCGCACGGATTGTGGGAACACAATGCTTATCAAAGCGATGGTCAGTTTGTGATTGAGGTTAGAAAAGTTATCGTTGACCCGACCAAACTGGTTCAAGGGACTCGCGGCGGCTATCGGGGTGAAAAACTTTCATTGAACTTCCAGAATGTCGAAGTTCGCCGTCTGTTGCAGGTAATTGGCGAATTCACCGGAATGAATATTGTGGTAAGCGATTCTGTGAGCGGATCGATTACGCTGATTCTAAAAGATGTTCCCTGGGATCAGGCGCTGGATATCATCTTGCAGCAAAAAGATCTTGATATGCGCAAGAACGGGAATGTCATTCTGGTTGCGCCGCGTGAAGAGTTTGCCGCCAAGGAAAAACTTGCTTATGAGGCGAGAGCGCAGATTGATGACTTGGAGCCGCTTGTCACCGAAACCTTCACGATGAATTATGTTAAGGGCGAAGAGTTGCGCAAACTGATGATTGACCCCAAACAAACGATGCTTTCGAAGCGAGGTAGCGTGTTGCTGGATAGCCGCTCAAATATCATGATTATCAAGGATACGCAGAAACGAATTGAAGATATTCGTACGATGCTTGCTCAGATCGATATTCCTCTGCGTCAGGTGATGATTGAAGCACGTATTGTCGAAGCGGGCGACTCTTTTGCCAAAAACTTGGGAATTCGCCTGTCTATGGGCGCTACTGAGAGAGATGGGCAAAATGGTGGGCTTAAGGAAACTGATAAGGCGTTTATTGTTACAAATAATCGTACTGCACACAAAGGTTCTGTCAATCTGCCAGCGACACCACGTAATTCCAATGCGGGTACTTATGCGCTGACGTTATTCGGTCGAGGTTTCTCGCGGTTCATTACTGCCGAAATCTCGGCACTGGAAGCGGACGGTAAAGGTAAGATTATTTCTAGCCCACGCGTGATGACCTCAAACCAGAACGAAGCGCTGATTGAACAGGGCGTGGAAATTCCTTATCAGGAAGCGAGTAGTTCTGGTGCTACGAGTGTATCTTTCAAGAAGGCAAACCTGTCGCTGAAAGTTAAGCCACAGATTACGCCTGATGGCAAGGTAGCCATGATTCTGGATATTAACAAAGATACGCCGAACACCTCGCTTTCAACCGGTTCAGGTGTGGCTATCGACACCAAGCACGTCAAGACGGAAGTTTTGGTGGATAACGGCGGGACGGTGGTAATTGGCGGTATTTATACGCAAACCACGAGCAGCAATACCAACCGTATTCCACTCTTGGGAGATTTGCCCTACATCGGTTGGCTGTTTAAGAACCGAGAATGGATCGACGACAAAACAGAATTGCTGGTATTTATTACACCGAGAATTATGGCGGAAGGGCTGTCTATTCGCTGACCAATTCTTAAAGCAGAAAACCGGCCGTCAGGCCGGTTTTTTTATGCCCTAAAAAAGCAGAAAAAGCATGCGGTAAAATGCTTTTATGGAAAAAAAGTACGAAACAAAGAATATTTTTTTGGTTGGATTGATGGGCGCAGGTAAGACGACGGTTGGCCGTATGTTATCTCGTCGTCTGGGGCTGGGCTTCGTGGATTCTGATCGAGAGATCGAAGGTCGTACAGGCGTGAGTATTTCAACGATATTCGAAATTGAAGGTGAAGAAGGGTTTCGCAAACGCGAGGCACGGATAATCAAAGAGTTAACAGCACTGAATGGGTATGTCCTGGCGACAGGCGGAGGGGTAATCTTGCATGAGGAAAACCGGAAGAATCTCCAGAAAAATGGCTTTGTCGTTTATCTGAATGCGCCGCCGCATGTCTTATGGGAGCGTACGCGCAATGATAAAAATCGTCCGCTGCTAAAGGTAAAAGATCCTTTGCAGAAATTACAGGAATTGTTTGTGAGCCGCCATCCGCTTTACCAGGAAGTCGCCGATTTTGTGGTCAATGAAAGACGGGGAAATATACGTTCTGTGGTTCAGTTACTCGTTAAGGAGGTCAGCGAACGATGGAATCGCTAAATGTGGCGCTTGGCGCGCGTACTTACCCGATTTTGATCGGTGCGGGTCTGCTGGGTAATGAGCGGCTGTTATCCGAATATTTTCAGTCGGTACATCGGGTGGCTATCGTCAGTAATGTCACCGTTGCGCCGCTGTATCTGCCAACGCTGCGCACTTTGATGGAACGTCTGGGTATTACCGTGTCAGCGGAAACGATCCTGCCGGATGGCGAGACCTATAAGAACTGGGAAACGCTGAATATGATTTTCGACGCTTTGCTGGCAGGGCGTTGTGAGCGTTCGACTACCCTGATCGCACTGGGCGGTGGCGTGGTGGGTGATATGACAGGATTTGCCGCTGCGTGTTATCAGCGTGGCATCCCGTTTATCCAAATTCCAACGACGCTGCTGGCGCAAGTGGATTCTTCCGTGGGGGGTAAGACGGCAATCAACCATCCTTTGGGTAAAAACATGATTGGTGCGTTTTATCAACCTCACCTGGTATTGGCGGATACGGATGTGCTGAAAACCTTGCCGGATCGTGAATTGCGCGCGGGACTGGCAGAGGTTGTCAAGTATGCGCTGATACGAGATATGGCGTTTCTGGACTGGCTAGAAACGCATCTAGATGCCCTGTTGAACAAGGATCCTGCCGCACTCGAATATGCCATTTATCGCTCGTGTCAACACAAGGCCGAGATTGTGGCCAACGATGAACAGGAACATGGCGAACGCGCCTTGCTTAATCTAGGCCATACCTTCGGCCATGCCATCGAAACAGGGCTTGGCTATGGTGCATGGTTGCATGGAGAAGCGGTTGCTGCCGGTATATTGATGGCAGCCGAGCTTTCGGCCGACCTAGGCTGGCTGGCGCGTGCCGATGTAATGCGCATCGAACAATTATTTATGCGCGTTGGCCTGCCCGTGCGTGGCCCGGCCATGCCGGTGAACCGCTACCTTGAACTGATGCAGCGCGACAAGAAAGTACAAGCCGGCAAAATGCGGCTGGTGCTGCTCAAACGGCTGGGTGAGGCGCTTGTCGTTGATACGGCGACGCCGACGGAAATTAGCAACGCAATCTGCGCACGCTCTTAGCCACTCGTACATTGTGTCGCGGCGGCATGCTTGGCAACGGGTTTGCGCGTCAGGTGGCCTCACTCCCCTGGTCGGAAACTAGGCGCCCTAAATTCCGCGTGGTAAAGGATCTCCGGGCAGCCCTTCTGAATATGGCGGTTTCCTTTGACAGAATACGGCGCTGGCTCGCCTTGCCGTACTGAGTGTACTGTCTGCGGCTCGCCGCCTTGTCTTTTGCAAAGTCGAGCCGCTATGTTTTAAATGTCCCCAATATGGGCACCCTGAACTCCGCGTGGATAGGGCATTTGCGGGCATGCCTCTCTGAAATTCGCATGGATAAAGGATCTCAGGGCAGGGTAGTCTGGAACCCTTATAAATAAAGGGCTGGCGGGCAGGTGCTCGGAGATGCTCTGTTTACAAGAGTTCCAGAGCATCCCCTCTGAGATGCCCATAAATAAAGGACTTGCAGGAACCCTTCCCTGAAATGCTTCAAATACGGGGGCTTTCGGGCATCCTCTTTAGGGAGGGCGTAACGGAGCGATAGCATAGGCGGTCGATGGG
>ERZ773068.185-NODE-185-length-33894-cov-9.665268_pt1 | contig 33894 bp, 30 predicted proteins | sample MGYA00580620_ERZ773068 | MGnify/ENA primary metagenome ERZ773068 (study PRJEB29015, sample SAMEA2737983) | human oral metagenome | biome: human oral; feature: human-associated habitat; material: dental | place: China | collected 2101 ... | reverse complement strand
TGGTCCACGGCTGGTTCACGTACATCGTCGCGTACGGGCCGCGCAGATAGGGGGCGATGCCGGGACGGGTGGTCAGAAAGTCCAGACCCTGAAGGTCGCCGTCGCTGAACAGCGGCGGCACCAGGATGTGCTCTGGCGTCTGCCAGCCGGCCGAGTGGCCGACCTGGTGGAAATGATCGTCGAACTGCCTCTTGGCGTCGCTGGGGACGCCGTCACCATGCAGCGCGACTGAACTGAAACGGGGAATAGTCATTGCTCAGGCCTCCAGCTTGTCCAGAGTGTCGGTCAGGAGTTCCACGACGTCCATGCCGTCGAAGACGTTGCCGTCGATGACGGCATTGACCTCGGCCTCGTCGCCGCCGAGCTCCTTGAGCTGCCCTGCGACCCTGATCTCCTGGGCGCCGGCCTCCTTCAGAGCCTTCGCGACGGCCAGACCATGCTCGGCATAGACCTTCGCGCTGGAGCACAGGACCGCGATGTCGGTGCCGGCCTCCTTCATGGCCTTGACGAAGACCTCGGGATCGGTTCCCTCGGCGATGATCGTGTGGATGCCGCCGACGTGGTACAGGTTCGAGGTGAAGCCCTCGCGCGCGCCGAAGTCGCGGCGGGTACCCAGACAGGCCAGCAGCACCGTCGGGATCCTCGTAGCGGACGACGCCCGGTCACGCAGCGCCTCGAACACCTCGGAGTCACGCACCAGGGGGATGCCCCGGTAGTCGGGGGCGGCGGGCCGCGGGTCACGTTCCAACGCCTGCTCAGTGTGGTTCGGGAACATGGAGACGCCAGTCAGCGGCAGCCTGCGGGTGGCCAGCAGCTTCGCCCGCGCCTCGTTGATCTCTTTCAGCTGCGCGGCGACGGTGCCGTCGGCCAGCGCCGCCGCCATACCCTGCTCGTCGAGCTTGCCGAACAGCTCCCAGGCCTGCTCGCCCAGCTGCTGCGTCATGGATTCGACGAACCATGCGCCACCCGCGGGATCGTTGACGCGCCCCAGGTTGGATTCCTCCGCCAGGAGGATCTGGGTGTTGCGGGCGATGCGGCGGGTCAGATCGTTCGGCATGCCGATGACGGTGTCCAGAGGCAGGACCGTGATGATCTCAGCCTGGCCGACGGAGGCGGCGAAGGCGGAGATCGTGCCCCGAAGCACGTTGACGTAGGCGTCATCCCGAGAGATCTCCCGCAGCGACGTGACGGCATGCTGCATTGCACCGCGCCTGTCGGGAGAGACCCCCACGACCTCGCCGACCCGACTCCACAGGGTGCGCAGCGCGCGTAGGCGGGCGATGGTCACAAACTGGTCTGTGTTCGCGCTCACGCGGAACAGAATCTTTCCGAACGCCTCGTCGGGGCTGAGACCCAGGTCGGTCAGGGCACGCAGATACTCGACGCCTGTGGCCAGCGCGTAGGCCAGCTGGGCGACATCTCCGGCGCCCATGGAGTCGTAGCGGGAGGCGTCGACGACGACGGGCCGCAGACCAGGGAAGGGCTTGGCCAGCTCGACTGCCTTGGCGATGACGCTCAGGTCCGGTGCGCCGCCGTTCAGTGCGGCGAAGCCGATGGGGTCGACCCCCAGGCTGCCCGAGATGTTCTCCTTTCCCGAGGCCGTGAGAATCGCCACGAGCGCCTCGGCGGCGTCCAGCTCATCTGTGTTGGAGGACACGTGCACGGGGGCCAGGTCGAACAGGACGTCGCCCAGCACATCAGCGAGCTTGCTCGCCGGGATGGCGTCGGGATCGACCCGCACCCACACGGCGGATGCTCCGCGCTCCAAGTCAGTGTCGATGTCCCTGCGTGCCGCGGCGGCGTCGGGATTCTCCACCAGCTGCGCTATGAGCCAGCCCTCGTCCATCTCTCCATTACGGACGGTGGTGCCTCGTGTGAAGGGGGTGACGCCGGGAAACCCGAGATCGTCAATCCCATCCTCAATGGTGTACAGCGGTTTGATCGTCAGGCCGTCGACGGTCTTGCTGGTGAGGCGTTTATACGCCTGCTCGATAGTAAGTTCCTTGCCTTCGGGGCGCTTTCGGTTCAGGACCTTCAGCACCTCTTTCTCCCAGTCAGTGAGGCTGGGAGTGGCGAAATCCGCGGCGAGACTGATCTCCGCCGCACTCGTTGATTCTGCGCTCATCGCTCTCCGTCCAAATCCTTCCGACAAGCCACGGCGGGGGACGGGCTTGCCTGTTTCGGGACTGGTAGTCCTTGAGCCCCAACCCTAGCCCAGGGGGTGTGGCCGCCGCTGGCAGGGTCGGGGAATTGGTAGGACCGAATGGTGGCCCTGGCGTGGGCTGCTGGGCAGCGCCAATCCTCCTGGTGCGTCAGTGCCTGTCGGCCCAGCAGCCATGATGCGTTGGCGTATGCCAGTTCGACCACAGCACGCCCTATCCCTGGGCCTTGCTGCCGAGGTGGTCGCGCAGCCCAATCAACGCCGAGGCGAACACAACCCGGGTGAAAAGGCTTTCCAGGGTTTGCTTTCCTCCCCTCATCGACGGGGTAATCAAGGATGACGCTGTGACAGGAGTGCGGTCACCCCTCATCCTGCGAAGGTGATGGATTTGAACTGCTCCGTCTGCTCACGGATGCCGGTCTCCGTCGGGAACCGCTCAATGGAGCTGGCTCCGTAGAACCCGACGATGCCCTCGGTGTTGTCGAGGATGTACTGGGCGTCCCCGGGGTGTGCGATCGGCCCGCCGTGACACAGGCAGAGGATGTCAGGGTTCACGCTCTTGGCGGCGTCGGCCAGGGCCTGGACCTTCACCGCTGCCTCCTCTAGGGTCAGCGCGGTCTTGGCCCCGATGGTCCCGGAGGTTGTCAGGCCCATGTGAGGCACCAGGATGTCAGCTCCGGCACGAGCCATGTCCCGCGCCTGATCCTCGTCGAAGACATATGGGGAGGTCAACAGGTCGAGCTCCCGAGCCTGACGGATCATGTCGATCTCGTGGCCGTACCCCATGCCGGTCTCCTCCAGATTCGCCCGGAACACCCCGTCGATCAGCCCGACGGTGGGGAAGTTCTGGACACCTGCGAAACCAATGTCCCTCACCTGGCGGAGGAAATGATCCATGACGCGGAACGGGTCGGTGCCGTTCACCCCGGCCAGGACTGGGGTGTGCCTCACCACGGGCAGCACCTCGTTCGCCATCTCCATGACGATGGCGTTCGCATCGCCGTAGGCCAGCAGGCCGGACAGGGAGCCGCGCCCGGCCATGCGGAACCGGCCGGAGTTGTAAATGACCAGCAGGTCGATTCCGCCGGCCTCAGCCGACTTCGCCGTGATGCCGGTGCCGGCTCCTCCGCCGATGATCGGCCTGCCCGCAGCAACCTGGGCGCGGAACCGTGTGAGGATCTCTTCACGAGACATTGTTTCTTCTTCACTCCAGAGGCTGTTCGGATGTGCTGATGATGGCTTCGTGCAGGGCCTGGGCCATGGCGGCCCCGAATCCCGCGTCATTGATGGCCTGGTCGATCTCATGGATGGTGACGCGGCTGCCCGCCAGGCCGGAGCGCAGCTCCTCAAACAGTACGCCGTCGGCCTTCGCGTCCCGGAAGGGGGCGTCGTCTACGTCGATGGCGCTCACCCCCCGCAGCGGGATAAACAACTCGGTGGGGCCGGTCGCCGCCGCCAGCTTCCCTGCGATCCTCCGTCCCACCTCCGCCATCTCCGTGGCGGTGGTGCGCATCAGCGTGACCGTTGGATTGTGGACGAACAGGTTCCGGCCGGAGAACTGGGCGGGGACGGTGTCGGCCGGGCCGAAGTTCACCATGTCGAGGGCACCCAGGCTGACCACCTGCGGCAGGCCGGCCCGCCCGGCCGCCTCCAACCGTCTTGGGCCCGCCGACAGCACCCCGCCGACCAGGTCGTCGGCGAGTTCGGTGGTCGTCAGGTCGCACACACCGGCCAGTGCCCCTGAGTCGATGAGTTTCTCCATCGCCCGCCCGCCTGTGCCGGTGGCGTGGAAGACCAGTACCTCGTAGCCCAGGTCGGTGAGCCTGGTGCGGGCCTCGTCGGCGGCTGGGGTCGTGACCCCGAACATGGTGATGCCGACAAGTGGCCTGTGACTCTCGGGCGGGGCGCTGATGCGCTGCTCGTGGACGACAGCCATCCCCACCATCGCGGCTGCGGCATTGCCGAGGATCTGGGAGGAGACCGAGTTGATCCCCGCCACATCGACCACCGAGTACATGAGCGTGGCGTCCACCTCGCCGACGTAGGGGCCGACGTCGCCGGAGGCCATGGTCGACACCAACAGCTTCGGGAAGCCGACGGGGAGCGCCTGGATGGCTCCCGCCGCGATGGAGGAGCCACCTGAGCCGCCGACGGCCAAGAGCCCGTGAATTCTGCCCGAGGCGGCGAGGCCCCGGATCACCTGCGCGGCCCCGGTCCTCATCACCCTGGTCATCTCGCCCCGGTCGTGGCGGTCTCGCAGGGCGGTGGCATCCTCCCCGGCAGCTGCGATCACCTCGTCGGAGGTGATGTCCGCCAAGGGGCTGGTGGAGAACGAGCCGGCGTCGATCAGCAGGGTCTTCGCCCCGAGCTGCTCAAGCCGTCGCCTGAGCCAGGCGTACTCGGCCTCCTTGGTGTCGAGCGTCCCGAGCAGTGCGACGACGGCCATGGGTCCTCACTTCCTCGTGCGGTGTGGCTGCATGACGCAGCATCGTGCCGACCCAGGGTACGACAGCCTGCCGATGGCCCCCTCCCCGGGGTCATCGGAGACGGCTCAGCTCACGCCGCCCCAGCTCTCGATCCTCCAACCGTCCTGGTGGGAGCCGTTCAGCACGATCCACGACGTGTTGTCCAGCGGCTGGGCCTTCTCGGAGCCGAAGCCGGGATCCTGGGCCAGAGTCCAGACTCTCAGCGCCGCCCCATGGCTGACCAGCGCGGCGCACTCGTGACCCGCGTCCACGATGCCTGCGACGGCGTGATTGAAGCGCGTCAGGAATTCCCGGGCCGTCTCTCCGCCCTCAAGGCCGGAGTCCATGTTCTCGGGGGACCAGGAGCTCAGCTCTGCGACATAGATCGTCCAGTCCTCGTTCATCTCCTCGACGCCCGCCGAAATCTCCTGGATGCCGTCGAGCACCTCTACCCGCAGCCCCCGCGACTCCGCCAGCGGGGCGGCGGTCTCCTGGGCACGGGTCAGGGTGGAGGCGTAGACAGCCTCGATCGGCTCGCCGGCCAGTTGTGGCGGCAGCGCCTCCGCCTGCTCCCGGCCCCGGTCGGTCAGGGGCTGGCCGGGATGGGCGGTGTCGAGCTTGTGGTCCACGTTCGCCTGGGTCTCGCCGTGCCGGATCAGAAGGAGTCGCATGATGTGAATCCTACGTTGGGACCGGAATGTCAGCCGGTCCCAGGCGGCAGAGCCCCTAAGCTTGCTTGAGTGGATGCAGCAGATGTGATGCCCGATCTCGTCGAGGTCCTCTACACCAGCGATCAGATCCAAGCGCGGCTGGCGGAGCTGGCTGCTGAGATCGACGCCGACTATGAGGGACGTGACATCCTCCTAGTGGGGGTGCTCAATGGGGCCGTCATGGTGGTCGCCGACCTGCAGCGGGCCATGAGATCGCACGTCGAGATGGACTGGATGGCCATCTCCTCCTATGGCTCCGGAACCCAGTCCAGCGGTGTCGTCCGCATTCTGAAGGACCTCGGGGTGGACATTGAGGGCCGCCACGTCATCGTTGTCGAGGACATCATCGACACCGGGCTGACTCTCAGCTACCTCGTCAGCAACCTGGCCAGCCGCCAGCCCGCCAGCCTCGCGATCATGACGATGTTCCGCAAACCGGGGGCGGCGACGATGGACGTCCCGGTCAGGTATGTGGGCTTCGACATCCCGAACGACTTCGTGGTCGGCTACGGACTGGACTATGCGGGCAGGTACCGCAACCTGCGGGATCTGGCGGTCCTGGCCCCCCACGTCTACTCCTGAGGGCGGCCGAGGGCGGTTAGTTTCTCCGGATTCCGCACGATGTAGAAGGCCGAGATTCCGTCCCCGGCGGCCATCGGCCATCCGACGTGATCGATTCGCCCGTCCACCCGGGCGACCCACGCGGGGGTCGAGTTGAGGTTGGCGGGTTCGAAGCTGGTCGTTCCCGTCATCTTGCTGGCCAGACCCAGGAAGAAACGAGCCACCTTGTCGGCTCCGACGACGGGCCGCAGAGCCACCGTGGCCCGGCCACCGCCATCGGAAACCACGGTCACATCCTCTGCCAGGAGATTCTTCAAGGAATCGAGATCACCCGCCCGGCAGGCGGTCAGGAACACCTCGGTCAGCCGGCGGTGTTTCCCGGCGTCCACGTCGAAACGAGAACGCCCTGCCTCGATGTGATGCCGGGCACGACTCGCCAGCTGCCGTACGGAGGACGGGGAGCGTCCCAAGAACTCCGCGACCTCCTCGTGGGAGAAACCGAAGACGTCGTGCAGGACGAAGGCGGTGCGTTCCAGCGGTGACAACGACTGCAACACCAGTGCCAGCGCCAGCGACACCTCTTCCGCCGCCAACAGTTCCGAATCGGTCGCGTCACCCTCCGGTACGGGTTCCGGCAGGAACCGACCTGGGTAGTCGCGTCTCCTCAGGACATCGAGAGCCAGGTTCGTGGCGATTCGGGCCAGATAGGCCCTGGGCCGGGCTATCCCCGTCTCCTCCGTCGCGCGGTGCCAGCGCAGCCACGTCTCCTGGGCGATGTCCTCGGCCTCGGCGAGGGAACCGGTGATGTCGTAGGCGATGCGCAGCACCAGCCCACGATGTTGCAGGTATTCGTCCGTGCTCACCGTTGCCTCCCGAGCCAACGGTAACCCGCTGCCGAGCGGCGGGGCGCGTCGATCACCAGGCGGCAGATCTTCTCCTTGAAGGAAGCCCCTTCCCTTCCGGTCAGGCGCCGGCCGGTGGGGACGTCGCAACGGTCCACGAATTCGATCAGGCCGTTCCTGCGTCCGAGACTGACGCAGCGGAACGAGAAACCGAAATCGAAATCGGCGGCCGCTTCTCCCGCCAGCACCCGGTGGACGTTGTCGGCGACATGGGCGCCCATCGGAAGGGCGGTCGCGCACCCCATCCGCAGGTGGGGCAGCTGCGGCGAGACGACGGCATCGCCCAGTCCCCAGATCCCGGGGGCCGCCTGAAGGGTCCTGTCCACGACAAGCCTGCCCCGTCCATCCACGGGCATCCCGGACCGGGAGGCGAGGTCCGGTGCGGACAGCCCGGTGCAGTCGACCGCCAGGTCGGCCGGGCCGTCGTTCCAGACCACCCCGAGCCGGGGAAGCTGGTTCGCGAGCCATTTCCTGTTTCCCTCCGAGCCGCCGGGAAACAGTCCGGCGGGATCGGTCAGGGACACCTGAAGGTGCGGCGCCGCCTCGGCGATCTCCGTAGCGATCTCGACTCCACTCAGGCCGGCGCCGTCCACCCGGACCCGTGCTCCGGCGGGGAGCGCGGAAAGGGCCGTGCGCAGGGCATCGGCCCCTGCCAGGGTTGCGGGGCCGTCGCCAGTGCTGCCGGTGGCGATCACGACATGAGACGCCTCCAGTTCCGTTCCGTCCGCCAGGGCCACCCCACCTGCCGAGACCCGGACCGCCCGTTGTGTGCTCAGCCCGACCTCAGGAAACAGCATCTCGTCGAGCGGGCGCGTCACTCTGTACCCGGTGGCGGCGCGCTGGTGTAGCCGGATCCTGTTGACGAATGTGGGGCCGTCATTGACGAGATGGACCCTGCGGCCTCTGGCGGCGAGCCTGTTCGCGGCCATGACTCCGCCGTATCCGCCGCCGATGATGATTGCTTCGATTGTGTTCATGCTCACGGGACGTGACCGGGAACCGAAATGTGACATCTCCGTTCCTCCGGTGGCCAATGTTCGCAGGCTGGTGCTCCCGTGCGTTGGTCGCAGCCGTGATCCCCGTGACATGCTCCTCGCCGGATGGCCCCTCCGGTTTCCAGCCGCGTTGAGCGGGGGTTCGTGTCCTTCAGGTCAGCTGGACGACGCCGGCCGCCGAGAAATGACATTCTGTCCTCTTGGCGGGCGCTGGTAGCCTTCCAGTGCTTACGTCCATCTTCTTCTAGGGAATCCCGCAGTTGCAGAAAATCATGAAAAGCCCGATGGGCTGGCTGACCTGGATCGTCATCGCCATCATCCTCGGATCACTGGCCATGCAACTCATCTCCGGATGGTTCGGCTTCCGGGACGTCCCGATGAGCCAGGTCATCAGCGTTCTACAGGGTGATGAGAAGCTGAAGGAAGTCACCGTCATCGACGGTGAGCAGGTCATCCAGATCACCACGAACGCCGGGCAGCGCATACAGTCCAACTGGGTGGGACGCCAGGTCGACAGCTTCGTCGAGATCCTCCAGCAGCGTTCTGCCGCCGGGACGCTCGACCACTGGGTGGCCCGCAACCCCACCCCGGGAATCCTGTCCACCCTGCTGTACACGGGCCTGCCGTTCCTGCTGCTGGGCATCGGTTTCTTCGTGGTGATGCGGATGGTCAACGGCGGCGGCTCCGGCGGCCCCCTCAGCTTCGGCAAGTCGAAGGCGAAACTCGCCAGCAAGGACATGCCCAAAACCACCTTTGCCGACGTTGCGGGCGTCGACGAGGCCGTCGAGGAGCTGCAGGAGATCAAGGAGTTCCTGGCGGAGCCGGCGAAATTCCAGAAGCTCGGCGCGAAGATCCCCAAGGGTGTGCTGCTCTACGGCCCGCCCGGCACCGGCAAGACCCTTCTCGCACGCGCCGTCGCGGGGGAGGCCGGGGTGCCGTTCTTCTCCATCTCCGGCTCCGACTTCGTCGAGATGTTCGTCGGCGTCGGCGCCTCCCGGGTCCGGGACCTGTTCGAGCAGGCAAAGGAGGCGGCCCCCGCCATCGTGTTCATCGACGAGATCGACGCCGTCGGCCGGCACCGCGGCGCCGGTATGGGCGGCGGTCACGACGAGCGGGAGCAGACCCTGAATCAGCTGCTCGTCGAGATGGACGGCTTCGACGTGCGCGGTGGCGTGATCTTGATCGCCGCGACGAACCGTCCCGACGTGCTGGACCCGGCGCTGCTGCGGCCGGGCCGCTTCGACCGCCAGATTTCCGTCGAGGCCCCCGATCTGACGGGACGCTCCCACATCCTCCAGGTGCATGCCGTCGGCAAGCCCCTCGCCGAGAACGTCGACCTCGACTCCATCGCCCGGCGCACCCCCGGCTTCTCCGGCGCCGACCTGGCCAACGTCCTCAACGAGGCAGCTCTCCTGGCGGCGCGCATGAACCTGAACGTGATCGGCCAGCCGCAGCTCGACGAGGCCATCGACCGGGTCATCGCCGGTCCGCAGAAACGCACCCGCCTGATGAATGATCGCGAGCGCCTCATCACCGCCTACCACGAGGGCGGGCATGCGCTGGTCGCTGCCGCGATGCCCGGCAACGACCCCGTCCAGAAGGTCACGATCCTTCCGCGCGGCCGGGCTCTCGGCTACACGATGGTGATGCCTGACGACGACAAGTACTCGCACACCCGCGGCGAGCTGCTCGACCAGATGGCCTACATGATGGGCGGCCGGGCCGCGGAGGAGATGATCTTCCACGACCCCACCACCGGCGCACAGAACGACATCGAGAAGGCCACCAAGGTGGCGCGCGCCATGGTCACCCAGTACGGCATGAGCGAGCGGGTCGGCGCCGTCCAGCTCGGGGGCGACGACTCCGAGCCGTTCATGGGGATGCGCGGCTCGCAGCCGTCGAAGGACTTCTCGGAGGCCTCCGCCGCGATCATCGATGAGGAGGTGGCCAAGCTCATCAACGCCGCCCACCAGGAGGCCTACGACGTGCTGACCGAGAACCGTGAGGTGCTCGACGAGCTGGTCCGGCAGCTGTTCGCGAAGGAGACCCTCAACAAGGCCGAGGTCGCGGAGGTGTTCAAGAACCTGAAGCGCCGCGACAAGCGGCCGGCCTGGACTGGATCGGACCTGCGCATCCCGTCCACCATCCCGCCCGTCGAGGTGCCTGCCGCATCCGTGACCCCCGAGGCGCAGGAGACGCCCTCCAGGCAGCTCGGCGCTGGCCCCTCCCAGGGCGAGACACCAGGCTCGTGGGCGCCTCCCGCCCCCGAGGATCGCAGGTGAGCCACGTCGACCGGCCCCGGATCGAGGCTGCGGTCCGGGAGATCCTCTTTGCCATCGGCGAGGACCCGGACCGCGACGGGCTGGCCGGGACGCCCGGCCGGGTGGCACGCGCCTACGAGGAGCTGTTCTCGGGGCTGGCGCAGGACCCCGCTGAGCTGCTGGCGACCACCTTCGACATCGACCATGAGGAGCTGATCCTCGTGCGCGACATCGAGTTGAAGAGCTGCTGCGAGCACCACCTGCTGCCTTTCGTCGGGGTCGCTCACGTCGGCTACATCCCTGGGAGGGGGCAGGTGACGGGGCTGTCGAAGCTGGCGCGGCTGGTCGACGTCTACGCCCGCCGTCCGCAGGTGCAGGAGCGCCTGACCACGCAGGTCGCCGACGCTCTCGTCACCCACCTGGCAGCGCAGGGCGTGATCGTGGTGATCGAGGCCGAGCACATGTGCATGACGATGCGGGGAACCCACAAGCCGGGAAGCAAGACCATCACCAGCGCCGTGCGGGGGCATCTGCGCAATGCCGCCACCCGGGCTGAGGCCATGAGCCTGATCCTGGCGAGGTGACGTCCGTGACTATCGTGATGGGCATCGTCAACGTCACCCCCGACTCGTTCTCCGACGGGGGACAGCACGCCACGACGGCTGCCGCGGTGGCCCACGGCCGCCTGCTGGCCTCCCAGGGTGCTGGCATCATCGACGTCGGCGGCGAGTCCACCCGTCCCGGTGCCGCGCGCGTGCCGGAGAGCGAGGAGCTGGAGCGCGTCGTCCCCGTGGTCGCGGCCCTGGCAGCTGACGGCATCACCTGCTCCGTGGACACGATGCGCGTCACTGTCGCCGAGGCCGCCGTCGCGGCGGGCGCCCAGATCGTCAATGACGTCTCCGGCGGGCTTGCTGATCCCGACATGCTGAGGACGGTCGCTGCTATGGGCGCCGACTACATTGCGATGCACTGGCGCGCCCACTCCGACGTCATGCAGCTGCACGCCGGCTACACCGACGTGGTGACCGAGGTGGCCGCGGAGCTGGCGGCTCGCCGTGATGCGGCCATGGCCGCGGGCATCGCGAGCGAGCGCATCATCCTGGATCCGGGCATCGGTTTCTCGAAGGAATCGGAGCACAACTGGCAGCTGCTGCGTGCCCTGGAGGTCTTCCAAGGCCTGGGGCACCGTCTTCTGGTGGGGGCCAGCCGCAAGCGTTTCCTGGGGGAGCTGCTCGACGGTAGGCCGGCGGTGGGCCGTGACGCCGCGACCGCGGCAGTCACCACCTGGTGCGCGCTGCATGGCGTCTGGGCGGTACGCACCCACGAGGTGCCCGCGCAGTGCGATGCGGTCAGGGTTGGACGCCAGCTTACGCCCGAATCCCTGGGATCATAACCAGGCAGTTCCCGCCGTAGGAGTGGCGCCCAGGACCCGGTATCCTCGGGTCAATGCGGTCGTGAGGAGGTGAAGGCGTGGATGCCATCAACATCACTGGTCTGGTAGCGACCGGTTTCCATGGCGTGTTCCCCGAGGAACGGGTCGAGGGTCAGCGTTTCGTTGTGGATGCCGAGCTCCTGCTGCCACTGGACACCCAGTCCGATGACCTGGCGAATACGGTGAACTACGCCGAGATCGCCGGCATGATCCGCACGGAGGTCGAGGGTGAGCCCTGTCAGTTGATCGAGACCCTAGCCGGGAGGATCGCCGATCGATGTCTCTCCCATCCACTGGTCCAGCAGGTTCGTGTGACGGTGCACAAACCGCAGGCTCCCGTGCCTCATGAAATATCAGATCTGTCAGTCACCATCACCAGGAGCAGCCATGAGCAACGGTCCTTTTGACATAGATGTCGACACCTTGGGAAACATGCGTCCCATCTCTAAGGTGGTTTTCTCCCTCGGGTCCAATATGGGTGATTCGCCGGCTCTTCTCGCCGAGGCCGTTGAGCTGCTCGCCGACACCCCCGACCTGATCATGGTCGATGTCTCTCCCGTCTATCAGACGCCATTCGCAGGAGAGGGACCAGAACAGGATGATTACCTCAACCTCGTGGTGGTGGCGGAGTCCACGCTGGAGCCGATGACCCTGCTGGACCGGGTTCTGGCCATTGAGGAGAGCCTTGGGCGGAAACGCGTGATCCCCAAGGGGCCGCGGACCATTGACATCGATATCGTCATGGTGGGTAAGCGAGTCAGTGAGGAGGATATCGAACTGCCTCATCCGCGAGCCTACGAGAGGGCGTTCGTGCTCGTCCCCTGGCTTGACGTCGACCCGGCGGCAGAGATCGCGGGGGCCGGGCCCATCGCGGAGCTGGTCAAACACGTCGACAAGACAGGCGTGGTCCGGCGTGACGACATCGTGATCGCAAACCCGGGGAAACGTTGACCCGACGTCCTGGGCTGGCCCCCACGACGGGACGCCAGATCGTTGTCGCCGCGCTCGCGGGGGCCGTGGTCGGCTGGATGATCCTGGGTGTCTTCGACCTCTTGAACGTCTTTCCGCCAGTGGTGCCGTGGACCGTCCCGGCTCTCCTGCTGCTCTTGGCGGCCTCGGCCTTCATCTACGCCCGCGCCCTGCCGAAGCGGCTGGAGCAGCGCCGCGTGCCCTCCGAGGAGGCGGTGCGGGCGATGGTGATGGCGAAATCCCTCATCATGACGGGAGCGCTGCTGGCCGGAGGGCACGCGGTCTATGTGGGGCGGTGGCTGTCGCTGATGGCCGCCGAGTTGCCGGCGGCGCGTGTCTGGAATGGCACGGCCACGATAGTCACCGCGGCGATCTGCGTGCTGGCCGGGTGGCTGTTGGAACGTGCCTGCATGATCGACGGCGACGGCGATGACACCGAGCCGGGTGAGGAGCGGGAAGCCCCCGAGGCGGCATGATCCCATTCCCAGGCCGGCGGCTCGGCAGGCACGAGACACGGCACTGGCGTGGCGGATGGGCTCCTCTCGTTCACAAGATCTCTTACGTCCAAAACTTCGATTTTCGGCGTTTTGCTGCAAAAACGCCGGTTTAGCTGGTTTAATCTGTCGACATGTCAGGTCGTCACGTTGCGAAGTCTTCCTCCGAGCGTTCCATCGCCATTGGCATCCTCTCCATAGGGTCCCTGGCGGTTCTCGGATCGCTGTTGGGCGGTATCTGGGTAGTTCGCGCCGGTGCCGTCGTAGCCGTAGTGATGGCGGTGGTCGCCGTCTCTGTGGCCTGGATGGAGTTGAAACGCGAACGCGAGGAGCATCGAGAGGAGATTAAGCGGCAGGTCGCCATCCGCGTCGAGCAGGCCGAGCGCCATCACGCGGAGTCCATCGCGATGATTGACCGCTTCAATGAGCGCGCGCAGAACCTCAAGTCGATGATCGCGAAGCTGCGTCGTCAGCTTGGCGCTGCCAACTCGGAGCTCAGCACCATGCGGGGTAACTCCGCGTGGCTGCGTGGTGAGGTCGCCGAGCGGCAGTCCCGCATCGACGCGCTGGAGGCGAAGATCGCAGAGCTTGAGGAGCGTCTCGTCGCCGAGGAAGAGGCCAGGCAGGAAATCGAGCAGGAGATCGAGGAGTCCAGCAACATTGTGGAGCTGCCTCGTTACGCCAAAGGCGAGGAAGCCATCGAGCTGTGGATCAGCGACGACGAGCACCCCACCATGGTGGATCTCGCAAAGCTCAACATGGCGCACTACGACGAGCCAGTGCGCAAGGAAGCCTGACAGACCTCCACAGCCCCAGACTGGGGCGAACACCCTGTACGTCCAGATCCCCGGTTGCAGAGCCCGAGAGGGCCCCGCAGCCGGGGATCTGGCTTTGCCTTCCTTATTGTCTCCATCGCTTTCGCCCTGGGTCTTTGCCAGCCGTCCGGGTGCCTGTGGGTAAAACGACATCTCCGGGGCATTCCCTGATGCCTGGCGGGCCGCTGGTGGCCCTGTAGCGCCCCACATCGCTTTTCCTCACAACCCGTGACGTTTCGGGCACCAGGGGCTGGGAGACTTCTTTCCGGGTTTCCTGGGCGGTTGTGACGCCGGGGCTGGGCGGACAGCGCTGAGGGCCTGTCTGCGGCCTCCAGCTTGCCTAGGGCTCTAACCGACCCCCAAGGTCCTTTGAATGTGCATCAAGCCCGTCTGTAGGCTCCAGACTGCCTTTCTACGGCCTGGGGCCCGTAGACTTGCGTCTCAGGTGGGGCTGGCGTCCTGTAACGCAGCACAATCGGTCCAGATCACCGGCGCATGGCCTCTCTGGACAGCTTCCTCACATGTGGCGTCTGTGGAGTCGATGACACCCAGCGTGCCATCGAGAATGAGAACTCTGTCCTGGTATCACTGGGCCTAAATCAATGTGGCAAAGCATGCCAAAGAGGACGATGCCAGGGTCTGGCGGCTGGCGTATCAATGCCGCGGGCTGCTCGATGACAAGAGGAATGATCACTTTGCCCGTGGACTTGCAAACCGGCTCGGCGTTCCCTAAAAGCAGTTGCTGAGTGGCAGCTGAGTGTGCCGGAGAGCCTCTCCTCACATCGATGAAGCCATCCTCTTGAATGGGCGTGTCGTCCAAACGGCCAATCTTTCTTGTCGTCCAAAAGGCTAACAAGCCTGTCCGTGAAGGGTGTTCAGCCTTATCTGTAAGGGCTCATGCGCAGGAAGTGATATTGCGTCGATGCGGAATCGGCATTGATCGCGGTTCATATTCATCTTTGCTGATCTCCAGTTTGATGTATTGTTGCTCATGTCCCAGTCAAGCAACAGACTTGTGTAAGTTTTAGATGAACAGGAGTTCCCATGGCTCGTGAGGTCCAGATCTTCCTCAAGGACGATATCGACGGTTCCGTCGCGGACCGCAATGTCACTTTCGCTCTCGATGGCACCGAGTACGAAATCGACTTGAGCGAAGCCAACATCGACAAGCTGGTCAAGGGCCTTGAGCCCTGGATCACCGCTGCCCGTCGCGTGCGCAACAGCTCTCGCGCGGCTGCCAAGGGCCGCGGCCGCCGTCGCGTCAACGAAGGCCCCTCAACCAATGATGTGCGCGTGTGGGCGCGTGAGCAGGGTCACGAGGTCAGTGACCGAGGCCGTATTCCCACCGCAATCATGGCTGCTTATGAGGCTGCCCACTGATTTGCGTCATCGGCTCTGATTGGGGGATGGGTCGAATAGACAACTGCCGTGCCAGTTGGAACGAAGCCTGGAAGGGCGGGAGCTACAGCTCCCGCCCTCTTCGGTGTTTAAGAGATTCCGGCTCAGGGGCCGCTGTCCTGGAGAATCCTGGTAGGAGCGGCGGTCAAATGAACTGTCTCCTGGGACCACCTGGTTTTGCCGGACGCTCCGAGCGCGTAACCACTATGGGCCTTCCCCACTCGATGCGGTGGTGAGGCGGAAGCCGCCGCAGAACCCTACCCCCTTATTGGCTTAATCCCTGAGGGATGCTTTATCTTTATCGCTGGCTTTTAATGCCTGTTGATGTGTGGGACGAGCCAGCCTGGGTGGTCTACCGGTATCCGATCTCTGAAAGGCCTGAGGATGCTCGGTCATGGCCGTCAGGATTGCAGAGCTGTCACACCGGCGAATAGGAGATGGCGCAGACTGGCTGATTGCCAGTGCCACTCCTGCGCAAGGCGGCTGCCCGTCTCGCTGGATGGCCCGGCTCTTCCGGCCCAGGCCTGGCTGAGAGTCCCCGGCGCGACGTCCTGGCCTGGGTCCTGGGCAGGGCGTGACGTGGCTCGCCGCCCGGGATTGTGGGAAGGGACTTGGGTAAGCCTCTAAGCTGGTATGAGCGGAGTCGACGCAATGTTGTCGTGCACCGCAGGAGGAGATAAAGAATGTTCGAACGCTTCACTGATCGCGCCCGTCGCGTCATCGTGCTGGCGCAGGATGAGGCCAAGCTGTTAAACCACAACTACATCGGAACGGAACACCTGCTGCTCGGCCTCATCCATGAGGGCGAGGGTGTGGCTGCCAAGGCGCTGGAACAGATGGGAATCTCCCTACAGGCCGCGCGTGAGCAGGTGGTCGAGATCATGGGCCAGGGCCAGCAGGTGCCTTCCGGTCACATCCCGTTCTCGCCGCGCGCCAAGCGTGTGCTGGAGCTTTCGCTGCGGGAGGCCCTGCAGATGAACCACAACTACATCGGCACCGAGCACATCCTGCTCGGGCTGGTGCGGGAGGGCGAGGGGGTGGCCGCCCAGGTGCTCCTGAAGCTCGGTGCCGACCTCGGTCGAGTGCGCTCCACCGTCATCCAGCTGCTTGCCGGGTACCAGGGCAAGGAGGCGTCCATGGCGGGTGCCCCGGAGGCTGGGCCGGAGAAGTCCAGCTCCCAGGTGCTCGACCAGTTCGGCCGTAACCTCACCCAGGCTGCTCGCGAGAACCGCCTGGACCCGGTGATCGGCCGCGTCAGCGAGATCGAGCGGGTCATGACGGTGCTCAGCCGCCGTACCAAGAACAACCCGGTGCTGATCGGCGAGCCGGGTGTCGGCAAGACCGCCGTCGTCGAGGGCCTGAGCCAGGCCATCGTCCGCGGCGACGTCCCGGAGACCCTGCGCGACAAGCAGATCTACACCCTCGACCTGGGGGCGCTGGTGGCAGGTTCCCGGTACCGCGGTGACTTCGAGGAGCGCCTGAAGAAGGTCCTCAAGGAGATCAAGACCCGCGGTGACATCATGCTCTTCATCGACGAGATCCACACCCTCGTCGGTGCCGGCGCAGCCGAGGGGGCCATCGACGCTGCCAGTATCCTCAAGCCCATGCTGGCCCGCGGCGAGCTGCAGACTATCGGCGCCACCACCCTCGACGAGTACCGCAAGCACATCGAGAAGGACGCCGCCCTGGAGCGCCGGTTCCAGCCGATCCAGGTGGCCGAGCCCTCCGTGGCGCTCACCATCGACATCCTCAAGGGTCTGCGCGACCGCTACGAGGCGCACCACCGGATCACCATCACCGACGAGGCCCTCGCGGCCGCGGCGACGATGGCAGACCGCTACATCCAGGACCGGTTCCTGCCCGACAAGGCCATCGACCTGATCGACGAGGCTGGGGCCCGGCTGCGCATCCAGCGGATGACCGCGCCACCGGATCTGCGGGAGTTCGACGAGCAGATCGCCAAGCTGAAGGTGGAGAAGGACGCCGCCATCGACGCCCAGGATTTCGAGACCGCTGCTCGCTTGCGTGATGACGTCACCCGCATCCAGGCACAGCGCGCGGAGAAGGAGGAGGCCTGGAAGCAGGGCGACTCCGACATTCCCGCAGTGGTGGGCGAGGAGGAGATCGCGGTCGTGCTGTCCAGCAGCACCGGTATCCCGGTGTTCAAGCTGACGGAGGAGGAGTCGGCGCGCCTGCTGCGCATGGAGCAGGAGCTTGGGAAGCGCTACATCGGGCAGGAAGACGCCGTCAAGGCCCTCGCCCGCTCGATCCGCCGCACCCGCGCCGGCCTGAAGGATCCGAAGCGCCCCTCCGGCTCCTTCATCTTCGCCGGGCCCTCGGGCGTCGGCAAGACGGAGCTCACCAAGGCGCTCACCGAGTTCCTGTTCGGGGACGAGGACGCGCTGATCACCCTCGACATGAGCGAGTACTCCGAGAAGCACACCGCTTCTAGGATGTTCGGCTCCCCGCCCGGGTACGTCGGGTACGAGGAGGGTGGCCAGCTCACCGAGAAGGTGCGCCGCAAGCCGTTCTCCGTCGTGCTCTTCGACGAGATCGAGAAGGCGCACCCCGACATCTTCAACTCGCTGCTGCAGATCCTCGACGAGGGACGTCTCACCGATGCCCAGGGCCGGGTGGTGGACTTCAAGAACACCGTCATCGTGATGACCACCAACCTGGGGTCGCGTGACATCAGCAAGGGCGTCAATCTCGGCTTCTCGCGGGCCGGGGACGAGGCCTCCAGCTACGAGAAGATGAAGGCGAAGGTCTCCGACGAGCTGAAGCAGCACTTCCGTCCCGAGTTCCTGAACCGCGTCGACGAGATCGTCGTGTTCCACCAGCTCACGCAGTCCGACATCGAGCAAATCGTGGACCTGATGGTGGCGCAGATCGAGACCCGCCTGGCGGACCGGGACATGGGCATCGAGCTGACCCCGGCTGCGAAGACCCTCATCGCCAAGCGCGGCTTCGACCCGGTGCTCGGAGCCCGGCCGTTGCGTCGCGCTATCCAGCGCGACATCGAGGACGTGCTCGCCGAGAAAATCCTCTTCGGTGAGCTGGCCGCAGGTCAGATCGTCCAGGTCGACGCCGCCGAGGAGGGTGCTGAGCTGCCGTTCAAGTTCACAGGGGTCGCGAAGACTCCCGCTGAGCTTCCGGCAACCGATCCCGTCGAGTGACCGGTCGCTGAGCGATCAGGCCCCGGCCTCCATCTTGGAGGCCGGGGCCTTTGCCTTTTCACGTTGACGTGGTCTGTCCTGGGGTTGTCAGACGGGGGCCTGCGGGCGGGCGTAGGCGGCCTCGGTGATGCGCAGTAGGGCGTCACGGATCAGGCGTGCCCGTGCCGCACCGATGCCGTCTATCTGCTGTAGCTCCGAGACGGAGACGCTGAACAGCTCCTGCAGCGAGAACCGGTCGATCAGTTTCGTGACCAGGCCTTCCGGCAGGCGTCCCACGGAGATCAGCAGGCGTGCGCCGCGGCTGTGGACGGGGGCCTCAAGGTAGGGCGAGTCCCCGAACCCGATGCGTTCCGCCACGAGCTGGGAGCTGAGCAGCTCCTCGGCAGAGAGGCTGTGCAGCGGTTCCAGGGTGAAGTCGGCCGGGGTGGGGAGGTTGTGGGAGTAGTCGGTCGCCAGCTGGCCGTCCAGGCCGGTGAACTCGCCCACCAGCTCCGCGTGCTGCAGGGCGATGAGACGCCCCTCGACGCCGAGGGTGTCGATGTGGAACTGGGTTTCGGCTGACAGGCGCCTGGTCATCTCGAAACGCTGGGCGACGAGCACCAGGCTCCGGATCGTGACCTGCTCGCCGACCTCCAGGGCGTTGAACTGGTGGAGGATATCGCCCAAGCGGTCGACGAAACGCGCCAGCGTTGCCAGGGTCTGGTTGGCGCGGCTGATCATCTGGCCCGAGGTCTCCACCGGGTGCCGGTCGCCGTCCATGAAGAGCGAGATCGTGGACATCGACGCCGACACCGTCACAACCGGGACGCCGGAGGCCTGGGCGGTGCGGTCCGCTGAGCGGTGCCGGGTGCCGGTCTCGGCGGTGGGTAGGTCACCTGCCGGGACGAGGTGTACGCCAGCGGCGATGATGCGGCTGAGGTCGTTGGAGAGGATGATGGCGCCGTCGAGCTTTGCCAGCTCCCGCAGCGCCTGGGGCGTGAAATCTACGTTGAGCTGGAATCCGCCGGTGGAGACCTGCTGCACCTTCGCGTTGTTGCCAAGCACGACCAGTGCTCCTGTGCGTCCGTGCAGGATGCGGTCCAGGCCGGCGCGCAGCGGAGTGCCCGGCGCGAGGCGTCGCTGATACTGGCGGAGCCGGTCCCGCTTCATTTCCCTCCTGAGCGCTAGGTTTCGGAGCAAGTTTAGGTGCACCCGTGACAGTAGACGGGTCGCGGTGTCAGGCGCGCCTGAGACGTCGATTGTCTTCTGGGTCAGGCGCGGCGCAGGTCGAGGATGCCCAGCGCGTCGGCCAGGGTGTCGACCTCTACGACCTTCAGGCCGGCCAGCTTAGGCACCCTCACCGTGACATCCCGCGACCCGCGAGGCACCAGCGCCAGATCGAAGCCGAGCCGGGCTGCCTCCGCCAGGCGGCGCTCGGTGCCCGGGACGCGCCGCAGGTCCCCGGCCAGGCCCACCTCGCCGAGCGCCAGGAGGCGCTGCGGATGCTGCCGGTCCAGTGCAGCCGAGGCCACTGCGACCGCCACCGCCAGGTCGACCGACGGATCCGTCACCTTGGCTCCGCCGACGGTGGACGCATAGACATCTGACTGGCTGAGCGGCAGCCGGGCCTTGCGTTCCAGCACCGCCAGGACCATGGCGATGCGGGACGCGTCGAGGCCGTGGGTGGCGCGTTTCGGTGAGTTCCCAGGGGCCGGGGCGACGAGCGCCTGCACCTCCGCCAGCAGCGGGCGGCGGCCCTGGAGGGTCACGGTGACGCACGTGCCGGGCACGGGGGTGGAATGGACGGTGGTGAACAGGCCGGAGGGATCCGGCACCTCGACGATGCCTCTTTCGCTCATCTCGAAGCAGCCCACCTCGTCGGCCGGGCCGAAGCGGTTCTTTGTGGCCCGCACCATGCGGAAGCCGGAGTGGCGGTCTCCCTCGAAGCTGAGCACGACGTCGACCAGATGCTCCATGGTCCGCGGCCCGGCGATGGAGCCGTCCTTCGTCACGTGCCCGACGATCAGCACCGCCAGGTTCCGGTTCTTCGCGACCCGGGCCAGCGCGCCGGTCACCTCCCGCACCTGCGCCGGCCCGCCGGGGGTGCCGTCGGCCCCGGACGCGGAGATCGTCTGGACCGAGTCGACGATCAGCAGCGACGGTGAGATCTCCTCCACGTGCCCCAGCACGGTCGCGAGGTCGTTCTCGCTGGCCAGGAACAGGTCATCGTGGACAGCGCCGGTGCGTGCGGCACGCAGTTTCACCTGTGACGCCGACTCCTCCCCGGAGATGTACAGGGTGGTCTCGCCCGTGCCCGCCCACTTTGCCGCGACATCGATCAGGAGCGTCGACTTGCCCACCCCCGGCTCACCGGCCAGCAGCACGACCGCCCCGGGCACCAGGCCGTCGCCCAGCACCCGGTCGAGCTCCTCGATGCCGGTGCGTTTGCGGCGGGCATCATCGGTGGGGACCTGCGAGATGCGCTGGGCTGACCGCGACGGGGTGGCGGCTGCCACCTTCGTCAGCTTCGGGGCGTCCCGCTCCACGACGCTGCCCCACGCCTGGCATTCGCCACAGCGCCCCACCCAGCGGGCCGTGGTCCAGCCGCACTCGGTGCACTGGAAGGAATCCTGTTTGGCCATGTCGCGGAGTCTATGGGGCAGCGCCGACAAAACCAGCGCACCGGGCTCAGCGTCAGATGACGACGGTGCCCTTTTCCGGCGACTCGAACGTCACCTGGGTGATGCCCGGATGGCCGTTGGGGGCGATCAGCTGCAGCTGCACCCCGTCGAGCTGGTCCGCGACAGGGACCCCCAGCCACTCGGACAGGCGCTCCGCGGAGCCGGAGATCTGGATCTGCGCCAGGCGCAGGTCGGAGACCAGGGCGCTGGGGCGCAGCAGCGCGTCTGAGATCCACTGCAGGAAGAAGGGGAGTTGCGGGTCCGCCATCAGGCCCTTCATCCCCAGCTGGCACCACTCCAGGTGCCGGCCGTCGGGAAACTGCCGGGAACCGGGGGCGGCGGGGCGTTCCAGCCGCGTCTCGAAGGGCGCGATGTCATCGACGCTGACAGCCCAGCCCAGCCAGCCGCCGCCCATCTCGGAGCGGGCACGCACCGCCTGCCCGAAGGGGGCCTTCTCGGCGGCGGGATGGTCGAGGACCTCGACGACCTCGAGATAGCGGGCATCCGCGAGCGGAATGATGTGGTTCCGGGTCCCGAAACGCGGGTGGAAACCACCCTCCCTGAAGCTGGTCCCCAGTCTTTCTGCCAGGTGGGCGGCATCGGCGTTGATGCCCTGCGGTCCACTGGCGAAGATGATGTGGTCGACATGCATGTCCTCATTCTGCCTTTCCGGTATGCCGTGTCCCAATCGAGGGCGCGTCCCGCCGGAGGAAGGGCTGTTGAGGGGAACAGGCCGGTGCGGGCCGCCTCAGTGATCAGTACTGGCCGTCCTACCGGCCGGCCTTTCCGCACCGCCGGGCCGCGGTGCTTACGCGGTGGGCGCTAGGGTTGGGGCCGTGCCTGATCCCGCGATCCTGCTCTCCACCACCTCGGTCTATCCCGACACCACGGCCAGCGCCTTCGACTACGCAGCTGAGCTGGGGTTCGACGGGGTGGAGCTGATGGTCGGTGTCGACCAGGTCAGCCTCGACATCGAGGCGATCATGGCGCTCAGCGACCGCTACGGGGTCCCGGTGCGGTCCCTCCACGCCCCAACGCTGCTGATCACGCAGCGAGCCTGGGGCAGCGACCCATGGGAGAAGCTGAGGCGCTCCGCCGAGGCGGCGAAACGCCTGGGCGCCGACGTCGTCGTGGTGCATCCGCCCTTCCGATGGCAGCGCAGCTATGGCAACGGGTTCGTCAGGGGCATCCGCGACCTGAACCGCACTTCGGGGGTGACGTTCGCCGTCGAGAACATGTACCCGTGGCGCACCCCGGCGGGGTCGCTGGCGGCCTACTCGCCCGGCTGGGATCCAACCGGCCTCGACTACGACCACCTCACCCTCGACCTCAGCCACGCCTCCACAGCCCAGCTAAGGTCCCTCGACCTGGTGGAGCTGTGGGGCGATCGCCTGACCCACGTCCACCTGACCGACGGGAAGGGCTCGTTCAAGGACGACCACCTGCTTCCCGGCGAGGGCGACCAGGAGGCCTGGGCGGTGGTGCGGGAGCTGGCGCGTCGCGGCTACGAGGGACACATCGTGCTGGAGGCCTCCACCACGAGGGCGAGGACCGGCGGAGAGCGGGCCGCGCTGCTGGGGGAGGTGCTCGACGGCATCAGGGAGAACCTGATTGCCGGCAGCCAGGCGCTGGGGAGGAGCTGAGATGCGGCGTTCAGGAGACTGGGTGCGCTGGCTCGTCCACGGGTCCTGGGTGGCGCGCCGCGCTGCCGACGACCAGTCGGTCTGGGAGCTGGCGAACAACTACGTGGCCGGCAAGGAGGTGGGCGACGCCGTCGCCGTTGCCTCCAGGCTGCGCCGGCAGGGCCTGGAGGTGGGGTTCTCGCACCTGTCGAGTCACAACCTGGAGGAGGACACGCTTGCCGTCTTCGACGAGCTCCTGGAGCAGCTTGACGCCGCGGCACCGGGCACTGAGATCGCGGTCAAACCGTCGTCGCTGAGGCTTCGGGAATCGGCCGTGCAGGCGAGGGAGGCGCTGCGGGAGCTGTGCGGCGTGGCGCAGCGGCGTGGCGCGCACGTGACCCTGGAGATGCAGTGGCCCGCCGACTACGACGACGTGATGGAGCTCTACCGGGCAGTCCGGAAGGACTATCCACAGCTTGGGATCACGCTGCCGGCGAATCTGCTGCGGGTGGAGACCGAGTGCAGACGGCTTGGCGCAGAGGCGGCGCGGGTGCGGTTGTGCGTCGGCTCCTACCCGGCGGGGCAGGCGATAGGGCACGTGACCGAACAGGACAAGGCCCTGGCGCTGGTGCGGTGCCTGCGGATCCTGATGGAGTCCCCGGCCTATCCGATGCTCGCCACCCACGACCCCCGGATCATCGAGATCGCGCAGGAGCTGGCGCTGCGCAATGGCCGTGGGCCGGAGTCGTATGAGTTCCAGATGTTCTATGGGGTGCGCCCACTGGAGCAGCGGCGGCTCGCGGACATCGGGCTGCGGTGCCGCACCTACGTTCCCTTCGGCCCGGGCTGGTACGGCTACCTCGCGTTGCGTATGGCCGCCCGGCCGCGCATCCTGCTGAGCTACGCGCGAGCGCTCTTGGACAAGCGCTGACCCGGCTGCTCAGGGCTTCCGGGATAGACCTGCGGCACGCGTCACTAGACTCACCCCGTGAGCGATGCCGGGATTCAGCTGCCTGCGGGGGAGACCGCGCGACGACTTCGTATCGAGATGCTCGTGGTACTGGGGCTTTCGCTGGGCCGGTCGGCGGTCTATTCGGTGTTGTCGCTGGCCGACAAACTCACCAAGGAGGTGCCGCTGGCGCAGCAGACGACGTCTATCAACACCTCAGCCACCCCGGAACGTCCCTGGCTGGACCTGGCGTACCAGCTGGCGAACCTGGTCTTCCCGCTGATGCCGGTGGCGCTGGTGTTCTACCTGATGTGGGTCTGGCAGCGACCCCATGGCGGTCCGTTCCGCCGCATGGGGTTCGACCTGCGGCGTCCCGGCTTTGACCTGGGCGTCGGCTCCCTGGTGTTCGCCGGCATCGGGGCCGGCGGCATCCTGCTGTATCTGGCGGCCCGCGAGCTGGGATTCAACACCACCGTGGCCGCCGCGAACCTGGCTGAGGCCTGGTGGACCATCCCGGTCCTAGTCCTGCGGGCCGTCATGAACGGCGTGCTGGAGGAGGTCGTGATGGTGGGCTATCTGTTCACCCGCTGGCGTCAGGCCGGCGGCAGGACCGCCACGGTGCTCGTCGGCAGCGCCCTGATCCGGGGCGCCTACCACCTCTATCAGGGCTTCGGCGGGTTCGCCGGCAACCTCATCATGGGGCTGCTGTTCGGGTGGCTCTATCTGCGGACCAAACGGGTGATGCCTCTGGTGGTGGTGCACAGCCTCCTGGACATCGCCGCCTTCGTCGGATACGCCCTTCTCAAACCGCATCTGTCCTGGCTGTAGCGATCCATCACGCGACACTAGGATTGGCTTCATGCGAGTTGGAGTTTTTGGAGCCACCGGGCAGGTCGGCGGCGTGATGCGCAGGCTGCTTGCTGAGCGTAACTATCCCGTCGACGAGATCCGCTACTTCGCCTCTGAACGTTCCGCGGGCAAGAGGCTGCCGTGGGGTGAGAACGAGGTGGTCGTCGAGGACATCGCTAAGGCCGACTTCCACGGCCTCGACGTGGCCCTGTTCTCCGCGGGCGGCGGCACCTCCAAGACCTGGGCTCCCAAGGTCGCCGAGGCCGGCGCCACCGTCGTCGACAACTCGTCGGCCTGGCGCATGGATCAGCGCGTCCCGCTCATCGTCTCCGAGGTCAACCCGAAGGACGCCGGCAGGGCGGAGATCGGCATCATCGCCAACCCCAACTGCACGACCATGGCCGCCATGCCCGTGCTCAAGCCCCTTCACGACACGGCGGGGCTGGAGGCCTTGCAGATCACCACCTTCCAGGCTGTCTCGGGCTCCGGCATCGCGGGGGTGCGCGCCCTCGCGGAGCAGATCGGGCAGATCGACGACCCGCAGGAGCTCGCCCACGACGGATCCGTCTTCCAGCCCGCGGACCTGGGCCCCTACGTCAAACCCATCGCCTACAACTCCCTGCCGCTGGCGGGGTCCATCGTCGACGATGGCGAGGGTGAGACCGACGAGGAGAAGAAGCTGCGCAACGAGTCGCGGAAGATCCTCCACATCCCGGGGTTGCTGGTGGCCGGCACCTGCGTCCGGGTCCCCGTCTTCTCCGGGCACTCCCTGAGCATCCACGCCCGGTTCTCCAGGCCGATCACCCCCGGCGAGGCACGCGCCGCACTGGACGGCGCCCCTGGGGTCGAGCTGTCCGACATCCCCACCCCCCTGGAGGCGGCCGGCAAGGATCCCAGCTATGTGGGTCGCATCCGGCAGGACCAGAGCGTCGAGGGCGGGGCCGGGCTGGTGCTGTTCGTCAGCAACGACAACCTCCGCAAGGGTGCTGCGCTGAACGCCATCCAGATTGCGGAGCTGCTGGTCCGATGATCGCCGTCATCGGGGCCGGGGCCATGGGTGAGGCGCTTATGGCCGGATGGATCGCTGCGGGAACCCTGCCGGAGGAGATCGTCGCCGTCGACCGCGACGCCGAGCGCGCCGCGGCGCTTCTCGACCGGCACCAGGTGCGCTCCGTCAGCCTCGCGGAGGCCGCTGCTGCCGACGTCGTGGTGGTGGCTGTCAAGCCTCACTGCGTGGCGGAGGCACTGGCTGATCTCGCGCCCCACCTGTCCCCGGAGACTCTCATCGTCTCTGTCGCCGCCGGCGTGACGCTGGCCCGGCTTGCCGAGTCGCTGCCCGCGGGGCAGCCGGTGGTCCGGGTCATGCCGAACACTCCGGCCCTGGTGGGCAGGGGAGTGGCGGGGGTCGCATCCGGCCCGGCCGTCTCCCCGGGCCAGACCGCCCAGGTGGTCGGCATGATGGAGGCCGTCGGGATCTGCGTTGAGCTGCCCGAAAGCCAATTCGACGCCTTGACGGCCATCTCCGGTTCCGGCCCGGCCTACCTGTTCCTGGTGGCGGAGGCGATGATCGAGGCCGGGGTGCATCAGGGCCTTGGCCGGGACGTCGCCACGAAGCTGGTGAACGGCACTTTCGCTGGCGCAGCCGCCATGCTGGGCGAGGTGGACGCCTCAGCCACCGAGCTGCGCGAGCGCGTCACCTCGCCGGCCGGGACGACGGCCGCCGCCCTGCGGGTCCTTGACGAACGTGGTGTGCGAGCGGCCTTCCTAGCTGCCGTCGAAGCCTGCGCCCGGCGCAGCTCCGAGCTCTAGCGCCTTCTGTGGACAGGTCTCTCGCGAGCCGGCCCAGAGGCTCACCTATCGTCTCGTTGAGGCTACCTGGATGCCGCTGACCTGAACATCGCTCCTCATCGTTGGGTCTCATTAGTTCTGGAAACCAGACTTTCGAGAAATGAAAAATTGATCAGTTTTTAACTGTGCATTTTCGCCAAGAAAACCGTGATATCCGGCACAATATTCCTTGTGTATTTGGACATCTCACACCTGCCCGAGCCTGGACTGCGTGTCACGGGAGTTCAACGCGAACGCGCCGCGACGATTCTCCGGGAGGCGGCCGCGGACGGGCGGATCCCGTTCGAGGAACTGGAGGTGCGGATGCCTGGCACGCTGGAGGCCGTCGTGCGCGCCGACCTCTACCGCGTGCTGGTCGACCTGGTGCCGGATGCTGAACTACCCCGGCTGGTAGCTGCCCCGATCCCCGACTCCAGAGAGCCCGGCATGCGCTGGGAGGACCCGCTGCTGATCCACACCGACTGGAAGGGCTACCGGAGGTGCGCTCCCTGGGACGTGCCGCCGTTCATCGAGCTGATCGGCGGCAGTCTGGGGAAGTTCTACCTGAACTTCGTGGGAACCAATCCGCTAGCGCCCGTGATCGATCTGGTGATTTCAGGTACCGCTGGCGTCACCCTGGTGGTACCCAAGGAGTGGGGGGCTGATCTCCAGCAGCTCAGCATCCAGCGCGGTGTGATAGGGGCGGAGATCACCTCGAAGGTCCCGACCCGCCTCCCCGCAGGCCAGGCCAGGCTGGTGGTCCGGGGCACCACGACAGGCAAGGTCCAGGTCAGGAACCCAACTGCCTGGGATAACCGGATTCAACACAGCCACGAGCGCAGAGAGGCCAGGAAATCCCGCCAGTAGGGACCAGCTGAGGTGATCCGCATGGATCTACCGGCTCTGGCCGCCGACAGTTGGCGCCGTGGTGGCGTGGCGCGATACCATGGGGAATCTGCCGGGATCGCCCCGGCAGATTCCCTGTACCCCGAACCGGGTCGGTTACCGAAAGGCGAGAAGTGGGCTCTGTCATCAAGAAGCGCCGCAAGCGCATGGCCAAGAAAAAGCATCGCAAGCTGCTGAAGCGCACCCGCATTCAGCGCCGCCGCGCCGGAAAGTGAGCTGATTCCCGCCCGTCTCAGGCGGTGCGGGCTAACCCTGCAGGAGTCTGTGCGTGATCCACACCGAGGTAGCGGAGCCGACGGGGACGCCCATGGGTGCTGTCACGTTCGTCGGTTTTGGCCCCGGAGATCCCGGGCTCATCACCTACGCAGGCAGCCGTGAGGTGGTCCAGGCCGATCTTCTGGTCGTGGACTCCCCGGTGATGGTCGAGGAACTTGCCTCGGTGGGCATTGAGCCGCTCGGGGAAGTGGTGGAGGCCGAGGCCGACGAGGTGGCCCAGATGGTCACTGCCGTCGCTGGCGGCCGTTCCGTGGTTCGGCTGGTCGAGGGTGATTTCTTCACGGAGCCGCGTCGTGCTGACGTCCTGCGGCGGCTGCTGGATGAGAAGCGGATCCGCACCCACCTGATTCCCGGAATCACCACCTGGGACGCGGCCTTGACCTACGGCGCTGTCGTCCCCACCCAGGTGATGGCTTTTTGTGACGCTTCCGCGGGGGTGCCTGGCGATGACAGCTGGCCCACGAGCGGGACGGTGGTGATCCGGGCGACGGACGCCACGATCGCCGAGGTGGTTGCCAAGGCGTGCGAGGTCTATGGTCGGGACACGGAGGTGCTGGAGCTCACGAGGCTCGGCAGCACCTCCCAGCAGACCCGCCTGTCAACGTGGGCGGCGATCGGAGCCGAGCCATGCGGCGGGTCGCGGTTCCTGCTGATCGGGCCCGGTGTCGGCGACAGCGCGCGGTCCCGCGTCGACTGGTTCGGGTCCAAGCCGTTGTTCGACTGGAGTGTCCTGGTCCCACGCACCAAGGACGAGGTGACGGAGCTGACCGATCACCTGACGCGGTTCGGAGCCTCCACCGAGGTGGTGGCCACCATGTCCATCGAGCCGCCCCGCACGGAGCAGGCCATGGAAAAAGCGGTCCGCGGCATTGTCGACGGGCGTTTCCTGTGGGTGCTGTTCACCTCTCAGCATGCCGTACGGGCCATCGTCGAGCGCTTGGCGGAGTACGGCCTGGACTCAAGGGCGCTGTCCGGCATCCACCTGGCCGCGGTGGGACGCGGCACGGTGGACGCTCTGGCACGCGTGGGCCTCACCCCCGACCTGGTGCCGTCCGGGGGAGACACCGCGCATCACCTGGCGCTGGAGTTCCCGGCCTATGACGAGCTCATCGACCCGATGGCTCGGGTCCTGGTGCCCACCGCCGACGTGTCGGTGGCGGACCTGGTGCAGGGCCTGACGAACCTCGGCTGGGAGGTCGACGAGGTCATCGCCTACCGCACCGTCCGGGCCGCTCCGCCGCCCGCTGAGATCCGCGAACGCATCAAGACAGGCATGTTCGACGCCGTGGTGTTCACGTCGTCATCGGCCGTGCGGAACATGATCGGCATCGCGGGCAAGCCGCACGCGGCCTCGATCATCGCGGCCATCGGCCAGGCGACTGCAGCGACCTGCGTCATGCACGGCCTTAGGGTGGATGTCGTGGCTGACTCGCCCAACTTCGAGTCGGTGGCAGAGGGCCTGGCCCGGTTCGCGGACGCCCGCCGCGCGGACCGCCTGCGACAGGGACTGCCCGACACGAAACCCTCCCAGCGCCGCCGTCGCCGGCGCAAGGACGCCATCAGGAGGTCGTGATGCAGCAGCCGACCGTGGTCCACGTGATGCGTCACGGGCAGGTCCACAACCCCGACGGGGTGTTGTACGGCAGGCTGCCCGGTTTCGGCCTGTCCGGGCTGGGGCATCAGATGGCGGCCCGGCTCGCCGGGCACTGGGACGGGGTGCCGCTGACGCATCTTCGCTGCTCGCCGCTGCAGAGGGCACAGGAGACCCTCGCGCCGACCGCCGCGTTGTTCCCGCAGCTTGAGGTGGTGACCGACGAGCGTCTCACCGAGGCGGGCAACCTCTTCGAGGGGAAGGTCTTCGGCCCTGACAACAGGGCGCTGCGTGATGTGCGCATGCTCCCGCATGTCCTGAACCCGCTGCGCCCCAGCTGGGGTGAGCCCTACCGTGACATCGCGGTGCGGATGCGCGCCGCCCTGCAGGATGCCGCCGTCGCGGCGGGCCCGGGTGGGCAGGCCCTGGTGGTCAGTCACCAGCTGCCCATTGAGATCGCCCGCCGGGACGCCGAGCACAGGTTCTTCGCGCATGACCCGCGGCGCCGGCGCTGCACCCTCGCGTCTGTGACGTCGTTCACCTTCCGTGACGGTTTCATCACGGCTGTTGACTACGCCGAGCCCGCGCAGGATCTGCTGCCCACGAAACGGGGGCGGCGGTTTCGGGTCGGGACGTAAGTAGGACGTGAGGTTTGACGCCCTCCCTTGCCACCCCTAGGGGGACGGAGTGCACAATGGTGCCCTGCTTGACGCTGAATTTTCTGGAGGGAGCCTCAGTGAGGGAAGCTCGCACCGCCTGCCTTGCCTGTCGCGGGGGGAAGTGACGCTCGTTGTCCGACACCTCCACGTGGCTGATTGACCTGTTCGAGGAGCAGGGGGCGACGATGCACCGGCTCGCTGTGATGCTTGGTGCTGAGTCGGAGTCGGGCCACATCCTGCGCACCTCGATGCTGGGGCTGGCGAAGCGCTCTAACCGGATCGTCGACCCGTCGGCCCGCGTCGAGTACCTGGCCGAACAGGTGGTGCACCAGGCGCGTTCCGCGCGTGGCCAGGGCCATTCGCTGGACCTGCCGGAGGTCGCTGACCCACGGCAGGAGCAGATCCGCCGCGCTGTTGCAGCCCTGCCCACTCGGCTGGGTGAGATCCTGGTGGTGTCGCACTATCTGTCGGTGTTTGGACCGGAGCTGGCCGGCGTCATGCGGATGACGGTGCGGGGCTGCAACCAACGGCTTGAGGAGGCGCTGGACGCGCTGCGCCGGGCGGTGGGGGAACCGGGGCCGGTCAGTCTGCCGGGGGTGATCGAGTCGCTGTCACAGGAGCTGACGGCGGCGTTGCGCTCCTCTGCGCGGCTGGTTCAGGCGCCCGGCACCGAGATGCTTGAGGCGGAGCTGCGGTCGCTCAAGGGGGCGTGGGTCCCCAGGGTTCCGCTGCTGCTGGTCGTGGTCATGGTGCTGCTGTCATTGCTGCTGACGATCTGGTTGTGGGGGTCCCTGCCGGCGGGGCGGACGCAACGAACCGACGTGCTGCCGACGGCGACCACAACGTCGCAGTCGGTGGCGCCGCTGTCGCGGGCCCTGCCGTCGCAGGTGCAGGGGGTGCCGGTGTACTACGTCGGACGGCAGGACGGGAAGCTGCACCGGGAGTTCCGTAACCTGGCGGTGTCGGGGGACCTGGCGTCGACGGTGGTCAACGCGATCCTGACCGTGGCGCCCCTCGATCCTGACTACAGTTCCGGCTGGAATCCTGGACGGGTGCTCGGCGTGAGCCTTGAGGGATCGTCGCTGACCATCAACCTCTCACCGGATGCCTTCCCCAGCGACGAGAGCGGGGAGGCGGTGCTGCAGGCCATCGACCAGGTTGTCCACGCCGTCACTGAGGTCCTCGGCAACCCGAACCTGGAGGTGCATTTCACCTCCAACGGCGACTCCCCGCCAGAGGCTTTCAGGGGCGGGCATCGCGACCGAGGGCAGGAGACCCTGGCGAAGCTATGGGTGGACACTCCCGGGAACGGCTCCACGGTGAGCGCCGGCACCGTGGTGTTCTCCGGGGTGGCGCAGCAGGGCACCGGGCAGCCCCGGGTGCTGGTCACTGACGCCAGTGAGACGCTGCTGACCTCGCAGTACGCGCAGACCGAGATCGACACGGACGCGGCAGGCTGGCACGGCTGGTCGGTGTCGCTGAGTCTTGACCCGGGGGACTACCTGGTCCGGGTGGAGACCACCTGGACCGATGATGCGGGCAATTCCCAGGTGTCCCAGGAGAGCCGGACCATCACCGTCCAATAGGCGCAAAACAAAATAGAGCCAGGGAGGGGCGCCTCGGGGAGATCCCGGCCCCGGTGTGGCCTTAATGCGAGGCGATCCAGCCCGCCATCTGCGACACCCAGGTCGCGGGCACCAGGCGGGTGGCCTCGGCCATGATCGTATTGCCCACGCCGTCGACGACATAGGGACGGTGGCGGCGCAGTGCCTTGAACGAGGTCGCGACGACCTGCTCGACGCTGCGCCGATGGCCCATCACCTGGTCGTTCCCGGCGGCGCTGAAGAAACCGGTGTCGGTGGGGCCGGGACACACGGCCAGCACCCGCACACCGGTGTCGTGCAGCTCGGCCCACAGCCCGATGGACAGGCGTAGCACGTAGGACTTCGTCGCGGCGTAGGTCGTGAAACCGGGGATCGGCTGGAAGGCTGCAGTGCTGGCGATGTTGATGACCGCCCCGCGGTCCCGCTGCCTCATGCCCGGCAGGACGGTGCGGGTCAGGTCGGTGAGGGCGACCACGTTCAGCTCGACCTCCGCCGAGATCCTTTCCTGCGGCAGGTCGGTGAAGTCGCCGATCGAACCGAATCCCGCATTGTTGACCAGGGTGTGGATCTCCCGCGACGCCAGGTCGGCGGCGAGCACAGCCCGTGCGCCGCGGTTGACCAGGTCGCAGGGCCAGGTCTCCACCTGGACGCGGTGCCTGGCGCGCAGCTCATCGGCGAGCGTCTCCAGCTTGTCGGCGCTGCGGGCCACCAGGATCAGGTTCGCCCCCTGCCGCGCGAGCTCCTTCGCGAATCCGGCTCCGAGCCCCCCGGAGGCTCCCGTCACAACTGCCCAACCTGTCATGGCAGAAGTCTAGGGCCAAGGTGAGGGGTCGCCGGTAGGGGCGTTGGTGAAGTGAGCGACGTCAGGTGCCGTTCTGGGGAGACCCTCGGCAAGAAACGCCCCGGGAAGAGGGCACACTGGGCCGAGCGGTGACGGTGATCCGGGGCGCAGGGACGTCCCATCAGCTGGCTTCCTGCAGGTGAAGCCACTGGGAATTAAGCGCTGTGCGGGATGGATGCGGCGGGGCGTGACAAGATGGGCGCATGCAGCATTTCGATATCGCCGTCATCGGGTCCGGGTCGGGCAACTCCATCATTGATGAGCGGTTCTCGCATCTCGACGTCGCTCTGATCGAGGACAATCCCGTGTTCGGGGGCACCTGTCTGAATCGTGGCTGCATCCCCACCAAGATGTTCGTGGTCGCCGCTGAAAGTGCCATGGCCCCGCGGCAGGCAGCCCGGCTCGGCGTCGACCTGGACTTCAAGGGGGCTGACTGGCCCGCCATCCGCGACCGCGTCTTCGGCCGCATCGACCCGATTTCGGCTGCCGGGCGGGAGTGGCGCCGCAACGGGCCGGGGGTGACGCTGTTCGAGGGTCACGCCAGTTTCGTCGACGCCCACACGCTGCTGGTCGGCGATGTGCAGATCAGCGCCGACCAGATCGTCATCGCGACAGGGTCGCGGCCCCGGCCGCTTTCCATCGAGGTGCCAGAAGAGCTGCGTTCCAGGTTCTACACCTCCGACGACGTGATGCGTATAGCTGAGCTGCCGCGGCGGCTCATTGTGCTCGGCGGTGGTTTCGTCGCCTGTGAGTTCGCCCAGATCTTCGCGGGTCTCGGGTCGCAGGTGACGCAGATCAACCGCTCCGAGGTGCTGCTGCGGGGCGAGGACCACGAGGTTTCCGAGGCGTTCAAGGAGGAGCAGGCCAAGCTCGTCAACCTGATCCTCAACCAGAAGATCTCCGCCGCCGAGACCGGCCCTGACGGGGAGGTGCTGGTCATCACCACCGACCGCAATGGCGTCGAGTACGAGTACCTGGCCGACGCGGTGCTGGTGGCGACGGGACGGGTCCGCAACTCCGACTCCCTCAACCTGGCCGCGGCCGGCGTGGAGGTCGGGCCGGGCGGCCAGATCCGCGTCGACAAATATCAGCGCACCAGCCAGCCGAACATCTGGGCGCTCGGGGACGTGTCGTCGAACTATCTCCTCAAGCATGTCGCGAACGCCGAGGCCCGTACCGTCGCCGCGAACCTCCTGGCCGGGGATGGGCAACTGGTCGCCACCGACCACCGCTACGTGCCGCACGCCGTGTTCACGGACCCGCAGATCGCATCCGTCGGCGCCACCGAGCAGCAGCTTCGTGAGTGGGGGACGCCGTATGTGGTGGCCTGCCAGCGCTACGCGGACGTCGCCTACGGGTGGGCGCTGGAGGATGAGGGTCACTTCGTGAAGCTGCTTGCCGACCCCCGTACCTGGCATCTGCTGGGCGCCCACATCATCGGTCCGCAGGCTGCCACCCTGATCCAGCCGATGATCCAGGCCATGAGCCTCGGCAACACGGTCCAGGAGCTGGCCCGCGGCCAGTACTGGATTCACCCGGCCCTGCCCGAGGTCCTGGAGAATGCTCTGCTGGGCCTGCTGAAGGAGGCTGCCCCGAAGGAGCTCGAAAACTAGGCGTTAGGCGCAAAACCAGCCTACGGTCCGGTAGGTAGCAGATCCTGGCAGGCAGACCAGCCATATGTTGCTACGTACCGGACCGTAGGTCTTTTGTTTCCGGTCAGCCGGCGTCGCGATGCAGTGCGCGCCAGATGCCGATGACGGCGGGGACGCCG
>ERZ773068.184-NODE-184-length-34129-cov-6.309033_pt1 | contig 34129 bp, 29 predicted proteins | sample MGYA00580620_ERZ773068 | MGnify/ENA primary metagenome ERZ773068 (study PRJEB29015, sample SAMEA2737983) | human oral metagenome | biome: human oral; feature: human-associated habitat; material: dental | place: China | collected 2101 ... | reverse complement strand
GATGCGGCCGCCCAGCCTGCTACCCCGCCGACGGCGCAGCCATCCGCCCTCGGCATCGCTGCGGGGGATACCCTGGGCAAATCGCTGGCCACGGCCAAGGCGTTGCCCAGCCATCAGGGCAGCCGCCTGTCTCTGAACGAGCTGCTGGATCAGGGTGAGACGCTGTCGCTGCCGGGTGAGGCATCCAGCGCCGGGTCGAATGCCGCCACGTCGGCAGCTGGAAGCGCGGCAGGAACCGGGACGGCCCCCGCCGCAGCGGCCGCTACGGACGTGGCGACGGCCGTGGATTCGGGTGCCACCGCACTGAGCAGCACGGCCACGGTGAACACGCTGCTGGGCACCCAGCAGCCGTGGGAAACGACGCACCCCGCGCTCTGAAGGCCCTGAAAAGCCCAGAAAAAAGCCCCCCGCCCGGTAGCAACGGGCGGGGGGCTTTTGCGTTCAGCGTGTCGTGCGCGGGTTCAGGGCGTCGCCCGCCGCCCCTGACCTTCCTGTCTCAACCCACCAGAATGTCCACCCGACGGGCGCGCTGCAGCGTGGCCTTGTCGGCGCGGACCTTGGTGCGGGCGGAGGTCTTGCCGGCACCCACCACCGTGATGCGGGCCGAGGAGAAGCCCCCTTCGCTGATGGCGCCCGCCACAGCGCGCGCACGGCGCTCGGACAGGGTCTTGTTGTAGGCGGCGGAGTAGCGCGGATCGGCGTAGCCGGTGACGCGCACCCAGGCCGTGCGGCCCAGGCAGGCACCCAGCTGCTGCAGGCGGCGCGTCTCGGCCGGCGACAGGCTTGAGCTGCCCGACTTGAAGAAGATCGGCGAGGACAATTGCTTCAGCGACCGCGGGCAGTTCCCGGCTGCAGCGGTGCGCAGGTTGCGGCTGTCGGCAGCGGCCTGGCGGGTATCGCGTGCGTTGCGGCTGTCCCGGCCGTTGCGGGCATCACGTGCCTTGGTGGCGGCATTGCGCGCATCGGCAGCCTTCTGCGCCTCGGCCTGGGCACGGGCGTCCCGTCCTGCCGGGCGGTTGGCATCGGCCAGACGCTGGGCACCTTGGGCTGCTGCACCGGCGGCGGCCAGACGGGATGCACCGGCAGCGCCTGCCTCATCACGGGCCAGCACGCGGTAACCGTTGGGAACCTGGGCACGGATCAGCTCCAGCGTCTCGCGGCCCTGGGCGGGCGTCTGGGCACCGCCAAACACTTCTACCACGTCACCACGCACGCGCAGTTCGCTGATGTTGCGTTCACGGACCAGGGCCACCAGGGCCGTCAGCTGCGGCTCCCAGCGGGCGGCCGCATGACCATCGATGTGGCGCAGGCGCAGGCTGCCTTCGACGGACTCGCCCCGGGCGCCCAGGCGGATGGCATTCATCCACTGGTTGCGGGTGTCGTCATCGGGCACCTCGCCCGCCAGGCGGATGCCGCCCGCCGGATCATGCGTCAGCGAAAAGCTCGGCGGACCGGGCAGCTCGATCATCGCGTCGCCCGTGGCAGGCTTGGGCGGCAGATCAGCGTCCTCGGGGGCCATCACCGATTCCCCAACGGGAGCGGCCGGGCCTGCCTGGCTGTCGGCCATGACATCGGCGGGTGTCCCGTTCGTGCCGGCAGTGCCTGCCGACGATGCGGCAGCCTTGTCCTGCGGAGCATTGTCCTTCGAGACAGGGGCCGCCCGGCGGTCATCCGACGGGTCGGCACCCTGGACATTGGCCTGCCCGGCGGCGCCCCGCCCTTCCCGGCCCTGCGCCGATCCGGCTGCCTGGGCAGCCTGCCTGCCCAGCGGCAGCTCGATGGATTCCGTATGCGTGTTGCCGGAGGCGGAGGCAAGCTGCTGCTGCGCCTCGGGCTGGGCATCGCCCTCGCCCTCCTGCACGCCGAACAGCGTCAGCAGCAGGACGAACAGCAACAGGACGCCCACTTTCAGCGAGGTGAAGCGGCGCACGGACTCGGGCGGATGCAGTGGCGAAGGTGATGGCATGGCGTTCCTGCGTCAGGGGCGAGTCGAGGGCGGACAGATCGGAGCGGTCAGGGCCTGTGGGCCTGGCCGTAGGGGTGGCTTTCCGGCGAAGCGCCGGCAGGATCGGCTGCAGCCGTGTGTCCGGTAGCACCGGACGCATGCTCGGACAGCACGTGGGCATCTGAGACATCGTCACCTGAGCGCCAGCCCTGCTCGTGCTGCTCGGCGTCGACCACTTCGGCCACGACGTGCTCGACCGTCCGCTCGCGGCGCGGGTTCACGAAGACGGAAGCCAGTCCCTCGTCGGCTTCAGCCTCGTATTCATCACCGGCGTCCGATCCCCAGACCATGGCTTCCTGGTCCAGCGTGGACTCGGCGGTCTCGGCGCCTTCGTCGTCGGACGAGGGAACATCCGCCTCGTGCCCGGCCGAATCGCCAAACGACGAATCATCGGCCATGGAAGTATCGGCGGTCGTCGACACTGCGCCGGTCATGCCGGCCTCATGCGACGACGAGGCGTCGTCAGCAGGCTGCGCATCATGCGCGATCTGTGCATCGCCGGCGGCGGCATCGTCATCCGGCTGCGCCGTGGCTTCGGCCGCTTCTGTCGCGGCGGACTCGGCAGCCGGCGTCCCGGTCTCGCCAGCCTGCTGGGCCGCTTCCTGCGTGTCGGCAGTCTGGGCACCCGGCCGGCGGCGCATGGCAGCCAGCAGCCCTGCGGCCACGTTCTCGCGCTTCTCGCCCTTCAGCTCGGCCTGCAGCTCGTCCAGCGCCACCCAGTCCTCGGCCAGGAACAGGCCCGCCTGCTCGGCCCAGCTGAGCGGGTTGGCCAGCGCAAAACGCGGACCGGCAGCTTCCATCAGGCGGGTGAGTTCGCCCATGGAGGTCTCGGCCAGGCGCTCGAAGGTGCGGATGCCGGCCTGGTTGAGCAGCTCGACGGTACGGTCGTCGATGCCCACCAGCGCCTGCAGGCGGTCACGCCCTTCGGCGGTGCGATAGTGCTGCTTCAGCAGGTTCTTGACGGCCTCGTAGCCGGCCGCGTCATTGGCAATGCGGTTGGCGTGGTAATTGACGGAAGCCTCGCGGTCGGCCACGTCATGCTCGCGGGACAGGATGCGCCCTTCCCAGCTCTGCATGGCTTCCTCGCGGTTGCTGACCACCGCCACGCGGCGCGCCAGCTCGGCCTCGGTGCTTTCCAGCGTGTCCAGGCGGCGGTTGTAATTCACTTCCTTGGAACGCAGCTGCTCGCCACGGGCCGCGATTTCCTTTTCGCGCTCGTTCAGCGTCAGGCCCATGCGGTCCAGGTCAGCCCGGCGCTTCTCGATGGCCTGCTCCACGCGGGACAGATCGTCGGAGCGCTCTTCCACACGACGGGCCTGCTGCAGCAGCTCGGCATCACGGCTGGCCAGCGAGGCCTGCAGGTCGGCCATTTCCTTTTCGCGCAGGCGCAGCGTGGCCTGGCGATGACCCAGCTCGGTCTGCTGGGCCAGCAGCACGCTTTCCTGCTGGGCCAGGGCCTCGGCCTCTTCTTGCGCCTTCTTGCGCCAGTACAGGAAGTCGATGGCGAATTCGATGGCCCAGCCGATCAGCAGACCAAGGACGAGCCAACCCAGTGCGTTCATGCGAAAGAGCCTCCGGACCCGTGCGATGCGTGTGGCACGGGCTTCAGGTGGAAACGAAACGGTCGAGAGGACGCCGGCATCAGGCCGCCAGCAACTGCTTCAGGTCGCTGACCACGTTATCGACGGGGTCAGTGTAGCGCACCAGCAGGCGCAGCTTGCCGGTCTTGTCGATGACATAGGACGCGGCCGTATGATCGAGCGTGTAGCTGGAACCGTCCTGATTGGGCACCTTCTGGAAGAAGACGCGGAATTCGCGCGCCACCTTCTTGGTGGCCGCCATGTCGCCGCGCAGGGCGATGAAGGACGGGTCAAACGAGTGCACGTAGGCCGGCAGCACCTCGGCCGTGTCGCGCTCGGGATCCAGCGTGACGAACACCACGTCCAGCCGCTTGCCGTCCGGGCCCAGCGCGTCCCTGATTTCCTTGGCCTTCAGCAGCGTGGTGGGGCAGATGTCCGGGCATTGCGTGAAGCCGAAGAACAGCAGCACCACGTGGTCCTTGAAGCTGGCCAGCGTCACGGGCTTGCCGGTGCTGACATCGGTCAGCGACAGCTCGTTGCCGTAGTCGGCGCCGCCCAGGTCGGTGGACTTGAACGTCATGCCCTTCTCTTTCGAGCAGGCAGCCAGACTGCCCATCAGGGCGCCGCCCCCCAGCCACAGGGCTGCGGCCGGTACGGACGACAGCACACGCCGCCGCGACAGGTGTGGCGTGCGCAAGGCGTGATCGACGGATAGGGGAAGACGACCGGGAGAGGACTCAGGTGATTTCATGACCATGGAGGGTGACCAGGCGGCTTGCGAAGGAGAGGGATGCCCGGGCAAGGACACGCGCCCATGCCGGCATGATGCGGGCCCTGTCGACATCGCGGAACAGGGGCCGGATGCGAACCGTCAGCCACCTCGACGCTGCAAGCGACAAATATTAACGCAGGAAGGCCGTCACCACGGAAATTGTGAAGACCGCGTTGCAGGCAGCGCGCCTGCCCACCGGGTGCAACGCCTCCTCAGCCTGGATGGGCGCCGAGGCTCCGTGCAGCGTGACCCGAGCCCAGCCGCCCAAGGCCCCGGCCGCGTTCACCCCGGCATCTGCCCCCGGCGAAGGATGTTGATGGGTGCCAGCCCGTCGGCGCGCGCCTTCTGCGCCGGCACCCAGGCATGACCGAACACCAGCTCCACCGTGAGCGCGGGCACGCCCGCCTCCGGCGCCGCCGGAAAACCCATCCCGGCCAGATCCGCCTGCAACGACGCCGTGGACTCATAGGCCAGCTGGATGTGTTCGGTGTCCATCACCGGCGCATCGAAGCCGGTCTCCACCATGGCATCGCCCCAGTCGTGCATGTCCTGCAGCGACGGCCACTGCCCCTGCGTCCCGTGCTGCTCCAGGTTCTGCGCCGACGAATCCGGCACCAGCGCACGCAGCTCGCGGCAGGTATCCACCCCCAGGGCCGAGAACACCAGAAGCCCGTGCGGCTTCAGCACCCGATAGCACTCCTTCAGCACCGCCAGCGGATCGTCGAACCAGTGAAACACCAGGTTGGACCACACCACCTGCACACTGTTGGCCGGCAGCGGCAGCCGATGCGCATCGGCCGCGATCCAGTGCGGCGGACGGGTCTGGGGTTTCTCGCGCACCCGGATGCGCGCCAGCAGCCCCTGCAGGCCGCGACGCGCCCGCATATCCAGCCGGTGCTGCTCGATGAGCGGCTGCTCGGCCATGTCCAGCGCCAGCACCTGTGCCTCCGGAAACCGCCGTGCCAGCACCGGCAGCGACCGGCCCAGACCGCAGCCCAAGTCCAGCACCGTCTCCACGCCGTCCAGACGCATCGGCTCCAGCCGCTCGTCCAGCCGACGCTCCACCTCGGCCAGCAGAAAATCTGCCCGCTGGGCGCCTGAACGCTTTTCATTGAACGACCGGCGCAAGGCGGCGCGGTCCAGACCGACTGGCTTAAGCATGTTGGCGAGTATAGAAGAGGATGCGCGGCGCATGGGAGGCGTCCGGATAGGATGGATGGAAGCACATGCCCCGATTTCATTCCCACCTTGCCTTCTCCATGGACATGCCCGCTTCACCCCATGCCGTGATCTGGCAGCACGGCCGCCGCTGGCTGGGGCAGCTGACCGCCCGGCTACTGCCGCGCGCCTGCCTGCTGTGCGAAGCGCCCTGTCTGGACCAGCCGCTGTGCGCGCACTGCCGGGAGGCGCTGCCAGGTCGGGGGCGACTGCGGTGCCCGCGCTGTGCGCTGCCCCTTTCTGCACTACCCCTTTCAGAGGATTCAACCAGCCCCGCCCCGCCGTGTCCCCAGTGCCAGCAACACCCGCTGGCACTGACCGCCACCTTTGCGCTGGCCGATTATCTGCCGCCGCTGGACCGGGCACTGGTCGCCCTGAAATTCGGCCAGCAACTGCAACTGGCCCGCCCCCTGGGCGTGCTGCTGATGGAGCACCTGCTGGCTAATCCCGCCCAGCCGCTGCGCCAGGTGGATGCGCTGGTACCGATTCCGCTGTCCGGCCCGCGCCTGGCCGAACGCGGCTTCAACCAGAGCCTGCAACTGGCCCGCGGCATGCGCGCCCACGCCCCCGGTGCCTGCCCGCCCATCCGCACCGACTGGCTGCTGCGTGTACGTGACACCGCCCGCCAGTCCAGCCTGCCGCGCGCCCAACGTCAGAAGAACCTGCGCGGCGCCTTCCGCGTGCCGGACCCCGACCGCGTGGCCGGCCAGCACCTGGCCCTGGTGGATGACGTGATGACCAGCGGCAACACGCTGAACGAAGCCGCCCAGACCCTGCTGGCTGCCGGCGCAGCCTCGGTCATGGCACTGGTGGTGGCGCGCACGCCGTAGCCCCGGGACACGCCAGCCCATGACGGGCGACACACGCCGAATCCGACCTATCATCCCGCATGAGGGGGCGCTGAACCGACCGAAACTTCTGGGCAAAGAAACCCGAAACTGCACCATTATTCAGAATCATGAATTCTGATTGCCTTGGATACGGCAACCCATGGCCCGTTTCGGCTCCAATCGCAGTGCAATGACAGCGCCACCACAACGCCAAAGGCACCCCAGCCCCAGAACCCGCGCCCATCACCATCCACCTTCAGGCCCAGCCACCGTGTTTCACGTCGTCCTTGTCCAGCCCGAAATCCCGCCCAACACCGGCAACGTCATCCGCCTGTGCGCCAATACCGGCTGCGCCCTGCACCTCATCGAACCGCTGGGCTTTCCCATCGACCACGCCAAGATGCGCCGCGCGGGGCTGGATTATCATGAATTCACGGCCATGACCGTGCACAAGAACTGGGCAGCCTTTCTGGACAGCATGCAGGCTTCCATGGCCGCAGCATCCGGCTCGAACCCGCAGGCCACGCCCAGCCAGCCCCTCCACAGCAACGCACGACCCACTCCCTTCTCTGGCCGCCTTTACGGTCTGAGCACCAGCGGCCACAAGAGCCCCTACGACCATCACTTCCTGCCCGGCGACTGCCTGGTCTTTGGCCGCGAAACCTCCGGCCTGCCCGACGACGTGCAGGACAGCCTGGGCACCGACCACCTGCTGCGCCTGCCCATGCGCCCCCACAACCGCAGCCTGAACCTGTCCAACGCCGTAGCCGTGACCGTCTTCGAGGCATGGCGACAGCAGGGGTTCGAGGGAGCGGCAGACTGACATGGAAGGCCTGCTCATTGGCCTGAGGATCATGGCCCTGCTGACCCTGGCCAGGTGGCTTGCCCCCTCGACCGTCACCCTCTCTTCATGGGCCAAAGGTCTGGGCGCCCTGACGCTTGCCTACACCCCGATTCATGCGCTGGTGTTCTGGCTCTTGCAGGAATCGGGGGGCGTGGCGACGTGCCTGACTGGCGCCATCGGAAGCAGCGTCATCGCCTTCGTGATCGTGCTGGGCGTGAAGCGGCTGGTGGAGGGATACGAGATGTGAGGGGGATGGTCAGGGGGGAGGCGAAGGAACCAAGTACGTGGAAGATGCCTCGGGGTCAGCCAGGCTGCTTTTGATATCCAGGTCGGTAAAAGCTCTTAAGCCAGGCAACTAACAACAGCCAGCCTTACCAAAGAAGCACTCAATCAGTAAAACGAGTATCCGAAAACGTCATTCTCTCTACCATCCACGAACGGAAGCGCTTTCATGGCTGCCTCAAGACGCCCCCGCCCTCTCCATGCCTTCTTGCTTAATACCAAATCCATGTAATTCCAAATGTGATATTTGCGAACCCCTTTAAAATCAAACGCATTTCCATAACTCCCTGGACGCATAAAAGCAAACCTCAAAGCACCTTCATTTATCTCACTATCCAGAACGCTACCTGCACGGGCCTTCAAGACAACCTCCGATCCACTACCACCTCCCTCATAACCGGACCCTCGGGAGAGAATAGAGATCACTCCATGCATAGATAAATCCGTCTCACCGGAAGCATAGCAAGCCCCTCGCAAAACATTCTTCATATACTTCATCTCAGACTTGAGTTTTATACCACCAAAATCATTCGAACCCCATAAGTACTTACCAAACCGGTACACAAACGCCAGAAGGCAGAACGATTCGCTGACGACACACAACTCCTGACGACCACCACTGTATGCCGCACCCCGTGCTGCCTTGACGCATGCGTCAACTGCCGCACCAGCGTCACCCGAAGACAACAGCCTCCTTGCCTCACCAAGGTGACGCACATACAAAGACTCCAAGCCAGAAGAACTGGTAGTCACCGACAGCATGGAAGAAACCCGCTCGGAGAACTTTTTCTTGTAGATATTCAAGTCAACACACCAACGATCTCTTGAACACCCTTCAAAGACATCCCGCGCAACGGACAAAAGCCTCTCCTTACTTACATATCTCTTGGCTTTCTTGACACACCGATTGAACACTGCCCCAAAGAAAAGGCGCCACTTTACATCGTTTATTATACGATCTTTAAAAATAATCTCCCCGTACTCCGGGCTATTAACATCAACAAGGCGACTTATGAAGTTTGCAATAGTCGAATTTAACGAAACACTCATTCTCGCAAAGCCATCCCCACCTGCCTTACCCATACCAACAGAATCAGAACAAAGGAAAGCAGAAAAGCTTTTTGGAAACTTTTCAGAAAACTGCTTTCCCGAAACGTAGAAACCACCTTCAAACAGCCAAGACAAGTACCCTTTTGTCGAATCCATAAAATCAAACCTGCCCCCCTTGTACTCAAGCACAGAGCTGCCAACACAAACTAAGGAATGATGCCGAAAATCATGACAAATAAAATATGCCGCCAAAGGAACAAACAGCTCTTCGATCAGAACAGGAATAAGCTCATCCCTCTGTAGATCACCGACATTGATTTCATGAACAATCTCTCCATACCGAAACACACACTCGGCTATACCATGGCTCAAATCACCAAAGCTCAATGTCGGGCCCAACTCACAGGCCACATCGCTCCCCAAAATCTTCTTTAGCGGGATTTCTATGATTTCCCGGACCAGATCCGATAGCTCATAGTACATGTGGCGGAATGGCTTATGTGACTCCTTATACAGCCTCTTCCCCTTCTCCCGCACATCAAACACATCAGCCAGAAAGAGAATGACCTCCAGCTCCGTGGGATAAGGCGTCTTCTTCACGCGACGATCTTCAGATGAACGGGGATTTTTCATAAGCCCTCCGATACGGACATCAAGCCAACAGAAGGAATTGAGGGGGGTTGCTCAGACCGAGGGCAAAGTTACCCTTGCCCCCAGCCATGCCGCTACTTACTTTTTGGCACCACCACGCGACGACGCAGCGTTGTTTGCATGATGTGCCGCGGCACTCTGCGCACGGGACGCAAAGCTTCCCTTCGGTGTCTGACCGCCATGGCTGCGGCTGGTAGCCGACTGGATGCGGGAGGCATCACTTTGCGTCATGCGGCTGCCGGAGTTCTGGTTGCTGGATTTTTTGGACATGTTCGTCACTCCTTTAAATATTGAGGTCGTGCTTGAAGCCCTTCGCTGTCGAAATTCCTTACTCGAATCTGTCCTTTCAGAATCCCTATTAGCGGGGCATGGCATGCAATCGGTGCATGCGCGAAGCCCGAGCAGTCTAGCGACGTGCAGAAAATTTTTCTGCTACACAGTTGGTCCCGGAATCATCCGGTTGTATTTCAAATTGTTTTTTTGATAAATTATCCGGCAGCCTTGCTCACGAATCAGGGTAGCAAGAGCCCTTCAGAGCCACCTCTCACAAGCAGCTCCGCCCAAGATATTCAGCAACAGGGGATCGATGGGCCAGTCGCCCAGATATCAACAGATCACACGCCCCCAGGCGCCCACGCCACTAGGCCGCGTCAGCCCCTTCGTCCGGTCAGCAGCCCTTCCAAGGAGATATCTTCATCAATGGACGCCCAATGCAGTCCATGACGGCCGATCTCGACATCGGCCCGCTGCTCAGGCGTTGCACCCAGCAGTCGGGGGAACCAGGCAAGCGGAACCCCCAATGTTCTTCCATCCGTCAGCTCGACCCACAGGGTGGCGTCGTCAAACCATACCGCGCTGGCCGAAAGGCTCATGCCATGCCACCTCGTCAGGGGTCGACCTGAAAGCGCCTCGGCAGGAGCCCCTACTCCGCCCGAGGCTCCCGCGCCAGCAGGGCCGCGACGGCCTCGCGCGGCGAGAGGCGGCCTTCGATGACGGACAGCACGGCGCGGCTGATGGGCAGGTCCACGCCCAGCGCCTGGGCACGCGCCACGACGGCGGGGCAGCAGGCCACACCTTCAGCGACATGGCCCAGGGTGGCCAGGATGTCGGCCAGGGACTGGCCCTTGGCCAGCAAAAGGCCCACACGCCGGTTGCGAGACAGGTCGCCCGTGCAGGTGAGCACGAGGTCGCCCACGCCGGCCAGGCCCAGGAAGGTTTCGGCCTGTGCGCCCTGCGCCATGCCGAAGCGGGTGATTTCGGCCAGGCCGCGGGTCAGCAGCGCGGACCGTGCGTTCAGGCCCAGTCCCAGGCCGTCGCAGGTGCCGGTGGCCACGGCCATGATGTTCTTCAGGGCGCCACCGATCTCCACGCCCACCAGGTCGGCGCTGCGGTAGGCGCGCATGGCGCCGTGGTGGAAGGCCTGCACCATGCGGTGCGACAGGGCTTCATCCGTCGAGGCGGCGGTAAGCGCCACGGGCAGGCCGGCGGCCACTTCCTGGGCGAAGCTGGGGCCACTCAGGCACCCCACGGCACGGCCCGGCAGGGCGTCGCCCAGCACCTGGTGCGGCAGGCGACCGGTGCTGGCCTGCAGGCCCTTGGCCAGGCAGACCACGCCGGGCAGCGCGGATCCGTCCCCCGGCTGCAGGGCCTGGACGGCCTGCGCCACCGGCTCCAGACCGGCCACCGAGGTGGCCATGACCAGCAGGTCGGCGTCGCGGACGGCCTCATCCAGCCGGTCGGTGAAGCCCATGGAGGACGGCACCTTCACGTCGGGCAGGTAGCGCTGGTTGGTACCGGCGGTGCGCAGCGACTCCAGCACCTGGGCATTGCGCGACCACAGCGTGACGTCGTGCCGCTGCGCGGCATGGATGGCCAGGGCCGTTCCCCAGGCGCCCGCTCCCAGAATGGCGATCTTCATGGCACCTCAGATACCCCAGACCTGTCCCAGCTCGACGTAGCCGGACTGGCCGTCGGCGTGGCGCACACGCACGAAGCCGGCATCGTCGGGCTTGTCGTCTTCCAGCTCGAAGACCACGCCACGGGCGGCCTCGAACCACTGGGGCGCGTCGGCGTTGGGTTCCTGGTAGAGCGGAACGGTGGTGGACGCCACCACGGTGCGACGCTCGGACAGGTCATCGCGCAGCACCCAGGCGATGTCGCCTTCCATGTCACGCACCTTCACCCAGCCCTGCAGCACGGCAATCACCTCCACCGGCATGCCGCGCGGCGCCTGATAGAGCTTCCTGGCCTTGTCGGACGGGGCGTCGTACATCACCGTGTCGTCGGTGCCGATGGAACGAAAGCGGGCCATGCCCGGAATGCGCGAGGGGGGCGGCGCCTTGGTGCTCTTCGGGGCGTTGTTGCTGGCCTTGTCATCATCGCTGGCCGGCCCCAGGGTCTCGCTGGGGTTCATGGGCCCCTGGGCAGCGGCGCTGCCGGCGGCCGCACGGGTGGCGGCCTTGATGGGCGCAGCCTTGGCGCCGGCCTTGTCGGCGGCAGTGGCAGGCGAGGCGGCCAGCAGCAGGCTGGCACTCAGCACCGCGGCACTCATGCCGGCCCACAGCGCACCAGACACCTTCCACAGGCTCTGCTGGCGCGTGCCATGCGCATCCGGGCATGAATGACCGGCGGCGGTCCCGGCCAGTCGGCCTTGAGCATCATGGGCCTGGCGGGCGGCTGCCCCTCCGGTCGATGGCAGCCCGGCCAGGGCGGCTGCGCTTCGTGTCTGTCTCGTCTTCATCTGCCTGCTCTGTAGCGGCCAGACGCGCCCGGCGCGGCCAGCCGAATCGTTTCTGCCCGAAGCGCCGGGAGCTTCTGGCGGACGGGGTGCAAGCCACCGTCCGGTCTGCCGCCCGGCATGCGGCAACCCCACACCGTCGGGCAAGGCATGGTCAGAAACCATGCCCCGGCATGAAGCGGCTGCCCTGCGGGGCAGCCTGCCGCTCAGTGCGTGCTCAGTGCGTGGTGCCCGAGGGGTTCTCGGCCTTCTCCAGCTGGGCGGCGCTGTCCTGGTTGGCGGCACCATCCTGCTGCTGGGCAGCGGCCAGGCGCTGCTGGTAGAGCACTTCGAAGTTGATCTCGGCCAGGTGGATCGGCGGGAAGCCGGAGCGCTGGATCACGTCGGCGATGTTGGCGCGCAGGTACGGATACACCGTGTTGGGGCACACGATGTTCAGCACCACGTCCATCTGGTCTTCGGGGATGTTGCGGATCTCGAAGATGCCGGCCTGCTTGCCCTCGACCAGGAACACCACGCGCTCCTCGTCGATGCGGGTGGTGACGGTGACGGTGATGGTGACCTCGTAGATGCCGTCAGCCAGCTTCTCGTGGCCGTTGTCGATGGCCACTTCGACCGTGGGCTGGGCCTGTTCCAGGAAGATGTGCGGGGCGTGCGGGATCTCCAGGGACAGATCCTTCAGGTACATGCGCTGGATCTGGAAGACCGGATTGCTGTTTTCTTCTGCCATGCTGGGCTCGGTGGTTGGTGTAGGGAAATGGGAAGGGGCTCAGCGCCCCATATCCTGAATCATGCCAGCATTGGCGACAGTTTGCCGGCCCGGTCCAGGGCGGCCAGGTCGTCGCTGCCCCCCACGTGCTGGCCGCCGATGAAGATCTGCGGCACGGTGGTGCGACCGTTGGCGCGCTCGATCATCTCGGGGCGGCGGGAGGGGTCCTGGTCGATGAAGATCAGTTCCAGATCGTTCACGCCCCGCTCGCGCAGCAGGCGCTCGGCGCGGTGGCAGTAGGGGCAGGTGCGCTTGGCATACATCACGACATGTGCGGCCATCTCGTTTCTCCGTTCTTCGGGAAGGGACCCGGGCGGGCGAGACAGGCGGCAGGCCTGCCCCGAAGCCTGCCCGGAAAAGCATGGGAAAGGATTCTTCAGCGCTGATTGTGAACCATCCAGCGCCCGGCCACGCAACCGCCCGGCCAGCCGGGCGGTGTTTCGTCGGTTTGCCGCATCAGCGGCAGGGTCTCAGGCCTTGTCCTTGGGGTTGACCAGCGGCAGGCCGGCCTGCTGCCAGGCATCGATGCCGCCTTCCAGGCTGTAGACCTCGGAACGGCCCGAGGCCTTCAGGGCCTTGGAGGCCTTGGCCGACTGCACGCCGTTGGCGCAGACCAGCAGGATGGGCTTGCTGGCATCCACGCCGGCAGCGAAGGTCTGCACCTTGTCGGGCATGACGTGGCGGGCACCCGGCAGGTGGCCGGCGCGAAAGTCGCGGTCATCACGCAGATCGGCCACCTGGGCCCCCTTCTGGTTGATGAGCTGGGTGGCTGCAAGCGCGCCCAGGGCCGTGCCGCCGCCCCCGCGGATGGCCTGCCAGAGCAGCATGCCGCCCGATGCCAGGGCGATGATGATCAGAAAGACATTCTGGCTGATGAAGTTCACGAGATCCGCCTCTGAAAAATAGGCGAGAATTATAGCTTTCCCGCCTCGGAGTCACGCCATGACCCATAAACTCGTGCTCATCCGCCACGGCGAAAGCCAGTGGAACCTGGAAAACCGCTTCACCGGCTGGACCGATGTCGATCTGACCGACAATGGTCGCCAGGAAGCCATCCGTGCCGGCCAGCTGCTGAAGCAGGAAGGCTACGATTTCGACCTGTGCTACACGTCCGTGCTGCGTCGCGCCATCGGCACCCTCTGGACGGTGCTGGGCGAGATGGACCGGATGTGGCTGCCCGTCACGCACAGCTGGCGCCTGAACGAGCGCCACTACGGCAACCTGCAGGGCTGGAACAAGGCCGAGACCGCCGAGAAGTACGGTGAGGATCAGGTGAAGATTTGGCGTCGCGCCTACGCCATCGCTCCCCCGCCGCTGGCCGAGGACGATCCCCGTCTGGTCGAGCAGCTCGACAACCCGCGCTATGCCGGCGTGCCGCGCGCCGAGCTGCCCCGCACCGAGTGCCTGAAGGACACGGTGGCCCGCGTGCTGCCCTTCTGGAACGAGACCATCGCCCCGTCCATCAAGTCGGGCAAGCGCGTGATCATCGCCGCGCACGGCAACTCGCTGCGCGCCCTGGTCAAGCACCTGGACGGCATCTCCGACGACGATATCGTCGAGCTGAACATCCCGACGGCCCGTCCGCTGGTCTATGAGCTGGACGACAACCTGAAGCCCATCCGCCACTACTACCTGGGCAACCAGGCCGAGATCGAGGCCGCCATGGCCGCGGTGGCCAAGCAGGGCAGCGCCAAGAAGGGCTGATCCCCTGCTGATCCCCTTCCCCGGGCCGTCCCGCGACGGCCCTGGCCCTGCCTTCAGTCAGGAATTCGACACCATCGGTTGCAACCGGTGGTGTCGTTTTGCATTCTGCGCCGGTATACTGAAAGATTCATCGGCGCCGCTTCGGGGAAAGACCCAGGCCCTCCCGCGTCCAGTCCCTTCTCCCGACCGATGACGAGCATGCAGCCCGGGCCCGCCCGGTCTGCCCGTTTCTGCTGTCCCGGCGGGAAGCATCCGCCGGGTGGCCTGCAACGTTCCTGCAGCATCGCCTGCCAAAAGGATCCCATCCTTCATGTCCAATCTCAGATCTGCCCGCCTCGTCGGCATCGGTGCCATCGCCGGCATTGCGCTCAGCCTGGGCCTTTCCGCACTGGCCGAACGCGGCAACACCGGCCGCAACGTCCTTCCGCTGGACGAGCTTCGCCAGTTCAGCGAAGTCTTCGGCACCATCAAGGCCTACTACGTCGAGCCCGTCAAGGACAACAAGCTGATCACCGACGCCATCAGCGGCATGCTCACCGGGCTGGATCCGCACTCGGCCTATCTGGACGAGAACGCCTTCAAGGAACTGCAGGTCAACACCCAGGGCGAGTTCGGCGGCCTGGGCATCGAGATCGGCACCGAGGACGGCTTCATCAAGGTGGTCTCGCCCATCGAGGGCACCCCGGCGTCCAAGGCCGGCGTCAAGGCTGGTGACCTGATCATCAAGATCGGCGACACCCCCACCAAGGACATGCGGCTGGAAGAAGCCGTCAAGATGATGCGCGGCAAGCCCAAGAGCCCCATCACCCTGACGCTGCAGCGCAAGGGCGTGCCCGAGCCCATCGTGCTCACCATCGTGCGCGACATCATCCAGGTGCAATCGGTGCGCAGCAAGCTGCTGGAACCGGGCGTGGGCTACATCCGCATCTCGCAGTTCCAGGAACACACCGTCAACAACCTGGTCAACCACCTTGAGCAGCTGGCCAAGCAGAACAACGGCCCGCTCAAGTCCGTGGTGCTGGACCTGCGCAATGACCCGGGCGGCCTGCTGCACGGCGCCATCGGCGTCTCGGCCGCCTTCCTGCAGCCCGGCATGGAAGTCACCTCCACCGACGGCCGCACCGACGACGCCAAGCGCAGCTTCTACGCCAGCCCGCAAGACTACATGACGGGCAGCGGCAAGACCGACCGCATCTCCTCGCTGCCGGCCTGGACCAAGACCGCCAAGATGGTGGTGCTGGTCAACGCGGGCTCGGCCTCGGCTTCCGAGATCGTGGCTGGTGCGCTGCAGGATCACAAGCGCGCCGTCGTGCTGGGCACGCAGACCTTCGGCAAGGGCTCGGTGCAGACCATCCTGCCGCTGGCCGGCCAGAAGACGGCCATCAAGCTCACCACGGCCCGCTACTACACGCCCAACGGCCGCTCCATCCAGGCCCGGGGCATCGTGCCCGACTATGTGGTCGAGGAGTCGGCTGACGGTGACATCAACGGCTTCCGCATCCGCGAGGCCGATCTGCAGCGCCACCTGAGCAACGACCGCGACACCACGCCGGAAGTGAAGTCCTCGGCACCGTCGTCGGCCGACCAGGAACGGCTGAAGAACTACAAGCCCATCGAACTGGGCGTGCCGGCCAACGACTTCCAGCTGCAGCAAGCGCTGAACTACCTGAACGGCAAGACCATCCAGAAGGCACCGCCGGTGCAGGGCGTGGTCGACGGCAAGTCGGTCGACGCGAAGGATGCCGCCGGCAAGGACGCCAAGGGGCAGACTGCCGACCCCAAGGCCAGCGCGCCCCAGACGGACAAGGCTCCGGCCAGGAAGTAAGCCGTTGAACGACGACCAGCTGCTGCGCTACAGCCGTCACATCCTGCTGGATGAGATCGGCATCGAGGCCCAGGAACGCATCCTGGCCTCGCGCATGCTGGTGGTCGGCGCGGGCGGCCTGGGGTCGCCCGCCGCCCTGTACCTGGCCGCTGCCGGCGTGGGCACGCTGATGCTGGCCGACGACGACACGGTGGACCTCACCAACCTGCAGCGGCAGATCCTGCACCGGCAGGATCGCATCGGCATGGCCAAGACGGAATCCGCCCGGCTCACGCTCGCGGCGCTGAATCCGGACGTGCAGTTCGTGCCCCTGCCCCGGCTGGACACCGACGCGGCGCTGGATGAAGCCGTCTCACAGGCCGACGTGGTGCTGGACGGCAGCGACAACTTCGCCACCCGCCACGCCGTCAATCGTGCCTGCGTGCGCCATGGCAAGCCGCTGGTCTCAGGGGCCGCCATCCGCTTCGACGGCCAGCTGGCCGTCTTCGACACGCGCCAGCCCACCTCCCCCTGCTATCACTGCCTGTTTCCGGACGGCGAGAACGTGGAAGAAGTGCGCTGCTCGCAGATGGGCGTCTTTGCGCCACTCACCGGCATCATTGGCACCATGCAGGCCAGCGAGGCCCTGAAGCTGGCCGGCCAGTTCGGCACGCCCAGCGTGGGCCGCCTGCACCTGCTGGACGGCCGCACGCTGCACTTCACCGAGATCCGCGTGCCTCGCGACCCGGATTGCCCGGTGTGCGCACATCGGGCCCATCCGGCCCGATAAGTCTCCCTGGGCTGCCTGTGCGCTCAATGCGCCAGCAGCCATCCTCCATCCAGCCGCAGCATCGCGCGCTCGGCCAGCAGGCGCTCGGGGCCCTGCACCATCAGCCGCTCGGCCGTCTGCCGGCCGTAATGTGCTTTCAGGAACTTGAAGGCCTCGCGCATCCGCGAGGGCCGCAGGTGCGTGTCATGCGCATCCGAAGCCACCACGCTGTCCCAGCCCCGCTCCAGGATGGCCTGGGCAGTGCGAAAGGCCCGGCGACCGAACTCGCCGATGACGGCGGCCGCCGTGAGCTGAAAGAGGCACCCCTCCTCCACGAAGGGCTCCAGCGCGTCCACCTTGCGCATCACGGCCTCGTTGCGCTCGGGGTGGGCCACCATGGGCAGCACCCCCTGACGCACCAGATAGCGCACGGCGCCAATGGCATTGGGCGGAATGCGGGCATCGGGAAAATCCAGCAGCATCACCTTCATGCCGTCCCAGCCCCCCACGAAGGGGATCTGCCCTTCGGACAGCAGCTTGAGCGACTCGGGCTGCAGGCTGACTTCGGACCCCAGGTACAGCTTGACATCGATGGCCTTGGACGCCACCAGCCGCTGGAACGCCTCGAAACGGGGCCGCAGATACCCCAATGAATTGTCCCACTGCCCGGCACGGATATGCGGGGTGAGAACCATCTGCGTGACACCTTCGGCACGCGCCCGGCGAATCAGCCGGAGCGCGCTCTGCCAGTCCTGTGCACCATCATCGACCGCCGGCAGATAATGGCAATGTACATCTATCACCCTTCATACCTGTCCGCCATCAGGTTGTCTGGGTATCGGGGGCAACCTGAGTGACTGTTGGAACTGAAGAAGACCTGCTACCGCTGCTGCGCCGCCTTTCCCCGGTACGCCCATAGGCATAGGCGTAATCGTGACCGTAACCCGAGCTTTCACCGTAGAAACGGTCGGCCTGGGCAAAGTCGTGAGCGTTGAGCGCAACCCCCAGTACTGGTATACCGGCTTTGTCTATGCGATGCAACGCACGACGCGTAACTTGCAGCGGCGTACTGTCAGAACGAGCAACAAAGATCATGCTGGAGGCTGCCCGGCCCAGTACAAGTGTGTCAGAAACCAACTGCACGGGCGGGCAGTCGATGATGATGGTGTCGAAGTGCTTCTTCAGCTCGGCGATCAGCTTGTCGAAGCGGGAGCTCATCAGCAGGTCCAGCGCATTGCTGGCAGCGCGGCCAGCCGGCAGCACCCGCAGCGGTGAACTGCGCACGCTCTTGATGCACTGATCCAGCGATGCGCGGCGCGTCAGCAGCTGCACCAGACCCGGCGTGCCCGGGGGCAGCCCCATGGCTGCACTCACCGACGGACGCCGCAGGTCGGCATCCAGCAGCAGCACCCGGCGCGTGGTCGCCAGGGCCGCGGCCAGGTTGCAGGCCACTGCCGTCTTGCCCTCGTCGTCCATGGCCGAACTGATGGCCACGACCTTCATGTCCTTCTCCATGCCGGCCAGTGCCACCGAGGTGGCCAGCGTGCGGATGGCCTCGGCATAGAGGGAATCGGGCATCAACGTCTGCATGCGGGCGATCTTTCTCGTGCTCGCCCCCGAGAGCTTCGGAATGGCGGTGAGCAGCGGCCGGCCCAGCTTGGTCTCCACATCATCGGTGCGGCGCAGCGTGTTGCGGATCTGGTCCATCAGCACGATGGCGAAGAAGCCCACCAGCAGGCCCAGCAGCGCGCCGATGGCGGTCATCAGCACCAGCTGCGGCTTGACCGGTGACGTGGGCACCTGGGCCGGGTCCACCAGCCGTGCCGGCGGCTTCACGAAGTCACCGGCGGCCGTCACCTCGCGCAGGCGCCCCAGGAAGGTCTGGTACAGCTGGCGGTTGGTCTGGACCTCCTGCTCCATCTGGCGGGCCGCAATCTCCTTGCTGCCCAGGTTCTGGTAGGTCTGGCGGGCCGCGGCCAGGCTGGCCGCAATCTGGCGCTCATTGGCGCGAGCCGCTTCCAGCTCGCCGCTGATCTCGCGGCGGGCCGCTTCCACCTGCCGACGCAGGTCATCCTGGGCCTGGGTCAGTTCGGAGGCCGCCTTGCGATACTGCGGGTGGGCCTCGCCCATCTGGCTGCGCAGCTCGGCCAGGCGCGCCTCGGCGCCGCTCTGAAGCTCGCGGGCGCGGGCCACGGCCGGATTGTTGGCAATGGCCGGCGTGCCCATCACGCGCCCCCAGTCACTGCTGGAAGCCTGCTTCTGGGCATCCTGGGCGGCTGCCAGCCGGCCGCGCGCATCGATCAGCCGCTGGTTCAGGATGGAGATCTGCCGATCGGAGCCCTCGTCACTGTCCCGCGCCACGATGCCGTTGACGCGCCGGTACTCGGCCAGCGCCTGCTCGGAACGGTCCAGATTGGCCTTGAGCTGCGCCAGCCGCTCGTTCAGCCACTGGTCAGCCTCACGGGTGGCGGAATAGCGGGCATCCATGTCGGCGCGGATGAAGGCTGCCGGCACCTGGTTGACGATGGCCGCCGCCAGTTGCGGGTCCTGCGACTGGAACGAGACCTTCACCAGCGGCCGCTGGTGCACCTTCACCACCTTCAGGTGGTCGTGGAAGTAGTTGAGCGCCCGCTCTTCCAGCTGGTTCTCGGTGGTCGGCTCCTTGGCCGACCAGGCCGCACGGATGTCGGCAATGAGGTTCTGCAGCGGGCCGGAGGCCACGAACTCGGGGCGCGACGTGAGGTTCAGGTCACGGATGACGCGCAGCGCCACATCCGAGGTCTCCAGGAACTCGGACGCGCCATCTTCCACCGACACGTTGGCCAGGCCGCCGCCCACATCCTGAATGGACACGGGGCCCTTGGTGGACTCGAAGGTGACGGACGAGGTCGCCTCATAGACCGGCGTGGTGCGCAGGCCCACCACCAGGGCGATGAGGGCCGCCAGCAGCACCGGCACCAGCAGGTGGCGGCGCTCGCGCACGATCAGCCGCCAGTAGTCGACGATGACGGGCGTGCTGTTGGCGGCCTCGGGCACCACATGGGTGGTCGACGGGGCCACGTCGAAGGGGGAAAGAAAGGAAGGTGCCACCGGCACCATCTGGTTGCGATCAGGATTGTTCACAGTCAGTCGATGCGGCTGGGGCCGCTCCAAATGAATATCAGGGTCATCCAGCGGCGGCGCTGCCCCTGCGCCGGCCAGGCCCGGCCCAGGACCGGGTGATGCGGACGCCGAGCGCCCCCGGTGGAGTGCCCGATGCCGATGTGATGCCTTCGAGGGCCGAACGCATGGCCCTCAGGCGCGGGCGGGCGCGGCGCCCACCGGTTGCGCCATGTTCCAGACCTGCTGCCACTTGGGCAGCACGGCCTCCATCGAGTAGGTGGCCTCGGCCTCGCGCCGCGCCGCCTCGACCAGCGCCTGATAGCGGGCGCGGTCGCGCACCAGCGCCTCGGTCAGCTCGGCAAACGATGCACCGGTGGGCTGCGCCTCGATGAGCGCACCGCCGCGCTTCGCAGCACCGTCGATCATGTCGCCCACCACTTCGCCAGCCCGGGAGATCATGGCCGGCATGCCGGCCTCCAGGGCCTCCATCAGCACATAGGGCTGCCCTTCCGGGTGCTGCGACGGCAGCCACAGCAGGTCGTTTTCAGCCAGCTTCGCACGAGTCTGCTCGGCCGGCACCCGGCCCACCAGCTCCACGCAGTCCTGAAGCCCCAGCGCGGCAATGCGCCCGGGAATCTCGGATTCCAGCGGACCGGCGCCACAGAGCTGCAGGCGCACCGGCACGCCACGATCCCGCAGGATCTTCATGGCGTCCAGACACTGCATGACGCCCTTTTCCGGCACGAAGCGGGCCAGGTACAGGATGCGGAAGGGATCGTGCCCGCCGGGCGTGCGCTCGGGCACCGGCTCCATGAAGACGGCATTGTTGACGGCCACGGCCGCCATGGCCGCCCGCCCGCCAATGGCCCGGGACTGGGCCGGGCTCAGCACCACCACCCGGTCAGAAAGGTTCAGCACCCAGCGGGTGATGCGCCGCAGCCAGGTGCGGCCGTCATCGGGGCCATGCAGCATGCAGCCATGCACCTGATAAATGACGGGCACGCGCAGAAGACGCGACAGCAGCACGAAACCGCCGTCACGCACCACGCAGACCGGGCGCACCGAGCTGTTGACGTGCGCCACCACCGGACCGCCTTCGGCCTTGGCCGTTTTCAGGCGGCGTGCAAATTCGAGGTAATCGACCACCAGCCGGCGCAGCTGCGCCCATGCGCCCTTTTCTTCGGGGCGCCGTCCGATCTGGAAATAATCCAGCCGGACCGGCAGATGCTGCGCGATTTCTTCCAGAATCAGCATGTGACGCGCAACCCCGCCCACCAGGCCGCGCGCGGGCCCGGTGGAAACCACGATGGATGGCGAATCTGCCATGAAACTCCCTCTGTGCGAAGCGCAGCGCCGCCTGCACGGCACCGTGTGACGGAATGACGGAATCGGGCCGCTGCCACGGCACGGCCCCCATCGGAAAAAGCATCAGGGGAAGGCCCGAACGCTTTCAGGTCTTCCCCTAATTGTGGGACAGGGGCCACAAGGAGCCCCGAACGGGATAGTTTTACTGGATTTTTCGAAACCCGTTTGTCGCTTCTAGTAAATGACGTAACTCTTGCAGCACCCGGTGCGTGTCGTGATAAGCACCACCGTCCTGCATACGTAAGAAATTACCGGCAACAACCCGACATCCGGCGTGACGCAGCGCATCGGGATCATGAGCGACCTGTCGCCAGCTTTCACCATCGGGCTGATTACCCAGGTAATCGAACGGAACTTCGCCGATATTCACCAGTACCGTATCGATGAACGGACGCTTCAAATGTTCATGCAACACATTAACATGATCGGCGTCGGTAAAATTCTCAGTCTCGCCCAACTGGGTCATTATGTTACATATATAGACCACCTCGGCCGTCGTGCGGCCGATGGCCTCGCCGATCTCCTCCACCAGCAGATTGGGCAGGATGCTCGTATAAAGGCTGCCCGGCCCCAGCACCACCAGGTCGGCATTCAGGATGGCCTCCACCACCTGGGGCGAAGCGTGGCGGGCGGGTTCGCCCTGCATGGTGGTCAGCGCCATCTGGCGGATGGGCTTGCGGCACAGCCCGATCTTCGATTCACCGCTGACGCAGCTGCCATCGGCGAAGGTGGCATGCAGCACCAGCGGCTCGGGCGCAGCCGGCAGGATCCGTCCCTTGACCTGCATCCAGGCCGACAGCAGCGCCAGCGCCTCGGAAATGGAGCCGCGCATTTCCTTCAGCGCGGCAATGAGCAGGTTGCCGATGGCATGCCCCGACAGGAAGGCATCGTCGGTGTCGAAGCGATACTGGAACAGTTCCAGCATCAGCGGGTCCAGATCGGCCAGCGCGCAGATGCAGTTGCGGATGTCGCCCGGCGGCACCACATCGATGTAGTCGCGGATGATGCCGCTGCTGCCGCCGTCATCGGCCACCGTCACGATCGCCGAGATGTCCACGTCCAGCGTCTTCAGCCCGCGCAGGATCACCGGCAGGCCGGTTCCGCCACCGATGACGGCAACGCGAGGCTGGCCCGCGTCCGGGGCCTGTCTGCCTTTCAGAGCACACCCGCCTTCTTGTCGGAAGCGGCCTGTGCCGACGTGTCGGCGCCAGCAGCCGCCGGTTGCGTCGTCGTGGGCCGGCCGCTGACGGGGCGGCCCGCGGCTTCATCCTCGCGGTCAATGCGCCGCCAGATCCAGTTGGTCCAGCCGATGAAGGCCAGCAGCGCTGCCACGAAGGTGCCGAACAGCACCGGTTCGGACACGCCCAGCGCCCAGCCGGTCACACCCACCAGGCCGCAGCAGAAGGCCGCCACGTGGATGACGAACACCGCCTGACCGGCCGTGCAGCCCAGCCGCTGCACCAGGTGGTGCAGGTGCTTCATGTCGGGCGTCATGGGAGTGACGCCGGCCAGGATGCGGCGGATGATGCAGGAAGCCGAGTCGGCCAGCGGCACGGCCACCACCCACAGGCACACCACCGGCTTGACGCTGGCGGCACCGTAGGCCGAGGTGACGTGAATGGCATACCAGGCCAGCGTGAAGCCCAGCAGCATGCTGCCGCTGTCGCCCAGGAAGGCGGCGGCCTTGCGCCGGAAGGGGCTGCGCAGGTTGAACCACAGGAAGCCCGCAATGCCGCCCAGCAGGGCCGCGGCCAGAGGGATCATGCTGGCCGCGTAGGGCGCCGGCTCCACGCTCAGCATGGCGGCATGGCGCGAGGAGATCATCAGCGCCACCATGAACCAGAACAGGCTGATGAAGCCCAGACCGCCGCACAGGCCGTCCGCGCCGTCGGTAAAGTTGACAGCATTGATGACCGCCACCGTGCCGATGATGCTGACGGGGAACATGATCCACCAGGCCGACACGTTGCCGATGCCCAGCACGTCGCCCACCGAGGGCAGGATCTGTCCGCCCAGCGTCACGCCGGCCAGCGCCGCCCCCAGCTGCACCATGGCGCGATAGCGCGCCCGGATGGGGTTGCGGTCATCGAGCATGGCCACCACGAAGAGCAGGATGCCCCCCACCCAGTAGCCCAGCGGGGCGCGCTGCCCGGCCGGCGCCGCCAGCTGCAGCAGCACGGCCACGGCCAGGATGGACCAGCCGCCGATGAGCGGGATCTCGCCCTTGTGGGCCTTGCGGAAGTTGGGCTTGTCCACCCAGCCGGTGCGACGGGCCACCGGCTTGAGCGCCAGCATCAGGAACAGGGACAGCAACGCTCCGACCAGGAATGTCGTCCAGGGAAACGAGGCCAGGAAGGCCCCCAGGTCAAGATCAGGCATGGAAGGACACCGGAACGAAGTGCAACTGTGACTGGGAAATGAGGAGAACGCGAGGAGAACGCGCACGCGCAGAAGATACCCCGTTACCGCGCGTCGAACAATTTTACGCCATGCCCTGAAAATGGGCATTCAGAGCACGACATGAAGGATAAAGATTGTAGGCGAGCCCCGGCCGGACGCGTGCAGCCTTGCAGGACAGAGTTCACATCAATTTTGCAGATTGCAGCACTTCTTACACCGTCGCGCCCTCGTTAACAGGGAGCCCCCTTAATATCAACGTTCTCGGGTGATTTCCTGCCTGCCCGTCTGACAGGCGTTCAGCAATACTCGGGCGCATTCCCGCGTGTGCCGCACTGCGGCCCGGACTCCGCCCTGCCCGTATCGTGCTTTCACATCGTGCACAGACCGGAGCCTCCATGCCCGTTGCATGCCGGTCCGTCACCTGCCGCATGCATCGTTCCCTCACTCTTGCCAGGCACCCTGCCGGCCACGGCCGGTCCGTGCCACCTCCGCCATGGCGCGCCTGAAAACCAAGCTGCACAGTTTCTACCGCACCCACCAGTCCTCGCTCTACACCTTCGTCATGCTGGCAGCCGAGCGCGTGCTGCAGATGTTCATCGGCCTCTGGATTGCCAGCCACATCGCCCGCCGCTTCGACCACGCCACCTTCGCCAACTGGCAGATCGCCATGTCGCTGTGGCTGGTGTTCGGCACCATCGGCAGCATCTCGGGCGAGCGCGTGCTGCTGCCGCGCATCTGCGCCGAGCCGGCCGAGACCATGCCCCGGCTCTGGAACACCGCACTGGCGGCCAAGCTCATCAGCGGCCTGCTCACGGCCGTGCCGCTGGTGCTGTGGTGCGCCACCATGCCCGATCCCACCATCCTGCAGCTGGCCATCCTGTGGGCCGTGCAGCTGGTCATCGGGCAGCCGGTGTCGCTGGCCGTCCATGAATACTATGCCCACGAGAACTTCCGCTTCCCGCAGATTGCCCGCATCCTGGCCATGTTCTCGCGGCTGGGCATCGTGATGATCGTCATGTGGGTCAACGGTCCCGTCACCTGGGTGGTCTGGGGCTGGATCATCGAGATGCTCGTCATGAGTGCGCTCTTGTGCCGCAACTGGCTCTCCGACGCCCGCATTCGCCCCAGCCTCGTGGACTGGAAGCTCATGCGCGGCCTGTTTGCCCAGGGGGCGGCGCTGGCCGTGGCCTCCAGCGCCTCGGTGGCCCTGTCGCGCATCGACCGGGTCACGCTGGGCAAGACCATGCCGGCCGACGTGTTGTCGCAGTACGCCGCCGCCATGACGCTGCTGGAAGCGGCCTTTGCCTTTGCCGCCATGCTGGCCGTGGTGGTGGGTGCCAAGACGCTCTTCAAGCCTGGCCTCATCAACCGCAACCATCACATCGGCATCACCCTGTTTGCGGCCGGCATCGGCCTGGCGCTCACGCTGATGCTCGATCTCATCGCCAACCCGCTCATGACGGGCATCTACGGTGAGCGCTACGCCGATTCGGCCACCTACCTGCGCATTGCCGCCGGCCTGCTGCCGCTGGTCTTTGCCCAGGCCATCCTGCAGGCCCCGCTGCTCATCCGCGCCACCAAGACCTACCACGTCACCAAGGCCGTCACCGCCTTCGGGCTGGGCGTGGTGGTGGCCAGCTGGGCTGCCCACCACGAGCACTACACCTGGATCAGCGCCGGCGCCTACATCGGCTATCTCACGCTCATCGTCTTCGACCTGAACGAACTGCGCCGCCGCGCGGCCGAGCTGTACGGCATCGGCAAGCCGCCGGCCCCGGCCAACGCCCGGGAAGCCGTGGCCGAGGCCGCTGACGCCCCCCAGTGACAACCTGCCCGGACCCATGCCTGCCTGAACCTGCGCCCCGCTGACCCCGCATCGGCCCGGACCTCGCCCCGTCCGGCCGGCGCGGACACCGGGGCGCTTGCGGCACCCACACACCCCGAACCGAATCCATGGCATCCACTGCAGCCACCCCCGACCTCATCGTCGCCCCCGGTCTGTCCCTGCGCACGCCTCAGCGCGTGCAGGGCTGGCTGCCGTGGGCCTTCTGGGTGGTCCTGTACTTCTTCCTGACCTACTTCGAGACCCAGAGCGTGGGGGGCGTGAAGTATGCCGTGCTCTGGCGCAGCGCCGTCTTCCTGCCGGCCCTCTTCATCATCTGGACCCACCCGCTGCCCATGGGGGCGCGGGCGCTGGCCTCGCTCTTCTGGGCCTATCTGTTCTTCTGCTTCGGGCCCATCTGGGGCATCGCGCTGGGCATCCCCGACGTCGCCTACTCGGTCAACCTGTCGTCCAACCGCATGTTCGTGCCCATCATGCTGATGGCGCTGATGGCCCTGCGCTGGTACCCCGTCGCCGACCTGGCCGTGCGGGTGTTCCCGCTCTTTCTGTGCCTCATCTCCATTCCGCTGCTGGCCGGCATCCTGCCGCCGGTGGGCCTGCAGTGGTCACTGGCGGCCGTCTCGGGCATCGATCTCACCGCCTACAACAGCGTCTTCCAGAACCAGCACTCGGCCTCGCTGGCGCACGCCATCGCCGGCATCAGCGCCTTCACGCTGGCCGCGCGCTTTCCCGGCAAGCGCTCGCTCTTCTACCTGGCGCTGGCCATGGGCTGCCTGGCCCTGTGCGTGCTCACCACGGCTCGCGCCGGTCTGCTGGGCATGATCCTCGGCCTCATCCTGGTCGCCATCTTCACCCGCAAGCTGAAGCTGCTGGCCGCCCCGGTCGCCCTGGTCTTCGTGGCGCTGCTCGTCACCGCCATGGTCAAGCCCGAGATGATCCAGATGGTGCAGAACCGGCTCACCGGCCAGACGCTCTACACCCACGGCCCCAGTGCCGACACCCTCACCAGCGGCCGCCTCACGCTGCAGGCCGGCGCCCTGCAGGGCTGGGCCGAAAGCGAACCGCTGCAGCTCATCTTCGGCGTGGGGCGCGAGGGCACCAAGAACAACAACCTGCGCCTGAACGGCAGCCACCTCATTGCCCACAGCGCCTTCGTCGATGAACTCAGCGCCTACGGCATCGTCGGCTTCATGTCGCTGATGATCACCCTCTTCATGGCCTATCGACTGGCCTGGCGAAACGCCCGACTGGGCTATCCGGCCGGGCTGGCCTGCCTGGTGGCGCTATGCGTCTTCGGCAGCCTGCAGGCCATGGACTACTCGTTCCAGAACATGCTCATCGGCATGCTGCTGGTGCTGGAAACACGTGCCGCCAGCATCAAACAGAATCAATCCGCAAGAGCTTGAGCACACAAGGAAATAGCTCACACTATTTATTCGGAACTTTCTTACAAACTAACAGTCTCCATCGGGTTTGAAAAAGTTTGTCTACGGGGCAGCCTCTCGGGCCGATCCCTTACAAAGACAGCCATATTCACTTACAGACCCGCGAGAAGACACTTACATCTGGGGATGATCCGGCCGGGGCAAACATGAGAGATTGGGGCAATCCGAAAGTCCGGCGCCCGCTGCCAGGAAAGGCCTGAAAACGTCCCGCAAGCCGGTGCGTCCTCTGGCGGGACGCGAGGGGCGGTATCCGTCCAGGCCTTCCCAAGGGCGTTTCAGCTTCCGCCAGAGAAACCGATGCCCAGCAAAACCCGAACCACACGGCTGTTCCATCAGGACGTCATCATCCAGCCCATGGAGCAGATCGCCGACCACTGTATCGACCTGGTCGAGACATGCCGCAGCACGGGCCGTCGCCCCGCGCTGGTCTTTGCCATGAATCCCGAGAAATCCATGCAGTCGCACCGGGATCCTGTCATTCGCCAGCTGCTGCAGCAGTCCGATGTACTCATCCCCGACGGCATTGGCACCTGCATCGGTGCCCGCGTCCTCAACGGCGTGCGCATCAAGCGCGTGCCCGGTTCGGAACTCATGCCCGAACTGTGTACCCGCGCCGAGCGCGAAGGCCTGTCCATCTACCTGTACGGTGCCTCGCCCGAATCCAACGCGGGCGCCCTCAAGACCATCCGCGCCACCTGGCCGCGCCTGCGCATTGCCGGTGCCAGCCACGGCTTCATGCCGCCCGGCACCCTGGACGACCTCTCGCGCCTCTACAGCCCCGAGGCCGCCGACACCGTGGCGGCCCGCATTGCCGCGGCCCGTCCCGACATCGTGTTCGTGGGCCTGGGCAGCCCGCGCCAGGAACGCTGGATGGCCGACATCGGCACCCACCTGCCGGTAGGCCTCTTCCAGGGCGTGGGCGGCACCATCGACGTGCTCTCCGGCGTGGCCAGACGCGCGCCCCCCTTCTGGCGCAACCTGGGCCTGGAATGGTTCTACCGCCTCATGGAGAACCCCAAGCGGTGGCGCCGCCAGATGGCACTGCCCCGCTACCTGAGCCTCGTCATGCGCCTGAAGATGGCCCCGTCCCAGCGCCATGACGGCAGCAGCGGCACCGGCAACGTGCCTGCCTCCCCCACCCTCACCGGTGGCCATGGCAGCGCCCATTCGCCCTCCACCCTCACCGGCTGACGCCATCCCTGACGCCGGCAGGCTGCCCACGGGTTCCGCCCCCGGGCCCTGCCGGATGCCCTGTCCACCACCGCCACACGCTCACGCTCCCGTTCACGCTCCGTCCAACATGACCCCCATCGACATCACCCTGGTTGCCGGCGCCCGGCCCAACTTCATGAAGATCGCCCCGCTCATCCGTGCATTCGGCAAGCGGGCCGGGAAGGTGCGCCACCGCCTGGTCGACACCGGCCAGCACAGCGACCCGGGCATGAACCGCATCTTCTTCGAGGAACTGGGCATCCCCGAACCCGACACCCGTCTCGAAGCCGGCGGCAGCACCCACGCCGAGGTCACCGCCCGGGTCATGGTGGCCATGGAACGCGAACTCACCGAGCACCCCGCCCACGGCGTGCTGGTGGTGGGTGATGTCAACTCCACGCTGGCCGCCGCCATCACCGCCAAGAAGCTGCAGCGCGTGCTCATCCACGTCGAGGCCGGCCTGCGCAGCGGCGACCGCGGCATGCCCGAAGAAATCAACCGGCTGGCCACCGACGCCATCACCGACCTGTTCTTCGTCACCGAGCCCTCCGGCCACGAGGCCCTGCTGCGCGAGGGCCACCCCGCCGACCGCATCCACTTCGTCGGCAACGTGATGATCGACAACCTCTTCCACCAGATCCAGCGCCTGCAGGCCAACCCTGCCAGCGGCGGCCGGGGCGCCGCCCTGCGTGCCGAACTGGGCAGCACGCCCTATGGCGTCGTCACGCTGCACCGCCCCTCCAACGTCGACCATCCCGAGCAGCTCGCCGGCATGGTGGGCGTGCTGCGCACGCTGGCCAAGGACCTGCCGCTGGTCTTCCCGGTGCACCCGCGCACCCGCGCCAGCCTGGAAAGACACCGCATCGAACTCGGCCCGAACATCCGCACCACACCGCCGCTGTCCTACATGGAATTCCTCAGCCTCTGGAAGGATGCGCAGATCATCCTCACCGACAGTGGCGGCCTGCAGGAGGAATCCAGCGCCGTGGGCGTGCGCTGCGTCACCCTGCGTGACAGCACCGAGCGCCCCGTCACCATCACCGACGGAACCAATGTTCTGGCCGGAACCAACCCCGCCCACATCCTGGAAGTGGCTCGTGCTGCCCTTTCGCAGCCCGCCTCGGGCAAGCGTCCGCTGCTGTGGGACGGACGCGCTGCCGAACGCATCCTCGATGTGATCGTCGACTCTCCCCTGTTTGCCCAATGAGATGACCCCGCCGGACAGCCTGCCCGCCACGCCCGCCCCTGCCACCCCACCCCGTACGGGCACAGGTGCGCCCCGACGACAGCGCCCGCCCTTCATCCGGCCGGTGCGCATCGGACGTGACGCCGGCGCGCTGGCCGGCATCTACCAGCCCGTTGCCGAGCCCCGGCCCGAGACCGCCGTGCTCATCTGCAACCCCTTCGGCCAGGAAGCCATCCGCGCCCAGCGCTCGCTGCGCGTGGTGGCCGAACGGCTGTCCCGGCAGGGTGTGCCCTCGCTGCGCTTCGACTACTTCGGTACCGGAGACTCCCCCGGCGAGGACGGCAGCGGCCATCTCACCCGCTGGCGGCAGGACATCCTGCTGGCCGATGTCCACCTGCGCCAGCTCAGCGGCTGCCAGACCACCATCTGGATGGGACTGCGCCTGGGCGCCACCCTGGCCCTGCAGGCGGCCGAACTCATCGGCGACCTGCCCCGGCCGCGCCGCATCATCCTGTGGGAACCCGTCCTGGACGGCGAACAGTACCTGGGGCACCTGGCCCGGATGAACGAGTTCTGGACCCGCCAGCGCAACGTCACCAGCGAAGCCCTGGGCTTTGCCCTCACCACCCGCATCCGCCGGCACCTTGAGGCCATCCGGCCGGACGGTCTTCCCCTGCCGGCCAGCAGCGTGCTGGACCTGCTGGGCACCAAGGACCTGCCGGGCCGCAACACCTTCATCGGCCACTGCCGCAACCACGACGCGCCGCTCGACGACCTCCTGCTCGAAAGCACCGTCGAATGGACCTCCAACACCGCCCTGGACAGCCAGTGGGTGCCCGACGAGGCCATTGCCGCCCTGCTGGAAATCTGCAGCCAGCCCGCCGGCACCCCGGCCAAGGAAAGCTCCCTGGCCACCCCGCCCCAGGCGCAGTAGTTCCCAACACGGAGAGACCGGCATGGATGCATCCGTCATTCCCTATCGTGAAGAAACCCTCTGCTTCGGGCCCGAGGCGCGCCTGATCGGCACCATCACCCAACCCGCCGACAGACCGGCCCGGCCCGGCAGCCAGCCCGGCCTCATCCTGCTCAACGCGGGCATGCTGCCGCGCGTGGGCCCCCATCGGCTCAACGTCGAACTGGCGCGCACCGCGGCCGCCCAGGGACTCACCGCCATCCGCTTCGATCTGCCTGGCCTGGGTGACAGCGGCTTCACCAGCAGCCGCCTCTCGCACGAGGACCAGACCCGCGCCGCCATCGAGGACGCCATGGCATTGCTGGCCGCCACGCCCTTTGCGCCCGACCGCTTCCTCATTGCCGGCCTGTGCTCCGGCGCGGACGCGGGCTTCCAGATGGCCCAGAACGATCCGCGCATCGTCGGGCTCTTCATGATGGAGCCCTACTACTTCCCCAACCGCTTCTCGGGCATGTTCCGCACCCTGCGCCGGCTGCGCGAATACGGCCTGCGCCGGGCCGTGATCCGCATTGCCCAGAAACTGGGCATTGCGGGTGCCCCGCACGCCTCCAACGAATCCAGCGCCCTGCCGCTGCCGGCCCCCGAGGAAACCGTGCGCCAGGCCCCCTCACCCGCACGCTTCGCGCACGACCTGGAGGTCCTGCTCAAGCGCGGCGTCAACATCCGGCTGGTCTACGCCAACACGCTGATGGGCCGCTACGACCTGCGCCACCATCACCACCACATCTTCAGCCGCCTGGGCCAGCCGGCGCACTTCGCCGTCGAGATGGTGCCCCACACCGACCACGTCTTCACCCGCATCGAGGCCCGTCGGCACCTCATCCGCGGCATGGCCGCCTGGCTTCAGCACTTCGAGGCCCGGCCCCCGACCCCAGAACCGGAACCGGGCGCAGCCTGACGGGGTCTCAGTTCGCGTACATGCGCTGCGGGATGACGCCCTGCGGCGCAGCCGCCGGCGTGGTCTGTTGTGGCTGCGCCAGCGGCAGCTCCTCGCCGGGCTCGGCCACCCGTTCGGCCAGAATGCGCGCCGGGTTTTCTTCCGTCAGCCGGTAGGCAATGCCCATGCCGAAATGCTGGGACAGATAGCGGCGTGCCTCGCCCATGCGCGGCGGCCGATGCGCCAGGTTGTGCGCATCGCTGGCCACCACATGCGCCAGCCCGCGCGTCAGCAGCGTGTGCGCCGTCTGCCCCGCCGAACGCCCGAAGGCGCCAACCACCGAGGCCGCCGTCAGCTGCAGCATGCAGCCCATGTCCACGAAGGGCTTGATGATGTCCGGGTTGCGCATCACCGCCTTGTTGCGCTCGGGGTGCGCAATGAGCCAGTGCACCCCCTGATCGGCGAACATCCGGCAGGCCACGTCCGAACCATGCGGAATGGCCCCGTCCGGAAACTCCAGCAGCATCATCTTCTTGCCGTTGAGCCCGCCGATCATGGGCAGCTCGCCCCGGGCGAACATGTCGAACACGTCCGGATGCAGGTGAACCTCGCCGCCCAGCCGCACATCCAGCGGAATGCCGGCTTCCCACAGCGCCTGCCGGTACTCGGCAAACACGGGCAGCAGCGACGAGCGCTGGTTGTCGAACACCCCGGGGTAGATGTGCGGCGTCAGCACCGACGTATGGATGCCGTTGGCCACGGCCGCACGCGCCAGCTCCAGCGCGTCCTCCATCGTCCGTGACCCGTCATCCACGCCCGGCAGCAAATGGCAATGCAGATCGATCATCATCCCGTCCTCAGTTCGTGCCGGCCTGGGGCCGACAGCCTTCCCGGCCTGTGCCGACCCAAACCCGATGCCGTGCCCCGTGCCTGGCCCGGTTGCAACACCGGCTCCCGGCACCCAGCCCGGCCCAAAGAACGAAACCGGCCAGATGGCCGGTTCCTCATGCGTTCAGGCGGCCGGGCTCAGCGCGCCCGGCCCGGCCATGCCGGGGCAGTGCTCAGACCGAGCCCACGGCATCCTGCCTGAATTCATCGATGGCCACCTCGCGGCCTTCCCAGGCCGACCGATAGCCTGCCGACAGCAGTGCCAGCGAGCGCAGGCCCTGCGAGCCGTCGGTATCCGGCGTGGCGCGTCCGCGCAGCACCTCGATGACGTTGTGATAGTACAACGGATGGCCGAAACCATACACCGAAGCCGTCTCGTAGTTCGAATTGAGGATCTGCTCGTCCTCGGGACGCTTGTCCTCGAACTCCCAGTGCTCGATCTTGTTGACGGCCACACCGCCCACCTTCACGGTGCCCTTCTCGCCCAGCACCACGATGCTGCCTTCCATGTTCTTCGGATAGGTGAGCATGGTGACGTTGATGCTGCCCAGCGCGCCGTTCTTCCAGCGCACGCTCATCACGCCGGTGTCTTCGGCCTCGATGTCACGTGCCAGCGTGGCGGTGTAGGCATGCACCCGGTCGACGGGGCCGATCATCCAGTCCAGCAGGTCCACGTAGTGGCTGGCCTGGTTCATGAAGGCACCACCGTCCAGCGCCCAGGTGCCGCGCCAGGGGGCGGCGTCGTAGTACGATTGCGGCCGCGTCCAGAAGACGTTGATCACCGCCATGTAGATCTTGCCGAAGCGGCCCTGACGGATGGCATTGCGCAGCGCCTGCAGCGTGGCGTTCTTGCGGTTCTGCTTCACCACGAACAGGTACACCCCGGCCTTCTGACAGGCGGCGTACATGGCCAGGCCGTCCTTCCAGCGGGTGGCCATGGGCTTTTCGCTGATGACATGACGCCCGCTGCGCGCCACCTCGATGGCCTGCTCCGAGTGCAGGCCCGACGGGGTGGTCAGCACCACGATGTCGGCCGTGGTTTCCTTCAGCATGTCGGTCAGCGAGGCATGACCCCGGGCGCCGGTACGCGCCACCGCCTTCTGCAGGGCTTCCGGATCGATGTCACAGACATCCACCAGTTCTGCCTCTGCGGCGTGTTTTTCCAGCGCATCGAAGTGATTGGCCGAAATGCGGCCACAGCCCACCAGCGCGAAGCGGATCTTGCGGCTGTCGGGGACTTTTACGGTATTTGAGACCAAGGGTAAGACTCCTTCACGAACACTCGGCGTTGTGCTGCGAACATCGACGCTCTTCAGCCATTGCTCGCGGGTTGCTGCCAACGATTCCGGAAAGGCCCGGCAGGCCGTGCAGCTTCCTGCCGCACCTTGCACCGGGTCCCACCGTCGGAAACCATCCGCCCAACATCGCGGAAAAACCAAGCATAGCCAGTTCGCGTCATGCCAGGGACCAAGAAACGCACAGATCACCCAACAGCCAGGGTGATGAGCATCACACCATAGCCAGCCACTAACGAAAACACCATGCAATAGCTTCAAGCAGCAACCTGCCGCCGCGGAACCTCTACATGATGCACGCTGCCTCCACGTGGCCATGTGTCAGCAGGTTACATAGGTTCTTTCAAAAGTGCCAACCATCCGGATGTTTCGGTTACACATGCGTTTCAAATAGTGGCGATGGCCAAGAAAACGACAGAAAATTTTCCACTTCGACCGCCTGCACCCCTGAAATGACCGCCCAGCGGGCATCGCTTTCCGGAACACACCGGACCGCTGCGCGTGACCCATGTCACGGCAAGGTTGTAT
>ERZ773068.182-NODE-182-length-34431-cov-18.785315_pt1 | contig 34431 bp, 44 predicted proteins | sample MGYA00580620_ERZ773068 | MGnify/ENA primary metagenome ERZ773068 (study PRJEB29015, sample SAMEA2737983) | human oral metagenome | biome: human oral; feature: human-associated habitat; material: dental | place: China | collected 2101 ... | reverse complement strand
GCTTCCGCTTCGCTGGACCAGAGAGCCTCTCGGGACTAGTCCTCGTACAGCGCCGAGAGACAGCGGGGGATAGCGTCCCCTATCTGAGAGATGTCACGGGGCTACTTGGGCAGGAGGTGACTGTCCTCTCGGGCTCTCGTGCCGAAGGGCGTATGGAGCGACTTGAGGAGCAACTAGGGGGGAAGATCCGCCTGCGGGTCATCGACGCAGATACGGTCAATACCGAAGACCTCATCGCTCAGGTTGCCTCCCGAGAGATCAACTATACCATCGCTGACGAAGACCTAGCTAAGCTCACCAAGACCTACTACCCTGGGATCGACATCTCGCTGGAGGTGGGCTTTGCCCAGCGACTACGCTGGTTCACCTCCTCGGAGGCTATAGGACTAGCTGAGGCGCTGGATCAATGGGCGAAGGACATCCCAGAGGATGAGAGCTTCCGCCAGATCTATAAGCGCTACTTCGAGCTGAGCAAGGTGATGCCCTCCGAGACACCCTCCAGCCCTACTCCCAAGGGCGGTCGCTCTGAGCAGGGGGGAGAGAAGGAGCCCACGACACACGGAGCTAGCTCTATGCCCCACGCCAGTGGAGGCTCGGCTCAGGGGAGCTACGGGATCTCCGCCTTCGACAAACTCTTTGAGCGGGAAGCCCAGCGTATAGGGTGGCCCTGGCAGGTACTTGCCTCCATCGCCTATCAGGAGTCGAACTTCCGTCCGGAGGTCGTCGGTTGGTCTGGGGCAAGAGGCCTGATGGGGATCATGCCCCGCACAGGGAAGATCTATGGGGCTAGCACTAAGGAGCTCCTCGACCCTGCTGTATCGGTACGTGTCGCCGTGGACTGTCTCCGCTCCATCGACGCTCTCTTCATTAACCAGATCACTAATCGGGAGGAGCGGATCAAGGTCACCCTTGCCGCCTACAACGCTGGTCCGGCACACCTACAGGATGCCGTACGGCTAGCCCAGAAGTACGGCTATGCCTCCGACAGGTGGGAGGGAGGTATCGAGACTGCCCTCCGCCTCAAGAGCGAAGCTAAGTACTACAATGATCCCGTCTGCCGTGCGGGCTACCTCCGAGGCAAGGGGGTGGCCAGCTATGTCGATCAGGTCATCGCACGCTACCACGGCTATCTGAGCCGAAGCCACTAGGCTCCTCTACACACTCGCCCCCTACGAGACAGCCCTGCTATCTCCAGCTCACCTAACCCTTATGAAGAAACACCTCCGACACCTGGGCTTAGCCCTCGGTCTCTCGACTGCACTCAGCCTAAGCGCCCAGCAAGCTCCGTCCTCCTCGTACGTAGATCTCGTCAATCCCCTCGTCGGCACTCAGAGTGACTTCACCCTAAGTTCGGGCAACACGTACCCCATCATCTCCCGCCCCTGGGGGATGAATAGCTGGACCCCTCAGACGGGCAAGATGGGGGACGGCTGGCAGTATAGCTATCAGGCGACGAAGATCCGAGGCTTCAAGCAGACCCACCAGCCTAGTCCCTGGATCAACGACTATGGGCAGTTCTCCCTCCTCCCCCAGACAGGGAAGAAGCCCCTCTTCGACGAAGAGAAGCGAGCCTCCTGGTTCAGCCACAAGGCCGAAGAGGCACACCCCTACGCCTATGAGGTCTATCTAGCGGACTACGACACACGGGTACGCCTGGCCCCGACGGAGCGTGCGGTGGTCTTCGAGGTCGAGTTTTCCAAGCAAGCCCCCGCTGAGGAGCGCTGGATCCTCATCGACGCCTTTGATTCTATAATCGGGAAAACGAAATGTAGTGACGGAGGAAAACGAAATGCGGTAGAAAACCTCTATAAAGTAATTGGCAGCATCTGGTCTAACCACTGATGCTGCCAATTGCATTATGCCTGCTAGGCGGAATATACGACGATGTTGAACGGCTTGAGTAAGCTATCTCTTGGAGATCCTGTCGTGATAGTAATGTGAGTTACGTCTCGATCTATATTATACGTAACCGAAGTGGAAGCGTTACCGAACGAACCTCCACCCTCAAGGTCATTGGTTGATGTATGTACGATCACATCACGTGCGAACTTATGACTAATATCAATTTGAACAGAGCCACCTTGAATGCGAGAAGGAGCTGTGACAAACACACCCATCTTGGACAGAGCTGACGGATTGGTTAAGTCTCCTGGCGAACGAGGGAAATCTAAGTTGAGGATGCCAATCACTTGCCCGGGCGTAGAAGACCAATCATGCGACTGTAGCGAAGGCGTAGGCTTACTGATCACTCTACGGGCGAGGCGAATCCCCTCAGATGTCACGAGCTCTTGTACAAAACCGATCTCTTCGGCATCCCCGTTGGCAAGGCGGTTAGCTGTTAGTGTAGCCCCTATAAGTTGCGTCTTAGGTAGTGGTAGCTGGCTGTCTTGGTATCCATTGAGCTGACCTGTGAGCAGGATCATGCTCCCCAAAGGTGGGACTTGAGTGCCCGTAAGAACTGCCCGACTAGACGCATCAGCATACATGGTATAGGTCTTACGAGAGAGCTCGTAAAGATTAGCCGTGTCAGCTGTATGTACGACACCGGCCGAACGGGACTGTACTGTGCCAATGCTACCCGATGAACCAAGGGGCATTACATGGGCGACCCTTATGGTACGTGCTCCCTTATATACATCGCCCTGGACTTTGATATCAGAGGCTGTCTCACGTATGACCACGCTGTAGTCCTTACCAGCTTGTATATCAATAGTCAGGGTTGCGACCTCGAGGATCTCGCCTCTATAGAGGAGCGACCCAGTCTCCGATTTTGTTGGGGACTTGACAATTATGGGGCGGTTTGACTTTGGGCCGTCAATGATCCCTACCAACTCCTGGAGCTGGAGTATCTGGTCTTGGATGAAAGACAGAGTCTCTGTCGACAGGGGGTACTGCCCCGACTTCCCTGAGCTATTAGTTGCTGTGGTGTAGTTTGCTCGGTTCATTTTAAAAGGGGATTAATTAGCGATTAATCGAGACGTATTGAGGATGCTTGGTTGGCAACTTATATCTATTGATCAGCCATTGAACCTCGGACAGTTTGGAGTCGAATATGTCTTTGGGGACGCACACCAAGAAGCTCGTTGAGTCTGCGCCATCTCTCTCCGATCTTGTGATCAATGATGTCTCCGATGGAGGGAGAGCAATGGGCACCGGGGTGCCCATTGCTGACTCTGTCACCGCAAATGTCACTCTACCTGTTGGTGTCAAGTCCTCAATGCGATAATGGATACCCAGAGAGGAAGGATATTGCTCCTCGAGCATCCCCAGTAGCGAGCAAACTTGTCCGTTATGCTTGAGCTTATATTGGTCTTGCTCGAGATCCTGCAGTGATCTGGCATGCAACTGCCGTAGAGGAGCTGATGCTGCGCCGAGCAGAGCCAAGATAAGAGGCTTGCGTAAGAAGAAGGGCAAAGCATCCTTAAGGACCTCGCCCCAGTCAACCATGCTAGTATTGTTAGATTGAATTGAACGGCTCATAGGGCTTGTAGGCAATAGAGAGCGACCTGATCTTATAATACCCAGACGACGGGCGGTGGAAGCCTGTAAATTCCTTCCAATCATCCTCTCCAGAGGCGGAGGATGATGCCGATGTGACTACGCTTGACTCAACTCCTGAGACTTGTGAAAGAGCTACGACCAGATCAGAAGGCCTAAACACCCCGTCAAATGGCAGTGACGTTGTGTTGCGGTCTATGACCTTGCGTATCTCCCTCTGCCTATCCTCTGACGGAAGACCCGTGTCTAGCAGGAGAGATGGCTGCATATATATATCTAGACTCAAATCAAGGTCGTCTCCAGGAGCTGAAATGACACGTACAGCTACTCCAGCATCTTTGATCTGGGCGATGTATGATCTAATGCCACTAAGCACACTCTCCGATAGTACGACTGGTGCACCTGCCTCATCTACCCCAGCGACCTTGAGATAGACGGTGTCTTGATACTCGCTAGCTACAGCGTAGCGTACAATATGAGCTTTAGCTAGATCATCATCACTGGCTCCAGCTGTGTCAAACTCATCCGAATAGGGCTTGAGACTAAACCCATGCAGGTAAGACTTAGCACGATTGGAGTACCAAAATAGCGTGTGTGGCTCCGATGCCACTATGAGCTCGCTCACCTCTCGCCGGTGGTCGTCGTAGATTGTCTCTAGCTTAGCAATGCCAGCGGAAAAAGACCAGAAGAGGAGGCTTTCGATGGAAACTTTGGAGAACTGTTCATCATAAGTCTTACCGGGAGTTAGACCATAAGCCTTAACAACATCCTCATTTGCTCCGAAAGCCTCTGTCATCAATCGCCTGATGTCTGCAATATTTCGTGCCATAGTGTAGTCGTTTAGTCGGTGAATGAGATTAGGTAGCCATCATTGGTTAAGCTGACCCTATCGACGGGAAGGAGGCAAAAGCGCATCTGCTTAGCCGCCTCAGTTGGGAACATAGGATCTGGTTGCCCTCCCAACATGCGGTAAGCTCCCAGTCCAAGCCGTGGCCACTCTCCGAAGGTCCCAGGGGAGCCTAAGAGAAGGAAGGCGGCTGTCTGCTCCTGCACTCGCCCCAGTTGCATTCGGCCTTTGCTCAGGTCAAGATCGCCCGTTTCGATTGAAAGTAAGATGCCTAGCATGGGTATATATCTATTAATGTTTGACGTTAGCATCCTCATAGTCGCTTGGCTTGCTCGCTCGTAGCCTTGTGCTTGACCAAGAGGCGATAGCCCCCTTAAGAGCTGCACCACCATCATTAGGCACCGGCGACCACCTTGAGAGAGCCTGTTTAAGTGAATTAATATCAGACTCAATGGCGTTAAGCCGATCGGTCAGTCCATCGATGTTGACTAAGCCTCCCAACTTGCCTCCATTGAAGATGAAGCCCTCGGGTGTGATCTTGAGTGTTTGGTCTCCTATCTTGATGTCAATGGAATCTAACTCATCAGCTAGGAGGACTGCACCAGATTCCGCCCCATCGACGAGTCCCACAATCACAAAAGACCCCACCTTGGGGAAGAGCGTCATCCCATCCGTACCCTCTTGATCTCCTTGAAGGTTACAAGCCAAGAGGGGAGCTGACTCATCTAAGGGCTGACAGTCTACGGTGCGAGCAGTCTGATCTACGGCTGTGACCTCGCAGGCTTTGAGGTAATGGATGCCTGCTCCAGAGAGATGTCGGACGATGTTTGCTATTTGGCTCATACTACTCTGCTACTCTATAGCCTAAGGTGATTTCCTGGCGAAAGCCCTCAGCACCATACTTGATGGTTACCTTGCGTGCCTGATAGACCCCCATACGCTTGCCATCTAAGCGGATGCCAATGTGATCAAGTTTATCGACAAGCCGAGCTCCGAATGTGGTGAGACTACCGGTAAGACCATCACGTTTTAGGCGACGAAGCTCCTGCTCCGCCCACTTGCGCAGCTCTGGCTCACTTTTGTTGTAAGTTGTGACCGTACGTAGCTCCCCATCCTTGTCGCCCAGCTCGATCTTTAGCTTCTTGCGCCCCTTGCGCCCCTCGGGCATGATCGATACAGCCTTCAGGTGGATACGCATGGCATCGGCATGTTGCTCTTTAAGCTGAGAGTCGCTGATGAGATTAATCCCCGAGGCTATGACCTGTCGAGCATCCTTACCTACCTGGTGATCAAAAAGCACTCCTGCATAGAGCACTGCTTGCCCATCCTCGTAGCGATAGAAACTACGTATCCCTTGCTCCTTAAGCTGGCCAAGGAGGCTAGCGACATTGTCCGCCTTCACACGGTAAGCTCCTAAGTGCTGCTCTCCCATGACTTGTAGAGGAGACGTGATGCCTTGGTCTTTTAGCACCTGCTCCAAAGTGGCAGATCGGTAAGCTTTGGGTATGGTTGGGGTAGTCTTGAGTCGGTACATCTCATCCTCACACTCCAGGATGATAGGTGTCTTGGCGCTGACCTCACGGATATAGCCAACAAACGCCAGCTGTAGATCATCGTCATAGCCAAGATGTACACGCACCTTATCTCCTCGACGAAGGGGTACGCCCTCCTTGTGATCCCAGAGCATACGCTTGGGTAGCGTGAGCTTGCAGGTATCGGTCAGGTCATCGGTGCTACGCTGAATCTCGCAAGCAGTCAGCTTGTCGATAACCCACTTACGGGCGGAATCGATCTCAACTCTAGCTGTTAGGCGATACATAGGCTAGTAATCTGTACTGACGACATTATACTCATTGTCAGATAGAGCAGTGATGGACAGCTCTTGGTAGTTGCTGGCGGTATCCTGTGTTAGGGAGAGACTCTTGACGACGATGCGGTTTATCTCAAAGACATCGAGGAAGGCACTCTGAACTTGGAGGGCCTTATTAACATCTAAGTAGCGCCGTAGCTCACGCAGAGCACCCTCAGGATAGATATCGGCAATGTGCCCATCATCCGTGCCCTGAATGCCAACCTGGATACTTAGCTCATAATCCCCATTGCTTATGTACTCCTTGACGGTACCCTCTAAGCCTACGACTTGAGTGGTCGTGATCTGCTTGGTACGGGTGAGGGAGACTACGGCATCTGGGAGCAGTAGTGTTGAGCCATCCTCTACCCTAATACGTAGTGGGCAGAGGGTGTATCTACCCTCCCAATAGGATGGATCAGTAATGGGTAGCGCCACTTGGCTAGGGACATACTCCTCCCCTCCTCGCTCCCAAGAGATTGATCCTTTCGGCTTATCAGGGAATCGATAGAGGAGGACCTTGCCTGCGCTAAGGGCAGTCGGTACGATGGTTTGCAGTGTGGACATAGAGGAGAGGACTACTTGCTACCCTCAGCGAGTAGCGTGGAAATGTAGAGGTCTTGGTAGTGGGTGATCTTCTTTAGGAGCTCTGGTGTGACCTCCGAGTCGATTGTCATGCGATACTCCATCCAGCGCCCAAAGGCAATGAAGGACTCAATGACATCGACGACATTGGCCTTGCTGTCGATGGCCTTGATAGCATCACTAAAGCTCTTGAGTTGCTTGCCGAAACCAGCATCAACCTCATCACTTGAGAGGGCCTTGTCTAGAATGCGATCAATTGAGCGTAGGATCTTATTGACGAGCTCCGGACGGGTAATATTCTGCGCTGCTCGTAGCTCTTGCCATCCACCGTCATTAGCCCACTTGCTTATCGTCACCTCAGAGATGCCGATGCGCTTAGCTATAGTCTTCTGCTCCTCTCCTTGTAAGTAGAGGAGGCGGGCAAAGTCACGCTTCTCCGCTCGTTCTTTCGCTGTCATAGGACTTGGGTTGATTATCGGTCATGGGTGGCTCTTGAGACGGATACCACTCTTGCTCAAGGGCAAGAGCGTCACCCTCTGGGAGGAGCTCCCAATCTGAAACCTCAGCATCAGGGGCTTGGACTATATAGCCTATTTTTCTGTGCTGTCGATGTACATACATCTGCGCTTCTGGAGCAATAATCTCTTGCATGTTATCTCTATCTATACGTGATTGTAAATCCCTTGGCTGTAGCCTGTCGACCTATAGCGTCCATCTCCTCCCTATAATCACTATACAGTTGATTAGATAAGGTTATTGTCTTGCCCACCACGCTCTTGGCATTATCGACGAGGTAGCGTATGCTCTCTATCGAGAGTTTTTTACTCCACCGTAAGTCTACATCAACGCTAGCACCCTTAATTCTTACCTCTACTAGCGACGCACAAGAATTGAACGTGTTGCCCTCGGGGACAATCGTAAGCACTCCATTAACCCTGACGAGGGCCTCACAACCGAAGAACATGTTAGAGGATTGTACATCCTGGGTCATATCACCAAATGTAACCTCAGTGATTGATTGGCAACCCCTTAATAGGCCTCCAAGGTTAACCACCTTTGGGAGCTTACCTATTGACACACGGCCGAGTGATGCACACCCTCTAAAACAGTCATCGAATGTAGTACATACCGGCATGTCACCAAGCGTCACGCTCTCTAGGGAGGAACACCCATAGAACGCCGACGCTGCGCTAGTGCATAGTGGGAGCGAGGGTAGGTCTACACTACCACTTAGCATAGAGTCATCTTTACACATACGATATATACTTATAACACGCTCTATGCCATCTATCTTAGGCAGTCGCTTGAGGGTTTTAGACTGAAAAAATGCGTCTGAAAGTGTAGGGTTATCCCATCCCCCCCAAATCTTAAGAGGAGGCAGGAGCTCGTCCTTACTTAGGTAGTATTGATCTGTCTTGTATATAGTCTGTGTAGGCACAATACCTCCTTTGAGGACCTCCACAAACCGCTCCAGCCCATCCGTATCCTCGATATCGATCCCATAGGATCGTAAAGCTTGGGCCATCTCTCGTCGAAGGCTATCGAGCTTAAGAATTAGGTCTGCTGTCATATCATCTGCTGTAAGTTGCACCTCCCTGCCCTTGACGAGTCGGAAGAGTAGTTGGAGTAAGAAGTCATTAAGGTTAGCCCACTGCTCTCTGGTGAGCGGAGGGTCATCCTTAGTCGTCTCCAGATAGATAGTGTAAGCATCTTTGCCAGGATCTCCGTCAGTACCAGGATCACCCTGAGGCCCTTTGATTAGCTTGATCCACTCCTCCTCGGATGTTACCAGACCTCGAGTAAGGGCGGACTGATAGGCATCGAGCCCAGTCTCCCCCCGCATGACAGACGAGACCTCGGCGGTAACGATGTAAGCCGATGTCATTGCTCCTGGAGCTCGCTCATAAGCAGGGATCACCTCAGCGAAGTCTTGTTTGACCTGCTGGCGCTTATAGCTACCATCATCTGCTGGAGCGAAGTAGCTAATCTCGATATCCCACTTACCCGGCTTTTGGCTTGAGGCAGGGAAGGATACTTCGAGCACGTTGCCCCGAATGATAAACTCGGGGGAGACCTCGGCCCAGCGCATGTAGGGAATAAGTCGCACAGAGAGCTCCTTTACTCTAGAGAGGTCTATCTTATGGCTCTCGATGGCGGTATCAGCTGGAGAGCTAGCCAATCGGATAGCCTGCTGATGGAGGATGACTGATATGATGGCATCGTTACCTTGAATGATTGGTAGCATACTACTGGATGGCTAAGTTAGCGTCATTGACCGCTGATAAGAGCGTCTCGACGATGATTGACCTGACCTCGCTCGGGTCAGTGGATAGGTTAGTTGTGTGGATGGTGAGAGACTCTACAAGCTTGCCTATGTTGATTGTGACATTATGGATCTTACCTGACCCTCCTGAGGTCTTACCACTGGAGGAAGGTGCCCCATTGTTAGTAAGGTGCGTGCCCCCATTGCTAACTGTACCTGAGGCAGTGGGCTTACTCCCTTGGGATGGCTTATCTGGTCGCTGAGGCTTACTGCTCTGGGTATCCCCCCCGTCACCGATGAATTGGATGAGGCTTTTGTCGAGCTGTGCACTTCCCTGCCCTTGGCCCTCCTTCTGCTTGCTCTTGGCTTTTTCCTCGGCTTCAGACCGAGCCATCTCCTCATCATACGCCTGGCGGAAGGCATTAGCCGTGTCCGCACCGAACTTGCTCATCGCCCCAGACATCTTGCTAAGGGCGTTGTTGATACCATCCCCGTCAAAGCTGAGGGCGGATATAATCAACTCGCCAAGCCCGGTAAAGACCTCCTTTGCCATATCCCAGATGCCAGAGAAAACGGTCTTGAAGGATGCCCAAAGCCCCTTAAGCACAGCACGAAACTTGGCCGATGTATTCCAGAAGTACACCCCAAGAGCAGCTATAGCAGCAATGGCTAAGGCAATCCACCCAACGAGTGGGATAGAATAGATAGCTGTACTAACCACCGTACAAGCAGTCGTCACAGCCGTAGAGAACGCTGAAAAGGCGACACCCGCCATAGCGCTAAAGGTAACCTGTGCAGCTCCTCCGGTGATGAGCGAAAGGATATAATAACCGATCCCTTGGATGCCTGACCAGATTGTACGAGCAATAAAAGCTGTCCCTGCAACTACTCCCTTCCAGACCGAGACAGTAAAGCCGATCATCTTTACTCTAGCAAGCGACAAGAAATTGAGGAACCCAGACCAGAGTGATGATCTGCCGATAACACCTGCTAGCCAGGATACCCCTCGCCAAGCATAGGTAGCACCATTACCGAAAGCCGTTAGTAGAGGTATTAGCCCCATGATAGGGACTATCGCCTCTCCGATGGTAACTCCCCAGATAGCGAAGTCTCCAAGGTTGTTGAAGATCTCGATCTTGATATCCTCGAATGCCTGCCTTATGCGTGCTTGCCTTTCGGCAAAGCCTTCCATGACGACAGAAGCTTGATCGGATGCCGACGAAGTATCCTGGATCGCATTTGTATAGCGCTCCACCTCGTCGGCACTCCCAACAAGGGCCATGGCAGCGTTCGTGTTTTCTTTGCCAAAGAGTTTGCTGAAGAGTGCTGCATCATCCATGACGGGTCTGAGTAGCTCTAGGCGCTCCTTGAGGGAGCGTCCTCTGTCGGCTAGATCCGTGACACTCACACCCGCTGCGGAAAGTTCTTTCCGAACATCCTTGGGTAGGAAGCGACCTTGACTGAGGGTAGCAAGGACATTGCGTAGGGCTATGCCACCTTCGCTACCTTTCTTACCAGCTTTATCCAAGACCTGTATTGCAGCGTTGGCCTCTTCAAAGCTCACGCCTGCCCCCTTAGCCGCCATCCCCGCCTGCTCCAGAGCCTCCTTAATCTGAGGGAGCTCAGCAGACCCCTCCTGCCCCGCAGCTGCCATGACATGCATCATACGAGCCATCTCCTCCGATGCCTGTATAGGATTAGACAAGTCTACCCCATACTGGTTCATTGCAGTATTGAGAGTCTCGGCAGCAGCTGCTGCATCACCTCCCATTAGCTTAGACAAGGTAGCAACATGCTCCCCCATAGCCTTAAGAGCCTCGGGGGTCTTGGCTAGCTCTGGAGAGAGCTGGCCAAGTATCAGCTTATAAGACTCCACCGCCCCGGCAGCATCAACCCCAAAAGCTCTCGCCGTCTCTCGAGCGTAGCTCTCAATCTGCTTGAGCTCTTCGCCCGTGACTCCAGTGATCGCCTGGAGATCAGTAAGGGAGGTATTCAGAGCCACTCCTGGAGCAATGAGTCCGTTGAAGCTATGGGTGACACGCTCGATGCCTCTGAGTAGCCCGTCGAAGTTAATGGCAGCAGCCGACAGACGCTCAAATGCCGACTTTGTCTCCTCGACCTGCTCTTTTGTTTCTTCTACCCTCTGCCCTACAGCTTGGAACGAGGACTCGATCTTCTTGATCGTCTCAAGTAAGTCGCCTTTCGAGTTAAACGAGACCTCGATGTTTGTTTCCATTGAATTTTACTACCTTAGGGGTGAGAAAAGAGTACAACTATGACACAGATCCTGATCCAAATATTCAGCTACCTGCTGATGATTGGCTTTGTCCTCTTAGTAGGGTATTTCGCCTATGTATTGATCACAATGCCGTTTTCCGGCTGGTGGCAGAAGCCCACGACTGAGAATGGCCGTCGATCTATTTACTAGCCATCACCTCCGAGGGCAAGGGCGACAGCCCGCTGCATTTGAGTCTCTTTACGTTTTTCTATCCATAGGGACTGGGCGAGAGATATCGCCCAGTCCTCTTCATTTAGAGCCTCGGGGTCAACACCGAGGTGAGCCCGTATGAGGGCGCATCCCATGACATAGTCATGATAGCTATCAGACTCGTCAATCAGATGCGCCTCTATACGTTTTTTAGGTGAGCCTTGGCAGAGATGAGGAGCTCGCTCGAGGCATTACCTGCTGCCATCAGCAGGACACCATCCTCGAGGACGGTATCACTCCCAGCCACCTTGCAGTTGACGAGGAGGATACGTGAGGACTCCAGGGGATCATCCTTGGCGACCTTGCCCACGGCCTTGATCGTGTTGAAGTCTGGACGACGTAGGTAGAGACAGTGCGTCTCACTCTCGTCTTCCACCTCGATTAGGTAAATACGACTATACTTTTCCTTGAGCTGGTCAAGAGCCTCCTGAGAGAGTTCCCCAATACGTTTATTACTCATGATTAACTAGCAATTAATGTGTGATTACTTGCCCATTTGGCCCCACTCAATGTGTGACGCTACGAGCTCTAGATCAGTAGTGATATCGGTGTCGCCTTCTTTGGCCTTGCGAGGGTTGTTACTGATCTCACAGTTGCGGATCTTGTCGGTAATGATCAGCCCCGTATTCTCATCGAGGTAGGATACTGAGATGTCAAACATCCCGAGATCTTGGAGGCGACCTGTGCGACTCTTGGCCTGTAGAGGCAGGAGCTCGTCAAGATAGACCGTTAGCTTTGCCTCTACGGTGATACGCCCCTTGCCTCGCCCAATAGCATAGCGCCCTGCACCATACTTATTGACGATCTCTTGCTTCTCCTCATACTCGATGGAGGTAATACCTATCAGGGGGATACCTTGGATAGCGACTTTGACTGTGGCCCATCCATATAGCCGCCCGTTGATGAGGGGCGTGCCGTTGTTATCTAATGCCATATTACTTATACCTTATATATCTTAGTGGTGAAGCCAAGACCTATCTTGAAGCGTCGAGCGACAGCAACAGGCAACTTGATGATAGTGAACTCAATCTCAGAGGTGGAGAGGATAGGCTGGTCTGGGTCAATGTACACCTTATACCCCGAGATCTCGCCCGCCTTACTCATCTCTTCGATAGCTCGGTTAGCTTGAGTCTCTAGGTGTGCGACGGAGTGACTCTCCAGCTTACCCGTAGACTCATCGAGATAGATATTACCTGAGAGCTTAGGGATCATATAGCGTCGTATAGATCGCTCAGCCTTGTCCATCGTGCGCACTCGTTCCAGGTAGCAGTAGTCGCTCGTAGACTCATCCATCGTGTGGCTATCCGAGACATACACGCCCGAGACATCAGGATAAGTGACAGCGAAGAGGTAGTGCGCCTTATCTAGGGTGTCGACGACTGCATCATCAAGCGAGCGTAGCAATGAGCCATCCCCGAAAGCGGGCAAAGACAAGCCTAAGGGGAACTGCTCGACCCAGCCAATGGACTGATGCACCTTGGATAGGGAGAGGAGTCCCAGGAAGGCACCTAGGGCTGATACACTAGACTTGGTAGCCCTATTGTCAGCATGGTTATAGAGCTCAGCTCCTAGCCCCTCGCCATCCTGAGCAATAACTACAGATACACGGCTCTTATCCTTGCCAACGAGATTCGTTGGGAGGCTTGCTACCGGAGATGCAACCTTGGGAGCTAAGAGGGCAACAAGGGGCATAGCTGAACTAGCCAACCCATCGGCAACTCCCTGGAGTGTAGTGATGAGCGATGTGTCGGCAGCCTTATCTCCAAGCCAGATGCCAACTTGTCGCAGACGGCCTTGGGCATACCTCTGCATCATCTTGAGCTCAGCGAAGGTATAAGCTCCCCCCGACGGCTTGGCGAAGAGCCCAACATAGAGCAGAATCCCTGGATGGATACGGAAGATCTCCGATAGCTGATAGTGCAAAACTCGGATCTCCCACTTGGCGTGGTCCGCTGTGATACCGAGGGATTCAGCTCGCTCAATACCTGATACTGGGCGGATGCGGTCGGCAGCAGAAAAGCCATCCGTAACACCCGACACAGCGGTGGGGAGGGTCTCGACATAAGCGATGTATCCCGAGATGTGATCTTCTCCTGGCGATGATGTGGGGATAGCCCCATTTCGCCTAATGATCTCTAACTTATTCATTGGCTTTCTTTTCTTGCAGATGATCGGGGATGATCGTCTTTAGCTCATCTGCACTCAGCCCCGGACGAGTGAAGTAGCTGACATCGGGATCTACGAGGTTACGACCATAGTTAGCCGCATCGTTGAACGTGAAGAAGGCCGTGCCATCACTGGTCATAAAGACGATGTCCAATCCATGATCTCGGATGATCTGTTGGGCGATGTTCGAGAGTGCTGTAGGCGCTTCGTCTTTCGCAGCCTCAGCTTGCCCAGAGGAGGAGGGATGCTCCTCTGTATCGCCCATAGATGCTCCTTGAATTGGAGAAGCTTCAGCATCCTTCTGAGAGGTATCAGCTTGCCCAGAGGGAGAGGGATGCTCCTCTGTATCGCCCGTAGATGCTCCTTGATCAGGGGAGGCATCAGCGCTATTATCAGCTGACTCAGCAGTTGCTGCTGTGGACTTAGCTCTACCCCGGCGAGGCTTGGCGGGCTGGTCTGATTGTGGCTCCTGGTCGTCACCCGCTGGGGTGGCAGTAGGTGTCTCGATAGGAGCGTTGGGGGTCGTATCTACCTTTTCGTCCTCGATAGGTAGCTCTGGATCTTGTGCCATGAGATTAATATGATGATGACAATTATGATGGAGATGAGGAGAGGGAGATTGTTAGCCAAGGCTGAGGGGATGCCTCCCTTGGTCTCCGTCTCTTGCTTGGTGGTGGCAACGCTCGTCTTATGCTCAACTCGCTGGCGTGTAGTGAGCGTTGGCATGACGGTGAGGCTATCCGTATGAGCATTGATGGAGATGGAGTCCCCTCGACGTTTGATGTGGAGCGACGTGCGCCCTTGACGGGTATGATAGCCCGCACCATCAGGGAGGGTCGTCAGCGTCTGCATCAGGAGGGTCATCTCCGCTCGTTCCTCCGGGAGGGTGACGGGATGTGGGGTGATCTCTAGACGCTCTCGTACGCTGTCCGAGGAGTGTGCGGATGTCTGTGTCTTGTGACGTACGCTGCAACTGCAGGCGTATAGGACAATGAGGCCACAGATGACAGCCAGGCCCCCTAGCGATAGCCTGCTCCAGGCGTGCGAGACGTAGGTTGATATCTGAGTTTTCCCCAGCGAGTTTTGTGAGCTCGTTGTGCACATCATCGTACATTGTTTTGTACGTGTCATGTACTTCTTTTGCTGTGCGGGCATGCCTAAGTCTAGTGCTGGTGATCCACCCCAGGAGCATCCCTACACCTCCCGTGGGTACCAGCCACTGTAGGAGTTGCAGGATGCTATCTGTCATGGGTGATACTTATTATTGGTGATACTACTGGTTGATACCTATCGATCCGAGCCAGGCCGGCACAGAGAAACTTGGACAAGCTTTGGGGGCAAGCTGGTTATGCCCAAGGATCTTGGCCGTGGGGAATCGACGGTGGAAGTCAAGGACATACTTCTTCAGGGCCTCAAGCTGTGCAGGAGTACGTGTATCCTTAGGTGTCTTACCATCTTTGGCACACCCGCCTACATAGACGATGTGTCGGGACACAGAGTTGTACCCTGCAGCGCCATTAGTGACCTCCCAAGGGTCTACCTGGGCATCCTCGTTGTTAGCGACAAGACGCTCTACACGGCCATCGAGGTGAATCATGTCGGTGTAGCCCACTTGAGACCACCCTCGCCCCCCCTGGGATTTGGGAGATGTATGCCAGCGCCGGATGTCGTCACTACTGACGGCACGCCCCTCGGGCGTAGCCGTGCAGTGAATGACTAGTTGAGAGAGACGTGCCATAGCTTAAGCAGCTGCGCTGACGATAGCGGCGGTGCAACCCTTGCTACGCAGAGGCGTACAAATGGAGCGGTGGCCGAGGTTATAGAGATTGCGGTGATGGAGTGGGTCTGTAGAAGCTGTGCTAAGATAGATCTTCAAGGATCCTGATGCTCGCATCATTGACTTATCATGGAAGAGCACAGAGGCTTGCTTATGCTTGGTCTGCGGAATAGCTCCATAAGCCAGCTTGGTTTTCGCCGTGATGTCATAGTAGGGCATTTCAATCCACTCGTAGATGTCGAACCCGTAGAGACGAGCGATGGAGCCATTGACATTATCCATGTTATACTGTCTCACGAAGTTTTCGCTAATGCTGAGGAGGTCCTGCACATGATCTGAGCATAGCACCAGCACACGCTGACCCTTCGGGATATGATTGTTGTCGCACCACTTCTTCATCTGGAGGAGGTCAGCAATGGTTAGTTTCTTACGACCACCTTCTTCGGCTGTACCGCCAGAGGTGAGGAAGACAGGTGAATCCTTCTCTTTGTGAGATTGAGGTGCTATGGAGTGTATTGCTTTATCTCTGATAGACCCTTCGATCGCCAACTTATGTCGCTCCTGAACCGTCCCTAGCTTATCATAGCTAAGCGTGGCGAGTTCCTTGTCTGTGACGGCCGTCGCTTCGGTCTCGAAGGTTGCCAGTGATACTCCTCTATCGGCATCTTCGAGCGTCTGGATACCGAGTGGATAAGTATTATTATCGATCAGGACCTTGGGATCGCCTCCAAGCTCAGCGAAATGGATGACATCGTTATTTGCATGTTCACTGTAATCTGTGATACGAGAGTACCACCCCAGCTGATCCAAGTCCTGACGCAGTCGCTTGAGTACGATGCCGGTATAGAACTCTTGGAAGAGACCTGCATTTGCACAGCCCGGCTTGTAGAATGCCCCGACGCACAGGGTGATAAGGATGGCGACTACGGCACCAGCCCACAGAGGGGCACCCACGAGGAGCGCCAGCAAGGCACCCATCGTCGCATTGAAGATTAGCCCCCCGACTGCGACGAAGAGAGGGACTACCCACTGAGGGATTTTCGATTTAATCATAGAAAGGTTGGTAATAGGTTGAAGTTAGTACTAGTACTGAGGTACCTCGACACCGAACTCTGCCTTGTAGAGACGGGCATAGGTGGGGTAGTCATTCTTGCGCAGTTGCTCAAGCTCATCAGTAGGGACATCTGAGAGCTTCGCAAACTGGGTAGGCGTAGGTCCACCATGAGGCTGGATGATGCTAGAGGGGCGCTTACCTTCCTGGATGTTAGCCAGTGTCTGGCGGAGCATCTCGCCACCCAGCGCAGCTCCGATCTTGCTGTAATGCTCCCGCTGACTCTCAGTGATCTTACCACACTGGATGGCATCATTGATCTGGTCCTGAATGATTGACTGCTGGAGTGAGTTTGCTTCATCTACCCGCTTCTTGAGCTGAGCGATGGCGCTGATCACCTCGGCTTCGCTTGCGGTGGTAGGTAGCCCTAGAGCTAGGGCAATCTGTTCGTTCATTGTTTCATTAGTAATAGGTGAGACTTGCTGTTTTAATTGGATAAGCGGGATATCTGCCGACTCCTCCCCCTTTCCCAGGGTGATCCGCTTGCCATCTTGGTTGTACAGCTCCACAGCGAGGGCATCATCATTGGCACCGATGTCTACAATGGAGACTTCATCGAGCTTACTTTTACTGATAGTCATACGGGTCTGCCCTGGGAGGAGGAGGGCGGGATCATCACTAAGCTCAATGACCGTCAGACCTGCCGATGCCATGCGGAGCATATCATTCTCCCACTTATTGGCGATCTTCATGGCGAACTCATCTGACTCGTCGAATACAGGTGTACCGATGATCTTATCTCCCTCAACACGGATATTCTCAATACGCCCAATAGGCATATCCTCTCTGCCATATCTGCGATGCATCCAGAGGAGGACGGGATTACGCTGGTACTGGGATAGATCCACACCTGAGGTGAGGACTCGGGAGCCGTAGGAGTTGAGGCTACTCGTGCTGATGATAACTTGCTTCATTGCTCTGTGATTGATTTCTGAGGCAAAGGTCGGGAGGCTGTATAAGGGATGGAAAAACCACTGCAAAGACTTCATTGAAAGTTGATTAGAGGGTATTGTTGGGGGACTTTTGTAGTCAAAAAAGCCCCCCTAATCATGGCATCTCCCAAGCAAAAAGAAGCCCTTGAGCGCTGGAAGGCTCGGTGCGAACTCATACGCTCGACTACCGCCTTCATCCCGACTGAGACCCCAAGCGAGAAGGACAAGCGTATTCGTCGTCTCCTTGGTGACTACAATGCCTTTGTCGAATACTACTTCCCCCAATTCACCTGGGACGAAGAGCGGCAGCGTCATATCTCTTGTGCCAAGTTTCACGTAGATGCTGCCAAGACGATACGAGATAATGCCAACCTCAAAGCTGTCTTCAAGTGGGCACGTGGGCACGCAAAGAGCACGCACATGGATGTCATGGTACCTCTATGGCTTAAGGCGCATCAGTATATAGGCCGGCGCTTAATCAATGTGATGGTCTTAGTGGGGAAGAACTTAGATAATGCCAAAACTCTCCTCTCAGACATTCAGGCTGAGTTCGAGAGCAACCAGAGGTACATCGCAGATTTCGGCGCACAGGTGAATCAAGGGTCCTGGGAAGAAGGTCGCTTCGTCACGGCCGACGGCATAGCATTCTTTAGCCTTGGCCGTGGTCAGTCACCTCGAGGATTACGCCACAGAGAACACCGCCCCGACTACATCGTGATTGACGACTTGGATGATGACGAGATCGTGCTTAACAAAGACCGAGTCAATAAGCTCACCGCTTGGGTGCGTGAGGCCCTCTATGGAGCACTAGATGGTGGTAGAGGGCGGTTTATCATGGTTGGCAACCTCATCGCTCGTAACTCCGTGCTCCAGAACATAAGCTCCATCCCTGGAGTCTACGTCTCTCAGGTCAACATCCTTGACTCTCGAGGAGAGGTTAGCTGGTCCGCTAAGTGGACAAAGCAGGAGGTGCAGGCACAGAAAGACTTCATGGGGTACCGGTCCTTCGAGAAGGAAAATATGAATAACCCCATCCTCGAAGGCTCCGTGTTTAGGGCAGAGTGGATCAGGTATAAGAAGATTCCCTCCCTCTCTACCTACGAGGACATGGTGCTCTACATAGACCCGAGCTGGAAGAGCACCAAGAAGAACGACTACAAGGCAGCTAAGCTCTGGGGTACGACCAAGACGGGAGAGCTACACTGCATCCGCCCCTTCCTCCGTCAGTGCTCGGTAGCCGAGATGGTTCGATGGGTCTACGATACCTATGAGTGGGTCACGGGGCTAGGGGCCACGCTCCGCATCTACATGGAAGCAAGCTTCATGCAGGACACCTTGCTTGACGAGTTTTCGGCCGAGGGGAATCTAAGAGGTTACCAGCTACCCATCACGGGGGATAAGCGGGCTAAGCCTAACAAGTTCGCCCGTATAGAGGCGGTATCTCCCCTCTGGGAGCGAGGTAAGGTATACTATAATCTTGACCTCAAAGACGATCCTGATATGCTAGTATCCATTGAGCAGACATTGAGCCTTGAGGCTGGGATGTCCGGACATGACGACGGCCCCGACGCTGACGAAGGCGCTATCTGGCTACTGCAGCGTCGTAGTCGCACGCAAGATATAGCCCCTCGGATTGGTCGCCGCCCCAAGAACCGTAATAACTGGTAACCCTCATTAATCTCTAATTAATCACCGATTATGGACATCCTCTCAATCAATCGCAACCTAGCCAAGGCTATCAATCTCATCATCTATGACTATGAGCTAGCGAGAGCTAAGCGCCGTGCAAACCGATACACTCGTCTGACAGGCCTAAGGTCGGTAGTCATCCTCACAGAGCGCAAGAGGCTAGGGGTAAAACGCATCCTACCCATTGCCATCAAGCTTGACTCCGTACCTCCCTATAAGAGAGGGCTCTGCATGCGTAAGGCTCTCTATGTAGCACCTCGCTATACCCACCCTCAGTAATATGTACATCACGGACCAAGACTATCGCCTTGCTATCTCGGAGGAGGAGCAGGCGATCATAAGCGAGTACCCTCAAGAGTGGCAGGCAGCAGAGCTTGCCTCTATGGAGTTAGCCTCAGGTTACCTCCGTGCTCGATATGACGTGGAGCAAGAATTCATACGAGAGGGCTCCGAGCGCAGTCCTCTCCTGGTACTAACCATCGTACACCTCACACTCTATCAGATGTGCCACCGCCTGCCGATGGCTATGGCAATGGAGCGGTACAGAGAGCTCTATGATGGGGCCATCCAGTGGCTGTCAGATGTGCAAAAGGGGCGAAACAACCCCAACCTGCCGATCCGAACCGATCCAGAGACGGGCAAGACCGGGCTAGATTCCATCAGATCGGGATCGCTCCCCAAATCCACCTACCACTACTAGCTATGTCAAGAGCAAGACAATCCAATATCAAGACCGAGCGTGATAGCAAGCTCCTTGAGCTAGCTAAGAGTATCCAAGCTCGTCGTATATCAGCCGAAATTCAGAGCAAGACAGGGACTCTCACATCCAAGGATATCGCCTCTTGGAGACGAGCGTGGCAGATAGCCTTGTCGGTCGACAATCCCCGACGTATCCTGCTGCATGACATCTATAGAGACAGCCTCATAGATGGGCATCTATCCGGGTGTATCGAGCAGCGGAAGAACCGCACCAAAGGTCGTCCCTTCCGCCTCCTTGACGCTGACGGCAAGGAGAACTCCGAGGCAACCGCTCTCTTCGAGAGGGAGTGGTTTTCGGACTTCATAAACCTAGCTCTAGATAGCATCTTCTGGGGACACTCTCTCATTGAGGTCGGTGAGGTAGAGCGCCCCAAGATCGGGGGATTACGCTTTTCGGGGGTCTGGTTAGTGCCACGAAATAACGTGATCCCTGAGTATGGTGTCATCTTGAGAGACCAAGGCGATGACATCCAGCAAGGCATCCCCTACAGATATGGCGACTACTCCCGCTGGCTCATCGAGTGTGGTAAGACGAACGACCTCGGCTTACTCTTAGGCTGTGCGCCATATTACATTAGCAAGAAGAATATGGGGGCCTACTGGGATACGTTTGGTGAGATTTTTGGCATGCCGATGAGGATTGCAAATACCTCAGCGACCAACAAAGCGGATATCGCACGTATTGAGGCTACGATGGAGGATATGGGCGCTGCCTTCTGGGGTGTATTTCCTGAGGACACCAAAATATCGTTCCAGGAGTCAAGCCGTGGCGATGCCTACAATGTCTATCATATGCGTCTTAAGCGATGCGACGAAGAGATAAGCAAGATCATACTTAACCAGACAATGACGATCGACAATGGAGCCTCACTCAGCCAAAGCCAGGTGCATCTGGAGATTTTTGACAATGTCTGTATCTCTGATGCTCGTCGTATGGCTTACATCATCAATGACCGACTCCTGCCCTTGATGGCCGAGTCTGGCTTCCCCGTCGATGGGCTGACCTTTGCTTGGGACTATACCGACGATATGAGTGATGCAGAAATACGTGAGCAGGAGCGGGTCATACTCCAATACTACGATGTCGATCCCCAGTACTTCGTAGACCGCTATGGAGTGCCTATCACAGGGCGCAGGGAGGCAAGCAATCAGCCCCTCCAGCCGATAGCTGAGGATCAGGCACAGCATAGCCTTCAGACCGATTTTTTCGCCTAAGGGGGCTAGGCTCTACACCTCAGCCCCCAGCCAAACGACCCTCCCTAGCTGAGCGCTACAGCCTACTACATCGTCAGCTTGGTAGCCTCTACTCAGCCACCTGCCCCGTGTGTCTAGGTAGCAAGAAGGGGAAAGGAGAAGGGATGCGAGCATACCGACAGGGGATATTTGCCCGAGCTGCCAAGCACGTATATAAGCATAAGGGATTCAAAGCATCGATGCTCCAGGATGCGCCGGTAAGAGCCGCTATCGAGGAGAGCTATGACATCTTGCGGTCATCGCTCGAGCACATCTCACACGACACCCCCGAGGCGGTGCGCTCCGCCCTAGATGATAACACCTACATCTTCTCGGGCTTCCGAACCTATCACTCTCTGAGAGAGCTGGGGCTTGCGCTAACGACCGAAGAGGGGCATATCCGCTCCTGGGGTGACTTCAAGGAGCGGGTGCTAGAGGTACATCAGAAGTACAATGTCAATCACCTCGAGGCTGAGTACGATCACGCTGTGGGATCAGCCCTGATGGCGGACCGCTGGCTAGAGCAAGAGCGCTCAGGAGGGAGGTATAATCTCCAGTATCGCACGGCTGGAGATAGTAGAGTGCGCCCTGATCACGAGGCGCTTGAGGGAATTACCCTACCTAAGAGTGATCCATTTTGGCTCAGCTACTACCCGCCTAACGGCTGGCGCTGTCGTTGCTCCGTCGTGGAGGTCTTACCAGAGGAGTATGCCATCTCTGATAGCGATAAGGCTAGTGCTCTCGGAGAGCGTACGCTTCGGGGTAATAAGCAGGAGGTATTCCGAGGCAATCCTGGTAAGGACCTACGGATCTTCCCCGACAAGCACCCCTACTACGGCTCCAAGGGTATAGCCCATTGTGGGATAGCTCAGCACGCCAAGGGTGACAAGGATGTCGACGGGGATGCTTGCAAAGTCGTACGAGAGATTGAGCAGGCAAGAGTAGCTAAGAAGAAGATCGAGCTAACGATCGAACAGAAAGCCTACCGAAAAACTCTGCAGGAGAAAGCCTGGGAGCGGTACAGGGATGCTTATCTATCGAGCAATGGTATCCCTATCAAGATCACCCATAAGGGGATTAAGGAATACCTCAACCAGCCTCATGTACACTACTTCGCCAAGAACGATTTGATACGCAAATTGCCCCAAGTACTCAAAGATGCAAAGTACCTGGGGGCTGTGCCCTATCATAAGAGTAACCCGAACATCGTGCGGTCTCATCTCTTCGAGCTGACAATCAATGGGGACAAGAGCTGGATCATCGCCCGTGAAGATCTAGCTGGCGAGATCACCTTCTACAGTATCACGGATGATCCGAGCATACTAGACTACCTCCTAGACTACCTCAAAAAGAAATAGCCCCTAAGCAACTCCCCTGCTGGAACTACAATCCAGTTCAGAGTTGCCTAAGAGCTATCTCTATGCCACAAAGATAAGCATTTCAGTCCAATCATATGCGCTCAAGCAAACAGCTCTTTGGCGACATCCTCCAGGATATGCGTGTGAAGCTTGCCGATGAGTTCGATCGCAACTTCCAGCGCAAGGCCTTTTTCGATCGCCCCTGGGCTCCTCGCCAACCAAGACCAAAGGAGCGAGGCTCTCTACTACTTGTCTCTGGTAAGCTACGGAGGTCTCTAAAGTCCCACATCCGAGATACGAGTGTGGTATTCACCTCTGCCATGCCCTATGCAGCTGCACACAATGAGGGGGTGGATGGCATGCTGCACGTCAAAGCTCATCGACGACGATCCTATCAAGCGACACGCCTAATCCGAGGCAAGCGAGGGTTAAGGCGTGCAAGAGTCACCATCTCCGCTCACCTCGTCAGAGATCACTACATGCAGCAAAACCTACCAGCCCGCCCTTTCATTGGCTGGCATCCTAGGCTAGGTGACTACATCAGAAGTATCGTTAAGTCACAACTAGAGTCATGGATGGCGGAGATCAAGCAGGAGTTCGAGAGCCACAACAAGCACTAACCAACCACCCTATATAATATGCGACGACACCTCTTCAACAGCATCTGTGAGCGTCTCAAGGACAAGGTCCCCGAGATTAAGTACTACGATCTCTGGAACGAGAGCATGAGTGCTATCCAGACGGGGCCAATCTTCGACACGCCAGCTGTCTTCTTCGAGTTTGATCCAGTGACCTTCAGCCACCAAGCTCGGGGTATCCCTCGAGGGACCGTGACACTGACCCTGCATGTCATCACCAAGTACATCCCGCTACGCCCTCTACGCAGTAGCGATGCACCCATGGGATTAGCTCACCTTGAGCTCTTAGAGCGCATTGAATCTGCCCTGACGGGCTTCTCGGGTCAAGGCTTCAGCCCACTCTTACTATCATCCTCCGAGATAGACCATAACCACGCCGAACTACAAGACCATAAAGAGCGCTTCAAGACTTCGGTGAGCTATCCAGCTAACTTCGGGGCGGGTGGTAGTGGAGTACGCCTATCGTCACCCATCAGCCTTACCATCACCGAGGCGGAGAGCTAATATACAGCAGTGGCGCTAAGGTCAGTCCTTAGCGCCACTGCTGTTTTAGCTAGTCCAGGCTTTTCTCTGCTCATCCCAGCGGTCAAAGAGAGGACCAAGAGATGATACATCCTCCTCCTGAGGGGGATCATCGAGGGTCGCTACGAGACGTAAGTAGTACATCATCGTGCGTAGGCTACAGGGATAGATGGGATAGACATACATGCGCCAGATCATCGGATAGCTACGACGGTGATTGCCACGCTCGTAGTAGCGATCCACGATCGCAACCACCCGCTTAGCCTTGTCAACCGTACTCTTGCGGTGATTATGCTTCTTCCCATTCTCCATACCCTGACCTTTGTGAGATTTGATTACCTTTGTAATGCCAACTACAGAGGCTCTCGGCTCACTTCGGGTCGGGGGCTTTTGCTTTTACTAGGCTTCAGTGATACCTAGGGGGAGGTCATCCCAGCCACCCATAGCGTTTTTACTCTGGGCTCGAACAAAGTCCTTAGTCCTCACCGGGCGATAAGACTCCTTGATGATGGCCACTCCATCAGCAAACCCAGGATCCTTCAGGGTCTCGGCATACTTTTCGAGCTGGAGTACTTTCTCAGCCTTGAGATTACCCTTATTGTCCCGACTAAGCAGGTCAAGGATGATCTCCACGAGCTTACGGCTCTCCTCATCTCCTGCGAGGGAGGTGATGTAAGCCTTAACCTTGGCGATGCCATCCTCCACGGTATCATCCCATCCATCCCTTACGTAATATCCGATGATGATGCGCCGGCGACCGTCAGAGCTCAAGAAGCTATGTGAGCGCTGCCCTTCGGTTTCTACCCCCATCACTTCCCTCTTGGTCTCGATGATACTGCGGAAGGTGTCGTAGACCTCAAGCTTAATCCCCTTGAGGCCCGAGCTATGATCCTCCAGCTTGGGGTAGAGCTTATCCACAGCTTCTGCCGAGAGAGAGCGGAGAGCTTCTCTATCCTCCTTAGCTTGCTTTTTGCGATCTCGCTCATCTTGCGCTTCCATTGCCTCCTTGTAGCGGGCAAACTGTTCTGCCGTCATTTCGACTTGTACGGTACTCATATCTTACTCGTGATTAATTGGTGGTTAATTGCTAGTTGATTAGGCACGCTCTCGATCGATAGCTCTCAGGCGCTTGCCTAAGCTACGAGCAAGGGTGTCGGGGGAGTTGGGATGCACAGCTACAGCGGAGATCACGTCTGGATCGTCCGTCAAGGCAAGCTCCTCAAGGAGCTCCTTAGGGGTGGAGGTATTCTCCGCCACTATGAGGCGGATCATCGTGTCCCCATTATAGGCGAGATCGGCAAGGACTTCGGCGGGTGTCGATGGATTACTTGCCACGGACACTCGCACCCAAGAGTGGCTATCCCCAGCTAGCTGGCGCAGCAACTCAGGAGAGGAGGTAGGATCATCCGCTAGCGCCTGGCGTTGCTCGGGCGTGTAGCGGTAGAGGTCGGCTGGTATCATCGTCATTAGTATCTTTTACCGTGGAGTCTAGGTCTGCTCTCATTGTATCGCATCTTCATTTCGATGTGATCGAGCAGATCAATATTATACCTATATGCAATCGCCAGGACTCCATAGTATGCCCATAGCACAGCATATCGATCCCCAAATTCCTTGCATACTAGATTCTCGGTGATCGAGTAGCATAGTAGTGGTAATGAGTCATCATCCCCGAGGGGGATATTCTCTGGACATACTTGGTCATCCATCATCCACCCCATCTTTCCGATGATATCGAGTAGGCGCATGGCTACATCAGCTAGCTCAGACTCTACAGTACCATGGATATGGTGCTCATAGGCAAAGGGGTATGCGTTATCGCTCACTAACTCTATATCTACTGTTTTCTCCGCATAGCGTCCTAGACGATCAGCCTCTATTACTTCGCATAGCTCACAGATGACAAGCATGATGCAATGATTTAAGGGTAGTTGCTTATCCCAAAATCCCTTAGATACAGATGCCTCGTGTATCATTTTAGCAAAGTTTTTCGAGGTCAGTATAGCTGTTTTTTTCTTACTCATAGCTCTGTCGATTTTTACTCTTCTGCTGTTTCTGCTTTGCTCTGATTGAGCTCATCGAGGAGACGGCGGTTATACCTCATCTCGTCCTCTAGACGCTCACTCAGCGTAAGCGCAGAGCACACGCCCCAGAGGGCAACACCGGCGATCCAGAGGATCACCCAGGTACGGCTATCCGTAAGGGCATCAAGACCAAGGGCGAGGAGTAGGCTTACAAAGCCCAAGAAGATTGCTTCTGGTTTCATTTTCTTATCGTTGTTTGATTAGTTAGTTGGCAAGTGTTGAGGGGGGGAAGTAGGGCGCTGTTGGCGCATCTTCCTTGGCGGTGATAGCATCGACGGCACGCTTATCCTTGACCTTACCATTGAAGAGCCCGATAAGGTTGCGTAATCGTTCACGGGGGATCCTGTTAAAGGAGCGGTAGCCCGTAGCTCGACAGGCAATACCCTTGATGAGAGAGGGGCTTTCGGCTTTGCCTTCACTTCGCAGATAGGCACCTATTGCTGCCATCACTCGCTTACGTAGCTTTTGGATATCCGCCCCTTCGGTCTTCCTGTCGAGCTCTTGGGCTAAGGCAGAACATACGTCGATGAGATCGTGGGTCTCCATGTCTTTACTGCTAGTGCAGTTGTATGGGGCAAGGAGCGCCTCCCGATCCTCAGGGCTAAGACCAAGCTGAGAGCAGAGGGTGTGATACTTCTTGATGGCCCCCGAGTGGATCTGGTCCATAGCTCTAGTTCCTTTGGCTTTCATTGTCTTCTTCGTTTGTTGTTGGGATAGGGGCTCGCTTGCCCTTCTTGCTACCAGCCCAATAGGCTTTAGCTCCATCGGGCCAGATGATGTAGTCAGCACCGCCGACCTCGCCAGTAGCATAGCGGGAGGTCACCATAGCTCGGTAGCCTTCGACACGTATCTTGACATCGGCATCATACCTGATTGCCTGGGCAAGCGCTCCCTTAGGCTCACCGCCCTTTTCATGGGCCACGATTATAAATAGCTTTTTCCTGTAGCGCTGGGAGAGGTGCTGGTAGTCACTCAGGCGCAAGCCTCTCAAGTAGTTGATTGAGTCGATGATCACTATTTCCGGACTCTGTCGCTTGGCAAGACGAGCGAAGAGCTCATCATACTCCTCTCGGTCGAGGAGCTTCACACGTCGACCAGCTTCTTCCATGCCATTGTCTATCCAAGCTGACTGCATCGTGGGGCTCAAGCCCTGCTCCAAGCTGTTATACAAGACCCGGGCGAACTGCGAGAGGTACTTAGCCAGTTGCAAGCAAAAGCTAGTCTTACCACTACCACTCCCCCCGTAGATGAGCCACGTACCCTGCAAGACGGGCATCCCTATGGCATCTTTCCAGGGACCGCTGAACTCGACCACCTTGAAGCGCTTGGAGCGGATCTTTGCATTGCTATAGGCTTGTGCCATGCTTAGTCCTCCTGACTTAGCTGATGCTCACGCCAGACAGCTCGACGAACTCTCCTGAGGTCACACTCTGATTCGCTTGCGATCTTATGCACCTTGCGATCCCCAGAGATGCCATTGGCTACACACACTAAGGCTATGTCTTCGGGGCTGGGGACGGAGAGTTGCACACATTGACGGCCGATACGGCTATACACTTCTTCATATCCCTTGCGCCCCGTCCGTAAGCCCTTCAACAGTCGCTTCTCCAGGTAAGGCGTAGCAGCAAGGATAAGCCCGCAATGTCCCTCCAGGGCATTGTAGAGTGTGATCATGAAGTATAGGACTTGGTCACTCATCTTATCAGCTTCGTCGAAGATTAAGAGTGGACTCTCTAGCTGACGAAGCTTGCGGACAATGGTAGCGATCTTGTCTGACACGTTTAGCCCTCGAGGATCAAGACCCATAGCTTCCATTACATCCGATAGCCAGCTAGTGCGGTTCTGATACTCGCTACAGGTGATAGACACAGCCTCGGCATGGCTCTCGACGTACTGACGGATGCTAGCACTTTTACCACAGCCTGCATTGCCGACGATGGCCATCACCTGGCTATCACGCTGGGCACATCCGAGTAAGGATATCATTTCTTCATATACCCCTGTAGAGACCAGAGTCCAACCCTCAGACTTACCTCCGATTTGTTTGTTGATGCTTTGCCACATACCATCGGCAATGGTGTCCCAGCTGTTGTTAAGGATCTTGCTGATAGTAGCTGCGCTGACTCCCTTGAGAGTATTGGCCGCTTTATTCTGACCGCCCTGCTTGTCGCAGTACTGGCGTAGCCTAGAGGCGATGAGTTCTTTTTCCTTATGTTCCATCTTATTCTTTATCTAGTTCTGTTTATCTTGACACCACACGAACTATCAGGTGATACATACTCACACGCTCTATATATTCGTGCTCTAATCCCTGTGCCTCTTGTATGATACCATCTATACTATGTGAGTATAGTGCCTTCGTGTCTATTAGTGTTGGCCCTTGCCATATCTCGGCATATAGAGCGCAAAACCTCACACACTCACTATCTAGGAGCTCGTGGTGGATAGACTTTGCTTCCTCTATTAGAGACTCAAAAGATGGATGTTCTGCCATCATAGCCATGGCCTCTGGCGCAGCTATTTGGTAGAGTATATATCTAAGCGATATGTAGGCTAACTTCATAGCATACGGATAGGGTAAGGTTTTCTCACTATCATATATGGCTATGCTTTCTTTTGTAATCACCACCTTATAGAGGTGGTATCCAAGTGATTCGCTAAACTCTACGCATCTTAGGTGACAAATACACCCAGCTATAGGCGCAGATTCATAGTGGTGATCAACTTTGTCAGACTGCCAAGACATACCTGGTAGCATCACACTCACATCTCTCAGTGTCATAGTTATTGCTGTTTAGTTAGCGTTTACACTCGTTCTAGAATGCTCCTTCTTTTAGGCTTCGGAGCGTCTGCCTCTGATGCTATGCCCTCCCGCTGGAGTTTGCGGTCGTAGCGGTTCGATTTATACTGCCCTTGTTTGTCGGTGATCATCACCTCTGCTTCTTCACTCCAAGGCGTATCGGTGATATCCTCGACTTCCTCTGGGGCGGACTCCCTTCGTTTGCTGAAGGGACGGATACTATTCTCTAGGAGGTTTCGAGCGATGGTATTGCCCTCGGCGCTTGCTAAGGCTAGAGGCTTCATTCGCTCGTAGCTGTCACTTACCCAATCCTCGACGCTGCGCTGGAAGGTACGGACCTGCTTCAGGTGCTTCACATCCGCCTCGGTCTGGTCTTCCAGTGCCATAGGCTGGACGTGCTTCTCGGTGAGGAGGTACTTGTGCAGGCGGTCTTCACTCACGGCGAGGACCTGGGATAAGTCGCTGGGATCATAGTAGACCTGCCACTTCAGGTGGGTGAGCTTCTCAAAGCCCAGGTCAAAGCTCTCATAGTAGCGCATACGTCCCAGGATGGTAGGAGTGAGACCATAGACGCTCTGCCCTAAGAGGCGCTCCGTGCTCTCGCCCCAATGCTCGAGGTACATCTGAGGCTCTAGTGCTACGCCCGTCAAGTCGCCGTCAAAAGCTCCCACATACTCCGCTTGCTTCTTAGCTCGATCCTCTGCGACAAATCGGTGGATCTGACCTTCGACCTCTTCCCGTGTGGGAGTCTTGCCCTTCAGGGCATTCAGAGCATCGGTATTGGGCTTCTTTCCCTTTCGGGTGGTCACCCCAAAGCCGGACCAGTTGGGCAAGAGCTGACAATAGGTCTCATTGAGGTAGCGGAAGAAAGGTTCGATGACCTTTGCTCGAGCGTTGTGTACACGTGCTGGAGTGCACACTTCACTCAAGGCGCTATAGAGATCACGCAGCACCTTCTCCCCATAGTGGTCATACTGTAGCTGGCGAGCCGAACACTTCACACCAAACAACTCCTCTGTATGGTGCGCTGCGCTACGTAGAGCCTGGGAGATAAGGGCAGGGGTCTCTCGCTCGCCGATGGCATACCCTACGATATAGTTACTCACTGGGTCGATCACTGCCTCCAGCACTAGACGGCAGTCATAGCGTGTCTTGCCATCGGACGTGCGCTGGTAGTAGAGCTCTACATCCCATCCGTCGAGCGTCCAATAAGTCAGCGAGCGAGTCGGCTTGCTACGACGGATAGCCTTGTGACGATCCAGTCTGAACTTATTCTGACCCTTACGCCCTGCCTCCAGCAACAGGCGGTTAGCCTTGGCGATCTTACCCACGGCCGAAGCGGTGAGCTTAGGCCAACCTTGGCTGTCAGCCGTCTCGTTGTAGAGGCGGGCGACCTGCTTGTTGTTCAGGTTGTTTGGATTGGCTAAGAGCATCAGCAGTAGAGCGGTCTGCTCGTTGCTTCCCACCTTGCTTGCATTGCGGTTTTGATACCCTCGGTGGATAAGGCTGGATAGCCCATCACGCTGGTAAGCCTCGTGCTTCTCCCCGAGACGGCTCTTAGGCAAGCGATGGGGATACTCCTCTAGGGGGAGCTCCTCGACCAGCTCAGCCAAGTGACCGTAGATCGCTCCCTTAGATAGTGGGCGCTTAGAGGCCTTACCTCGTTTGCTGGTATGCTCCATGATGTAGGCGCTCATAGCTTCTAAGATCCGTGCCTCGGCGATATACTGAGCTATCCGCTCAGGAGGCAGACAGCGACCATCTGCAAGACGGTAGGTGTGGAAGTAGCGTACCGCCTCAGGATGAGGCTGGATAAGACGCTCAAGCAAGCTCGGTTCTCTATCCATTGCGGGTACATCGAAGCGCTTATAGACCTCCGCCTTATACTTCGCTGGTAAGGAGTCAACAGCATACTGTGCCAGCCGTCCTCGACCGCCTCGGACTACGATCTGGAGTGTCTTTCTAGCCACTAACTTCTCTAAGCTAGATGCGCTAATAATAGCTTTAGCTAAAAGCTCCTCCTTCGTGACCGATAGTATCCCGTTTACTCGTTCCATAGGACTAAAGAGTCTTAGCGTAGTCTAGGATAGATGAGAGTGATCCTACTACATCATGGTGAGTGCTACGTAGCTCATTACCCTTATAGATATGAGCGTCACCGGTCGCCTTATCACACTCCAAGCGGACATCATTGCCAAGGCTCTGTACCAGCCTGTCCCCCATGTCGAGTAGGACTTCTTCCTCAGGCGCTGTGATGACGATGCGTCCTCCACGAGCTAGAGCCATCTCACGGATTTTAGTCAGGAGTTCAGAGTTCCCCAGGAAGTGCAGCGCTTGGTGGATTGTCTTACGGGTGGTACCCAGCTCATCCATCAACGATCGACGTAGCTCATTAGTGATCTTGATTTCTCTCTTCATTGCTTACTCCTGCTTGCTTCTCTTCTGCGATTTCACGTAGTGCCTTCTTCAAGACATCGGTGATATCTATACTAACCTGGATGCTATCCTTGAGCACCTTTACCTTGACTCTAGATTTTTTCTTTTGAGTCATACTCTCTGATGATTTGCTGTACCTCAGCCGTGCAGTTCTCCAGGCGGAAGACCAAGCTATCCACCACAATGTCGTATCCAGCGACCCCGAAGTCCCCAGCTGATAGCCGTTCATTGAAGTCGGGGAAGATCTCCACCAACTCATCTCGCTTGATGAGTGTACCATTCTCTGTCTGTCGCATAGTTTCCTTGATTTTACGTATTACACTATCTTTGTTTGCGTCGGTAACTAGTAACCTCAATCGGTTTGTCGTAACTCGACACTGCAAAGATATAAACATTCTGCGTAAACTTCCAAACACAAAGCGTAATTCTCTATGGGGAACATTAGTAAAGCCGAGAGAGTCAATAGGTTAGTAGAGCATTTTGGCAGAGGGAATAAGTCTGAATTTGCCCGAATAATAGGGACGACTCCCCAAGTAGTTGCTACTTGGATTACTCGAGATACGCTAAACTATGACCTAGTTTACGCAAAATGCGAAGGCATTAACCCCGAATGGTTGCTCACGGGAGATGGAGAAATGCTCAAACCGGCTAGCGCTTTTCCCTCTATGGATTCATTCTCAGGCATCACCCAACTGGTTGGGGTCATACAGGAGCTAACGGCCAATCTCAGCGAGCGGAATCAAGAGATAGGAGATCTTAGGGAACAGATTGGAAGAGCTGAGGCAACTATAATAATGCTCAAAGCCGAACTAGCTAAGCAAGCAAAAGATGCTGGCGATGTGACTTCAGCAAAGTCTGCCCTTGCCGTATAGAGCTATTTCACATCAAGCATAAAAACACCAAGGAGACTGAATGATAGACTGATACGTACTTTTCATTTAGTTATCAGTGGGGTATTATCCCCCCTTGAGATATAGCTAAATACCCATTTAACCATCATTATCTACGCATTTCCCCCCGTTCATGCTTGTTTATATACACGCTATTTGTCCTTCCAATGTCCTTCCAATAGTCCATCCAATGGCTTTTTTAGCTTGTGGAGTGGAGGGGGATGGTAACATCGGAGGGGGGATTTCGGAGGTTAATTTAGGGTAGTTTTACGGGAGATTAATCACCACTTAATCACTCGGTGAGGGACACAGCACACTAGGCTGAGGAGGCAAAGGGATACCTCAGTCTACCACATCGCCAGATACACGCCAGCACCTCCTACAAGGGGTGTCCAATCCTTTATCTAAGCCACTTTCACGGCACTGCCCATCTACCCACCTCGGGAGACGCAAGAGGGGCTGAGAGCGCTCGATGCAGCACCCTCAGCCCCTCGAAATTTAAGGCAACCAAAGCCCGATTTAACCTACTTCAATTCTCTGCCGTTCAAGTCCCCTTCAAAATTAAAGCCCGATTAAAGCTGATTTAACTTCTTTCCGCAATTCGTTTTCCTTCGCCATGACACCTAACTCGCTGATATTCTTCTCACTACCCGTCCCCTCCCCACTACATTTCGTATTCTCTCTCATAATTCGGGCTCCGAGCTCCAGCAGAAGGATCCCTACTCCCTCGTAGGCATCAGTCGCAAGCATAGTGGAGGCGTGCCTCGAGGCTTCGCCAATTACTTCGTCGTACGCTTCACCCAGCCTATCCGCTCAGTCGTCCGAGAGGTGCGGAGGGGCAAAGGGGGGAAGCATGCCCTCCTTGCCGTAAATCTCAGCGAGAGCAAGGAGCCCACGACGACCTTCTATGTCGCCTCCTCGTTCATCAGCCCCGAGCAGGCACTGACCAACCTTCAGGAGGTCAATCATCGCTCCTATGCCGAGGTACGAGCCGAGGGGAGAGCCGTCTGGGAGAAGGAGCTGAGTCGCATCTCTGTCACCGACTCCGAGGAGCGCATGAAGACCTTCTACAGCTGTCTCTATCGCTCTCTGCTCTTCCCCCGTCGCTTCTATGAGATCAGCCCCAAGGGCGAGGTACTCCACTACAGCCCCTACAGCGGGGAGGTACGTCCAGGCTATCTCTATACGGACACGGGCTACTGGGATACCTTCCGTGCACTCATGCCCCTCATCCACCTCGTCTATCCTGAGGAGGGAGCGAAGATGGCCGAAGGGCTGATGAATGCTTATCGGGAAAGTGGCTTCTTCCCGGAATGGGCAAGCCCTGGACATCGTGACTGCATGGTGGGGAATAATTCTGCCTCCGTCATCACCGATGCTTATCTCAAGGGGCTGGGGAAGATCGATCCCAAGGAACTCATCTCTGCCCTCCTCCATGGAGCGAACACAGAGCACCCGACGATCCGCTCCACAGGTCGCCTCGGCTACAAGTATTACAACGAGCTCGGCTACATCCCCTCAGATGTCGGGATCAACGAGCATGCAGCACGCACGCTCGAGTATGCCTATGACGACTGGTGTATCCTCCAGGCGCTGAAGAAGGCTGGAGCAGGCGAGGCCGACCTCGCACTCTATCGTCAGCGAGCGCTCAACTACCGCAAGCTCTATGACCCCAGCCTAGGATGGATGCGTGGGCGTAAGAAGGATGGGAGCTTCCAGAGTCCCTTCTCGGTCTTCAAGTGGGGGGATGCCTTCACCGAAGGCAATTCGCTACACTACAGCTGGTCGGTCTTCCATGATATCCAGGGGCTCATCGATCTGATGGGAGGAGACAAGGCTTTCACTCAGAAGCTCGACAGCATCTTCACCCTCCCTCCCATCTTCGATGATAGCTACTATGGCTTCGTCATCCATGAGATCCGAGAGATGCAGATCATGGATATGGGCAACTATGCCCATGGCAATCAGCCCATCCAGCACATGATCTACCTCTATGACTATGCGGGAGAGCCGTGGAAGGCCCAGCACTGGGTACGTCGAGTTATGGATAAGCTCTACTCGGATCGTCCTGATGGCTACTGCGGTGACGAGGACAATGGGCAGACCTCTGCCTGGTATGTCTTCTCTGCTATGGGCTTCTATCCCGTCACCCCAGCTCTTGGACAATATGCCATCGGCACGCCCTACTTCCATGAGGTACGACTTCGACTCCCCGAGGAGCGAGAGCTTCTCATTAAAGCCTCCGAAACGAAGCATCCCTATATCCAGTCTGTGCAGTTCGATGGCAAGAGCTGGGATAAGACCTACCTCGACTATGCGGAGCTTCTGAAGGGAGGCACGCTTAGCTTCACGCTCGGCGACAAGCCCTCACACTGGGGGACACAGCCCGACGCCCGTCCCTATTCCTTCTCTAGAGAATAGAGTCGGTAAGACTACCCATTCATGGGTCCCTCGAGGGACCCATTCATAGGTGACAGAGGCGACCCATGCATGGGTCGCCTCTGTC
>ERZ773068.181-NODE-181-length-34656-cov-7.714055_pt1 | contig 34656 bp, 27 predicted proteins | sample MGYA00580620_ERZ773068 | MGnify/ENA primary metagenome ERZ773068 (study PRJEB29015, sample SAMEA2737983) | human oral metagenome | biome: human oral; feature: human-associated habitat; material: dental | place: China | collected 2101 ... | reverse complement strand
ACGTCGCCCTGACCGACGACGGCGACGTGTGGTGGGAGGGCATCGACGCCCCGCTCCCCGACCACGTCATCGACTGGCAGGGCAACGACTTCACCCCGGCCGACGCAGCCGAGGGCAAGAAGGCCGCCCACCCCAACAGCCGGTTCACCGTTCCCGCATCGCAGTGCCCGATCATCTGCGAAGACTGGGAGGCTCCGCAGGGCGTGCCGGTCGACGCCGTCCTGTTCGGCGGCCGCCGCGCCACCAACGTGCCGCTCGTGGCCGAGCAGTACGAGCCCGCCCACGGCGTGTTCATCGGAGCGTCGGTGGCCTCCGAGGTCACGGCCGCCGCCACCGACGTCAAGGCCGGATCGCTGCGCCACGACCCCTTCGCCATGCTTCCCTTCTGCGGCTACCACATGGCCGACTACTGGAGCCACTGGCTCCAGATGCAGGAGAAGCTCGGCGACAAGTTCCCCAAGGTCTACCAGGTCAATTGGTTCCGCAAGGGCCCCGACGGCAAGTTCATGTGGCCCGGGTACGGCGAGAATTCGCGCGTCCTGGACTGGATCGTCAAGCGCGCCTCCGGCCAGGTCGATGCGATCGACGGCGTGACCGGCCGTTATCCGAAGTTCGAGGACTTCAATCTCGACGGGCTCGACGTCGACGAGGCCAAATGGGCCGCGCTCTTCGAAATCGACCCCGACGCCTGGGCCGCCGAGATGGACGGCACCGAGGAGTATTTCAAGCAGTTCGGCGACAAGCTCCCCGAGGCCGTCAAGGACCAGCTGGCCAAGTTCCGCGAGCGGATCGCCGCGGCCAAGAAGGCCTGAGCTGGGCCTTCGCAGCGCAGGTCCTTGGCTGACTGAGGCCGGCCCGCCCTAACCGGTTACGCGTCGGCCCGGGCCCTCGCGAGTGGAGGCAATGCGGTGTCCCCGCTTCCGTACGGAAGCGGGGACACCGGCCTTTTCCGCCTTTCTGGATTATTTCTGGACGCGCCGGGCTGGGCGTGCGCCGTCTCACGTATCCTAAAGGCGTGAACATCCTTCTCCTCGGGTCCGGGGGACGTGAGCACGCGATCGCCCGTGCGCTCAGCGGCGATCCCTCCGTCTCCACACTTGTCATCGCTCCCGGCAATCCCGGTATAGCGGCGGGAGCGGCGGCGCTCGGCGACCTCGTCGCCGTCGACGTCCTCGACGGGCGAGCCGTCGCCGATCTGGCTGCGTCTCGGGGAATCGACCTCGTCGTCGTGGGGCCCGAGGCGCCTCTCGTCGCCGGAGTCGCCGACGCCGTGCGCAGCAGGGGGATCGCCGTCTTCGGACCTTCCGCCGCGGCGGCCAGACTGGAGGGGTCGAAGGCGTTCGCCAAAGACGTCATGGCTGCCGCGCATGTGCCCACCGCAGCGGCGCGCGTGTGCTCCACCGAGGCCGAGGCGGAGGCGGCGCTGGCTGAGTTCGGTCCGCCGCACGTCGTCAAGGACGACGGCCTCGCCGCGGGGAAGGGAGTCGTGGTCACCGACTCCCGGGAGGAGGCTCTCGCCCATGCACGGGCCTGTCTGGGCAAACCGGGAGGGGCGGTCGTGATCGAGGAGTTCCTCGACGGGCCGGAGGTGTCCCTGTTCTGCCTGTGCGACGGGCATGTGGCGGTTCCCCTGCAGCCCGCTCAGGATTTCAAGCGCGCCTACGACGGCGGCCAGGGGCCGAACACCGGCGGCATGGGCGCGTATTCGCCTCTGCCGTGGGCTCCGGACGACTTGGCCGAGGACGTCCTCGCCAGGGTGGCCCAGCCCGTCGTGGACGAGATGGCCCGACGCGGCACTCCGTTCGTCGGACTGCTCTACTGCGGGCTTGCGCTCACCTCGCGCGGACTGAGGGTCGTGGAGTTCAACGTCCGGTTCGGCGATCCGGAGACGCAGTGCGTCCTGGCCCGGCTCGTCACGCCGCTGGCGGGGCTTCTCCGCGACGCGGCCTGCGGCGATCTCGGCGGGGCCGTGCTCGCTTGGTCGGAGTCCTCCGCTGTGACGGTGGTGCTCGCCGCGGCGGGATACCCCGGCGCTCCTCGGACGGGAGATCCGGTCCGGGGACTGCGCGAGGCGGAGGCCACGGACGGCGCCTACGTCGTCCACGCAGGAACCGAGGAGCGCCCGGACGGGAGCATCGTCAGCGCCGGCGGACGCGTGCTGGCCACCGTCGGAATCGGGCCGTCCGTCCCCGAGGCGCGCGACGCAGCATACGCAGCGCTGCGCAAAATCAACCTCGAAGGAGCTCATTTCCGCGGCGACATCGCCGCCGACGTCCACTCCTCGTGTTGAGAGGCATCTCGGGGCGAGTCCACCTGGCGGACGGAAATCGGCGACTCGTGCTATTCGCGTGCGCAGCGATTATGCTGTGCTGGGGACCCACTAGGAAGTGAGTGTGAAGTATGAGCGGACTCGGCATCGCGAAACTGAGCGGCTGGACCCACGTATATTCAGGAAAAGTACGCGACGTATACGTTCCTTCGGGGGTGAGCGCTCATAGCGGAGCCGACACCTACCTCATCGTCGCTTCCGACCGCATCAGCGCATACGATTTCGTGCTGCCGACCGAGATCCCGGACAAAGGCAAGATACTCACCCAATTGTCCCTGTGGTGGTTTGAGCAGTTGGCCGACATCACCCCCAATCACGTCCTGTCGACCGACGTCCCGCCGGAAGTGGTCGGACGGGCCATGATCGCCCGACGCCTGGTCATGCTTCCCATCGAATGCATCGTGCGCGGATACCTCGCCGGCTCGGGAATGGAGGAATACCGCAAAACCGGGACGGTGTGCGGGCTGGCACTCCGGCCGGGGATCCTCGAATGCGCCCGCCTCGAGTATCCCATTTTCACGCCGACGTCGAAAGCGCAGATCGGACAGCACGACGAAAATATGACTTTCGCCGAAGTGACCGAATGCGTCGGAGAAGGAGTCGCCCGCGAGCTGCGGGCGAAGTCGGTGGCGACCTACGCCCGTGCCCGGGAAATCGCCGCTGAGAAAGGCATCATCATCGCCGACACGAAATTCGAATTCGGCGTGTCGACCGACTCGGGGGAGAGCGCGATCATCCTCGGCGACGAAGCGCTCACTCCCGACTCCTCCCGGTTCTGGATCGCCGGCTCCTACGCACCGGGCAAGCCTCAGCCGTCACTCGACAAACAGTTCGTGCGCGATTGGCTGCTCTCGCCGAGTTCCAGCTGGGACCCGAATTCGGGCGCCCGTCCGCCGGAGTTGCCCGACGACGTCGTCGAGAAGACGCGGGAACGGTACTGCGAGGTGTACGAGCGGCTCACCGGCCGCGCCTGGCAGTGAAAACCGGGGCGGGGGAGTCTAAGACCGCCGGACGGCTCCCACCCTGCGCTCGTATCATGGACACGAGGCATCACGTGATGCCTGAATTATGAGACAGGAGGAAGCCCTTGGGGCTGATCATCGTCGAAGTCATGCCGAAGCCTGAAATCCTCGACCCGCAGGGCAAGGCCGTGCGCGGGGCCTTCCTTCGGCACGGAGTGGACGTCTTCACGGACGTGCGGCAGGGCAAGCGTTTCCAGCTTTCCGTGGAGGGGCCGGTGACCGAGGCGCATCTGGAGTCCGCCCGCGAACTCGCCGCGACGAGCCTTTCTAATCCGATCATCGAGGACGTCGTTGCCGTCTATGCTGCGGAGGGCGAGCGGTGAGGATCGGCGTGGTGACGTTTCCCGGAACGTTGGACGACGGCGACGCCGTGCGCGCCGTCCGCTTGGCCGGAGGCACGCCCGTCGCACTGTGGCACGCCTCGGACGACGTCGGGGGAGTCGACGCGGTCGTGCTGCCCGGCGGCTTTTCCTACGGCGACTACCTCAGATGCGGGGCCATAGCCGCGCTGACGCCCGTCATGTCCGCCGTCGTCGAGGCGGCGGCCAAGGGCGTGCCCGTGCTGGGGATCTGCAACGGATTCCAGATTCTGTGTGAGGCGCACCTGCTGCCCGGGGCGCTGGTCCGCAACGAGGGGCAGCGCTTCGTCTGCCGTGAGCAAAAGCTTGCGGTCGAGAACGCGGACACGCCGTGGACCTCCGGTTTCACGCGCGGGCAGGTCATCACGATTCCGTTGAAGAACGGCGAAGGGTGCTTCCAGGCCGACGCCGAAACCGTTGCCTGCCTGGAGGGCGAGGGGCGCGTGGCCTTCCGATACGTCGGAGTCAACCCCAACGGCTCGATCAACGACATCGCCGGGGTCGCCTCCGATTCTGGGAACGTCGTCGGGCTCATGCCGCACCCCGAGCACGCCGTCGAACCGGGTTTCGGGCCGGTCGGGGCCGGCGGGCTCCGTTCGGGAACCGACGGGCTGACCTTCTTCACGTCCGTCCTCGAATCGGTTCTCGCCTAGCGGCGCACGAGGATCTCGATCGCGCGGCGCATGAGACTCAACCGAGACTCAGCCGCCCACGATCGAGAACGCCGTCGCCCGCAGCCGTCATTTCACAGAATCCAGTTTCACACAATCCAGCGCCCACACTTCGGGACGCCGCCCCGCCTAGGGCCGGACGCTCCCTCGGAACAGGAGAATCCATGGCTTCGGCCGAGCACCGCAACGAAAGCTACGACACCGTCGAGGAAGCCGCGGCGAGCCCCGAGCAGCCCATGCCCTGGGCCGAGCTCGGGCTCAAAGAGGACGAATACGCGAGCATCAAAGGCATCCTCGGCAGGCGCCCCACGGCGGCCGAGCTCGCCATGTACTCGGTGATGTGGTCCGAGCACTGCTCGTACAAATCCTCGAAGGTCCACCTGCGCCAGTTCGGCGAGAAGACCACGGAGGCGATGCGCGAGCGCCTGCTCGTGGGCATGGGCGAGAACGCCGGCGTCGTGGACATCGGCGACGGCTGGGCCGTCACCTTCAAGGTGGAGTCGCACAATCACCCGAGCTTCGTCGAGCCGTATCAGGGAGCGGCCACCGGCGTGGGCGGCATCGTGCGCGACATCGTCTCCATGGGCGCCCGCCCCGTGGCGGTCATGGACCAGCTGCGCTTCGGCGACGTCGGCCATGCGGACACGGCGCGCGTTGTGCACGGCGTCGTCGCCGGCGTCGGCGGATACGGCAACTGCCTCGGGCTGGCGAACATCGGCGGGGAGACCGAATTCGACGCGTCCTACCAGGAGAATCCGCTCGTCAACGCCCTGTGCGCAGGCGTGCTGCGCCACGGCGACGTCCACCTCGCCAACGCCTCCGGCGAGGGCAACAAGGTGGTGCTCTTCGGGGCGCGCACCGGCGGCGACGGCATCGGCGGGGCGTCGATCCTCGCCTCCGAGGCCTTCGAGGACGGCATGCCCGCCAAACGGCCCTCCGTGCAGGTGGGCGACCCGTTCATGGAGAAGGTCCTCATCGAATGCTGCCTCGAGCTCTTCGCCGGGGGCCTCGTTCTGGGAATCCAAGACCTCGGCGCGGCCGGGATCTCCTGCGCCACGAGCGAGCTCGCCTCCAACGGCGACGGCGGCATGCACGTGGACCTCGAGAAGGTTCTTCTGCGCGACCCCACGCTCACCGCCGGGGAAATCCTCATGAGCGAATCGCAGGAGCGGATGATGGCCGTCGTCGCCCCTGACAGGCTCGACGCCTTCATGGACGTCGTCGGCAAGTGGGAGGTCGAGGCCGCCGTCATCGGGACCGTCAACTCCTCGGGGCGGCTGACGATCGACCACCACGGGCACAGGATCGTCGACGTCGACCCGAGGTCCGTCGCCCACGAAGGCCCCGCGTACGAGCGGCCGTACGCCCGCCCGCAGTGGCAGGACGCGCTCAACGCCGACGGCGCGAACCGGCTCTCCCGCCCCGGTTCGCCGGCCGAGCTGCGCGAGCATGCCCTGCGCGTGCTCACCGATCCGAATCAGGCGGGCGCGGGCTGGGTGACCGACCAGTATGACAGGTTCGTCCGCGGGAACACGGCCCTTTCCCAGCCCGACGACGCCGGGGTGATCCGCGTCGACGAGGAGACCGGGCGGGGCATCGCGATGTCCGCCGACGCCAACGGGCGCTACACGAAGCTCGACCCGTACGAGGGCGCCCGCCAGGCGCTGGCCGAGGCGTACCGCAACGTCTGCACCGTGGGCGCGAAGCCTCTGGCGGTGACCGACTGCCTGAACTTCGGTTCGCCGGAGGACCCGGACGCCATGTGGCAGCTCGTCCAGGCGATCACCGGGCTCGCGGACGCCTGCAAGGAGATGGGCGTGCCCGTGACCGGCGGAAACGTCTCGCTCTACAACTCGCACGGCAAGGAGAAGGGCCGCGTTGATTCGTCGATCAACCCGACGCCCGTCGTCGGCGTCCTCGGAGTCATGGACGACGTGCGCACCGCCGTGCCGTCCGGCTGGAGGGAGGACGGCCTCGCCGTCGTGCTGCTCGGCCGCACCCGCGACGAGCTCGACGGCTCCACCTGGGCGCGCGCGATCCACGGGCATCTCGGCGGGAGGCCGCCGAAGGCGGACCTTCAGGCGGAAATGGCGTTGGGGCGCGTGCTTTTGGCATTGCACGACGCCGACACCGGCGATCTCGGGCCCGTCCTGGCCGCGGCGCACGACGTTTCCAACGGGGGCCTCGTCCAGGCGCTCGCGGACATGTCCGTGCGGGCGGGGGTCGGCGCGTCTGTCGATCTGACGGATCTGTGCGACGAGGCGGGGATCGACAGCTTCACCGCGCTTTTCTCGGAGTCGCAGGCCCGCGCGGTGCTCGCCGTGCCCGAAGGCTATCTCGACCTGGTGCTGCGCGCGGCCGAGGCCGAGGGCGTCCCGGCCGTGCGAATCGGCACGACGGGCGGCGAGCTGCTTGCGATCCAACTTGCCGCCGGGTCGGATCCTGGAGGCCCGACGGGAAGCTCCGACGAGGTGCTCGCCTTCGACGTCGCCGAACTCGCCGCCGTTTCTGACGGCGTGTTGCGCGGCCTGTTCGATTGATAGACTCCGGCCATGGACGACCGTTCCGACGCCGACGCCCCCGGCCTCGCCGCACTCGACGAGCGCGGACGGCGGGCCCTGGAGAGCCTCGCCGTCTCCGGTCCGTCGACCGAAGCGCCGACCGCCTTCGACGTCCGCTCCAGCCTGACGGGAAGCCTCATCGGCTCCCTCCCGCGCCAGACGGCCGCGGACGTCGCCGCGGCCGCCGCTCGGGCGCGAACGGCCCAGCGGGAATGGGCGGCCACCCCGATGCCCCGCCGTTCGCGCATCCTCAAGGCATTCCACGACCTCGTCCTGGCCGAGCGCAGGGCGCTCCTCGACCTCGTGCAGTGGGAGAGCGGCAAGGCGCGCGCCGACGCCTTCGAGGAAGTGGCCGACGTCGCCATGACGGCCCGCTACTACGCGAACACGGCCGCGCGCCACCTGGCCGACCGCCGCCGCCGCGGCCTGATCCCCGCCCTGACCCGCACGGTCGAACACCGCCAGCCCAAAGGCGTCGTGGGCGTCATCGCGCCCTGGAACTATCCCCTCACCCTGGCAGCCTCGGACGCACTGGCGGCGCTCGCCGCGGGCAACGCCGTCATCCTCAAACCGGACAGCCAGACGCCCCACACCGCCCTCGCCGTGCGCAGCCTGCTGGTCCGCGCAGGCCTGGACCACCGGCTCTTCCAAGTGGTCACGGGCAAGGGAGCCGAGCTCGGACCGCCCCTCGTCGAAGCCTGCGACTGCCTGATGTTCACTGGATCATCGGCCACCGGAGCCCAGGTGGCGAGCCAGGCCGGCGCCCGGCTCGTGGCCGCCTCCGCCGAACTCGGCGGAAAGAACCCTCTCATCGTCTGCCAGGACGCCAACCTCGGCCGGGCGGTGCCGGGCGCGCTCAAGGCGTGCTTCTCGAATTCGGGCCAGCTGTGCGTGTCCGTCGAACGCGTCTACGTCCACGAAAGGGTGTGGGACCGCTTCGTCCCCGCCTTCGCGCGGGCGGCCGGAAAACTGCGCGTGGCCCGCACGATGGACTGGGAGGCGGACATGGGGCCGCTCATCGACCCCGGGCACCTGGCCAAGGTCGACGCCTACGTTCGCGACGCCCTCGGCAAGGGCGCCCGCCTCCTCGCGGGCGGCCACGCGGTCGCCCAAGCCGGCCCGGCGGGCTACGCCCCCACGATCCTGGCCGGGGTCACCGAGGACATGGACGTGTTCGCCGAGGAGACGTTCGGCCCCGTCGTCGCCGTCTATCCGGTCTCCGGCGAGGACGAGGCCGTGCGCCTGGCGAACGCCACCGCCTACGGGCTCAACGCGTCCGTCTGGAGCCGCGACGCGCGGCGAGGCGTGCGAATCGCCAAGAGGATCCACGCGGGGACCGTCAACGTCAACGAAGGATACGCCGCCGCATGGGCGTCGTTGGACGCGCCCATGGGCGGGATGAAGGCCTCCGGGCTCGGACGCCGGCACGGGGCGGAGGGCATCCTGAAGTACACGGAGGCCCAGACGATCGCCGTGCAGCGTCTGGTCAACCTCCAGGCCCCGCGCGGGATGGGGCAGGAGACGTGGGCGCGGGCCCTCGTCTCCTACCTCGAGGTCCTCAGGCGCCTCCCGGGATTCGACCGGTAAGCGGCGGACATGGCCCTCTTCCGTCCGGCGAAGGCACCGATCCGCGGCGCCGTCGTCCTCGTGACGGGCGCCGGCTCGGGAATCGGCGAGCTCATGGCCGTCGGCGCTGCCCAACGGGGGGCGAAGGCCGTGTGCGTGTGGGACGTCGACGCAGCCGCCGCCTCGCGCGTAGCCCACGAGATCGAAAGACGCGGCGGCACCGCCCGGGCCTGGCGGGTGGACGTGGCCGACGGGCACTGCGTGGACGCCGCCGCTGCCTCGGTCCTCGCGGCCTTCGGGCGAGTCGACATCCTCGTCAACAACGCGGGGATCGTCACCGGGAAGCGCTTCGCGGAGATGACCGAGGACGACGTCGAACGCACCTTCCAGGTGAACGTCTTCTCGCTCTACCGCACCGTGCGCCGCTTCCTGCCCGGAATGGTTGAGAGGGACCGGGGCTCGATCGTCACGATCGCCTCGGCCGCCGGGCTCGTGGGAGTGGCGCGCCAGGCCGACTACTCCGCCTCGAAATTCGCGGCCGTCGGCTTCACCGAGTCGCTGCGCAGCGAACTGCGGCATTCCGGCTCGCACGTCCACACGCTGGTGGTGGCGCCCTACTACATCGACACCGGCATGTTCGACGGCGTGCGGACCAGGGTGCCGCTGCTCCTGCCGATCCTCAAACCCGCGAAGGTCGCCGACGCGGTGCTCGACTCCGTCGAACGCGGCGATCAACGGCGGGTGCTACCGCGCTTCGCCAACGCCGTCCTCACCCTCAAAGCGCTCCCGGTCCCCCTGCTCGACGCCGTCACCGAAGCCTTCGGCGTCTCCTCGACGATGGACGGGTTCACCGGCCGCCGGCGCGGCGGAAGGGCGGCCGGCGGCGAGGAGCCGCGCCGCAGCTAGAAGGCGACCTGACGCGGGGAAGTGCGCAGCTAGAAGCGACCTGCGAGCCCGCCTACCGGCAGGAATACCTGAGGCGGCTGGGGCAGTTCGCCGACGCGGTGCAGGGCGAGGGGCTCGCGGCGCTGTCGACCACGGTGAGCGCGGTCGAGGTTCCACCCGAGCGAATCGCCCCCTTCGACCGCATCGTCATGACCGACGAGAAGTTCCTGTCGATCATGGGCATAGGCGTGCACAGGCCCGGACCGCACGGAGCGCTCACGCCCGTGCCGGCTGCGGCCATTCCGGCGGCGGCTCGGAACTACCTGTTCGGGGATCACGGCAGCTTCCGAATGTGGCCCAATTCGAACCCCCCCAGAAAGTCGCCTACTACACGTACACGGGAGGCGAGCGCCTGCCGACGATCGGCACCACGCTGTCCGACGCCGACCCGGCGAAGGTCAGCCATCCGCTCATAGTCTTGGTGGACCGGCCCCTGAGCTCCTTCAATCCGAGCGCCGTCGACACGTTCATCACCAACGGGCACCTGATCTTCACCGACGCCGAGCGCTTGCGCCGGCTCGTCCACGCGCATGGGCTGGACTCGGCGGTCACCTCGGTCGACAGCGCGGTGGGAACTCTGCTGGACTCCGCGCAGACCTACGCCCAGCAGGCCTGGATGGCCGCATTGGCGACGATCCTCGCGGGATTGTCCGTCGCAGTGGCCGCGGTCCAAGCCGCCCACACCTGGGCGGGCCGCAACCAGCGGGGCATTTTCGCCCGTCGCAGCGCCGGGCACTCGTATCGGAGGATCGCGGCCGGCCCGCTCCTGGGGGAGGCGGCCTTCATCGCCGTCGCGGGAGCGCTGGCTGCGGCCTTCGCCGCCGCCAGGTTCGAGCTGCCGTTCGGCTGGGCCCTCGCCGTGAGCTGCGCGGTCGCCCCCGTCTACGCCGTGGGCACGGCTCTGGCCTACCGCTCAGCGGCCAGGCGGGCCTTCCGCCGAGCGCTGCACAGGAAGGCGTAGACCGTGCGCCTCTCGCTTCCCAGTACGTCCCGACGAAGGCGGGCAGGACCTGCCCTATGGCCAAGCCCGCGCCTCACTTCCCCGTACGCCCCGACAAAGGCCGCCCGCCACGCCGGCGCCGGCGGCGAACGCCGCTGACTTCTCCGTACGTTCCGACAAAGGAGCAACTGACATGAGCATCGAAGCATCCGATCTCGGCGTGACGATCGCCGGCCGCAGGATCCTGGACGGCGTCACCCTGACGTGTCGACCCGGCCAGGTGATCGCCCTCGTCGGCCCGTCGGGCTGCGGCAAGACCACCCTGCTCAACTGCCTGGGTCTGCTTCAACGCCCCAGCGCCGGCGCCGTTTCGGTGAACGGGCACGACACGGCCTCGGATCGGGTACGCCGGCGCTTCTGGCGCAGGGAAGCGGCTTTCGTCTACCAGGACTACGGGCTGATCGAGGAGGAGACCCTGGCCTACAACGTCACGCTCAGAGCGCCCGGGTTCCTGCGGCGCCGCCCGCGCCCCGACGCCCGCCTGGACGGGATCCTGGAGACTGTGGGCCTCGCCGGGCGACAGGCCGAGACGGCGTTCGTCCTGTCGGGCGGCGAGAAACAGCGGGCGGGAGTGGCCCGCGCCCTGTACAAGGAAGCCTCCTATGTCTTCGCCGACGAGCCCACGGCCTCCCTCGACCCGGACAACCGGCGCATCGTCACCGGCCTGCTGGAACGCGCGGCGAAAGCCGGGGCGTGCGTCGTCATCGCCACGCACGACGACGCCCTCGCCTCCCGCGCAGACGTCGTCCACTCCCTGGCGCCCGCGCGGGCGTGAAAGACCGGATCGTCGACGAACACCGCCCGCCGTGCGCCGAGTCCGGCCGCAGGCCGTTTCGAGCCGTGCGGGGAAACGCGCGACCGCCCGCTCTTCAGCATGCCGACGTGTGACGCCTCGCATGGGGGAGCCGACTCGCGCCACAGCACCATAAAAGCCGCCATCCCCCGATGCCTCGCATGGGGGAGCCGACTGACTGGCGAGGGGGAAGGATGTTTTGGCACTGAGGCCCTCGCATGGGGAGTCGGCCGTCGGCGAACGGAGCGCTGGGATACTTGCATCTCGCTTGGGAATGGACGATTCGGGGCGTCCTACCCTGTGGGGGACTTTTGGGAGTCGGAGTCATTGATTAAAGTGAGAGCGGAGGTTGGATATCTTGCGGAGAAGACGTTGAGGAAAGTGAAGACGTTTTGAAATAATTTAACTTAACGCGAAGAAAATCGGATAGAATTCGAGAAAGGGTATTCGTAGTGAAATCACGTTCAATTTGCGTTGTGTTGGCGATCATAGTTCTCGGATGGCTGTACTTCGTTCCACCATCATACGAACCGTTGGGGTATGATGAAGAACTCTCCTGCGCCCCTTTGGCATTCGCCCATTCGGGCCACGGCAAGGGCGACAAGCCGGATTCCGACCTCGTCGAACGCCGGTATAGAAAGTATTACGGCTCCTCCGGCAGTTCCGACGTCGACGGCGATCGCGACGACGACCTCAAGAAGGAAGCGGATTCGGTGGTCGAGGACTGGAAGGAGGGCTGCCGGCTGGTTCGCGAGGACAGGCAGGCCTTGCTGAACATGGCGTCGGTGCTGTTCGCCACGATTTTCCTCTCCCTGTCCATCTCCCAGCTGAAGGCGAAGCTGCCCGCGGAATCTTCGCGGGATGGCGCGGGCGCGGAGCCGCGGGATGGCGCGGATGGTGTGGCGTCCGCAGCGCCGCAGACCGCTGCGAAGCGAGCGGGGGCGGGGGCCGGAAGGTCGGGTTTCGTCAGCGCCGAGGCGGATCCCCGCGGCCTCGCGGACGTCGGTTCATCGCCGCGGACATCAAAGCCGGAGCCGTCGAAGACGCCGGTGAACGGCACCGACCCGTCGAAGGCCTCAGGCGAGAAGGGTGCGCCGGCGTCCGATCGCGGAGGGCAATCGCCGGACGGCGCACAGTAGGCGGGTCTCAGACGGGGCGCAGGCCTTCGGCGCGCGCCCCCGACCGTACGGGTCGACGACCGGTGCGGTCGGGGGCGCTCTGCCGCACGCGATCCACGAGGCGTTGCCCGGGTCCGTCGGGAACCGCATGGAGTTCGGCGTCGAGCATTGCCGCCCGGACGTCCTCGACCGGGATCCGAAGCTCCAGGGCGATGCGCTTCCCCGTGACGACGCCGAGTTTCGACGAGGCGAGGATTTGCGGAAACACTCGCGATCGCTCGTAGGAGACCATGCCGTCCGGTTCGCCGCCCCGAAACCCTCGCTGCGACAGGGCCGTGCACGTCGTCCGGTAGATCCAGTCGGTCATGCGCCCGAGCTTGTGGACCGTATAGGTCAGAGCCATGGCCGATACGGCGAAAGCGCGCTTGACTCGCAGAATCTCATCGATCGTGGGATTGGGCGGCAGATACTCGACGACGCTCTCCGCAGGCATGAGGAATTCCGAAGCGAATGCGTCCGCCTCCCGCTCTTCTTCGGCACGGGAACCGGGGCCGCGATGTCGGTGCAGCACGAGGTGTCCGATCTCATGGGCGAGGTCGAATCGCGCCCGTTCCGGCGTCTTCCTCCGTGCGAGGAAGACGTGGGGAAAGCCCTCATACCACGTCGAATACGCATCGACTGACGCTGCGACTTCGGGTAGCCCGTTGACGCGGATGCCTCGGAATTCCGCCAACTGGATGAGATTCGGCAAGGGCCGGGAACCGAGCCCCCACAGACTGCGCAACATCGTCGCTGCGAACCGAGCGGTTTCGCCCTCCAACGTCGGAAGGTCGACCTTCGGGAGGGTGAAACGCTCGGCGATCCAGCGATCCACCTCGATGCCTGAAGCTCCGGCGGCAACGGCCGCGTCTCGTTGACGACGGGTAGTAGCCCTGCCTGCGCGGAATCGGATGCTTTCGGTCTCGACGGTCGGCTCCGATGGCAGGGTGAAGTATCCCTCGGGGAAGCCGAGCGCATCCGCGAGCTCGGAAAGGGCATTCGGTGGAGCGCCCATCGTTTCGTATGCGCGTACCGTCCGATCAGTCAGTCCCAGCCGGCTGGCGAGTTTTGCCTGATTCCAGCCGCGACGCATGCGGGCGAGCTTGATGCGTCCAGGGTTGAGCCGATCGTCAAGCGATATAGAAGTCAATGTCTTCTCCGCCGATGTCTTCTGGGGTGTTTTCCAATGAAGCATCTTTGTAAGGCAAAGATTCGAGAAGAACGCGAACAAACCACCCAGTGAACTGCCCGTCTTCGACTCCAGAAGGAAACGATATCTCGCAGCGGATTTCTTCCTTATCGCGATAGTAAAGTAATACCCAATTTCCTATGCGAGGCCTTTCGTGCTCGACATTCTCTGCACGTTCAATTTCTCCAGTGATTGATTCTGGTAGCACAATTGATAATTGTTCTATTTTGTGGGCTCTTTCTGTGGCTGGCCCTTTACGTCGTGCTGCTTTGGGATTCGCCTCTGGCCGAGGGTCTCCTGTCTCAGCATTTCCACCGACGAAAGCGAGTGTGTATTCCTTCGAGGAAGATACCGCAATAGGTCGGTTTTGTGCGTCACTTCGCACCCAATTTTCTTTTTCGTCTAGCATTCGGCGTGCAACCTCAACTACAGCTATCCACCTCTTTGTTCCCGCGGCAGTCAATGGCGCGTATTTTGAAGTGTTACTAGCTTCAATTTCGCCAGTTTTAAGAGCATGATAGACCGCCTCAAGCGGGATGCCCATCGACGCCAAATACGTCTTCGCCTCGGCGGCTGGAATAATCTCGGGCTCTCTCCCGACCGGTGCGATTTCTGCCACTTGTGCCTCCATAGTTCGATGCCTTGTTCCTCAAATTCTCGCATAAAACCGGAAAACAAGTCGCGCGGCAACGTGCATGTTGTCGTCAGGCCCACACGTTGCCCGAAAAGGTGAATGAGACGAGGAGCTCACGGCGCCTGGGGATTCCGCGGCCCGCCCTATCAGGCTTTCCGCTCTATCAGGCTTTCCGCCATAGCTCGCACTTCCTCGGGGCCGATGATGGCGGCCGCGATGTTCGCCAGCGTGTGGACGGCCACCAGGCCGAAGGCGGCGCTGATGTCGTCGGGCGAAGGCTCTGGCCTGCCGTTGCCCTGCGCGACGATGCCGGCCGTCAGGTGGAGGGTTTCGCGCCACATCGTTCCCACTTCCTCGCGGGCTTCCTCGTGACGGACCGCGTAGGTCCACCATTCCAGGCCGATCAGGATGGATTCGAGTTCCTTATCCGAATACTCCGCCGGAGAGTCGCAGAGCAGCGGCGGCTCGGTTCCGGCTTTCCGGTGTTGGTCGAGCAGGTCCTTCTGGTTGCGGTGCAGTTCGCGGGCCATCTCCAGGAACAGGGCCTCCTTGGATGGGAAGTTCGCGTAGAGCGCACCCTTCGTGTATCCGGCTGCGGCGGCGATGTCGGCGACGGACGCCCCCTCATAGCCCTTCGCCGCGAAGATGTGATGGGCTGCCTCCAGGATGTCCTGGCGGGTGCGTTCGGCCTTGCCGCGGCCGCGGCGCCGACCGTTGCGGGCGTCTTCCGGCGCATCGGCGATCGACGACGCGACTGCGGCGAGCTCCTCGGAGGTCTTGCGGAGCGAGGACGACAGCGCCTTTTTCCCCGTCTCCTGCGCCTTCTTCGCCGTCTCTTGAGTTCTTCTCCCCGCTTCCCGCTTGACGGCGCGCGAGAGCTGCCCCAGCGCCTCTGTGAGGGCGCGGGTCGCCGATGCCAGGCTCTCCCCGCCGTCCTCGGCTTCTCGGGGGGCGTCCTTCCCGTCGCTGCTCATGTGCTCACAGTACCGCAGCCTCCGGCCGGCGAGGGGCGAGAATGCCGGCCGGGCGGCGAGCCTGCGAGCGGATCGACGCAGCGGGTTGACAGGGCGGACCGGGAACGGCCTAATATTGAACCGACGGTCGGTCGGTAAGTGTAGGGCGACTGAGTGCCGGACGACCGGGAATGCAGATCCAGCCGGAAGGGAGAAGCGGATGCCACGCACGAGCAAACCCGCCGAGCGGCGCAAGGACGAGATCCTCGACGCGGCCCAGCACCTGTTCACAACCAAGGGATTCCAGGCGACGACGGTGGAGGACGTCCTCGCGGCCGTCGGCATCGCCAAAGGGACCCTGTACTACCATTTCGCGGGCAAGGACGAAGTTCTCCGGGGCCTCATCCTGCGCACGGTCAACCGGATGGCCGACCAGGCGAAGGCCATCGCCGAAGGCGACGGCCCGGCAGTGGAGAAGTTCTTCGCGGTCCTCGCCGCCACGCGAGTCGACGGGCAGGACGCCGAGTTGGTCGGCGAGTTCCACGCCCCCGGCAACGCGGAATTCCATCTCATGTCCATCGTCGAGACGGTTCGGCGCCTCACGCCGATTCTCGCGGAGATCGTCGCCGAAGGCGTCGAGGAGGGGGCCTTCACCACCGACCAGCCGCGCGAGACGGTCGAAATCCTCCTCACGTCCGGCGGGCTGCTGCTCGACGAGGGCATCATCCCCGGCGACGCAGCCGACATGCAGCGGCGCACGCTCGGCGTAGTTCGAGCGGCGGAGAGGCTCCTGGGCTGCCCCGAGGGAACGCTGGGGTCGATCGCGGGGCGGTGGGCATGAAGCGGTTTTCGATTCTCTTCTGCGGCGCCCTCGTCAACTCGGTGGGAACGGGGCTGAGCGCTTTCGCCTTGGCGATCTTCATGTTCGACGCATACGGCACCGCGTCCTCCGTCGTGCTCGTGCAGCTGTCCGCCTTCGCCCCGATCGTGCTGCTCGCCCCGGTCGCCGGGGTCCTGGCCGACCGCTTCGATCGGCGAGTCATGATGGCGATCGGCGACGGCGGATCGATCGGAGGGCTCCTCATCGTCATGGCGGCCGTTTCGTCCGAGCGACCCGGCATCGGGCTCGTCTGCGGCGGGATCGCGGCCTCCTCCTGCTTCGCGGCCCTGACCGAGCCCGCACTGCGCGCCAGCGTCAGCGACCTCGTCGGCCCCGACGAGTACGTCCGCGCCTCCAGCATGCTTCAGATCGCCTCCTCCGCGAGGTACCTGCTCTCGCCGTTCCTGGCGGGGATGCTCCTGCCGGCCGTCGGGCTGCGGGCCATCCTCCTCCTGGACGCGAGCACGTGCGTGGTCACGGTCGCCTGCTCCGCGGCCGTCCACAAGGCCGTCGGGCATCAGCGCGGCCTGGCGGAGGAGAGCGGCTTCCTCGCCCAGCTGGCCGCGGGCTGGCGCGCAGTGGCCTCGCGTTCCGCGGTCCGCCGCCTCGTGGCCCTCATGACCTGCCTGACCTTCGCGATCGGATTCGTGCAGACCCTCGTCAAGCCGATCCTCCTCCCGCACGTGCCCACGTCGACGATGGGGATGGTGGAGACGGTCATGGCCGTCGGAATGCTGGCGGGGGCGGGCCTCGTCGGCCTCATGTCCGGCGCCCGTCCGACGACTCTGCTGTGCGCCGGGCTGCTGACCGCGGCCGTCTCCATGATCCTCCTGCCCCTGCGGCCCGCGGCGTGGTGGGCCGCCGCCACCGGATTCGCCTTCTTCGCCGCGCTGGCGCTGTGCAACGCAGGAGCCGAGGTGATCGTGCGCATGGCCATCCCGAACGAGCGCCAGGCGCGCGCGTGGGGGGCGATCGGCATGGTCTCCCAGTTCGGCTACATCGCCGCCTACATCGTCGCCGGCCCCCTGGCCGATCGCGTCTTCGAGCCGCTCCTGCGGCCCGGCGGCGGACTCGCGGCGACCGTCGGGAAAGCTCTCGGCACCGGGCCGGGCCGGGGGACCGCCCTGCTCGTGGCATGCGTCGGCGCACTGGCCTTCGTCCTGGCCTGCGTGACGATCTCCGGCAGGAGAGCGCTCGCATCGACCGCTCGTCCGGGCAGACCGCCGGCCCGGCCGGAGGCGGCGCCGACCACGGGCGCGGGAGCCTCGACCGCGGGGAGTGGAGCGAGGCGAATGCCGGAGAAGGCCGACGCGACGGACGGCAAGGAGGCCGCATCGTGCTGATACGCATGCTCCGCGCAGACCTGCGCCGCGGCGTCGCCCAGTCCGCAGCCCTGACGGTCCTCATCGCCTTGGCGGTGGCGCTGGCCGCCATGAGCACCACCCTCGGCATCCGCGCCGGCTCGGCCGTCAACGCGCTGTGGAAACGCGCCGTGCCCCCCGATGTCGCGCACATGCACACCGGGACGCCCGACGCGAACGCCCTGAGGGCGTGGGTCGACCGCCGGTCCGACGTCGCCGACTACCACCTCATGCGGACGCTGCCGGTACCCGTGCAGCAACTGACGATAGCCGGCAAGAGCCAGGCGGACTCCGTCCTCGAACCCGCATTCGTCACCGCGCCCAAGCGCTTCGACCTCCTGCTGGGCCAAGACGGGAAGCCCGCGAACCCCGGCCCCGGCGAGATCGCCCTCCCAGTTCACTACAAGGCGCAGGGCGCCGCCGCCGTCGGAGACACGGTGCGGGTCAGGAGCGGCTCGTGGGTTCGCGAGCTCAAGGTGGTCGACTTCGTCCGCGACCCGCAGATGAACCCCTCGATGGTCACATCCAAGCGCCTCGTCGTCCACCCCAGCGACTTCGCCGAATTCGACAAGCGGCTGAAGCCCGAGTACATCGTGGAATTCCGGCTCGCCGACGGCGTCGAGGCCTCGGCGTTCGTCAAGGCCTTCGAGTCCAGCGGGCTGTCGAGCCAAGGGATCACCGTCGACACGTCGATATTCAAGCTGATGAACGGCCTGACGACCGTCCCCGTGGCCGCTGTGGCCCTGCTCGTGGCGATCCTACTGGCCGTCGTCGCCGCGCTCGTCCTGCGCTACGCCTTCCTGGCGGCGATGGAGGAGGATCTGGCGCAGATCAGCGTCCTCAAAGCGATAGGGGCGCCGCCCCGGGGCGTCAAACGGCTCTACCTCGCCAAATACTCCGCTTTGACGGCCGGAGGGGCCCTCGTCGGCTACCTCCTGTCCATCCCCATGGCGGCGCAATTGAGCGACGCCGTCCTCCTCTACCTCGGCAAGTCCAGCGCCGGCGCGTGGCCGATTCTGTGCTCCATCGCGGCCGCCGTGGCGCTCGCGGCCTCGATGGTCGGCTTCTGCTGGATCCTGCTCAGGCGCATCGACAGGCTTTCGGCCGTCCAGGCCTTGCGCACCGGCGTCAGCGGGAGAGTCCGCCGGCGGCGCCACCGCCTGTCGCTGGCGTCGAGCAGACGGCTTCCCGTCGACGTCTGGTTGGGGCTGAGAGAGGCGTTTCGGCCCGCGAACGCCCTTCTCCTGGCCGTCCTGACGGTGTGCACGATCGTGCTCATCCTCCCCGCCAACGTCGTCACGACGATGGGCGACCCCGGATTCGCCTCCTACATGGGCATAGGCCGGGCCGACCTGCGCATCGACGTGCCGGCGGGTTCGGCCGACTTGGACACGGCCTACTCCAAGGTCGCGGCGGAGGCAGGCGTCGGCCGCGCCGTGCAGATGACCGACCATCGCTACGACATGAGGAAACCGGGAGGCGCATGGGGCTCCGCCCTGGTGGAGAGCGGCGATCAGAGCGCCTTTTCGGGGAGGTACCTGCGCGGCCGCGCTCCCGCGACTGCGAAGGAGATCGCGCTGTCGAGCAACCAGGCCGACGAAGCGAAGGTCGGACTCGGCGACGTCGTCGACGTGCGACTGCCCGCCTCTCCCGGCGGGCCTGGGCGGCCCGCCGCGGCGGAGAGGACCGTGAGCCTGCGAGTGGTGGGCCTCTATCAGGACATCACCAACGGAGGGAAGACCGCCAAGACCACGGAGGCCGCCGTCGCCGGCGACGCCTCGACGCCGCTCAGGCGAGTCGTCTACGCCGACGTCGCCGGCGGAGCCGACGCGAAGGCGACTGCGCAGTCCCTCAGGCAGCGGCTTCCCGGGGCCTCCGTGGCCCAGGTCAGCGAGTACATCTCCCAGACGCTCGGCGCGACGCTGTCGCAGATCCGGTCGGTGGCGGTCTTCTCCGCGGCGGTGGCGATCGCCCTGGCCTTCCTCGTCGCCGCGCTCTTCGCCGTGCTGGTCGTGGCCCGGGAATCTTCGCAGATCGGCATCCAGCGGGGAATCGGCATGAGCACCCGGCGCCTGCGCGTCCAGTACCTCGTCCGCTTCTGCGCCGTGCTGCTGGCCGGAGTGGTTCTGGGCACGACGGTCGTCGAGACCCTCGGCGAGGCCGCCGTGGGCGGAGTGCTCGGATACATGGGTGCGCCGGACATAGCTTTCATGACGAACCCGTGGCTCGTCCGGCTCGTCCTGCCGGGGGCTCTGGCCCTGGCCGTGGTCGCCGCCGTGCTGCTGGCCATGCGCCGCGTACGCATGACGACGGTTCTGGACCGCGAATGAGCGCCGACGCACCGGGCCGAGACCCCGTCAACCTCGGAAATCGGGGCGCGGGAGAGGAACCGGCCGGCTCCGCGCCCCGTTCCGAACGCCGGCACGCCGGCGACAAGCATCGACAACTCAGCGAGGAGACAGCAATGTCAATACTGCAAGCCACAGCCGTGACCAAGGACTACTCCGGCCGGACCGGAGTCGGGAACCGGGTGTTGCGCGGCGTCGACCTGGCCGTGGAGGCCGGGCAGTTCGTCGCGGTCATGGGGCCTTCGGGCTCCGGCAAGACCACCCTTCTCAACATCCTCTCCGGCATGGACAGGCCCACCAGCGGAAGCGTGAGCGTATCCGGCCACGACATCTCGGCGATGACGGAGAAGGATCTCGCAGCCCTGCGTCTGCGGCGGCTCGGTTTCGTCTTCCAGAGCCCTCACCTCATGCGAACCCTCAGCCTGCTCGACAACGTCGTCCTACCCGGTTTCCTCGCCGGCGACGAACCCCGGGCCGAGATCGTCGCGCGGGGCCGGGCGCTCATGGACGACATGGGGATAGCGGACCTGGCGAAGAGCGACGTCACTCAGGTCTCGGGAGGCCAGCTCCAGCGAGCCGGCATATGCCGCGCGCTCATCAACGAACCGGAGATCCTGATCGGCGACGAACCCACGGGCGCCCTCAACTCGGCCGCCGCGGCCCAGATACTCGACATCCTCGACCGGGTCCGCTCCCGGGGGACGACGGTGGTCCTCGTGACCCACGACCCGGCGGTGGCCGTCCGGGCGGATCGCGTGGTGCTGCTCGTCGACGGCCGGGTCGTCGAGGACGTCACACTGGGGCGCTACGAGGCGGCCCGTTCCGCCGAGCGCACGGAGGCGGTCTCGGCGCTCCTGTCGCGCAGGGGGGTGTGAGGCGAGCCGGACCGGCGATCCCCTGCGGGCCGCCGCGACCGGAGCAAGGGTGGACTCCCGGCCGTTCTAGCGAGTCCGGCCGCTCCAGCTGTGCGCCCCGCAGCCGGACGGGGGCCTTCATCACACGCGAATTCGGGGGAAGGAGGCCGCGTCGATTTTGAATACTGTACCGTATGGTATGTACCATGCAGTATGAACGGAACGTTGAAAGGAGACGCGATGTCACAGACACTCCTCGTCGAGGACCTGCACAAACGCTTCGGATCGGGGCGGCGCCTCGTCTGGGCCAATGACGGGATCACCATGTCCGTGAACGCAGGGGAGGTGGTCGGACTCCTCGGCCACAACGGGGCGGGCAAGACCACCCTCGTCAACCAGATCGTCGGCCTGTACCGGCCGTACTCGGGCAGGATCGCGGTCGACGGCGTGGACGTCGTCGCCGACCCCGCTGCCGCGAGACGGCTCGTGAGCGTCCAGGCCCAGGAGAACGTGCCCATCACGGGCATCAGCCCGCGAAAGGCCGTCGAGCTCGTCGGCAGAATCCGCGGCGGCAGGCGCTCGGCGATGCGCCAGCGCGCGAAGGGTCTGATCGACGCGCTCGACATGGGGGAGTGGGCCGACAGGCCCGCCGAGAAGGTGTCGGGCGGGGTGGCCCGCCTGTCGGCCTTCGCGATGGCGGTCGCCCGTCCGGGAGCCCTGGTGGTCCTGGACGAGCCGACCAACGACGTCGACCCCGTGCGCAGACAGCTGCTGTGGGACGAGGTCCGCAGGGTCGCCGACGACGGCGCAGCCGTCCTGTTGGTCACCCACAACGTGCGCGAAGCCGAACGGGCCGTCGACAGCCTCGTGCTCCTCGATCACGGGAAGATCCTCACCAAGGGCACGACCGCCTCCGTCGTCTCCGAGTTCGGGGGAGGGTTCCGCCTGGACGTCGACGTCGCCCGAGGGGCCGTCCCCGCATTCCCCGACGGATGGGGCGTGCACAGACACGACGCCGCGCACTGGTCCGTCAGCGTGCCGGAGGGCGGCGGTGTGGAGGCGGCGGAGTGGGCCACCCACGCCCGCGCCGCCGGGCAGATTGTGCGCTACGAACTCGGGCCCGTCTCTCTCGAAGAGGTCTACGTGGCCCTGACCACCGAGGCGGACGAGACGAGGGCGGCATGAACGGCATGACAGGCGGAAAGAACACGAGCCACGCGAACGACGAGCGGAGAGGGACTGGCATGAATGCGACGATGGGAACGCCCGCGGCGGACGAGGCGCCGGCGGAAGACGCCACACCGGGGGGTGCGCCGCAGGCCGGAGAGGAACCGCGCGGGACCGGGGCACTGGTCCGCGGTGCGGGCGGAGCGCGCGCGGCGCAGGCCTCCGTGGGGCCGCTCAGGCAGCTCGGCCTGATGGTGCAGTGGCAGCTCCGCCGCCAGGCCATCGCGGCGCCCGTCTTCATCGCTCTACAGCTTCTCATGGCCGTCGCCGTCGTGTACGGGTACAGCTACATCATGGGCGACGTCGACCGCCAGGAGAGCCTGTACCTGGTGACGGCCGGGCCCTCCATCTCCGTTCTCGTTCTCGGATTCGCGCTGACCTCGCAGTTCGTTGCGGCCTCCCGCACCGAGGGGAGCTACGGGTGGATGCTCACCCTGCCCATCGGGCGGCTGATGTTCCTCCTGGGAGACCTCGTCGTGTGGGCGCTGCTCGCCCTGCCGGGCCTCGTCGTCGGCGCGATCGTGGGCGCACTCCGGTTCGACATCGGCCTGTCGCCCACGTGGTGGCTGGTTCCGGGCGCGCTGCTCGTCTCGCTCATCGCCGCCTCGGTGGGGTATGCGGCGGCTGTGCTGCTCGCGGCCCAGCTGTCCATGCTCGTCGGCCAGATCTGCGTCTTCATCGTCATGCTTTTCGCGCCGATCGCCTTCCCCGTCGAACGCCTGCCCCAGTGGGTGCAGAGCGCACACGAGTGGCTCCCCTTCGAGCCCATGGCGCAGGTGCTCCGAGCGGGCCTAGAGTCGGGCGACTTCACCGTTCCGGGCCGCTCCTGGGCGCTTCTCGGCGTATGGTGCGCCCTCACCCTCTCGGGCGTGTTGATGGCCCTGAGGCGTCGCCGGTGAGGACGGTTCGAATCGTCGCCGCGGACGGGGCGTAGACTGAGACGCCGGAACGGGGCCGGCTTTCCGTCCGGGCCGAGCGGACGCCCGGACGGAAAGCCGGCGCCTTTTAGAGTGTTTTGGTGAAAATTATACGCAAACGAGAGGGAGTTCGGCCTGTGTCACATTCCGGAAGTCCCTTCCCTTCGGGCGAAACATGCCCCACACTTATACTCGGTTTGTGTTCTCTTCTCGAAACAGTAAGGAGCTGATATGAACGCACAGGTGGACAAGGTCTACGAACAGGTCGTGGCCCGCAATCGCGGAGAGGTCGAGTTCCACCAAGCCGTTCGCGAGGTCCTCGACTCCCTCACGCCGGCCCTCGAGGGACATCCCGAGTACACGGAGAATGGACTTCTCGAGCGCCTGGTCGAGCCCGAGCGGCAGATCGTCTTCCGCGTGCCGTGGGTCGACGACGCCGGAAACGTCCAGGTCAACCGCGGCTTCCGCATCGAGTTCAACTCGGCGCTCGGCCCCTACAAGGGCGGCCTGCGCTTCCATCCGTCGGTCAACATCGGAATCATCAAGTTCCTCGGCTTCGAGCAGATCTTCAAGAACGCCCTGACCGGCCAGGGGATCGGCGGCGGCAAGGGCGGATCGGACTTCGATCCGCACGGCAAGTCCGACGCCGAGGTCATGCGGTTCTGCCAGTCCTTCATGACCGAGCTTTCCCGGCACATCGGCCCGAACACCGACGTTCCCGCCGGCGACATCGGCGTCGGCGGCCGCGAGATCGGCTACCTCTTCGGCCAGTACAAGCGGCTTCGCAACCGCTACGACGCCGGCGTCCTCACCGGCAAGGGCCTCGGATTCGGCGGCTCGCTCGCGCGCACCGAGGCCACCGGCTACGGGACGGTCCTGTTTGCCCAGTCGATGCTCGGCACGAAGGGCGACTCGCTCGAGGGCAAGACGGTCGCCGTCTCCGGCTCGGGCAACGTCGCGATCTACGCCGTCGAGAAGCTCCAGGCCCTCGGGGGCAAGGCCGTGACGATCTCGGATTCCTCGGGTTATGTGGTCGACGAGGCCGGCATCGACCTCGACCTGCTCAAGCAGGTCAAGGAAGTCGAGCGCGGACGCGTGGCCGACTACGCCGCGCGCCGCCCCGGCGCCCGCGTGGCCACCGGCGGCAGCGTGTGGCAGGTGCCGTGCGACGTCGCACTGCCATGCGCAACTCAGAACGAGCTCGATGGCGACGCGGCGGCCACCCTCGTGAAGAACGGGTGCGGCGTCGTGGCCGAGGGCGCCAACATGCCCTCCACTCCCGAGGCCATCGAGGTCTTCCAGAAGGCTGGGATCCTCTACGCCCCGGGCAAGGCCGCGAACGCAGGAGGCGTGGCGACCTCCGCTCTGGAGATGGAGCAAAACGCTTCACGCACCCGGTGGGATTTCGAAACCGCCAATGCCAAGCTGACTGACATCATGGCCGACATCCACGACTCGTGCGTCGAGACCGCCGAGCGCTACGGCCAGCCGGGCAATTACGTGCTCGGTGCGAACGTCACGGGCTTCACCCGCGTGGCCGACGTCATGATCGCTCACGGGATCATCTGATTGTCTGACTCGATTTGCGGCTCTTCGCAATTGGGGGTGTAGTCGAGGCTGGCGCGTCGTTCCCGGTGTAGGGGTCGAGGTCTCCCAGGATGGAAGTTCTGACGCTGTCCATCCGGGAGGCCTCGACGTGCCTGACGTTACCTTCGCTTGCCCTGACCACGTTTTGTCGGCTTGATGGGCTTGTACCGGGCGGCAGAATCACCGGGGAAGCGCTTGTCCCAACTAGGCGGAATGGTGCGGTGACACTGCGGGGGCTCATCCCACCCGCGGTGTCACCTTCACCAAACCATGCACCGCTGCAAGCCGCGCAGCTGCATCCTCCAGCACCTTGGACGGCGGCGCCTGCTCACCTGGAAACGGGGTGACGACAAGATTCCCGTCATCCATTTCCCAGACGCCGGTGATCCGCCCTCCCTGGGTCAGGACGGGAGCGATCCAACCGGCAGCCTTGCTCACCCGCGAGCGATGCTCATTCGCCAGCATGTGAGTGTCCTTAGTCCCAGGGCCAAGGACGAACTGGTCGAACGCTCCCAGGAGGCAGGTGGCGCGGCTGGGCTGGGTGGCCGCGAGCTCGTCCTCGTGCTCGGCGAGCAGGTATCGTGCCTCGCCCTCCACCCGCACCTCGACGACTTGCCCGCCAAGGCTGGCGAACCAGCCCTTGAGCGTTGACTTCTTGTTGCTGTTGCGCGAAAGCCACGCGTCAAAGGTCTCAGGGGTCGCTGGGCCGTAAGCGGAGAGGTATCGCTTGACGACCGCCGGTGCTGCCTCCGCGGGATCAGGCAGCCCGTTCCAGCCCTCCAGAAAGCCGGCAGGGTTGGTAAATGTCACCTTCGAAGAACGCCTCGAGCCATAGCACAAGGCGCCCTGCCATGCGAGAGGCTTGAGCAGAGCACCCCACCCGGAGCGCAGTTGTTCTTCCATCCCCTTGAACCGTTTGTCCTGAACCAGTTCGCTCACCAGCTCATCGCGAGACAGCGCCTGACCGTCGAGGAGGTCGGCGACAGACTCCGTCAGTTGATCGACCTCCTCCGGCGTAGCGCCGAAGTGCCGCGACCAGGCGGGCTTGGTCCACGCACGAGCGCCGGCCAGCAGCGACAGGTACTCCGCTACGTCCGCAGACCGCATCGCGTGCAGCGTTCCGCGCATCGCCCAAGTCTTGACGAGCGAACGGTCGGAGTACGCGCGCTTGACCCCTTCAGGTCGCGGATTGCGTTGCCGTAAGGCGATAGCGGTCTCAGCAGCGGAAGCCACCTGCGCCTGCACACCGCAGAGCCGTCCGACGATCTCAACAGGGCCTGCGTCCGTCAACGGTTCCAGGTACTGCCTGCGCAGCCGCCATGCGAGCACTTGTTCGGCGGAAACCTCGATCAACGTCGCCCCCTCTCGTCGTTGCCGTCAGATTCTAAGCCTCTTCGGAGCCTTGACTCGGTACACCGGGCAGCACGTCACGCAACCAGTCGCTGCGTGCCCGCTGAGCTTTCCACTCCCGCGAGCATCCCATCAACGATCACCAGCACCCGACCAAGGGTTTGGAGCGTGTCGAACAAGCTCTCGGGCTCGGCCTGATCTTGCGGCAAGGCCTTGTCGAAGAGCCCAATTCGTTTGCGGGCGGCCGGGGGAAGCGGCCGCCCGCAAACTGTTGAAGCCGCCCGTCGGGTTCAGGCGGCTGCCTGAACCTTGCCGGGGCTCTTTTCCCTGTTCAGGCTCTTCAAGAGGATGACGAGGGCCGCCGTGACGGCCATGCCGGCCAGGATCGCCAGGGCGAATTTGGCGAATCCGTCGATCGCGAAAGCGACGAAGATACCGCCGTGCGGGGCGCGGGACCCCACGTGCAGCAGCATCGTCAACGCGCCGGTGACGGCGCCGCCGACCATGGTCGCCGGGATGATCCGCAACGGGGCGGCCGCGGCGAAGGGAATCGCCCCCTCGGAGATGAACGAGGCCCCCAGCAGCCAGGCGGCCCTGCCGTTCTCCTGCTCGCCGCTCGTGAAGAGGCGCGGGCGCACCGCCGTGGCCAGGGCGAGGGCCAGCGGAGGCACCATGCCCGCGGCCATGACCGCCGCCATGATCTCGTAGGATGCGGTGGACTCCGCAGCCAGGCCGGCAGTGGCGAAGAGATAAGCGGACTTGTTGATCGGGCCGCCCAGATCGAAGCACATCATGAGGCCCAGGATGATCCCCAGGAAGACGGAGCCGCCGCCCTCGCTCATCGACTTCAAGCCGTGGTCGAGGTTGTGCATGAGCGCTTCCAGGGGCCGGCCGAGCAGCATGTACATGATCGAGCCGACCAGCAGCGTCGTTACGAGCGGAATGACGACCACCGGCATGAGCCCGCGCAGCCAGCGCGCGGTGTGCAGCCTGGCGAACCAGGCGGCGACGTACCCGGCGAGTATTCCGCCGATGAGGCCGCCGATGAATCCCGAGTCGACGGCGACGGCCACCGCGCCCATGGCGAATCCGGGGGCGATACCCGGGCGTCCGGCCAGCCCGAAGGAGATGTAGCCGGCCAGGGCGGGCACCAGGAAGCCCATCGCGGCCGTGCCGATCATGTAGAAGACCGCTCCCAGATAGGCGAAGAAGGGAGAGCCGAACAGGGCGTGGGGCGCCCACATCGTGTTGGCCTTCCCGTTCACGGTCTCGGCGATGTCGGGCAGGTTCCACAGGGACGAATGGGAGACGATGTTCTTGGCCACCTCGACCTTGGCGCCGTTGTGCTCGAAGCCGCTTATGTCGTAGCCGCCGAAGAGATAGCCCAGGGCGATGAGCAGACCGCCCGCGGCGACGAAGGGGATCATGTAGGACACGCCCGTCATCACGGCCTGCTGGAGCCTGCGAGCCCAGTGGACGTTCTCCTCCTCGTCCGCCTCCTGCGCGTCGCCCGCGTCGGCCTGGACTCGCTTGGCGTGCGGGTCTCCGGCGGCGGCCAGGGCCTGGTCGACCAGCGTTCCGGCGTCGTCGACGGCGGCCTTGACGTCCACGTCGACCACGGGCTTGCCCGCGAAGCGTTCGATTCCCTTGACAGGAAGGGAATGGGCGAAGATCACGGCGCTGGCCCGTTTGACGAGCTCGGGGTCGAGAATGTCGATCTTCCCCGACCCCTGGCCTTCGACCGCGACGGTGATGCCGCGCTCGTGGCCCGCCCGCTCCAACGCCTCGGCTGCCATGAACGTGTGCGCGATACCGGTAGGGCAGGAGGTGACGCCCACGATCACCTTCTTGCCGGACGGAGCGTATCCCCCGCCCCCGGCGGGCTCCTCCCCGGCGGGCGTATGGGCCGGCGCCTCCGCCTCCGGCGCGGCGGCCTGCCGAGCCGAGGCCTCCTGCGAGGCCGACGCCTTCCCCTCTTCGGCTGGTGAGCCTGCAGCTGGTGAGCCTGCAGCTGGCGAGCCTGCGACCTGCTCCGTCGCCGCCTCGAGCAGCTCGGGCTGGACTTGCCCGGTGACGATGCGGGTGACCTCCTCGGCGCTCGCGGCCGCGCGCAGCGCGTCGGTGAACGCGTCGTTCATCAGTCCGCGCGCCAGCTTGGCCAGGAGTTGAAGATGGACGTCGTCGGCGCCGTCGGGGGCCGCGATCATGAAGACTATGTCGGCCGCCTGATCGTCGTCCGCTCCGAAGTCCACCGGCTCGGCCAGTCGGGCGAAGCCGAGGCTCGCGGTGAGCACGTGGGAACTGCGGCAGTGCGGGATCGCGATGCCTCCGGGAATGCCGGTGGGGGCGGTCGCCTCGCGTGCGAGGGCGTCTCCGGCCAGGCCGTTGGCGTCGTCGGCTCGCCCGGAGTCTCCGATCTTGCGCGCGAGGAACTTGATGACGTCCCTCTTGTGGGGTCCCACCGCCGCGTCCAGGGCGACGAGTTCGGGAATGATGAGCGGCGTCTGCTCGCTGGGTGGTTGTTCGGTCACAGTGTTTCCTTTGCTACTTCCTTTTCTTGCTTACGGATTGAGGCGTACGCTCGGCGGTGTCCAGGCGGAGCGCAGCGGGATCTCGTCGATGTGCGATCGGCGCGTTCAGGCGAGCGGGGTGATCGCAGCGGCCTGCGCGGGCAGATCGCGCGGCGTGGGCAGAGTGGTGCCGGGCAGGTTCGCGGCGGCCGAACCGTACGCCATGGCGGTGCGCAGGCACTCGGCCTGCCCGCCGCCGTGGACGTCGGCCAGGATGTAGCCCGCGATGGAGGAATCCCCCGCGCCGACCGTGGAGACCACCGGAACCGAAGGAGCCGTGGCGTGCCAGGCGCCCTCGCCGGTGACCAGAACGCCCCCCGCGGGCCCCAGGGTCGCCAGGACGGTGCCGATCCCGAGCCCGACGAGGACCTGCGCGGCCTCGGCCACCGGGCCGAAGTCGCCGGTGACGGCGGCGTCCTCCAAGTCCGTCGCGCCCCGGCCGGCCAGCTGGGCGAGCTCCTCCCCGTTGGGCTTGACTAGGTCCGGTGCACAGTCCGGAAGCCCGGCCGCGAGGGCCGCGAGCGGGGCGTCCGAGGTGTCGACGGCGATGCGCACGCCCAGCGGGCGCAGCAGGCCGACGAGGCGGACGTACCAGTCGACGGGGGCACCCGGCGGCAGCGACCCGGAGAGCACGGCCCAGCTGCGCCCCTCGGAGGCGAGTCGCAGCTCCTCGGACAGCGCGCCCTCTATGGCGGCGATCTCGGCCTCGCTCAGGCCGGCGCCGGACTCGTTGAGCTTCGTCGTCGTCCCGTCGGGCTCGGTGACGGCGGTGTTGACTCGGGCCGCCCCGTCTACGGGAACGGCCCGACAGGTCAGGCCCGCCAGGCCGAGGGACTCGATCGCCTTGAGAAGCGGGTCGCCCGGGGCGGCGGGCACCAGGGCGGTGGCCTGCTGGCCGGAGGCCGCCAGCACGCGGGCGACGTTGACGCCCTTCCCGCCGGGCTCCACCGTGACGGAGTCCAGACGGTTGACGGCCCCGCGCAGCAGCGGACCCGGCAGCGTGACGGTGCGATCGAGAGACGGGTTTGGGGTGAGGGTGACGATCATATAATCAGAACCTTTGTTCAACTTCGGAGAACATGTGTGGCAAGTGAGGCGGGCAAGCTGTAGCGCGTGCCGATGCCATCGGTGCCGATGATGGCGAGGCCAACGTTTTGGACGATGGCCTGCTGGCGTCCCTTGGCGTGCGTCGTCGCCTCCTCGCCGGGGCACGCTCACTCGTATGCCCGCTCGAATCGATGATGTCGACTTGAACGCTCGTCCGCCTGTCAGTTTACGCCTGTTCGCGTTGCCTTTGATGTCTTGAATACATGGCACTTGAGTGCCCGGGGCCGGCTCGACGGCCCGCGGGTCGGAACCTCGGGCGTGGCCGGGGCCGTGGTGGCCGCCGCCTAACCGACCGGACAGTCCAGTCCCGGGCATGGCCGGCCTGCATGCGCCTTGGACGCCGCTCGCCTCTTGGGCGTCGAATCCCGCGGCCCGCAGCCCAGCCGCCTCGCGCGGGTATAGCCTGGGGAGCATGCCGGGAACGATCGAATCGCATCAGGCCATGCCGCTCCTGGCCAGGGCGGCGGCTGGAGAGACCCTGGAAGCGGACCAGGCCCGCACCGCCGCTCGCTTCGCCCTCCGGGAGCTCGCGCAGCGCCACCCCGGACGCAGCGTCGAAGTGCGCGTCCCCTTCGCCGGCGCCGTGCAGATCCTTCCCGGTCCGAGCCATCGCCGGGGGACTCCCCCCAACGTCGTCGAGATGGCGATCGGCGTCTTCGTCGACCTGTGTGTGGGGAGATCCACATGGGACGAGGCCGTGGCCGCGGGGGAGGTCAGCGCGTCGGGCGTGCGCGCGAGCCTTTCCGGACTGGTCCCCCTCTACGGCGACGCGATCCTGGCGAGATGGCGATGATCGGCGCCTGACCGGGGCGCGGCGGGAGAGGTCACCTACGGTGGCGTTTGGCGATATCAAGCCGATAGTCTGGGTGACGTGCCCAAGCGCCCGATGACGACGAACACAGCCGGCTCCGAGACGGTGAGCGCGGTTCTGCGTGCGCTTCGCGAGCGCCTGGAGATCGCGGAGGACTTCCCCGACGACGTCCTCGACGAGGCGGCGGCCAGCGCCGAGGCGGGCCTGGCCGACATGGCGCTGGCGGACCGCCGCGAATACCCCTTCGTGACGATCGACCCGCCCGATTCGATGGACCTCGACCAGGCCGTGCACATCGAGCGAGAGGGGGAGGGCTACCTCGTCCGCTACGCGATCTCGGCCGTCGGGCTCTTCATCCGGCCCGGGGGAGCGCTCGAGAGGGAGACGCATCGGCGCACCCAGACCGTCTACGGCCCGGACGGCTCCATTCCCCTGCACCCGCACGCGCTGTCCCACGGCGCGGCCTCGCTGCTCCCCAACGAGGACCGTCCCGCTTACCTGTGGTACCTCCACCTCAACCCCGACGGGGAACTCCGCCACAAGTGGGTCGAGCTGGCGCTCGTCCGCTCCGTCGCCAAGCTCAGCTACGAGCAGGTCCAGGACGCTGTGGATGGACGCACCGCCCTCGACTCCGGCGTCCCGGGGGACTTCCCCGAGCTCCTCCGGCGCGTGGGCTCACTGCGCGTCGAACGCGAGATCGCGCGCGGAGGCGTGTCCCTGGCGCTTCCCGAACAGGTCGTCGAAAAAGGCGATGGCGGCTACAGACTCGCCTTCCGGGCCCTGACGGACGTCGAGAAGTGGAACGCCCAGATCTCCTTGGTCACCGGCATGGCCGCCGCCGACATCATGAGCCGGGCCGCGGTCGGCGTCCTCCGCACGATGCCGCCCGCCATGCCGCGCGACGTCGACCGCCTGCGCTCCGTCGCCCGCGCCCTCCGCCTCGACTGGCCGGAGGACGTGGGCTACAGGGACTTCGTGCGCTCCGTCGGCGGGGACACCCCCGCCGGGGCCGCGTTCCTCACCGAGGCGGCTAGTCTGTTCCGCGGCGCCGGCTACCACACCCTCCCTCTGCTCGGATGGTCGGAGGAGCCGGGGCGCCACCGCGGCGTGCCGGCTCCCGAGCACGCCGCCCTGGCGTCGCGCTACGCCCACGTCACGGCGCCGCTCCGCAGGCTCGTCGATCGGTACGGGCTGGAGATCTGCCGCTGCGTCTGTGCGGGCGAGGGCATCCCGCAGTGGGTCTACGAGGGGCTGTACCGGCTTCCCACGCTCATGGCGGCCGGAGCGCGCGTGGCCGGCCAGTACGAGAACGGAGCCCTGGACGCCGTCGAGACCCTCGTCTTGGCCGGACGGGAGGGGGAGGAGTTCGAGGGCGTCGTCGTCGACGTGTTCCACCGGCGTCGGCGCGAAGGCCGGAAGAGCCGGCGCGACGGGAGGGGCGGAGCGGAAGACGCCCAGAGCGGATCGTCGGCGCAGTCCGTGGTTCCGCTTCGCGGATCCGGCACCGTCATGCTCGGCGATCCGGCCGTTCTGGCTCCCGTCGTGGGAGACGGCCTGGAGCGCGGCCGGGAGATCACGGCCGTCCTCCGGCGAGTCGACCTCTCCACGTCGACGGTCGAGTTCGAGCCCGTTCGCGTAGACCAGCCCGCCTGAGCGGCCGGTCCGGCCGGGCGCAGCCGCTGTCCGGATCGCGGACGGCGAATGCGCGCCGCGGCCCGTATTGTGAGACCATTGGCGGGTGACGGCTGACGGGCGGCTGACAGGCGATCTCTTCCCCGGGGAGAAGCCGCAGGACGAATGCGGCGTGTTCGGCGTATTCGCGCCGGGCCAGCCGGTCGCCCAGCTCGCCTTCTACGGGCTCTACGCGCTCCAGCATCGCGGCCAGGAGTCCGCCGGAATCGCCGTCTCCAACGGGAGCGCGATCCTCGTTTACAAGGATATGGGCCTGGTCTCCCAGGTGTTCGACGACAAATCCCTGTCGATCCTCGACGGCCACCTGGGGGTGGGGCACGTACGCTACGCGACCACGGGACGGTCGGCCTGGGAGAACGCCCAGCCCACGCTCGGCCCCACTCGGTTCCCCGCGCCGGGGGATGGCCGGCCCGCCTCTGGCGCCGTGGGGGGCCGCGACGGCGTCGGCACCGTCGCCATCGCCCACAACGGAAACCTCACCAACACGACCGAGCTCATGGCCGAGATCCTCGCCTCCTCGGGGAACGACCTGCGCGGGGAGCTCGGCCGCGGCTCGTCGACCGACACTGCCGTCATGACGGCGCTCTTGGGCGCCGTGGACGCCCCCAGTCTCCAAGACGCCGCCCTCTCGTTCCTGCCGCGCTTGAAAGGGGCGTTCTCTCTGGCCTTCATGGACGAGACGACGCTCTACGCCGCCCGCGACCGCCACGGCTTCCGCCCTCTCGTCCTCGGCCGATTGGAGGGGGGATGGGCCGTCGCCTCGGAGACGGCGGCCCTGGACATCGTCGGTGCGGACTTCGTGCGCGAAGTCGCCCCCGGCGAGCTCCTGGTCGTCGACGCCGGCGGCGTGCGCTCCTTGAGATGGGCCGAGCCCAGCCCCTCGGGATGCGTCTTCGAGTACGTCTACCTCGCCCGGCCCGACACGGCGATCCGCGGGCGCTCGGTCAACTCGGCCCGCCTGGAGATGGGGCGCATCCTCGCCGCGGAGCATCCGGTGGACGCCGACCTGGTCATCGCGACCCCCGACTCGGGCACTCCCGCGGCCATCGGCTACGCCCAAGCCTCGGGCATACCCTACGGGCAGGGACTGGTCAAGAACGCCTACGTCGGGCGCACTTTCATCCAGCCGACCCAGCTGTCGCGCCAGCGCGGGATCCGCCTCAAGCTCAACCCGATGCGCGAGGTAGTCGACGGCAAGCGGCTCGTCGTCGTCGACGATTCGATCGTCCGGGGGAACACGCAGCGCGCACTGATCGCTATGCTGCGCGAGGCGGGGGCGGCCGAAGTCCACGTCCGCATCTCCTCGCCGCCTGTGACGTGGCCGTGTTTCTTCGGCATCGACTTCCCGACCCGGGGCGAGCTCGTCGCCAACGGCATGGACGTCGAGGAGATCCGCCGTGCCATCGGAGCCGACTCCCTCGGCTACATTTCCTTGGACGGGATGGTGCGCGCCACCGCCCAGCCCCGTTCGACCCTGTGCACCGCCTGCTTCACGGGTGACTATCCCATGGACGTCGCGGGCGCGGCGGCCGCCGCGGGGTCAGACTTGTTCACGGAGGACGCATGACAGACGACGAAGCCACCCGAAGCGCCGGCGCGCCCGACGCCGCGACGAGGATGTCACGTACGGCGTCCGTGCGGATCATCGCTGCACTCTTGCCGCGCGCTTCGGGTGCAACCTCGAAGTAGTCGGGATGGACACCCGCCGCCATCGTACGGCATGCCCCGCAGTGCCCGCATGGCGCATCACCCGCAGTCTCACAGAGCAGCGTTCGCACAAGCACGTGCGCCGTGCGTCGCTTGCCAACGCCCTCGATGCCGCAAAAGAGAAGTGCATGGGGTAGGCGCTTTGCAGCCGCAAGCGCGCGCAGACGGGAGATGATTTCCGCATGACCGCGGATGTCTGTCCAGTCCGCGGGGAACGCCTCGCATACCTCTTCACTTGCGGGCGCCGCAGACGCAGTCGTCTTCGTCCGCGCCATCACATATAGAGATCGACGAGGAGGCCTCTGATGGCATCATGACTCGCGATGATATCGAGCTGATCTGCCTGTCCGAGGCGGATTTTCTCTGCCATCTCCTCCAGCTTCTTATCAATCTTGCGCACGGAAGTGTATACCTTCTGCCGCCCGAGGCGATCCCAGCCTGCCTGCGTATGCAGCTCATACATACTGCCAACTGCCTCACCGATGAAATTCTGGATGAGAGAGCGATAGGAACGCAGCTCGTCAAACGTCGGCGACTTTGAGAGGCGTGCGCCCTGCTCATCGATCTGCTCGAGAAGGCGATCCATCGCCTCGCGCGACATGGCGGACTCCTGATCCGCCAGTTCCATACTAAAGTCCGTCGCTGCGCCGCGCACACCCACATCCGTCTCTGCACGCGGCATTGTGAGCGATGTGCTCCGCGCAATGCTGCTGTCTATCTTCATCGCCATTGCGTCCACCAATCCCTTTTCAAGATGAGTCAATTTACCCATTGTTCATTATAGCCCGAACAAAGGGCAAAGTCAAAGAGGTAAATTGACTTTGCTGCCACACTTTGTTATCCTTATCTAACAAAAAGAATTAATTGTGGAAAGGGTTTGAAGACTATGATTGAGGGCGAAAAACTCGCTGCACTGCTGAAGCACGGGGCTGCGATTCATATCATCGAACCAGATGCCGAGATTGACTACTACGGTGCCCTCGAGCTCAGCGATGAGGAGCAGGCAGCGGGAAGGCCTGCAGGAGCACTCGCCGTGCGCTTGGATATCCCCGTGGGAAAATTTGTC
>ERZ773068.178-NODE-178-length-35216-cov-5.465317_pt1 | contig 35216 bp, 28 predicted proteins | sample MGYA00580620_ERZ773068 | MGnify/ENA primary metagenome ERZ773068 (study PRJEB29015, sample SAMEA2737983) | human oral metagenome | biome: human oral; feature: human-associated habitat; material: dental | place: China | collected 2101 ... | reverse complement strand
TGGAGCCGCTGCAGGCCAACCCCACCATCATCGAGGACAACTGCTTCATCGGCGCCCGCTCCGAAGTGGTCGAGGGTGTCGTCGTCGAGGAAAACTCGGTGCTGGCCATGGGGGTGTATCTCAGCCAGTCCACGAAGATCTACGAACGCGAGACCGGCAAGGTGTACTACGGCCGGGTTCCTTCCGGATCGGTCGTGGTGCCGGGCAGCCTGCCGTCGAAGGATGGAAGCGTCCATCTCGCGTGTGCCGTCATCGTCAAGCGTGTCGATGCCCAGACCCGGGCCAAGACCGCCATCAATGACCTGCTGCGCGGGGCGGATGCCTGATTCCGGTCCGGCCTGATCCGGACTGGCCACGCACGGCGGCCCTCGGGCCGCCTCCCTTCCGGATACGCAAAGACCATGAGCGGCACCAACCCCGGCAGCACCAGCAGCCCCTTCAACCAGCTGCTGGAAGTGATGGCCCGGCACAAGGCTTCCGATCTGTTCATCTCGGTGGGTTCACCGGTACAGATGAAGATCAACGGCAACATGGTGGCCGTGACGGCAGCCGACAAGCGCCTGATGCCGCAGCAGGCCGAGGCGCTCCTGCGTTCGGCCATCAACGACCAGCAATGGAAGCGCTTCCAGGAAGAGAACGAGCTGAACATCGGCTACGGCGTGAAGGACGTGGGCAGCTTCCGTATCTCGCTCTTCCGTCAGCGCGGCACGGCCGCCGCGGTGGTGCGCTACATCCCGGGTGACATCCCCGAGTTCGACACGCTGGGCATGCCAGCGGTGCTGAAGGAGCTGATCCTGCAGCCGCGCGGCCTCTTCCTGATGGTGGGTGCCACCGGCGTGGGCAAGACCACCACGCTCGCCTCGCTCATCGACTACCGCAACGCCAACCGTACCGGCCACATCCTCACACTGGAAGACCCCATCGAATTCGTCTTCCGCAACCAGCAATCCATCGTCAACCAGCGCCAGATCGGCTCGGACACGAAGGACTTGCACACGGCGCTCAAGAGCGCGCTGCGCCAGGCCCCCGACTGCATCCTGATCGGCGAGATCCGGGACATGGAAGCGATGGGCGCGGCCATTGCCTACGCCCAGTCGGGCCACCTGGTGCTGGCCACGCTGCACGCCAACAATGCCGCCCATGCGCTGAACCGCATCCTCAGCTTCTATGCCCCCGAGAACCGGGGTGCGCTGCTGGCCGACCTCTCCACCACACTCAAGGCCATCGTCTCGCAGCGGCTGCTGGCCAGTACCGACGGTGGCCGGGTGCCGGCCGCCGAGGTGCTGATCAACACCCACCATGTGGCCGAACTGATCGCCACCGGACGGCTTTCCGAGATTCCGGACGCCATTGCCAACAGCCTGGCAGCGGGCTCGCTGTCCTTTGACCGTTCACTGACCCGGCTGCTGCGCGCCGGCCGCATTTCCCGTGAGGATGCGCTGCAGCACAGCGATTCGCCCACCAACCTGCTGTGGCTGCTGGACAACAACGCGGAGGACCTGGCACAGGACGCCCCCACCACGGAGGAAACCGCGTCAGGCCTGACGCTGCCCGACCTGCTGCAGAAGCAGGCTTCCAGCTTCGAGAGCCGGCGCACCGGCCCGTCAGCGCGTGGCGGCTCGGTGGCACGCCAGACGCTGGCCGACATGGATGCTGCCGGCGAGGCGCCCGCTGCCGCAGCCGCACCGTCCGCTCACCCCTTCGCCAGCGCGGTCAGCCAAGCTGCCATGGCCGTGCCGTCCGGCATGAATGCTGCCCCGGCTCCCCAGCCTGCACAGGCGGGGGGGTGGCCCAGCACCGCCACGTTTGCGGCCACCGACAGCGTGCAGGGTCCGGCCACGCAAACGGCCCCCACCAGCACCGCCAGCCCGGCAGGCAACGCCGCCCCGGCGGCCGCCAGCACGGCCTTCCCCTCGTCCAGCCCGGCCTTTGCACCCACCGGCATCCACTCCAGCCCGCCGGTTGCAAGCAACCCGCCCACCGGCATCTTCATGACGGACCCGACCCGCAACGCGGCAAAACATGGCACACTGCCAGCCCAGGCAGCCAGTTCGCCCGCGCCCAGCCAGGGTGAGCCGGCTGCCCATGAAGCGCCCGCCCCCACGCAGGGCGCCTCCTTTGCAGAGTTCCTCATCAAGCTCGAATGACAGTCACCGTCTACGGCATTCCCAACTGCGACCAGATCCGCAAGACCCGACGCTGGCTCGACCTGCACGGCGTCGACCATCGATTCCACGACTACCGCAGCGATGGCCTGGACCGGGCCACACTGGAGGACTGGCAGGCGCGGGTAGGTCTTTCCGAGGTGATCAACACCCGCAGCCAGACCTGGCGCACGCTGGACGAGGCGCAGCGCAAGGCCGTGGCCGACGTCAGCACCGACGCCGCCTATGAACTGCTACTGGCCCATCCCACGCTGATCAAGCGCCCCATCGTCACCACCGACGCCCGGCCCGACGAACTGCAGATCGGCTTTCAGGAAGACGAGCTGCACGCCTTCCTGCGACTGCCCTGAGCCCCACCCCCATGAGTTCCGACAAGTTTCCGTTTGCCCAGGTGGCCCCGTTCTCCCCGTACCGTGCCAACTACAGCCCGCAGTCGGCCAGTCTGATCGATGCGCAGGAAAGCCTGCGCACGCTGCGCGACTGGGTGCGTTACGCCATCAGTCGCATGCAGGCGGCCGGCGCCTCGTTCGGACACGGCACCGACAACCCCTTCGATGAAGCCGTCTGGCTGGTCTGCTGGTGCCTGCACCTGCCCGTGGAGCAGTACGACGAGCTGGCCAACGCCACGCTGCTGCCCGACGAGCGCCGCAAGCTGCGCAACCTCATCGACGCGCGTGCCCAGTGCGACCAGCCGCTGGCCTACCTGATCGGCGAAGCCTGGCTGATGGGCTTCCGCTTCCGCGCCGACGCCCGCGCCCTGGTGCCGCGTTCGCTGCTGGCCGAGGCGCTGGTCAACCACGCCTTCGATCCGTGGCTGAACCGGGAAATGCTGCAGCCCTTCCATGACCTGGCCGAGGAACTGGACCAGGGCCTGGGCACGCAGCCGCCCGCCTCGGCTCCCTACCGCGTCCTGGACCTGTGCACGGGGGGTGGCAGCCTGGCCATCATCGCTGCCCACTACCTGCCGGATTCGGAGGTGGTGGCCAGCGACATCTCGGCCGACGCCCTGCAACTGGCCGCCGAGAACATCGCCGACTACGGGCTGGAGAATCGCATCCGCCTGGTGCAGGGCGACCTGTTCCAGAACCTGCAGGGCGAGAGCTTCAAGCTCATCCTGTGCAACCCGCCCTACGTGAATGCCGATTCGATGGCGGCGCTGCCCAGCGAATACCGTGCCGAACCCGAGAAGGCACTGGGTTCCGGCCCCGACGGCATGGACCTGATCACCCGGCTGCTGCACGAGGCGCCCGATCACCTGTGGCCGTGCGGCGTGCTGGCCCTGGAGATCGGCCACGAGATGCCCAACTTCCAGGCACGCTTCCCCACGCTGACGTGGACCAGCATCCCGGTGGCGCAAGGTGACGACCGCATCGTGCTCATCACGGCCGACGACCTTCGCCAGTGGCGCGAGCAGCAGCAGGGCTGAAGCCCCCGAAAGGCCTCGAAAATTTGGGATAATCAAGGGTTTGCAGCCCGCCCCGGGCCTGCCTTCTGCCGTCCTGACACCTTTCGGGCCCGCCCTTGATCCGCTTCGACGACCTCAGCCTGGCCCGCGCCGGGCGCCCCCTCTTTTCTCACGCCTCGCTCATCATCAACCCGGGTGAGCGCGTAGCCCTCATCGGCGCCAACGGCAGCGGCAAGAGCTCGCTGCTGGCGCTGCTGCGCGGCGATCTCGCCCCTGAACAGGGCAACGTCGACCTGCCCAAGCTGCGCATTGCCTGGCTGGCCCAGCATGCACCACGCGCCAGCATCGGCCCGGTACGCTTCGTGATGAATGCCGACGCTGCCCTGGTGGCCGCCGAACAGGCCATCCAGCAGGCCGAGGCCCGTCACGACGGCGAGGCGCTGGGCGAGGCCTATGCCCGCTGGGTCGATGCCGGCGGGCCTTCCGCCGAGGCTCGCGCCGCCGAACTGCTGGACGGCCTGGGCTTCGGGCAGGCGCAACTGGCACGCACGGTGGACGAACTCTCGGGCGGCTGGAAGATGCGCCTGAACCTGGCCTGTGTGCTGATGGCCCCCAGCGACCTGCTGCTGCTGGACGAACCCACCAACCACCTGGACCTGGACGCCGTGCTGTGGCTGGAGCGCCAGCTGCTGCGTCATCCGGCCATCCAGCTCATCGTCTCGCACGACCGCGACTTCCTGGACCGCGTGGCCAACGCCAGCCTGGTCATCGAGGATGGCCGGCTTGAGCGCTATCCCGGCGGCTACACCGCCAGCGAGAACATCCGCGCCGAGCGCGCCGCCCAGCGCGAGCGTGCCCGGCGTGATCAGCAGGCCCGCATCGAGCACCTCAACCGCTTCATCGCGCGCTTCCGTGCCAAGGCCACCAAGGCCCGTCAGGCGCAGAGCCGCCTGAAGGCCCTGGAGCGCATGGAGGCCATTGCGCCGCTACGTGCCGCACGCGGCATCGACTTCGAGTTCGCCCAGCCCCCCGAGGGACCGGATCCGCTGATCCGCGCCCACCACCTGGCCTGCGGTCATACGACCGGGCAAACCGTCGTCACCCTGCCCGAACTCATCGTGCGGCGCGGTGCCCGCATCGGCATCCTGGGGCGCAACGGCACCGGCAAGACCACCCTCATCCGCACCCTGATCGGCGAGCTTCCTCCGCTTTCCGGCGAGCTGACCCGTGCCAGCACGCTGGACACCGGCTATCTGGCCCAGGAGCAGATCGAGGACCTGCGTCCCGACGAATCCCCGCTGCAGCATCTGTCTCGGCTGGCACCGCAGGAGCGCGAGCAGGTGCTGCGCGGCTGGCTGGGACGCTTCGGCTTCCCGGGTGACGACGCCCTGCGTCCCACCGGCCCCATGTCGGGCGGCGAGAAGACACGCCTGTGCCTGGCCCTGCTGGCCTGGAAGAAGCCCGGTTTTCTGGTGCTGGACGAGCCCACCAACCACCTGGACGCCAACACCCGCGACGCGCTGGCCGACGCACTGGCCGAGTTCGAGGGGCCGCTGCTGCTGGTCTCGCACGACCGCTATCTGCTGCGCAGCACGGTCGACGAGTTCTGGCTGGTGGACGACGGCATCCTGCGTCCCTTCGACGGCGATCTGGACGACTACGCCCAGTGGCTGCAGAAGGAACGCAGCGCGCGTCAGCGTGGCACGGATGCCGACCCGTCAGGCAGCGCCTCGGGACAGGCCGGGTCGGAAGGCACGAATGCTGCCGGCAGTGACGGCTCCCGTTCGTCGGGAAGTGCCCAGGCAGGCAGCGGCGCGTCCAGCCAGCAAGGCGCCTCCACGGGCGGCTCGCGCGCTGACAACCGGCGCGAGCGTGCCCAGCAACGTGCGGCCCTGGCCGCCCGCAAGAAGCCTGTCGAGCAGGCCATTCAGAAGATAGAGCGCCAGATGGAAAGCCTGCAGGCCCGCGCCGCGACGCTGGACGAGCAGCTGGCCGCGCCCGATGCGTTTGCCGACCGGGCAGCGGCCACCGAGCGCCAGCGCGAACGCGCCCAGATCGCCACCGAGCTGGAAACCCTGGAAAACGACTGGCTGGAGCGCCAGGCGGAAATCGAGGACATCGAGCGCCAAGCGGCCGAAGGGTAGGCTTTCCGCCTACTGAAGCCGCCCTTTCAGCGCCGGCGGCAGCGGGAGCGTCAGCACCTCGATGCCCTCCTCGTGCAGCGCCTTGGTCTCTTCGGGCGTCGCCACGCCCCGAATGGGGCGGTCCGGCGCCTCGTTGAAATGGATGCGCCGAGCTTCCTCGGCAAAACGGTCACCCACATCCTCGGTCGCATCGATCAGCTTGCGCAGCCCCCGCATCAGCTGCCCCTGCAGCTCGCGGATCTCGGCCGTCACCGGACCGGAACGCGCTGGCCGCTCACTGCGAGCCCCGGCCGCCTCGTCAGCTGACGGGCTGCCATGGGACAGGTTCAGCCGGGGCGCCGACAGGAGCTTTTTCACCTGTCGGGACCCGCACATCGGACATTCGATGAGCTGATTCTCCTGCTGCCGCTCGAAATCCTCGGCGGAAGAGAACCAGCCCTCGAACTGGTGTTGCTGCTCGCAGCAAAGATCGAAGACTTTCAGACGGGCCTCCGTTCACTCCGCATCGCCCGAACCGCTGTCCTTCTCCAGATGGCGGTCGATCTTCAGGGTGCTCTTGAGAGCATCCACCCAGGCCTGGCGCTCGGCCGTGGCCATCAGCTGCCGCAGCTGGGTGCGGTAGGTGTCCAGACGCTGACGGGCCGCTTCATCGGGCGGCAGGGACTTCTCGACATAGACCAGCTGATAGCCGTCCTTGCCCAGATCGGCGCCCACCCAGGCGGGCAGCTGATCGGCCGGCACGCCAAAGGCGGCCTTCAGGGCCGGCTGCTGCAGACGGCCCGGCTGGGAACGGCTGATGGTGTTTTCCTCGCTCAAGCCTGACGGCAGCGCAGCCTTCGCGTCCTTGGTGCCTTCAGCCTTACGCAGCTCGGCCAGGCGCTTCTCGCCGGCCTCGCGGGCCAGTCGTGCAGCCTCATCGGCAATCCAGCGCTGACGCACCGTGTCCTTCACCTCGTCCAGGGTCTGGCGACGCTGCGGATGATGGGCATCCACCCGGGCCGACACCAGCACGCCCGGGCTCACCTCGATGGCGGTGGTGTTGCGCTTCTCTTCCAGCGCATCAGGCGCGTAGAGCTGCTCCAGCAGCCGGGCATTGGCCAGCGGCGAACCCTCCGGCGCATTGGCGGCCGGCTTGCGGCCCACGCCCTTGGCCTGCTCGATGTTCAGCTTGAAGCGCTCGGCAGCCGGCTTGAGCGACTCGGCCTGCTCGTAGACCATGTTGGACAGGGCCTCGGCAGCCTGGTTGTAGCGCCGTGCGGCCTCTTCCTCACGCCACATCTTCACCAGCTGGGGCTTGACCTCGGCCAGCGGCTTTTCTCCACCGCCCTTCACGCCCGTCACCTGGATGACGTGGAAGCCATACTCGGTCTCCACCACATCGGTGAAGCCCGGCTTGTCCAGCCCGAAAGCCGCATCGGCAAAGGGCTTGACCATCGTGTCACGCTCGAAGAAGCCCAGATCGCCCCCTTGCTCGGCCGAGCCCGGGTCCTCGGAGTTCTTCTTCGCCAGCTCGGCAAACTTGTCCGGATGGGCCTTGGCCTCGGCCAGCAGCGCCTCGGCACGGGCCTTCACCTTCTCCTTGGCCGCTGCATCGGCCCCTTCCGGCACCTTCAGCAGGATATGGCTGGCCTGACGCTCCTCGGCCTCGTTGAACTGGTTGCGGTGCTTCTGGTAGTAGGCCTCCAGCTCTTTCTCGGACGGCTCGACATCCTTGGGCAGCATGTCGGTGCGGCGCAGCGCCACATAGCTGATGTCCACCGACTCGGGCAGGTCGAAGGCGAACGCATGGGCATCGTAATAGGCCTTGAGCTGCTCATCGGTCGGTGCCAACCCCTTCTCGTGGTCACGCGGGGGCACCAGCAGCGTGCGGACCACCCGCCGGTTCTCCTGGGAGGCAAACACGCCGTCCACCACGGTCTGCGGCACCATGGCCGAATCCGCCACCGCACGCTCGACGGCGCCCACAGCCAGCATCTGGCCCATCTGCGCCTCGTACTGCGCCGGCGTCAGGCCATTGGCTGCCAGCAGCCGCTTGTAGCCCTCGATGTCGAACTTGCCGTTGGCGTCCCGCAGATCAGCGTGCTGATCCAGGATGGCCTTCTGGATCTCGCCCGGCGTGACCGTGATGCGCGCACGGCGTGCATCAGCCAGCATGGCCTGGCGGGTGATCAGGTTCTCCAGCACCTCCATGCGCGTGGCCTGGTTGTCGAAGACGGCGGCATCATAGTTGTCGCCCATCATCTGCTGCATCTGCTGCACCTGCTGCCGGTACGTCTGCTCGAAATAGGCACGCGGCACCGGCTCGCCATCAACGGATGCCACCGAGTCGCCATCGCCGAACATCCGGTCGTAGCCGGAGATGCCGAAGAAGACGAAGGCAGGCATGATCAGCACCAGCAGCAGCCCCTGGGCCAGGCGCTGGTGGGTTCGGACGAAATCAAACATGGAGATGGGGATCCGATCGTGAAAAGGAACGTAGATCCCCGTAGTTTATTCGAGATGTCGGCAACTGCACGGAACATCATGGCCCGCGCACTGCCAGATGCAACAGGGGGCAGGCAGCCCCCGGTCAGATCCTGCTCAGATCTCGGCCAGCCAGCCGTCGCGGCGGGCCGCCTTCACCGCGCGATGCGCACACGAGAGCACGCCGAAGGCCACAGGTGCCGCCAGCAGCAGCGAACCCCACAAGGGCGAAGCCGCAGCCACGAACACCGAGGGCACCAGAACCAGTGCCTTGACGAGAAAGCGAGCCCAAGCAGCCATTCATCGACCCCGGGCTATCGCGGCATGTCCGGACCGGACAGCCCCTTGCATTCGATTCACCCGGGAAACCCATTGTTTCAGATTGCAGACAAGGGCATCGTACCGATATCGCCCCCCGTCATCCGGCCCCGGCCGACAATCAGCCTGCCTCGCCCACTGAACGGCAAACCGGCCGGATGCCGCAACCGCCGGATACACCGGACACACCGGATACGTCGGGCAGCGTCGTGCCGCTCGGTGGGGAACAGTGCCCCGTCCCCGCGCCCAGCCCCGAGGCAGCCTCACTCTTTGGTGCCCTTGGGCGAACGCTGCATGAAATAGTGGTTGTAGGCCATGCGCCGGTCAGCGGTCGCGTCCGTATACCAGCCCACGCAACGCTGGGCGTAGCGGCGCATCGAATCCAGCACCCGTGCAAACACCGGGTCGCCATTGCTGTTGCGCACCGTCACCCGGTCCCAGGCCTGCAGCTGGGCGCGCAGCACCGACTCGGGCGTCTTGTAGAAGCGCACGCCCTGCACCTCGCGCATCTCGATGTAGTGCGTCGCGCCCTGATTGATCTGTTGCCCGATCAGCGTGGCCGTCACGGCCTGCGTGGCCTGCTCCACCATGGCCTGCCAGGCGGGCGGCAGCGCGGCCCAGCGCTCGGCATTGATCAGCAGCTCGGTCTGCTCGGCCACCTGGTGATGGCTCTGCAGCATGCACACCTTCAGCACCTCGGGCAGACCCAGCGCACGGTCACCGGAGAGCGTGCTGAACTCGGCCGCCTCGATCTCGCCCCGGCGCAACGCAGGGATGATCTCGTCGATGGGCAGCTGAAAGACGGTCGCCCCCAGCTCCTGATAGATCTGTGCGGCCAGACCCCCGGCATGAAAGCGCATGCCGTTCAGATCCTCCACCCGCGCGATGGGACGCTTGAACCAGCCGAAGGCCGGCGTGGGCAACGCCCCGTACAGCAGCGAATGCACCTTCAGGCCGGACGCGGCATAGATCTCCTGCAGCAGCGCCTCGCCACCGCCGTACCGATGCCAGGACAGCAACGTCAGCGCATCCATGCCGAATGCGGGCCCGCTGCCCCAGAGCCCGATTGAAGGCTGGCGCAGACTGTCGAGCGTGAGCGTGCGGTGACAGGCATCCAGCCGGCCACCGGAAACGGCCTCGGCCAGCGCATCGGTGGGCACCACCTTGCCGGCTGGCAGAATCTCCAGCTGCAGCCGACCCTCGGTCAGCATGCCCAGGACCTCGGCCAGCGTCTTGATGTAGGACTGAAAATCATCCTCCAGCGACCAGGCGGTCTGGCAGCGCCAGACCACCGGCTCCTGGGCCGGCATCGTGCCCTGGCTGGCCGCCGCACGACTGCGCGCCAGAGCCGGGGACGACAGCGCCAGTGCCGCCATGCCAGCGGCACCGACACCGGCGCCCTTCAGGATCTGCCGCCGTCCCGGCACACTGCCCTCGGGAACGGCATCCCGGGAACGTGGCATGACCTGATCCTGCTTCATGGCGTCGGTACCTGCTGGAGAATCCTGTACATCATCGTGTCCGATCGCCGATCAGCGCACGTCACGACGCCAGTACACGTGGCCGCTCTCGCCGTGGTAGTACTCGCGGTCATCATCGATGAAGACACCACGATCCACCAGCGGCTGACCGGCCTGCCAGCCCGACGGCACCTGCCAGGTCTGGCAGTACAGACGGCCCAGCGTGGGCAGCGCATAGTTCCAGCACAGCTGGGCCTCGTTCTCGCCCTCGCCCCGGCGCAGCATCAGCTGCACGAAGGACTCGTCGTTGCGCCACTGCTGCAGCACCTTGCCAAACGGCACTTCCTCGTCCTTGCGGACGCGATAGGCACTGTGCGTGGTCAGCATCAGCGAGCTGGTGACGGCCGGCGCCGGCGACCAGAACTGCGTGCCGTACTGGAAGCCCACGTTGGTCGAGAGCATCGTGCGCGTGGCCAGCCAGTTGCCCAGCACCACGTTGTTGGGGCCCTCAGCCAGATAGGTCAGCACCCACAGGTCGCGGAAAGGCTTCGTGGCCTGCGTGCTCAGCTTGTTGTCGTTCTGGACCTGGTGGCGCTGGTCGTAGCGGAACGTGCCCGACAGCGACGCATAGCGCTCGGCCACGTTGTAGAGCGGCGGCATCGTCGGATTGGACGGACGCGAATAGCGAGTCACGCCACTGCGCGCATTGACCGGCGGAACCGCCACATCGTTCGTGGCCGAACCCTTCTCGCCGCTCACCGCATCGGCATGGCTGCTGGCGCTGCCCGCGCTCTGATCCAGCATCGTGGCCAGCACCGCACCGCTCACGCCGGTATTGCTGAACGGTGCCACCGCCTGCGCCTGGACATTGCCAGCCAGCACGGCCAGTGCAGCAGCCGTCACCCACCCTTTCTTGTTCATCTTGAACATGTGTGTATCCCTGATCCGTGTGTTGATCACTGAGCGGCCGAAAGCTGCTGCCAGTACAGATTGCCCGAACCGCCCTGCGGCTCGCGGTTGTCATTGACGAAGTTGCCACCGTTCTGCAGCACGCTGCCTGCAATCCAGCCGGCCGGCACCTGCCAGGCCTGGCAGTAGGTGCGCTTGAGCTTGGGCAGCCAGAAGTTCCAGCACAGCTGCGGCTGGCTGCTGCTGCCGTTCTTCAGCAGCCACAGCTGCACGTAGGTATTGTCGGCGCTCCACTGCTGGATCATGCTGCCGTAGGGCACCAGCTGATCCTTGCGCGCCGCAAAGCCGATGGGCGCATACAGGTTGCTCTGATGGAAGGCGATGCGCGAATCGCCCGGCTGCACCGTCACGCCCGGTACCCCAGCACGGCTGAACGTGCCATTGGCGCGCTTTTCCGGCGTCCACGACAGCACATGCAGCATGCCGCCCACCGAGACGCTGTTCTCGTCGGTGGACACCGCGGTGTTCATGTTGAACTCGCCAAACGGCGTGGTGGCCTGCGCGCTGGCGCGCCCCAGGTTCTGCACCCGCATGTACATCTGCAGCTGCTGGCGGCTGCTGGCTGCACGGTACTGCCCATCCACGTAGTTGTCTGGCGTCAGGCTGTAGCCCGCCGTCACGAACGGCAGCGCCGCATCGTTGACCTGACCGGCATTGCGGGCCGTCACCGGAACCAGCATCGTGCGGTCGGTCGGTCCGATCTCGTCCAGACGATTGCCCACCCGCTGATCCAGCATGGCCGACAGCAGCGCGCCGCTCACACCCGACACCGAGTACGGCGACACTGCCTTCACGGCATGTGCCGAGGCCGGCGCAACCGACACCTCGGTCTGGCCCGGCACGGACGCCTGCAGTTCCTGACCGGCTGCCCGCTCCACGTTCGCCTGCAGTTCAGCGGCATCGGCATCCGTACCGCCGGCTGCCTTCACCACGGCCGCCAGCGTTGCGGCCTCGGCCGCCTCACCCGTGAAGGCAGCCAGCTGGGCCGAACGACCCTCCACAGCCTTGGTCGACGACGTGCTCATGCCGGCATCGGCACCATCACCACCGCCGCAGCCCGCCAGCAACGCCAGCAGCGCTGCCCCCATCGTGAATTGATTGCGCTTGCTCATCTTTTTTCCTTCTACCCGGTTGAAAAGGAACTGCAGAAACACGTCGTCGCGTCATGCAGCCCCCAGCCGTGGCGGGCAGACACTGCCGACGAAGGCAGAAACCTTAACCAACCCGACACCGGCGGCCAACTTCGGGGCGACGAACGGCGCCTGTCTCCCCATCCTTTCGGCCTGCATGCCGAAGCCCGCGCCACAACCGCGTCATCAAGCAACACCCCGGCTTGCGCCCACCTGCGCCCTCCTTCGTCTTCATGCACCGCGCCAGCTCCGCGTCCGCCTTTTCCCGACGAGCGGTTCCCCGAAGTGCCAAATAAGTCACACCCCGGCCATTCATTCGCCCTCATCGGCCACTCGTCTTCATCCGGATGTGACCAATTGCCGCGCCCTCTTCGGGATCAGCCCCTACGATGCACGGCACTGACAGCCCGACGAAAGGTCGCCGACGCAACCTTCCAGCGCTGTCCCGATTCAGAAGCTCTCGATCACTGCCTCCCCCTTCCCCTCACGCCGGTTGCTGCTGGCACCGGCCCTTCGGAACACAGGTGCACACCATGTCGATCAACACCCGCAAACTGCAACTCAGCGCTGCCATCATGCTGCTTCTGGCCGGCTGCGGTGGCGGCAGCAACGGCAGCTCCGAGCCCCTGGCCACCAACACGCCTGCTGCTGCAAACACCACGACCACGGTGAACAGCACCGCTGCTGCCCAGCCCGCAACGTCGCAGCCGGCTACCACCGTCTCGCAGCCGAGCACCCAGCCCAGCGCACAGCCCAGCACCCCGACGGCTCCCCGCACGGATGCGTCCCATAGCAGCGCCCAGGTCACGCCGACCCAGCCGGCTGCCCAGCACCCGGCCTCCGCCATCTCGACCACCGGCATCACCGGCGCCGTGCTGGCCACCATGCTGGACCAGCGCAGCACCGACGTGGGTGATGACGAACAGGCCGCCTACGCCTACCCGTCCACGCTGGAAGGCCGGATCCTGGACGGCGCTGCCGCCCCGGTCGTTCAGTCCGTCCAGATCCGCAGCACCCCCTACGCCGGTGAAGGCCAGCGTCCGGGCGCCGGCGGCAGCTACACCCCGGCCACGGGCAGCTACACCTACACCACCTTCAACGGCACCAAGGTCAGCGACGGCACCAACCCGCATTTCGAGGTCAACTCGATCGGCATGGACCTGGAAGTGACCAACACCGAACACGCCGTCACGCTGGCTACCCATCTGGTGGCGCTGGACGAAAACGGTGGCAACTACCTGGAAGGCCCGACCTACACCGGCGCAGGTGCCACCATCGGCAAATCGGACTCGATCCACTTCGGCAGCGTCGTGGCCGAATGGAAGCACGGCGCCCACAACGTGCAGCTGCTGGTGAACCGCGTGGCCGATGACCAGGCTGCCCTGTGCTGGAACTACCACCTGCCCGACACCAACCGCCTGTACTGCAACAAGTGGACCGTGCCCCACGGCTGGAAGGAAGGTCAGCCCCTGGTCAAGGCTGGCCACTACCTGGTGGAAGTGCGCGACGGCAACACGACCTACTGGCACACCCGGAAACAGGGCCAGTAAGACCCTGCAGCGGCACTGACAGGTCAGCAGAACGGTCGAGCACAACCCGCACCGACCGTTCCCTGATCACCACAGCGACCGATGTCGAAACCGCCAGCCCGCGCTGGCGGTTTTCTTTTTGTATCTGCGGTGCAACACAAGAACATCAAATTATGTTGCACGTCGACATGAGTGAATCAAAGTGTGAATTCGGCTATTACACTCGCCGCTTTCGCATTGTGAACAGCCCTTGGTCGCCTCCTGTAGACCGCAGGGCAGCCCATCGAGGTAGATCATGTCGACGACAAACAACAGACTTCAGATCAGTGCAGCCGTGCTGCTTCTCCTGGCAGGTTGCGGCGGTGGAGGCGGCGGCAGCGAAGCACCCAAGGCCGTCTCGGCCAGCCCGTCGGCAACGACCACGACGGCCACTAACGCAGCTTCTGCTAATGCTGCTTCTACCGCCGCAGCCAATACCGCTGCTCAGCGTGCGGCCGAACAGGCTGCCACACAAGCCGCCAGCCAGGCCAACGCAGCCCGCAACGCCGCCAACCAGGCCACCGCCGCTCTGCAGGCAGCCCAAGCCGCCGCCCGCGAGGCCGAAGCCAAGCGCGCCGAAGCCGAGGCCGCCAACAAGCGTGCTGCGGAGGCAGAGGCCGCCCTCCAGAAGGCCACTGCCGAGCGCAGGGCTGCGGAAGAGGCCCAGGCCAAGGCTGCTCGTGAAGATGCCGCTCGCAAGCAGGCTGAAGCCGCAGCTGCCGCCAAGGCCAAGGAAGAAGCTGACGCCAAAGCCAAGGCAGATGCAGAAAAGGCCAAACAAGCTGAAGCCAAAGCCAAGGAAGAGGCAGCGGCTGCAGCCAAGGCCAAGGAAGAAGCCGAGGCCAAAGCCAAGGCTGAGGAAGAAGCCAAAGCCAAAGCAGAAGAAGAGGCCCGTCAGGCAGCCGCACGGAATGCCGTGCCGGCCAGCTCCAACGACGGCGTGAGCGGCCTGCTGCTGGCCACCATGCTGGACCAGGCCATGACCACCAACCGTACCCAGCAGGCCAATGCTGAAGCTCTGCCGGCCGACGGCGTCGCCGGCGAGTTTCTGGAGGATGCTGACGCACCGACCGTCAATGCTTCGCAGTACACGGATCCGAGCAACTACGTGGGCGGCGGAAATGGACAGGCAGGCAACTACCTGCCGGCCAACCGCACGTACTACTATCACCTGTTCAATGGTGGTGTGGTCAAGGCCGGCAAGGATGCCGCCTTCCCGATGGCGACCGTGGGCATCAAGCTGAAAGTCGAAGCTTCTGCTGACAAGGTGGAACTGGATAACGAGCTGAAGGTCAGCGACACCATCGGTGCAACCAGCATCGAAGCCGCGCCCACCTTCTCGGGCGGTGAACTCAGCGTGCAGAAAAACGGGCTGGTTTCCCGCATCGAAAATAGCGGTGTGATCGCCACTTGGTTTGGGAGCAACGGTCAGAGCGTTCAGCTGATCCTGCGCGAAAGCAGCGCAAGCGGTGCCACCCTGTGCTGGAACTACACCCTGACCAACACCAACCGCCTGTACTGCAACCGCTGGCAGATTCAAGCCGGCTGGAAGGCAGGCGAGGCTCTCACCTTCCTGGGCTACTACATCCACGAGACCCGCAAAGTGGACGGTGCCAACAAGAACTACTACTGGCACACCCGCTAAGACCTCAGTCCCAGCGGCGCGCGGCCAGATCCGCGCGCCGTGCCAGGCAGGACAAGGCGCTCTTCGGAGCGCCTTTTTCTTTCCAAGGTCTCCATTCCCAGCCTCATTTTTTTCCCAGGTACTCTTCCCAACCCTTCTTCCCGGAGGACGTCCTTTCTTTCCGAAGGGCAACTTCCCGATAGCTGCCTGTTCGTTGGACTTCCTTTCGTTGACCGTCCTTCCGATTGCTTTCCATTCGCGGGACGGATCTTTCCAATGATCGCCGTCCCGAGCGCCAGATGTCCGACGGCATGACGACGTGCCTACTCAGGCCCCATCGTCACATCTACCGACAGTTCGCCCCCTGCCTGCTAGGTACCCAGCCCGGGCCATTCACGGGCTAATTGACGACACCTTATCCACTGCCGTCGGCCCCCATGACACAAGCCAGTTTCGGCCAAGCAACACTCTAAGGAAGCGAACATTAATGAATGTTTCTTCCCGGCAAAGCCCGGATGAATGGTGGGGGTTTACCGCTAGACTCGCCTCCTGCTTCACCGAAAACGGACCATTTATCAGTATTTGCCGTCCACAGGACGGACAGACCGGGTTAAATATGTCGACTACGAACCACAGAATCCAGATCAGTGCCGCCGTCCTGCTCCTGCTGGCGGGATGCGGCGGTGGCGGTGATGGCAGCGATGCACCGACTGCCGTCTCGTCCAGCCCGTTGGCGCCTGCCAGCAGTCCGGCAAGTACCGCCTCAAATAACGTCATCACGAACAGTACGTCCGCAAACAGCAGCACGCTGACCGGCAGCGCAACGACCCCGACTACCGCTCCGAGCGCCGCACAGACCGCGGCTGCCCGGGCTGCTTCCCAGGCCGCCGCCGCGCAGGCAGCCTCGGCCCAGGCGGCAGCCACCCAGGCGGAAGCCAACCGCGTCGCTGCCGAGCAAACCGCTGCCGCCCAGACTGCAGCAGCTCGCGAAGCCCAAGCCCGTGAAGCCGCCGCGCGCGAGGCGCTGACCCGTGAGCAGGCTGCCCAGGAAGCTGCCCGTCAACGGGCTGCGGCCGCCCAAGCTGCCCGCCAGGCCGAAGAGGCCCGCCTGGCCGCCGAGCGCGCCGATGCCCAGAAGCGTGCGGAAGAAACGCGCAAGGCCGAAGAAGCACGCCTGGCTGCCGAACGCCAGAAGGCCGAAGCGGATGCAGCGGCCGCCCGGGCCGAAGCCGCCAAGGCCGAAGAAGCACGCAAGCAGGCTGAAGCCGAGGCAGCCGCCAAGGCCAAGGCCGATCAGGACGCGGCTGCCAAGGCCGCCCAAGAGCGTGCCGCCGCAGCCAATGCTGAAGCCGAGCAGGCCAAGCGCGAAGAGGCGCGCAAGGTAGAAGAGTCGGCCAAGGCCCAGGAAGCAGCACGCAAAGCAGAAGAGGCCCGCAAGGCCGAGGACGCGCGTAAAGCCGACGAGCAGAAACGCCAGGCCCAGCAAGCCCAGCAACAGCAGCAAGCTGCGCAGCAGGCACAGACCAGCGCTCAGCAGCCATCCGGCCCGCAAGCAGACGCCGCTGCCGTCCAGGGCGCCAGTGACAAACCCGCTTCGAACGACAAACCCGCTGCCGATGAGAAGCCGGCTGCCACCGACAAGCCCTCGACCGAGGAAAAGCCGGCCGTCACCGACAAACCCGCTTCCGACGAGAGGCCGACCACCAACGACAAGCCTGCGGCCAACGACAAACCGGCTGCCGAGGAAAAACCGGCCGCAAACGACAAGCCTGCTGCCGACGAGAAACCGGCTGCCGATGGCCAGACGGCCGACAATGCAGCCACCGATGCCGGCAAAACCGCAAACGGTGAGGCCGAGGCCATCAACCGCAAGCCGCTGCGGCACCCCACCGACCCGATCGGCTCGGGTGGCGTCAACGGTGCCGTGCTGGCCACCATGCTGGACCAGCACAGCGATGGGCAGTCGAATGACCCCAAAGCCATCGGCTACCCGCAAGGCATGGCCAATGCCCCGCGAATCAGTGCTACCCAAAGCCGAGACAAGGGCTATGCCGGCGAACGCAACGGTACCCCGGGCGGCTACACGCCGGCTGAAGGCAGCTATACCTACTTCACCTACAACGGTGGCAAGGATACCGACGGAGGCGGTGATGCGAACTATGACGTGGACCAGGTCACTATGTCCCTGCCCGTCACCAACGGCGCAAATGGCGTCACCCTGGGGGGTACGCTGACGGCCACCGACGAACCAACCTTCAGCTACGACAAGGGCGTGAGCTATACCGGCAAGGCCGAGACCGTCGGCTACGAGGAGCAGGTGGCTTCAGCCAGCCAAATCTTCGAGTGGAAGAACGGCGGAAACACGGTACAACTGATGGTGATGGTCAATGGTACGGACATCGCCGATCTCTGCTGGAACTACAAGCTGCCCAAGACCCAGCGCCTCTACTGCAACCGGTGGCAGGTGCCCGCCGGCTGGAAGAAAGGCCAGCCGCTGGTGCACCTGGGCTACACCATCAAGGACGTGAAGGCCGGCGAGGAACGTAACTGGGCCAGCCGCTGATCGACCCAAACCCGGAGCATGACCAGAACGCGCCCACCCGGGCGCGTTCTCGCTTGGCGGGCACGTCGCAACTTGCCAAGCCCGGCGCAAATAGCCAGGCCCGGTACGCCATGCGCGCACAAGAAAAAACCCGGCTGTCATGACGACAAGCCGGGTTTCAAGGCACCGAAGAAGGCCATCTGAGCTGCCCGCCCTTCTGAACGAAGGAAACTGACAGGAAGTGGCTGGATCTCAGCGCGGAATGTGTGGCGGAGAGAGGGGGATTCGAACCCCCGAAGGGCTATTAACCCTTACACGCTTTCCAGGCGTGCGACTTAAACCACTCATCCATCTCTCCGGAATTCGGCAGTATAGCAGCATCTGTGGGCGTTGTGGCAAGCACGACGAAAAAAGCCCACATGCCCACGCAACACTCCCTCACATGTCCCGCCCATCACATCATGCACCCGGCCCGTCACCTGACACAGCCGGGCCTGAATACCCGGACACCGGCGCATGTCATGCACCCGTTCGCGTCCCCGCCTGCCCGGTCGCGGGCAGCCTGCGTCCCTGTCAGCCAAAGTGACCAGCCTTGTACGATGCCTTCCCTGGCACACGGATTCGGAAGCCAGCGCGTGGACGAATGTGCCCGTACGCGTTCTACGCCACGATGGCATCGACCATGGCCTGGGCAATCTCCAGATCCTCATGCGGCTTGACGCCCGACACACCCACGGCGCCCACCATCTGGCCGTCGACCACGATGGGCAGGCCGCCTTCGAGCGTGCCCTTGAGCACGTCGACGCACAGGAAGGCCGTACGGCCATCGTTGATCATCTTTTCGTAGCCGCCACTGCCACGCTGGCCCAGCGCCGCGGTACGTGCCTTCTCGGGCGAGATGTAAGCTGCCACTGCCGGGCAGCCATCCATGCGTTTGAAGCCCAGCAGGTGGCCGCCATCGTCCACCACCGACACCGTCACCAGCCAGCCCTTCTCAGTGGCCTTCAGCAGCCCGGCCTTCAGGCCGGTTTCCACATCACTCAGTTCCAGGGCGGGTTTGGTCTTCATGGGTCTGTCTCCTCAAGGATGCCGCAAGGCTGCGGTTCAGGCCCGGCGGGCCTGATCATTCAATGACCGATGGTCTCACATCCGGCACGGGCAGTCAGCCACCACACGGCGTTCTTCACGTCCAAAGGGGGCACAGAAACGCATGATCCATGGCACGCACTGTTACGATGCCCGTGCCGGCATGGCAGAGCGCCTTCCCTCAGCCCCCGAACGGATCCGCCGCGCTGACCTCGAATTCATCGTCGGCCCGGGCCTGCGCCACGCCGCGTGTCAGGTTCACCCTCCCCAGCAGCGCCAGCGCCACCACGAAGAAAATGCCCGTGAACAGCAGCGCATGCCGGTGATTGTTGCCGGTGGCCCAGCTGATGCCCCCATAGGTCAGCGGCCCCGCGATGGCGGCCAGCCGGGTGGCAAAGGCCCAGAGGCCAAAGAACTCGTCCAGCCGGTGCCCCGGGGCCATGGTGGCAACCAGCGCCCGGCCGGCCGACTGGCTCGACCCCATGCACACCCCGGCCAGCGTGGCTGCACACCAGAATGCCGGACGGCCCTCGATGAACACCGCCACCAGTACCACCACCACCCAGCCGACCAGCGTGAGCGCCAGCGACATGCGGTGCCCGATGTGGTCTTCCAGATAGCCGAACAGGAAGGCACCTATCGCCGCCGCCACATTGACGGCAAAGAAGAGCTGCATGGTGTCGGCCGGCTCGAAGCCCAGTACCTGATCGGCATACACGGCCGTCAGGGCAATCACCACCGCCACGCCCGCGTTGTAGAAAAAGCCCACCCACAGCAGCCGCTGGAAGTCCCCATAGGCGCGGATGCGCAGCCAGCTGGTGCGCCAGTCCACCGGCGACTGCACCATCCGGCTGGCCTCCTGGGCACGGGGCCTGGCCCGCTCCTTCACCACCAGGAACATCGGCATGGCCGCCAGAATGTAGATGACGGCGGCGATCAGCATCGTGCCGGGCACGTAGTCCTCGACCTCACCGCCCTGCCCCTTCACCCACGCCACCCAGGCCAGCGACAGGCCCAGCGTCAGCATGCCGCCCACGTAGCCGAAGCTCCAGCCCCAGCCGGATACCCGCCCGATGGCCTCGGGACGGGCCAGCTCGGGCAGATAGGCCGCACAGAAGGTCTCGCCCAGCGAATAGCAATAATTGGAGATGATGATCATCACCACCGCCAGCGCCACGTCTCCGGCCCGAACCCAGTACAGGGCGGCAATGCACACCACGCAGACCAGCGTCACCCCCAGCAGCCACTGCTTGCGCGACCCGTTGGCATCCACCCGTGCCCCGATGCCGGGCATGGTCAGCATCACCGCCAGATTGGAGATGGCCAGGATCAGCGACCACACGAACGTGGCCCAGTCGGCTCCGTTGGCCACCACGCCCACGAAATAGGCACTGAACACCGCGGTCACCACCACGGTGGTGTAGCCCGAATTGGCAAAGTCGTAGCCGGCCCAGGCCAGCACCTCACGTCGGGTGACACCAGGCTGCAGCGCGCGCTGGTCGAAAAGGCTCATGAAAGTATTCCCCGCAGGTGTCCTGCATGTTCGGTATGCACCGGCGCCATCCGGCACGGGTGCCCGCCCTGGTCATGCCGGATCCGTAACGGTCATCCGGTCGCTGCGGATGATACGTTTGTCGGATGAATGAAACATGAACAGAACCTGCGGCAGCGAAAATACCAGTGCAGACATGGCAAAAATGGTGGGATCCGTTCCCGCCATGTCTGGAATGCCCCGGCTGGCAGAACGCCCCGCAGGTCAGGCTGGCGGAAACCCCCGCATGCCAGACCGGCCCGGAGAAAGGCCAGACAGCATTCGCTGCCGCTGCTTCAGCGGCGAACGAATCCTAACCCGGCGTTCCGCCAGACTGCACGGAACAACCGCAAACTTTTCCGACTTTGGCTCTGATGCACACACGTATCCGACGAACGGGGCATGCCCTGCGTGCCCTTCTGCGCCCGGGCCTGACGGCAGGCGGGCAAACCAGCCGCCAGCGCCGGCAGCTGCTGGGTCTTGCGCTGGGTGCACCGGGGCTGCTGCTGGCCGGGTGTGCCAGCACGCCATCGCGCCCTGCTCCACCACCGCCCATGCCCAGCCGGGCGGCCCGCGAGGTGACGCGGCAGGCCATGGCCCAGGTGGGCAGGCCCTATCGCTGGGGCGGCAGCAGCCCCCGGGAGGGCTTCGACTGCAGCGGGCTGGTCCAGCATGTCTACCGCGAGGCACTGGGCATCGAACTGCCGCGCACCAGCCGGCAGATGGGCCAGCGGGGCTCATGGATCGCCCTGAAGGATCTGGCCCCGGGCGACCTGGTGTTCTTCCAGACCGGCCGCCATCCGAACTCCCACGTGGGCGTCTACATTGGCAACCATCGCTTCGTGCACGCCCCTTCATCGGGCAGCCTGGTGCGGGTCGAATCGATCAACCGCCGCTACTGGCTGACCCGCTTCAATGGTGGCCGCCGCCCCATGAAGACCGCGCGGATGTGAACATCAGCCAACGCTGCCGGCGGCCTTCTGTCCAGCAAACCCCAAACCGGGAGCCTGTTTTCTGGTGCGGTCAGACTCGAGCCCTCGCCGCATGGCGCCCGGGACCGGGTCTGCCGCCACCAGACGGCGACGTTCAGTCCACTGCCGCCGTCACCACGATTTCCACCAGAATGTCCGGCGAGGCCAGGCGCGCCTCCACCGTGGCCCGGGCCGGCGGGTTGCCGGGTGACACCCAGGCGTCCCAGGCCTCGTTCATGGCCGCAAAGTTGCCAATGTTCGACAGATAGACCGTGGCGCTCAGCAGCCGGCTCTTGTCGGTGCCCAGTTTGGCCAGCACGCTGTCGATGGCGGCCAGCACCTCGCGGGTCTGCTCCAGCGGCCCCTTGCTGGTGTCTTCCGGAATCTGTCCAGCCAGATAGGCCACATGGTTGTGCACCACGGCTTCGGACATGCGCTTGCCGGGTTCCAGTCGCTTGATTTCCATGCAAATCTCCTCCTGTCAGGTCGATGGAAAGGGGGTTCGCCCTTCCGCCAGCACGGCGCTGGCGGATACGGTACGGCCCCCGGCAAGATTACCACCATCCCTCGCCCGCCCCCTGATGGCCTGCCGCTGACGCCTGCCGGCTGGAGCGTGTCCATGGAGACGTTCGCCGCCATGCCGCCCGCAACTCCACGTGCAGACGTTCGCCACCATGCTGCCCGCGAATCCGCGTGCCGGCAAGGAGTCTTCGGATCCGTGTACCGCCGGGGTATCCTGGACCATGCCTACCGGATTTCCGCGCCTCCGGATTTCATCCAGCGCCATCTTCCGCATGCCCTGCATGAATCCGCCAGTAGGGCGCCCCGTCGATCCGGCTGCGGATCACCTGCGGCGCGGTACCCGCCCGCAGCACGACCTGCACGGCACCATGCCAGTCGGTGCGCAACAACCGGATGTCATGCCGCTTCAGCCGCATCAGCACCTCCGCATGCGGCTGCTGCTGATGGTTGCGATAGCGGGTCTGCAGGATCGCCAGTGCCGGCGACACGGCTTCCAGCAACCGGTCGCCGCTGCCCTTGCGGCTTCCGTCCTGTGGCAGGACCAGCACGTCGGCCGCCAGCCGCCCTCCCTGTGCCTTCACCAGCGCCGCTTCGGCCGTCAGTGGCAGATCACCGGGCAACAGCACCGAACCGGCCGGGCTGCGCACGCGAATCACGCAACTCTGACGATCCTGCTTCGCCGCGTTCGCCGTGCCAGCCAGGCGCTCGGGGTTGAGCACCTCGATGACGGCCTGTCCCCACTGGACCGTCTGCCCGGCCAGACAGGGCACGAAGCCTGCAGACGCCGCCTCCAGTCCGAGCAGACGTGGATTCATTGGCATCATCCACCAGCGCGGCCGCAGCCGGGCCATGGCAGCACGGGTGCCGCCGGCATGGCGGGCATCCAGATGCGACACCACCAGACCGTCGATGTCCTGGAGCCCGCGCCCATGCAGCCAGGGCAGCAGCGTCCCTTCCAGTGCACTGCGGCCGCCCATGCGGGAAGGCCCCGTATCGAACAGCAGTCGCCGTTCTCCCTGTTCGATCAGCACCATGCTGCCCTGACCGATGTCGAGTGCCGTGACGACCAGCGCATCGTCCGGCGCCGGCTGCGCCGGCGCCAGCGCCATCGGCAGCAGACACAACAGGCCCAGCCGCACACGACGCAAGCCGCGCGGCGCCAGTATCAGCACGGCCCCCAGCAGCGCACATCCCAGCACGGCGGCACCGGGCTGCGGCAGCTGGATACTGGCCATCGGCAGCGCATCCAGTGTCCGCAGCATCTGCATCAGCCAGCCCAGCTGCACCAGCAGCAGTTTCAGTATCCAGCCTGCCAGCCACGGCCACCACGGCGCCAGCAGCATCACCCCGATGGCCATCGGCGTCAGCACCAGCCCCACCCACGGAATGGCCACCACATTGGCCACGGGGCCGATCAGTGACCAGGTGGAAAAGAACGCGATGGTCAGCGGCGTGAGCAGCACCGTCGCCGCCCACTGGTTGCGCGCGCCCTCCCGCAGTCCCTGCAGCCAGCCCTGAACACGCGCGCCGGCAAACCATGCACGAATACGCTGCCCGGGCAGTCGCGCAGCGGCTGACGGTACGGCGTCATTTCCGGCGCCCGATACAGTGCTGCTTTCCCTGTACGCCGCCGCCCCCTCCCCAGCACCCGACACGCCATCGGCACCACGGCCATCATCAGCATGAACACCATCATCAGCAGCGAAGCCATGATCGGTGCCAGCGCCATCATCTGCCCCCAACCCTGATCCTGGTTCTGTTCCTGATCCTGCTTCTGATCCTGCTTCTGATCCTGCATGCCCACTGGCACCCGGAGCGCCTGCCATCCCGGCCATGACAGTCTCCCCAGCATGCCCGCCACTGCCCTGCGCACACCACATCAGCGCCAGCACGGCACAGAACGACAGCCAGAAGCCGGCCTGCGCCACGGCCCATGGGTCCAGCGCGATGATCGCCGCCGCGGCCAGCAGTACCGGCATCAGCGCCGATGGCGAGCGTCCCCCCGCCCGCAGCACGGCAGCCGCCAGCAACATGAAGCACGTCCGCTGTGAAGGCACACCCCAGCCCGACAGCAGCGCGTAGCCAAAGGCCGTCAGTACCCCGGGCACCAGCACCACCCAGGGCCTTGGCACCCGCATCAGCCGCTGCAGCCTGCGCCCCTTCGCCCGCATGGCCACCGCCTGATGCAGACGCAGGCAAAGCCCCGACACCACCAGCGCCAGCAGCGTCACATGCATGCCGGAAATCGCCATCAGGTGACTCACGCCGGTCCGGCTGAACAGTCCCCAGGCATCCGCCCCCATCGCCGCCTGATCCCCCAGTGACAGCCCGGTTACGATACCCAGCAACGCCCAGCGCTCCGCATCGCCTCCCCGCTGGGGATCGATGTTTGCCTGCAGCGTTTCCAGATGCTGCCGCAACTGCGCCCGCAGCGACTGCACCCACACCATGATGTGATCCGCCAGTCCGGCATGATCCGGAAAATCCGGTGCATGCACCGAGCCCCAATCAGCCGCTGATGCCGCTTCACCCACCACTTCACCCACCACTTCACCAGCCGCTTCACCCACTGGTTCACCCACTGAAGCCGCCTCACCCGTTGACGCCACCTCTCCCGCTACAGCTACCTCCCCCAATCGATGCACTGCATCTCCCGGTGCTCGAAGCACTGCGCCGCCCCCTGTGCCCCCTGTTCTTTCAGGCACCGCCCTGCGCCCGCTTCCCTGCAGACGTGGCGGATACCCCAGCCGGTGACGCTGCACGACCCGGCCGCTGGCATCGATGCCATCCTGCAGCATCCGCAGCTCCGTATCGAAGGCACCCGGGTTCACTGCCGCCACCGGACGCCGGAGTTTCACCACCAGCTGCCAGCGCTGGCCGGGTTCCGGCCACACATCGTCCCAGCCGGCATCCGCTGCCCGCTTCACGACGCCACCAGCTTCCCCCTCTGCTTCCCCTTCTGCTTCTCCCCCTGCCTCCTGCTCCGCCTTTTCTTCTGTCTCTGACGCCTGCGCACCACCCGCCGCATGATCGCGCCTCACAAAACCGTCATGCTTCACCACCTGTGCCACGTGCGAGCGGTTGAGAACGCGTGCCTGGGTATCGGCATGCCAGCCACCGTCCCGCGGCGCGCTCCACGAGAGCGAAATCTGGCGCAGACCGCCACATCCCTGGCCATCCACACCATGCCCGTCTTCCCCAGACAGGGACACGCATCGCTGCACCGCAAACAGTACCCGGTCACCCGTCCCCTGACGCACCGGCAGACTGGCCACCGTACCCAGAACCTGCAGCGGTACGTCTTCCAGTGACGGGGCCAGGCGGGACTGCAGGCCGTCATGGATCGAATGTGCCACCCACACGGCGGCCAGCAGCAGCACGCCAAGATGATGCAGCCCGTGCGTCAGCATCCCGGCAGCCCGCGTACGCACTCCAGAAGCCCCCCGTTCCGGTTTCACTGCCGCCGCCAACGCCATCGATGCCATTGCCGCCGATGCCACTGTCGCCGGATTCATCACCGACGGACTCATCATCGCCGGACTCATCACCGACGGATTCACCATCACCGGGTTCGTCACCACCGGTTTCGCTGTCTCCGGTTTCGCTGTTTCCGGCTTCATCGCCACCGGTTTCATCGCTGCCCGAAGTGCAGCCATGACCGCCGCCAGCACCATCAGCAGCAGGCCAAGCGCCATGCCTCCCACAAGCCACGCTTGTGGCAATACCCAGCCGGAGAACTGGTAACCACAGGCCGCCACCAGTACGCACACGGCCAGCCACGACAGGCGAGGCACCAGCATCAGCAACAGGGAACGAAGGGCGGGCAGACTCATCCCGCCAGACTAGAACCACCCTCGGCCAGACGGGAGGAGCGATGCCCGCCGATGGCCATGTGGCCTAGGCCACATGGCCTGGTACGCCTGGCTCAACTGGCCTGGTGGGCTCCAGCCCGCGTCCATCACCTCAGCGCTCCCCCGAAGCGCCATCGGCCCCATGCTCGCGGCGGCCGTCTTCCTCATCACGCCCGCGGGCTGCCGCCGTCTCCTCCGGTTCATGCAGCTCGATCAGGTCCAGCGCTGGTGCCACCGGCCCAGACGGGCGCTCCTGGCCCGGCTCCGGCTTGCGCAGATACAGCCGGTCCGACCACGTGGCCAGCCAGTCCGGCTTGAAGGCCACGAAGATGGCCGTGCACATCCCCGTGAAAAAGCCATCACCCCAGGCCAGCAGCCAGCGTGCCACCATCGACGAGAACGCGTCATTGCTCTGTCCGATGCGAATGCCCGTCCACTGCGCCAGCGCGCCGCTTGCAAACAGGCAGAGCACCGTGCACAGAAAGCCCCGCCCCAGAATGTAGACAAACAGCTGCTCGCCCATCATCCGGCGAATCAGCGCCCCCAGCACCAGCGCGAATGTCGCCGGCGCCACCCCCAGCCACAGAATGCTGTCGAACACATCCGGCCAGGCCTGCGGCGCAAAGAAGCCCGACAGCACCCCCACCAGACACAGCACCGGAATGGCCAGCGGCCAGCCCAGCATCAGCAGCACCAGACAGGCTCCCGACCACTGCAGCTGCACCGGCGTGATGTGCAGCCGTGGCAGCGCCCACAGCCAGGGCAGCAGCACCAGCGACGCCATGAGCGGCGTGACCAGTGCCCCGCCCTTGAGCAGCCGCCAGGGACGCATGACCAGTGCCACACACAGGGCAAACGGAACGAGCAGATAGGAGATGTGCATGCCTGCTATTGTCGATCTGCAGACAGCCACGAACAAGCCCGTTCCGTGGCCGCCCACTTGCGCTCGCCAAAAAACGTGGCATAATGCTGCGCTTGACCGCAAGGACACGGAGAGGTGGCAGAGTGGTCGAATGTACCTGACTCGAAATCAGGCGTACCGGTAACGGTACCGTGGGTTCGAATCCCACCCTCTCCGCCATATACCCAAACGCCCGCCGTTGCACTGTGCTTCGGCGGGCGTTTTCTCTTTCCGCCTGCGTCGGGATTGATGCATGCTGGCGGCTTTTGCGGGCGATGTCCTCATGTAACTGTTCCCAGCCCCTGGTCCGCGCGGCGCGGGGGTAGCTCGATTGCAACCTTTCTGGTTCCCGTGTTCCGGATGAAGTGGCCACCTGCCCTGCCGGGCGCCTGATCAGCCGACTGCCTGCGGTTCGGGCTGCTTGACTGGCCGTGCCGACAGCTCTACTCCCAGTGCCTTCATCACCGCCAGCATCGTGCGCAGCGTCGGGTTGCCTCCCTCGCTCAACGAGCGGTACAGCTGCTCACGTGACAGCCCTGTCTGCCGTGCCAGCTCAGTCATTCCCTTGGCCCGCGCCACGACACCCACAGCGTGTGCGATGTAGGCCGCATCACCGGTCTCGAAGGCCAGCGCCATGAATTCCGCCGCATCTTCGTCCGTCTCGATGTACTCGGCTGCGTCAAAGGTCGTCAGTTTTTCCTTCATTCTTCAAACTCCTCGTTGCGCACCATCTCGATGGCCTTGCGAATGTCACGATCCTGCGACGCCTTGTCGCCACCACAAAGCAGGATGATCAACACATCCCCGCGCCGATGCAGATATACCCGAAACCCGGGACCATAATGAATTCGCAGCTCTGTGACACCGCCGCCTACCGACCTGGCATCACCTTCGTGACCTCGTTCCAGCCGGTCAAGCCTCGAAGCAACGGCCATCACTGCTCGCCTGTCCCGCAGGCTTTTGAGCCAGCTGCGAAAGATTCGTGTTTGGCGAAGAATTATCATGCCGTCATCGTAATCCAAAAACTACGACATGACAAGGCATAGTGCCGCCTCCTATGGACAACCTGCCGTCGCGCCTCACATCGGTGGCCCGGTCATTTTGTCGCCAGACTCGACCCCAAAGTGCCAGTTGATCAGCCCCCACATCGGTGCCGTTGTCGGTCAGGCCCCCGCTGACGGTCACCGTGCCCAGTCGCAGCAGGTTGGCCAGCGCCTGGTTCAGCAAGGCGCACACCAGGGCACCCTGCCCTGGATCTCACCACGAAGCGTCTTGGTTTGAGATTTTCAGACGCTATATGATTGATTTCCTTGACATATATCCCAAACTCGAAATCAGGCGTACCGGTAACGGTACCGTGGGTTCGAATCTGAAATCAAAGAAGCCAGGCAGCTGGCCAGAAACTGGACAGATGACGATGAAAACCACTGAAACACTTCATGATTTTGACGAAGCCGATTTTCTCGACGATGACGAACAGATCGCCGAGTACCTGACCGCCTCTCTGGAGACGGGCGACGCCGCCTATATCGCACATGCGCTCGGCGTCGTGGCCCGAGCCAAAGGCATGAGCAAGGTAGCAGAAGAATCCGGTGTTTCTCGTGAACTGCTCTACCGATCACTCAGCAACGAGGGCAACCCCACGCTTCGCACCATGCTGGCCATCCTGCCTGCACTGGGTGTTCGACTGACCTCCGTGCCGCTCGTACAGGCACGCCCCTGACGTCCGGCGGCCCCTCTCGACGGGGCATGACCATCCTTGACTGCCGGCGGACATCAGGGATGTGTGCCCAGCCTTCATCCGTCAGCATACCGTCATGTCACGATCGCCCGCTTGCGCTCAAGCGAAGCCTCGTCGGGCAGCCCGAAGTCAAACAGCGTCTGGGCCGATTCGGCCGTGACGGCATCACCGCTCGCCGGATAGCTGCGGAGGGCCGAATATTCGGTAATCTCCGGAATCCACAACCGCCCGTCAAACTGCGTAACGAAGTACGGCGTCCCCCGGAAAGTGGCGGAAAGGTCCTGAACCTCACCCCGGCCCAGCGCGTCCACGCTATCAAATGCACACGCCTTGCCAGGTGTGGACATGAACAGCCCGCGTCGGCGCCCCAGAAAGAACAGGTCGTTGCTGCCTTGCCAGACCTCGGGCAGATGAATCACCGAACCAGTCGGGCTCACCCGGCCACGGTCCACCCCATAGACAACAATGTCCGCCTCGCCCACAAAATACAGCAACCCCTCGTGCAGGGTAATGGAACGGCAATACTGACGCCCCAGTTCAGGAATGATCCGGGTCAGAGTCCGAACCAGCCTGCCGCCCTGCACCTCCAGCAGGTTGATGGACTGATCCGCCGAACCCACCACCAGAAACTGCTGGTGTTCGGCATCGTACAGGGTGCGATGGGGCCGTATACCAACATCGGGTACATGCTGCACCCGCTCGAAGTGATCGGGTGCCGTCTCGCGGTACACAAACAGCCCATGCCGGCCGGTGTCTTCAGCCACATGAAAGGTACCGTCGGTTGCAATGGAGTGCGGACCGGCAATGTCGTCATCCAGCGTCTTCCAGCGCACCAGCGGTGCGTGCAGGTTGCGCGAATGGATGATGCGGTGGTGCCAGCAGTCCACGATGAAATACGTGCCCAACAGCCTGGTGATCATCGTCGGTGTGTACAACCGGGCGCGATAACCTGCCTGCTGCAGCGAAACCGAGTCTTGCGCTTGCCCGGCCTCCCCATCCGTCAGTACATTGGCATGGGCTCCGCCCCCGCTGCAACCGGACAACACGATGGGTGACAGCATTGACGCCATGCTGCCTTTGAGCAGGGTACGCCGACGGAAATCGACCCCCGCCATATCTGCCTTGCCCACGAACTGCACTCCCGCATGCCTTCAACACGCACGGCAGTGTAGGCAGCGCATCGTCCGCATCCAACAAAACACGGCGAAATGAGACACTCATCCGGCCGCCATCCGATAACCGGTCGGTGTATGCGGACCTGTGACCCGCGGCGGGAACGCGACGCCCGGAAACATCATGTCCGGACATCCCACCAGTCAGCAACGAAAGGCTCTCCAGCCCTCCGAAACACTCACACCAGAACCCGAACCACACCCCAGAGCACCAGCACCACCGCAAGCAGCAGGGCCAGGGCGCGTAGCGCCGACGGTGTGGACGACGGAACGGCTTCCGCACCTTCCGGCACCGGCGTGGGTATGCTGGTCTGCCCCTCGCCTTCCGGAGCAGACGATGGCCCGCGGCGCTGCATCAGCCGCGCCAGATGGCCGGAACGGGCGCCGGCCACAACGAGAAACGCAATGCCCGCACTTGCCAGCAAGGGCAGGCCAAACTCGATAACGATATCAACAGACGCAGACATGATGCGCACAGAGAGAAGCCAGCGGGCACGCTGCACCCGCCAGTAACAGATCACACAGGAAAACGGACCTTCGCCAGAGCGAACGCAGGCCCGGATACCCGGCCGGAGGATGGGCCGGACTGATGCGTGTCATGAATCAGTGCCTTCAACGCGGCTCCCTGACTCCAGCGCAGGGATGCATTCATGACGCGCTCCAGAGCGCCCCGGAGGGATTACTGGTTGGCGAACATCATCAGCAGCCCCAGCCAGATGCTCACCATCACGACGAACACCCCCAGCACCATCCACCAGATGGGCCAGGCGGTTTTCCATTCATTCGGATCGGCCGTCGAGCGTCCATCCCGGGCCTCCCCAGGCTCGGGCTCCCCTTGCCGCTTGCGGGGGCTGAAACACCGAAACACGATCACCACGATGCCGATGCACAGCAGCAGCGGAAAAACGAACTCGACGATGAAGGGTGAGAGTGAAGACATTGTTCAGTACATGCAACAGGATAGGCCAGACCACGTCAGTGCCGTCGCGGCCAGTGCGGATCACCAAGATCCGCAGAACGCTGACGGCAGTTTCGAGCGTAACGCGCCTTTCGGCGCAACAGGTTGATTTTTCATAAGATCAGGCCCGGCCGTGCGCATCACGTACCGGGCACGGGCGAATCCGGGACAGGCAGACGCCCCGGCCAGCCGCACGCGTTGCGCGGCAAGGCACCATGCAGCACGCCCCCCCAGAACGACCCGCCCCCAACGAAGCAGGCGTTCTCAGACCTGCAGCACCTCGATCCCCCCCATATACGGCTGCAGCACCTTCGGAATGCGCACCGACCCGTCGGCCTGCTGGTGATTTTCCAGCACGGCCACCAGCGTACGGCCCACGGCCAGGCCGGAACCGTTGAGCGTGTGCACGTGCTCGGGCTTCGCCTTGCCCTTGCCAGCCTTGCCCTCGGCATCGGCCGGCCGGAAGCGCGCCTGCATGCGCCGCGCCTGAAACGCCTCGGTATTGGAGATGGAGGAAATCTCGCGGTACGCCTGCTGACCGGGCAGCCACACTTCCAGATCGTAGGTCTTGGCAGCCGAAAAGCCCATGTCGCCCGTGCACAGCGCCACCACCCGATAGGGCAGCTCCAGCGCCTGCAGGATGGCCTCGGCATGGCCGACCATGGCTTCCAGTGCATCGTAGGAGTCTTCCGGACGGGTGACCTGCACCATCTCCACCTTGTCGAACTGGTGCTGGCGGATCATCCCGCGCGTATCGCGGCCATACGAACCCGCCTCCGACCGGAAGCACGGCGTGTGCGCCGTCAGCCGCAGCGGCAGCTGCGCGCCATCCAGAATCTCGCCCGCCACCAGATTGGTCAGTGACACCTCGCTGGTGGGAATCAGGTACATCGTGCTGCCCGCTGCCCCAGGCCCCTGATCACCCAGCTTCTGCACCCGGAAGAGATCTTCCTCGAACTTGGGCAGCTGCCCGGTACCGAACAGCGCCGATGCGTTGACCAGATACGGCGTGTAGCACTCGGTATAGCCGTGCCGGCCGGTGTGCGTATCGAGCATGAACTGCGCCAGTGCCCGGTGCAGCCGGGCCACCCCGCCACGCATGACGGTAAAGCGCGCGCCCGAGAGCTTCGCGCCCGCAGCCGGGTCCAGCCCCAGCGGCTCGCCCACGTCGAGGTGGTCCTTCACGGCGAAGTCGTACGTGGCCGGCGTGCCCCAGCGGCGCACCTCCACGTTGTCGGCCTCGCTCCTGCCCACCGGTACGGATTCGTGCGGCAGGTTGGGCAGCGTGGCCAGCAGCGTATCGAGTTCGGCCTGCACGGTCTCCAGCTCGGCCGGGATACCCGCCTGCTCGGCCGAAACGGCAGCGACCTCGGCCATCAGCGCAGAGGTGTCCTCACCCTTCCCCCTGGCCTGGCCGATCTGCTTCGACAGCGCATTGCGCTGGGCCTGAAGGGATTCCGCCCGGGTCTGCAGCGTCTTGCGGCGCGCCTCCAGCGCCTCGAAGGCGGCTCGGTCGAAGGTGAAACCACGGGTCTTGAGACGGCTTTCTACCTGTGCGGCGTCCCGGCGCAGTGTCTGAATATCGATCATCCCGCGATTCTAGTCGTTTGTCGGCGCAATCGTGCCAGACGGGAGGCGCCAGATCGCCAAAGCCGTATCATCCATGACAAGGGAACCCCTGAACCAGAGGCTCCCAGGGGAAGAACCGGAACACCTGCAGCCAGGCACCTTTGCCGCCGCCGGGTTTTGCCCCGGCACGCCTGAAGCCCATGGCCGACGGCGCCGCCGATGTCCGGCATAATCCCCGCAGCGCGGCCCTGTCACGCCCATGTAACCCACCGTCGTCCGTTGTCCGATCCGGAGGAAACCGTGTCATCGAAACCCCAGTTTCGAGCCCCGAAGCGCCTGACCCTCAAGGGCGCCGGCCTGCTTGCCCTGCTGCTTGCCGGCTGCAAGGCCATCACGCCCACACCCGTCGACACACACCCGTCCATCCTCTTCGTGCACGACAACGGCGAAAGTGCCGCCAGCTGGCAGACCACGCTGTGGCGTTTCGAGTCCAACGGCTGGCCTGCCTCCAAACTGCACACACTGGACCTGCCCTACCCCTTCGCGCGGGATGACGACACCCAGCCCCAGGCCGGCCGCAGCAGCAGCGCCGACTACATGGCCTACCTCAAGGCCAGCGTGGCCAACGTGAAGAAGCACGACGGTGTGGACAAGGTCATTCTGGTCGGTGCGGGCCGGGGTGGCAACGCCATCCGCAACTACATCCAGAACGGTGACGGTGCCGGCAGCGTCTCGCACGCCGTGCTGGCCGGCACGCCCGCCCACGGCGTCTGGGCCGTCAAGGGTCTGCGCGAACAGAGCGAATTCTCGGGCCTGTCGCGCTTTCTCACCGAACTGAACAAGCCGAAGGACGCCACCGGCAACGAAGTCCCCGCCGGCGTGCAGTGGCAGACCCTGCGCTCCGACCGCAACGACAAATACGCCCAGCCCACCGGTGAATGGATCGGCAATCCGTCCCTCAACACCAACATCGGCCCCGCCAGCCAGGCGCTCAAGGGCGCACAGAACGTGGTGCTGCCCGGTGTGGACCACCGCGAGGCCGCCCACTCGCCGGCAGCGTTCGGCGCCATGTACAACTTCCTGATGGGCAAGGCCCCCGAAACCTACGACATCAAGCCCGAAACCCAGGCCACGCTGGATGGTGTGATCAGTGGCGTGGAGGGCCAGAGCGCGGGCTTCCCCAGCAACCTGCCGCTCAAGGGCGCACACATCGAGGTCTGGCCGGTCAATGCCGAAACCGGCATCCGCACCACCACCGCACCCGCCTACACCTACACCACCACACGTGACGGCCGCTGGGGCGGCTTTGCAGCCGATCCGAAACAGACCTACGAATTCGTGATCAGCGCCAGCGGCTACCCCACCCATCACATCTACCGCAGCCCCTTCCCGCGCAGCAGCAACATCATCAACTTCCGGCTGCAGCGCATCGTGCATGCCGACCCGGACGCCCGGGCCATCGTCATCATGACGCGCCCGCGCGGCTACTTCGACCTGCGCCGCGACACCATGTCGTTCGGCCGCGCCGTCCCGCCTCCCGGCATCCCCTCTCAGGGCGCCGGCGTGTCGATGTCGCGCATGAAGTCCGTCAGCGATGAACCCGAAACCGTGGTGGCCCGTTTCAACAACGAACGCGTCGCCGGCCGCACCTGGCCGCTGGCCGACAAGCACGTGGTGTTTCTGGAGCTGACGTACTGAGGATACACGTCACGATGGAATGTGCCCGGTGGCTCGCCAGCGAATGGGGAGCCTCCATCGATCCGGGCCAGCGCGGGGACAGACGGGTCCATGACACGCACTATACTGTCGGCAAGAAAAACTTTCTGACAGTATTGCCATGACCGCCACACCCCGCGCCCGCAAACCCCTCGATCCCGCCCTGACGCGCCGCGTCGACGACACCCGCATGAAGGCCGTGCGGCCGCTGATCACGCCGGCCCTGCTGCAGGAATGGCTGCCCGCCTCCGACGCCGCCACCCAGCTGGTGGAAGACAGCCGTGCTGCTGTGGCCCGCATCCTGAACGGTGAGGATGACCGCCTGCTCGTGGTGGTCGGCCCCTGCTCCATCCATGACCATGCCCAGGCCATGGAATACGCGCGCCAGCTCAAGGTCCACGCCGATGCACTCGACAAGGACCTGCTGGTCCTCATGCGTGTCTACTTCGAAAAGCCGCGCACCACCGTCGGCTGGAAGGGGTACATCAACGACCCCCACATGGACGACAGCTACGCCATCAACGACGGGCTGGAAATGGCGCGCGCCCTGCTGCTCGATGTGCTGGAGCTGGGCTTGCCGGTGGCCACCGAATTCCTCGACCTGCTGTCCCCGCAGTTCATCAGCGAACTGGTCACCTGGGGCGCCATCGGCGCCCGCACCACCGAGAGCCAGAGCCACCGCCAGCTGGCCAGTGGTCTGTCCTGCCCGGTGGGATTCAAAAATGGGACCGACGGTGGTGTGAAGGTCGCAGCCGATGCCATTCTGGCGGCCCAAAGCGGCCATGCCTTCATGGGCATGACCAAGCTGGGCGTGGCCGCCATTTTCGAGACCCACGGCAACCCCGACTGCCACATCATCCTGCGCGGCGGCAAGGCCCCCAACTACAGCGCCACCGACGTGGACGCCGCCTGCCAGCTGCTGGCAAAGACGGGGCTGCGCGAACAGGTGATGATCGACTTCTCGCACGCCAACAGCAGCAAGCAGCACCGCCGGCAGATCGATGTGGCCCACGACGTGGCCGGCCAGATCAGTGCGGGCGACCACCGCATCACCGGCGTGATGATCGAGAGCCACCTGCACGAAGGCCGGCAGGACATCACCCCCGGCCAGCCGCTGGACTACGGCGTGTCCGTCACCGACGCCTGCCTGAGTATGGAACAGACCGTGCCGGTGCTGGAAGAGCTGGCGCAGGCAGTGCGGGCGCGGCGGTGAAAGAAGGGCTGAGCGGCCGGGGGACTGAACGAGCGAGTGCCCAAGTGCCTGCGGGCATCATCAACCCGTGGGCACGGGGTCCGTTTGTAGCAACAGCGTTGTCAGCAAACAGGAGATCCGCTGCCGGAATCCTGGAAATCGCTGCTTCCCGGGCGGGTGATGGAGACAGGCTCACAGCACCACCGCCATCGGCACGA
>ERZ773068.172-NODE-172-length-35803-cov-6.355516_pt1 | contig 35803 bp, 46 predicted proteins | sample MGYA00580620_ERZ773068 | MGnify/ENA primary metagenome ERZ773068 (study PRJEB29015, sample SAMEA2737983) | human oral metagenome | biome: human oral; feature: human-associated habitat; material: dental | place: China | collected 2101 ... | reverse complement strand
TAATAAGTATTATGCCGTTGACCAGTTTATTATAATTTGCTAAAATTACATAGAGTTGTTGCTCATTTGATTAAAGCATAGCTGTATGCCGCTTTAGCTCAGTTGGTCAGAGCGACGGTTTTGTAAACTACCCGCCTTTATGGCGGTTCTTTTTTTATCTACACCACAGATGTGGTGTTTTTTAATTTCCACGAGGTTATCATAGCGCATATTTGATAACCTCGTGCAGAATTAACAAACTGTGCTATTACGATTATGTAAGCGGCATTAAAAGTGAATGTACGGCGAAATAAGGATTAGCGCGACAGATTATTTACAATCCAGGCATAATACGAATAAAAGTTAGTATTTTAATAATTTGGTTTATAGGTGAACAGCGCTGAGCGGTTTTTATATCGCTAGTACTTACTTAATTAGCTGGTGTTCGAATTTGTCGTTTCAAAAATCCCCTTGATTTTTTTATTCGAACGCAGCGCTGTTCACTACAGGTCTCCCACGCCTTAAAGTGGGCAGTAAAGCAAAAAACCGCTCAAAAGAGCGGTCACCAAAGCCATTATATCAAATGGCAGATTGTGAGTAAATATGAAAATTAAAGTAAAGCAAATCAGAGCGAGTTATCGTTTTGATTTCTTTAATAGAGAGTGGTATTGCAACCACGACAACCTAGAAGTAATTCAGCCTTGCTGTTTTGGTAGAGAAGCCGAATGGTGCGGCTGTCATGGCGAGACTGAATTCTATTGTCCAAATCCTGATTGTCATGGAATCGAGGATGAGGTAGTAGATTTCTACGCCAGAGAAGAGCTGCGCGAATTATGCTTGGCTTAAATAAGATAAAAAAGGAGAAAACAATGAAAAAACTTAATATTGAAACTATCAAAACTATCATCATTACGATTTTAATTACTGCAATCGTCGCTTTTATCGGCGGTATGCAATACCAAAAGCGTCAGACTGAACAAGTCAAAACTGAAGCGGCGACAATCGTTAAAAGTGTGAAAGTTGAAGTGTCAAAACAGTAGCGACGGGAAAGCGGCAACCGTCGCTAGAGCAAACTGCCGCAAAGGTTGAAGCCTCGCCTGCACCTCAAAAACCTGCTGTGGAGGCAGCGAGTGCAGGTGGCTGCGAAAGGTTTCAACCTTTACTTGAGAAATACGATTGGGACGTGCGAATCATGAAAGCCATTATGCAGTCTGAGAGTTCGTGTAATGAAAATGCTACAGGCGACACAAGCCTGACCTTTACACAAAACGGAAGAGAATATGGCTATTCGGTTTCTTTATTCCAGGTGAGGATCTTGCCTGGACGAGAAGCCTGTGATTCGCACAACCCAGAAATAAACATCGACTGTGCTTATCATGTGTGGAAATCGCAAGGTTACAGAGCTTGGTCAGTTTATACGAATAAAAGATATTTAAGATTTTTATAGAAAGAGTAAGAGAAAATATGTCACAACTACAAGAATACGTCGACTCACAAGTCGCAACAATATCACCGTTCAAGGTGAAATCACAAGAGCTTTTGGAACAAGCCAAAGCTAAAGAAGTAACCGACGACGCAACCGCCAAAGAAGCAGTTGCTATCCGCAAGCTGATCACCTCGCACCGCACTGAAGTCAAAAACGCACGGTTGGCGATCACTCGCAACTTTGACAGCGTCAAATCGCAATTTATCGACGCTGAAAAGGATGTTCTCGCACCAGCCGAAGAAGCGTTAGAGAATATTAGCCAGAAAATCCTCGCTTACCAGGAAGAGCAGGAGCGACTAGCACGAGAAGAAGCGGCACGCGTTGACGGTATCTGTGCAAAGTTTGACGCCAATGCTAAATCATTGCGTAGTCAAAAGGCTTGTGATGAAAAAGGCGCTGAACTGAAGCAAATCTTTGCCGAGCTACCTGAAGCCGACCAAAACCACGCTGAAATCAAGCTATCATTTACTAAAGCTATTAACGAGCTGCTGACGCGTAAAGACGAATTGACGACAGCTGAACGTGACGAAGCCGAAGCTGCGAAATTAGCCGCACAACGCAAACGCGAACAAGAGATCGCCGAAGCTGAGGCAGCTAAAGCTGCTAAAGCACAGCAGCCAACTGTCAAGTCTGGCATCAAGACCAAAACGGTGTTTACGGTTGTCAATCCTGAACTAGTGCCGCGCTATCTCTGCGAGCCAAGCGACAAACTAATCCGCGAAGCCATCGCCAACGGTCTACGTGAAATCTCAGGCGTGGAGATTCGCGAAGAAAAGAGTTTCTAGTATGGCAGCGATCAGTAACATCAACTTAAGTAAGAAGGAGGCGTAGATGAGTGAATTATACAAAGCCTTACAAGAGTTTCGCAAAATAACACCACTGGTGAAAGCCTCAAAAGAAAACCCATATTTCAAAAGCAAGTACGCAGACTACAATGTTGTAGTTAGCGAGACGCGAGAAGATTTAGAGAGATGTGGCTTAATGGTTAAACAGACGATCAGCCACATTGATACTAAAACGGCTATTAGGACAAAGCTTATTCATCTTGAAAGTGGCGAGATGCTTGAAGATATTGCACCAGTTGAAAGTGCGCCTAATAATCCTCAGACGCAAGGCTCAGGTATTACTTACATGAAGCGGTATTCATATATAGCAATGCTTGATTTACTTGTCGATACTGACGATGATGGTAATCTTGAACGCAAGCTTAAAGAAAGGACTGATAAAGAGTCTGCCGACCTAAAATCTGCTGAAACAGCCTTACGATCCTGTAAGACTCTAGGTGAATTGAAAGAGAAATATATTGAGATTCTCAGAGCCAATCCAAAGCTATCACGTGAACTTGTCGGCGTTAAGGACGAGGTAAAGGTAAAACTAGGAGGCGATAAATGAAAATCCTAGACCTTGAACAAAGAACTCAAGAATGGCTCGATTTTCACGAAGGTAGGATTTCGGGATCATCTGCTAAAGAGTATTCGTCCGTTCGCTATATACCAAAAGCCGAGCTTGTCGAATTCGCTAAGAGTAAAGGTTATGAGTTCCCGAAAAATCTGACAATGGATAATATACGAGCGATGATGACAGAAGATGAATTAAATGAGCTTTATGCTAATGTTCAGCTTAATGACTCCATTTATAAATTGATTGTTCAACGAATAGCCAAGCCAATCAACCCAAATGATTACGTAGACAGAATGCCTGAAGGAGCTACTTATTCAGCTATGCTGAGAGGTCAAATCCTAGAAGATGAAGCTAGAGAGCTGATTTCTGAAAAACTCGGCAAGCAGATTATTCCTGGTCGAGTTTGGCAATCTGATGTGAATGAATATATGATCTGCTCGCCTGATGGCGAAATCGTCGATGAGACAGGTGACGTTTTTGAGGCGGTTGAGATCAAATGCTTGGATAGTTGGAAAGTCGTAAGGGCTTTTTATGAAAAGCGTCCACCACTTGATTACGAAGCTCAGATTATTCAGTATTTTTTGGTGAATGAAAACCTGCGGACACTTTATTTCTGCATTTATTCGGACGTATTCACAAATCCAGAACTAGGATTACAGATTTTTGAGTTAAAGCGGGAAGATTATCAAGAAGCAATCGAAATGACAGGTAGAGTGCAAAGCGCTACTCTTGAGCTGGTTGAAAAAGAAGTCCAAAAATTAATGTTCTAAGGAAAGGATAAGGGTTATGACGGACGAAGAATTGAAGAATATAACATTAAGCGAGGAAGATTTGAAAGAGTCGACATATTTTACTGAAGGCGTTCATGCCGTAACAATCACTGAGGCAGGTTTTGAGAAAAATCCGAATGGTAAAGTGTTTCTGAGTGTGAAGGTCGAAGGTGCGAACGGCGAGCAGGGTGAGTCACGATTGTGGTTCACTGGTGCAGCAACACCTTTTTCAGTTGATAAAATCCGCAAGATTTTTGTGCACAACGCCAAAGATGATGACCAGAAGCAGAAAGATCGCAACTTTTTCAAGAATATGAAAAGTCTGTATGAAATGTCTCAGCTTGTTCAGAAGTTACCAGGTAAATCTTGCTGGTATACAGTCGAGAAAACTGAGGAAACTTATACAGATAATAACGGTGACGAGAAACATCGATATGAGCGTAATATTTGGTCATACGAGCCAAAGCTAAAAAAGAAAACTGACGAAGTTGTTGAGGATATCCCAGAAGAGGTTGACCTGAGCGAAATCCCTTTTTAGGAGGCTAGATGACAAGACGAAAGAAAACCTACTTGTTAGAAACTGATAATGGGTTTGTCTTAAAAATAACAAACCCAGATATCAATTTTATGAAGAAATTTAAGTGGGTGTTTACAAAAAATAATTTAATAATAAGGCAAATTGGGCGTGGCAAGTCGAAAACTTATAAAGAAAGCTGATAGAGTTTTCTCGAAGTATATCCGTTTGAGAGATTCTGAGGACGGGTTCTTTATCTGCTGCTCATGTGGTCAAAGAAAGCCTTTTGAGCAGGCTGACGCTGGACATTTCATCAATAGACGATGGATGTCTCTTAGATACGATGAGCGAAATGTTCACGCTCAATGCCGAGCTTGTAATCGATTCGATGAAGGAAATATGGTTGGATACACGAGATTCATGTTGAAGACTTACGGCGAAGATATCGTTGATTTATTAGAAAGTATGAAGAAGCCGTACAAATGGACCGACGGAGAATTGGAAATTTTAATTAAATATTGGAAGGACAAGTTATGAAACTAATCGTGACAGTTGATTATAAGAATGATAAATCATTTGAATATGTTTCTACAAGCACTAAAAAAGAAAATACGATGGCGGAAGTCTGGAAAGGTGTCCAAAAACAGTTAGAAGAAAAAGGTTATAAGATAATCACTCTTTCTGTGGAGGAGTATGAGGAGGAATAATCTCTGTGGACATAACAAACGAGATTAAAGTACCAGCAGAAAAAACCGAACGACCGTATGTTGTAAATGTTTACCATTGTGTTTATAGAGATGAAGATAGACGAGAATTTATACAATATACCATAAGATTCTCAGACGACTCTGGTTGTTATTTTAGGAAACCTAAAACGGAGATATATGATGAAACGCTATAAACTTCTAAAAGACTTACCGACGTTCAAAGCTGGACAATTAGCCTACATCTCTGGGCAAGGGAGCCTTATTGCTGGTACACCAGATAATCCAGAGATTACATATACTGGGGTACAGCTGATGATGTATCACAAGACTACTCTTGATAAGTTTCCAGAAATCCTCACAGAGTGGTTTGAGGAAATCTCAGAGCCGACAGATAGTATTCATTGGAAGCCTAATTTTGGCGACAAGTACTGGGTTTATTTCTCCGACGGAGAAGTAACCGATTACTTCTGGACTAACAAACTAGCAGATACTGCAAGCTATAAGTTGGGTAGAACCTATCACACTCAAGAAGAATGTGAAAGAGCCTACGAGCGTCAAGTAGCTGAAGTTAGACTACGCCGAACATCAACATTTGAACCAGATTTTGAGAATAACAACAGTGGCTATGTTGTATATTATGACTTTAGGGATAATAAGCTAGATATTTGTTCAACAGCCTGCTGTTCTTATGGCGAGCGTGTTCACTATAAGACCAAAGAAGACGCTGAAAAATCTATCAAAGAAAACAAGCGAGATTGGAAGATCTATTTTGGAATTGAGGAGGAAATATAATGTCAGCAAATAAATTCAAAGTAGGTGATAAAGTTAGAGTTCGCAAGAACCTTGTCAAAGGCAGGCAATACGGTCGCATTTATTACAACGCCGATATGGCAGCCTTAGGCTTAAGTGGTAAGACATTTACGATTAGCGGTGTAGATATAAGTGCTTATCGACTTGAAAACTATGGCTTTTGGTGGTCAGATGAAATGCTTGAACCAGCAGAAAAGACACTGGATAACCTCTGCAGAGGCGACATGATTCGCGATAGTCATGGTGACACCAGAAAGATTTTAGCAGCATTGGACGGCTGTTATCTATTAAACTACGGAGGGAGTGAAGATGCAACTGGTGACTGGTACACAGTGGCTGAATTGAAAAAACTAGACTACCAGGTATTTGACCCAAACAGCCTAAGAGCCATCATCGAAATAGACGGCAAAAAGTATAAAAAAGGCTGATGCTAAGAAGGCTATTAAAGATTTAGAGGCTATAGGTTAGATTATGTACCCAGCATGTCAAATTTGCGGAAAGCCAACTAAGACGATAAGTAGTGAATATTGTCAAGGCACATATTGCGATGGTATACCAAGAGAGTATCCGTCGATAAAGAAGCCGTACACTAAGAAAAAGCTCACACGAGAGATGATTAAAGCTCGGCAAAAGAAAGGACGTAAGAAAAGATTATGAGCAATAAAAAAGAAATTGGGAAAATTACAATTACAGTACATGAGACTGATATTGGCTATGAAGTTAGTACGAAATTTTCTAATGGTATATGTGTCAATATCTCTGGGGTGCGTGCATTAATTAGAACTTTGCGCAATCTTGAAAATATTATAGCTAAACAAGTATTTAGCTCTATGGTTGACGAAGACGATGACTTGGTAAAGTCAATTTTCCTCGATAATTAATAATTATATAATCGGGTACGGTTTGTATCCGATTGAGAAGAACATTAACATCAACCGCATAACTGGACAGATGATATGCACAATCTTTACTCTGGCACGCCATACCACCCTGCGTGTAAACAGAGAACTAATGTGAAACGTTGTGAGTCGGTTTTTTATGTTTTTGACGCAGTGCAACGTGTATCGTCTGTTCAACTGGTAGCATGAGTAAGCAAAATAGGTAATGCTAATTTTGGAATCAGACTGTAGGAGTTTGGGAACAATGCCAGCTAAGTACTGTCATATGCCCCCTGGGTACTGGGTTGTAATAACAGGAATTACGGAGGGAACGCCGTAGTAATGCCGAACGTTGTGGGCGAGCAAAGTACAAGCTCGTTAGGTGCAAATCCCCACCTCGTGCTATCAACTGGTTATATAAGTGGCGGAAGAGATAGACGCTCATAAGCAGCAGATGAAGGGTTGTGTATTGCCCCCAAGAAATCAAAAGCGCCGTATGAAAAATAGTGCAGCTGCTCGGAAATTGTGATGTGACTTTACGAAACCTAATTCCCTCACATTCGAGGAAATTAAAACTCGGCAAATCATCACCTTATATAGCCAACCAGTTATGCGGTTGAAATTAAACTAAACCACCATTTTACTTTAATTTGAAAATTGAAAGTAAACCAAAATACACGGTTTCGTGTAGATAAGGAAGATTATGGACAGCTTACCAACAGGTGACAAAATGGAGAACTTTATTATAGCCTTTGACGTTGATGGAACTCTAATCAGTAATATCAATGAAAATGTTGTGCAAGAACGACGAGTACATGGCCAGGTTTACCCATTCGATGCAGCCAATACTCAGGTAGTAGAGTTTCTTATTCTTTGTTCCCGTATATTCAAAAACGTAAAGGTGGTTGTCTGGAGCGCTGGTGGTCAAGAGTATGCACAACAATGGGTTGAACGACTACAGCTTGAGAGATACGTATGGCGAACATATTCTAAAAGCCAATATCAAGAATTGTGCAGCACTCATAAAGTAATCGCTATAGACGATATGCACAAAACCAGACTCGGCAATGTAGCTAATCTGATTGTGAGAATGAAATAACAATATCAACTAAACCACTAATTTCGTGGACATAAGGAAGGAGATGTCAATGGAAGATAAAGATCGCTACATAACAACTATTAATAAAAGGATTGATGAGTGTTACGAACTACTAGAAATACAAGCCAGTGTTCTTACTGACGAATACATGAAAGGTATGTATAACGGTATGGAACTCATATTGACTGTAATTGAAGATAGAGAACCAGTTTATGCTAGTAAAATTCTACGAAACAGTAAACAAAACTTAAACAACAGTCAACGAAAATAACAGGATTGAGAATAATGGATTATAAATTATCGAAAGCAGAAGCATGGAGCATAATTTGCTCAATAGCAGGAGTAGTTTTTGTAGCAATATTCATGTTCTGGTTTATCACAACCCTAGACAACGCTGAGCGTCAAGTCATAGAAGCTCGGGCTCGTTGTAAATCAATTGGTGGCGAGATTGGCTACTTGAAATGTTATAAGAATGGGAGGGAAGTATGAAATATAGTACTAAATTGAAAATCCTTATGGTTCTAAATCTAATTTGGATAGGGTCGAACATGTATTTAATTATTGATTGTGCATTATCTAACCAGTATCTAGGAGAATTGTGTTATTTTATCCTATACTTTCTTAGCTTATGTACATTCTATTCTATGCAAGCTAAGATAGAGGCTGGTAAAGAAAGGAACAGCAATGACTAATTACATTACAATAGAAGAGTTTATAGATGAAGTGAAGAGGTTGGGACTTATATATAGGAGAGGCGCATTCGACTTATATATCGAAGATAATGACCGCCCAATTGCTAGTATTAATCTTTATCAGCCGCTCCAAGCGGACACACGCTATGACAATTTAAATCATAAAAATCCTACACACTTAAGTCTCTATCAACTTATCCATCGCCTTGCCCTCACTCCATTAGATAAGCGTGAAATAGGAGACTTAAAACACTGGAGAAGATAGAGCAACCTAAAAAAAAGAAAGGAAATTCGAATGAAAAACACCAAACTATCAATTAATTTGTCAACAATTATAGACCGAATACTCACAGTGATATTCGTTTTAGTAGTTCTGGTATTCCTATCATCACCATTTCTATACGCATATGGTACTCAGCGAAATAGTGAAATCACTATCAAAAAGATGGAACGTATTGTAAGCTCAAATGGCAGAAGTAGTAAATATCTAATATTCGCAGAAGATGGTGTCTATGAAAATACTGATAATCTGCTACGTATGAAATTCGATTCGGCAGATATTTATAGTCAGCTACAGAAGGGTAAAACTTATATGTGCAATATATACGGTTGGCGTGTACCGCTCTTAAGCATATATCCAAATATTGTGAAGTGTAAGGAGAATAATAAATGAAAATCATAGCAGATAATCCAGCTGAATAAGCCTTATTACGGCGTATTAAAGCCTTAAGCGACGAGTTGGTCAATCAAGACAATCGCTCCACTGATATGCCGATGTGGACGATTCTAGATAATAATAAAGCTGGCAAAGACTATGGCGCAGTTATGTACTTTACTGGCAAAGCCGCCAAACAACATATTAAGGAGAACGACCATCATTATGATAATCCAATGATATATATTCGTAGCGCTCACGACAATCGAGAATTGAAAGATGTTGTTCACCTGCTCATTCTAGCTGGTGGTAATGAAATACCAAGTAATCATTATGGATTTTTGAGAAATGCGTAATATTAATTTTAGAGTTTGGGATAACGAGCAACAAGAATATCTGCACACCGATATTCTCCATATCAAAAACGACGGAACATTGTTCATATCAAAAAAAGGCGAAAATCCGTGGAGCGCATTGCTGTCAGGCGAGTGCGACAGCGAAAGGTTTGTGATTGAGCAATATACTGGCTTAAAAGGCAAAAACGGTACAAAGATTTATGAGGGTGATATCGTTAAACATTCAAACGGCATAGGTAAGGTTTATTACGATAATAAAACTGCTTGTTTTAATGTGTCAGGCTTCTATAACGGGTCTCAAGATTATCCGACACTTGCGTTTAGTGAACACGGTAATGTTACTATGGAGGTTGTTGGAAATATTCATGAAAATTATGAACTTTTGAGGAAGAAATGAACAAGAAAGAACGAACTAAGTGCTTAGTAAGGTCAATTGACCATGCGGAAAAAAAGAATATTGTATTTCGAGAGGCTTAAACGGAATGATAATTACGATGTTCTTATAAGAGATAACATAAGCAATACAGAGCCTGAAGTAATCGAAAAAGGGTATGAAATCATAAACCAAATCGTTTATAGCTATAAACAAAGTCTTAAAGAGTATAACAAGGAGCTGGATGAGTTGCTTACTGTAGATACAGGAACGAGCAATATGTATCATCCAAGGACAATAGATGATGATGGTAAAAGGAAGAATAAATAATGAACCCATACATAGAAATACACCAAACCCTAGATGATTTTGAGCAGGCACTTTTTCCGATGGTGGCGCAGCAGACTTTGACGCACTAGTATTTTAAAAGAGATTCTAAAAAATAAGAGGACCAGTTAAAGTGGTCCTCTTATGCTACAACGGTTCAGGTTGGAGCTATTTAATAATAGCCTAACTAAACCGTTATTTCAAGTTTAACTTCTTAAATTCTTTAACAATAACCATGCGAAGATAAGCACTAACGGTCAATCCATGCTCGTCTGCAAGTTTTTGTAATTTAACTTTATCTTCTGGGGAAACCTTAACTTGTATATACTCTGTTTTTAGTGCTTTACTCATATAAAAATTATACCATCTGCCAGTTACGAAGCCACTGGCGAAACTGTTAAATTCTACTTAACACGGCGGTAGCTTTTAGCTTTAGCGGCGTCGTGCTCGTAGTGAGTGCTGATCGTGATTCCGTCGACTACCTTGCCACAGATATAAGCAGGTCCGCACATGCTCTTAACTTTATTTGATAAGCGAACGAACTCGCCGCGCTCCTCGAAACGGCGATTAAGTTCGTCATGTGCAGCATCACAGAGTTTATCAGTGTCGTCATATTCACAACCAACCAGCGCCATGCCAGCCACGTTATGGATAATGTTTACTAATTTTTGCGTGCTTAAATTTTTTAAGTTTGTCATTTTCTTTACTCCCTTTATTTAGTTGAACCGTTGTAGCTAGAGGCTGTGCTGTCGCGCCTTAGTTATTTTTGCGCCGCTTCTTATCTAACTGTCCTCAGTATAGCAAAAGGTATTTACAATGTCAATACGTTTTTTAAAGAATCTTTAAAATTGTAGTGAAATTCTACATATGATATAATAAATACAAATAGTGTGAGTTGAGAGAACGCAACTCTGAAGTTAAACGTTCTTATGTATTTTGAAAATGAGGTGGATATGGATAAAAAGCCGAGAAAACTAAATCCAAGGCAAGAAAGATTCTGTCAACTCTATGCGAGCGATAGAGAGTTTTTTGGCAACGGTGTTCAAAGTTATATAGAAGCTTATAGCCCTGATCAATCAAAGCCAAATTGGTATAATGTTGCACGTTCAAGAGCTTCAGAATTATTGACAAATCCCAACATTTTAAACAGGATAGATGAATTATTTGAAGCTGGCGGTTTGAATGATCAATTCGTTGATAAGCAAATAGAGAAGCTGATCACTCAAGATGCTGATTTTTCAAATAAAATGGCAGCGATTCGTGAATATAATAAACTCAAACAGCGAATAACCGAAAAGAAGGAAGTTCACGTCAAACTTCCTAAGCCAATCCTTGGTGATTTGGTGGAGGGCGAACAATAATATGTTCGTCTTGACCAGTTCAACAAAAAGATTAGCAAAAATGAGCAAGCGTATCCGTGGCGTTTGTGGTGGAACATCAGCTGGTAAGACTATCTCTATCCTTCAAATACTCATTAGCAAAGCTCAGAAAGATAAGAGACCAACCCTAACAAGTGTTGTGTCTGAGTCATTCCCACATCTTAAAAAAGGTGCTATGCGTGATTTTAAGAATATTATGCAGGAACATGGCTATTGGAAGGAATCAGCCTGGAACGCTACAGACTCTATCTATACATTTGAAACAGGTTCAAAGATAGAGTTCTTTAGTGCCGACCAGCCAGTTAAAGTTAGGGGTCCGCGTCGAGATAGGCTATTTATCAATGAGTGTAATAACGTAGCGTACGAGGCGTATGATCAGCTAGAGGTCCGAACCAATCTTGAGGTTTGGTTAGACTGGAACCCAACCTACGAGTTCTGGTTCTACACTGAAGTTCTGGAAAAGCGAGACGACGTAGATTTTATCACTTTGACCTATAAAGACAACGAAGGACTGCCGGAAAGTATCGTTCAAACCATAGAGGCTCGAAAAGGAAATAAACAGTGGTGGAAAGTCTATGGTAAAGGAGAGCTTGGTGAAGTTGAGGGAAAAATCTATAAGGGTTGGAAGATCATTGATGAGGTTCCGCATGAAGCAAGGCTAGAGGGCTATGGATTAGATTTTGGTTATTCTAACGACCCAACAGCGATAGTGGGGGTTTATTATTATAACGGAGGTTATATTTTGGATGAAGTTCTCTATCGAAAAGGCATGAGCAATCAGCAAATAGCAACGTTTATGAACAATCAGATTTTTGGGATTATTGTTGCTGACTCTGCTGAGCCTAAATCTATTGATGAATTACGGCTTTACGGTTTGTCAGTCGCACCGGCAAAGAAGGGTCCTGGATCTATCTTACAATCCATAAATTATGTTCAAGAACAGAGCATATCCGTCACTAAAAGCAGTATTAATTTGATTAAAGAATACCGAAGTTATTTGTGGCAAACAGACAAAGACGGCAAAATTATAAACGTTCCAGAAGGTGGTTTTGACCACGCACTAGACGCCGCAAGATATAAATTATCGAGTGTTTTAAAGCCAAAATATGAGCAAACACCAACAACTCAAACATCAGGAGATCTAGCACAATTATGGAGTTAAGATTTGGTGAGGTTAAAAACAAGTACGTTGCAGATGGCGTAGAGGTGGAAGAGACCAGGAAGATAAGGGATTATATGACTGCTCAAAGCATCCGTTCATTTACGATTCCTGTGAAAGTTAGTAGCTTTGATGAAGTACGACAGGAATTTGACGATCTCATAAAACAGGCAGAAAATGGTGAGTGTCTAGATATATCATTGAACGTTAGAATTGATAAAAACACAGGACTGCCGCAAATGGTAAAGAAAACTATTCTTGATAAAAGTTCAAGGTTGTAGACACTAAAAAATAAATATGATATTATAAACGCGTAACAAGCTACTGGGAAAGCCCAGCGTGATGATTACATAACAGTAATTTTTACGTTGGGAGTAATCAGTGGCTTTTTCTTATGTCGATGAAAATAATATCGGCGACGCATATGAGGATAGTAAGAAAAAATACGCTTCAGCATTAGCGAATGTTGATGAATACGAGCGTATTGCTCTTAATAAGCCTAAAAATAATTTACCATCGGGTTTCCCAGACATGACAGATGGTACAACTGCTAGTTATGTTCAGTCACGACCTAAAAGTACAATCCAGCAAATCCCAACAGGTCTGGTGACGAGTTTAGATAAAGATAAAGATTTGGCCGGTATTGCTAACTTAGTTCTTACAGAAGACATTATTCCAAACGCAAACACAACTGGTAGTGTTTTACAGAAATCCTGGGGCGCCATGGGCAAAGGGATGACGTATGGATCGCAACCTGCCTATATATTTTATTCGCAGCATGGAGATTATTATGGCGCAGACTTTAAATTACCATACATTAAAGACGTTATCTTAGAATCTGGCAAAGTCTACGACAAAGACTGTAATGTTATTTTCTTACGGGCGTGGTATCAACCAAATGACATTAAATACCTAATTTACCGCGAAAAACAATTAAACAAACAGGGAATAAAGAGTGGCTGGCGTCTAGATAAGCTGGTCAACCTACAAGCTAAAGAGAAAGATAATGAAAGCAAAACTCCCGCTGAACGTGCTTTAGGGCTTGAAATGGGTGGTATTGAAATTATCTTTGCCTTTCAGAAGGGGAAGGACGCGTTATTCTACGGCTATAGTCCAGACAACAAAGAGGTTGTTTACTCAACTGTCAATCCTGATCCGAGAGGCATTATTCCAATTCATTTCCTGTATCACGACATGGACATGTCCAGTCCGATTGGACGTGGTGCAGTGGAGCTTGTGGCAGGTCTTCAAAACATGCTCGATTCAGAGATACAAATGTACCAGTATGCAGAAGCTCTAGGATTAAATCCACCACTCATGAAGCGAGGCTCATTTGATACTTCAACGATCAGATATAAATTAAACGCTATTTGGGATTTAGGGACAGATCCTAACGCAAGTATTTCACCAGTTAATATTTCTACGCACGCATTAAATAACTTCTCGAATAACTATGGGCTAATCAAGAGCCAGATCTTAAATATAAACAATGCTAATGATACCAGTATATCTGCTGAAGTCGGCAATCCTGGCTTTTCTCGAACAGACAGTGGCGTTAAAGCTCAGCAGGAACGCACAAGTATTAGTGATAATTATCTTCGCAAACAGTTCGAAGACTGGTTTGGTGATGTCTGCGAAACGATGCTTAATATCCATTTTGCCCTGTCTGAAGGTACGAAGACAATTGAGCTCACTCAGGAATATATCAAGCGCCGAAAAGTTGAAGATCCTAATTTTAATGCAACTACAGCTACCGTTGATTACAGCCAAGAAATAAAAGGCTTTAAGTTCAAGGTTAATGCATCTACTTCAAAACTAAAAGATGACGAACAATCGATGGAAAACCTAAAGGGAATACTAGAACTAACTCAGTCTGACCCCGAATTAGGTCAATATATCCGCAAAGATCAGTTATTAAAGCGAATGATCACCAAGTCAGGTGTAGATGACCCTGAAGAGTTGATTATAGACCCTGATCAAAACAATAACGGCATAGCCGATAGTGAGGAGCAATATGAATAACGATTTAATCCCAAACGCCGGGCTTTCTTGGGGTATTCCAGAGGAACGTGAAAAAAAGGAAAAGAAGGAGCGAGTAGCCGCTCAGAAAGAGATTGATGTACTTCAGGTTCTCCTAAAGGGTATGGACGAAAAAATCCAGTTAGCGCAAAACATCAATCAACTGACTATGAATCCTGAGACTTCAGAAGAGTCGTTAAAAGTTCAATTACTTGCTGCAAGATGGCGTGTCAACGACCTGACGGAGCTAAAGGCATGGATTCAGGAGCAGGTGGAGAAAACAAATGGATAAGAAAGACGTGAGAGACAAATTAGAGCAGCCGCTTGAGACTGAATCTCTTTTAAAGAGTCATGAATTCAAGCAAGAGGGCAGGGTTTTAATTTGTGTGGACGATCCAAGCTTGACCGCAATTCTTCCGCTCGGAGTGTATTTATTTGGTGAGAAAGGAGCATATCGACTAGAGAAGTTGTTTTAGGTGGGTTGCGGGCTGGTGGTGTTTTTTGTTAGTTTTATCACCATCAGCCTGGAGCTCATCTCCTTGAACTCTCATCTGCGCACCGATGTAAAAGGTCGTAAATAACTAAATAAAAGGAGTAAACACCGTGGAAAATACCACTACAGACGTAAATACAAGCCAGAACGCGGCAGATGTGTCGTCAGCATCAGACAGTTCAACCGACAACCTTGATTTCCAAAATGGCTTCTGGGAAGAGAGCGAACAGTCGGAGGGCGAGTCCAAAACAGACGAAACCCAAGAAAAAGAAACTGAGGACAAATCTGAAGATAAGTCTGAAGAGAAGCCAGAATTTCCGAAAGCAGAAGAGCGTACGGCTCAGCTGAATAACGAAATTCGAGGATTGGTAGCACGCCGAAACGAGCTGCAGCAAGAAGTTGCTCAATACGAGGGTATTGCAAAGCTTCAGCAGCAGATCAACGAAAATCGCGTAACACCAGAGCAGCTAGAGGCTATGGGGTTAGACCCACAAGACGCCGCAGTGCAGTCACTTCTCTACAATCAAGAGATTGACAAGCACCAAGCTGAGCTCAATCAAGTTCAAGCTGATATTGCTGACCTTCAGTACAATATCGCACTTGATAGGGTCGAGTTGCTCAAAGACTACCCTGTATTCGACGAGAAATCGCCAGAATACGATGCAAACTTTACCGACAAAGCCACTCAGCTGTACATGCAAGCAGCCAACCTACAACTGAATGAGGAGGGTGCGCCAGTGTCAGCAGATATGAAGTTGTATGAGTTTATGTCTGCTTTAGCTGATGTACGCGCAGAGGGTATTAAAATCGGTAGCCAAAAAATATCAAAAACAAAACAATCTGCCGCAGTGATGAATGCTGGCGGCACGTCAACGTCTAGCGATGATGACGAAAACACATTTGTAGAAAACTTTTTTAACTAAATAAGGAGAACATAAAATGGCTGTGAATCTACCACAAGCATACTCAAAAATCCTTGACAAGGGATATGTATTAAAGTCTCTGACTGCACCTGCCTTCAAAGGTAAATACGAGGTAGTCGGTGGCACAACTAAAACATTTAAGATCTACTCAACGACCGCTCAAGCTCTGCGTGACTACACCTCTCGAAAAGAGCCTACTGGCGGGGCTAAAGGTGTTGGTGGTTTTGGTTATGAATACCAGGCTGCTCAAAACAAAGAGCAAGTTGTTACTGCGACAAAAGATGAATACTTTGCTATCTCAATTGACGCAGCGGACGCACACTTCTCTAAAGACGGCTCTCTGGACGCAAGTGAGATTATGCGTACACAGATGGAGGATGTTATCTATCCGACCTTGGACAAGCACAATCTGAGCGTTCTGGCTACTGCTGGTACTGCTACCGTTAAAGCTACGACAAACGCTAATGCATATGAAACGTTTACTAGCTTGATGACGGCTCAGACTAATGCTCTAGTGCCTGCTAACGGTCGTGTGGCATTTGCTTCAGCTACGTTCTACGCACGCATCAAGCTGGATGACAAGTTTACTCCAGCAAGCGATGTGACTGCAAAGAGCCGCCGCGATGGTAACTACGGAACTATTGACAAGTGTTTGGTGATTGAAGTGCCGGATATCTATCTACCAAAAGACGTGGATTTGATCTTGACGCACGAACAAGCAGCAGCAGCTCCAAAGCATCTGGCTGACTACAACCAGGGTAAGTTCAAAGAAGCTGCCAGCGGTTACTACGTCAACGGTCGTGTCGTTTACGATGCATTCGTCTTTGAGAAGAAGAAGTCAGCTATTCAGGTTCTGAAGGCTAAGTAGTCTTCTTGGGGCGGGGAAACTCGCCCCTTCTGGCGCGTTTTGCCTCTCCGCGATAAATGAGAGGTCGAAGATTAACAATTTGGAGAGAGACTTGGTAGTGTATACTATTGAGTATGGATAGTTATAGCTTGGGTGATAGAATAGCTAACTACTTCTTTGCTTTTATAGGAGCGGTTTTTATCGGCGGAATATGTATCTTTCCAGTAACGTTTGCGGGATTGTACTTTGCTGTTCCATTTTTTGACTCAGTATTTAATACTGGCATATCTGAATGGTATAAAATGCATCAAGAGTTGTCGTTAACACTCATAGGGGCATTTTCTATGTGTGTGGGCGGTGTTATATCTGGTATAACGGCAACTGAAGACAGCTTAAATCGTAAGATATCAGATATGCAATCAGACTATAAAACACAGATTGCTTCTATGGAGGATAAGGTTAAGACTGCTGCACAGAGAGAAAAAGAGATTCTATGGTATGTGCAGTCGCTTAAAACATCACTGGGTGAGCGCGCTGCTGGTTTTCAGTCATTACACGAAAGTATTGCTGAACTGGATAAGTTGGTTGATGAGGGTTTGTCTAACTATTTACGGAGTAAAAGACGACCTGCCCTATCAGCAGCCGACACTGTAAGGCGAGAAACTAAAATGCGCCGCACCGCTGAGGTTGAAGCTAAAACAGCCCGCTCAATCATTGAGTATTATGAGCAGCTATTTCCAGAGCTTGCTGATATACGGCAAAGTGAGCTTGAAGGCGGCGAAGAGGAGGTGTACGACGTAAAGTATACCGAGCGAGAACGTCAAGACCCTGTAACGCGGTTACTGGCAAAGTCTGAGTACGATAAACTAAGTCCACAACAACGAAATCAGCTAGCCTTAGATAGATATTGGAAGCGTCGCCATTCGCCTAAAGAATTGGGCAGGATGTACGAACGATACGTCGGTTATCTATACGAGAGTAAAGGATATTCGGTTGAATATTCTGGTATCAACAAAGGACTAGAAGATTTAGGACGTGATTTGGTTTGCCGAAAAGGAAAGACTATCGAGGTAGTCCAGTGTAAATATTGGTCACAGTATAAAAATGTATTCGAAAACCGTATATTCCAGCATTTTGGCACAACTTTTGAGTATAAAATGCAGAATAAAGGCTTACGAGTTATACCTGTATTTTACACAACAACAAAACTATCTGATACGGCGCGTAAATTTGCCGAAGTCATGAAAATGAAGCTGGTAGAGAGCCACGAATTTGATAAATCGTATCCGTGTATTAAATGTAATATAGGACGTGATGATTCAAAGATATATCATCTACCTTTTGATCAGCAATACGATAAGGTGAATATTGAGCCAGAAAAAGGCGAGTTTTTCGCAAAGACTGTCAAAGAAGCTGAGGATGCTGGGTTTAGACGAGCATACAGGTGGCGAGGGGCTAAATCTTGACATTTTACCTCTGTTGTGCTAACGTGTAAGCATGAAAAAGGTCATAGTCATCACTGTTGTTTTAGCGCTTGTAGTGGGTAGTGGTGTGCTATGGAAAATTAGAGAAAACCGCTTAGCTGCTAAAGCTGCTTACCTAGAGGCAAAGTCGACTGAAGGACAGGCGTATAATAAAGGATTTACTAAATACGAGATGGGTCCAGCAGACCCTCAGGAGATCCTAGAACTAGTAAACCAAGAACGTGCAAGAATTGGTGTAGCACCATTAGTGGTAGACGAAAACGTACAGAAGAGTGCTCAACTAAAGGCAGATGATATGGTAGCTAAGGGGTATAGGCAACATAATATACCTGGAACAAATAGTATGTTATCCCCCGAAATGGCACAGTTAATGTATCGTGACGTTGGATGTTCTCGTAGTGGTGAGAACCTCACATGGGGCAAAGATGGAGACAACGAAAGCACAAGCCAAGCGTCCTTTACTGCTTGGATGAATTCAGAGCCTCACCGTAAAGCCATACAGAACCCTAAGTATACGAAAACAGGCATTGGTGTAAAGAACGGTGTCGTCGTCCAACACTTCTGTGAACTCAAATAAATAATATATTCCATCAAGTCTCTCTCCTTATAACAAAATAAGGAGATTTTTTATGCAAGGAAATGCAACATACCGTCAGTACTTGCAATACCACGCTAATAACCACCCATCAGCTGCCAAGCGCGCCGAGGCTAAGGCGCTTTTGAACGTGGTTGGTGATGATGGCAATCTTGACGGCAATTTCTTAATGGGTCAAAAAGTAGACCGAGGTTGGTTCAGATCACCAGATATTAGAGAGCAAACATCAAACGGCTACACCGCTTCAACAGTCAATCGTTCAGTCAACCCATGGTGGAGAGAGTCGTATAACAGTTGGAGGGCTAACCAAAACTCACAACATCAAAATGAGACCCCTGAATCTGGTGGCGGTGGCTACTACGGCGGCGGTGGCGGAGGCTTCAACCCCTACGCTGCTCAGGAAGCTCGTAACAAAGCAGATGCTATCGCTAAATACGATGACGAGATTAACCAAGCAAACTCAGCTATCAACCGTCTAGGCGGACAGGAAGCCGTCGGTATTGCTAATGCTGGAAAAGCTAGAGACCGTGCATGGCAAGAAAACGAAAACAGCTTTAATGAGTCAACTGGTCGTTACAACATGAACACCAAAGACTCTATCGACAACATTAAAAAGACCCGAGACCAAATTGAAAGCGACACCGCAAGTAAAGTTCGCTCGGCTAAAGGCATTCTATCTGCTGGTGGAGCAGGAGACAGTTCGTTTGCTAAAATCCTCGCACCGTACGAGATTGCTAAAGCTGCCTCAAAACAGCAGGGTGAGGCTCAGGACGCATACGCCAAGAACCGCCGAGATATGGACATTAACTACTTCGCGGTTAAGAACGCCTACAAAAAGAACCAGGGGGACATTGAGGGCGAATATAACAACCGCGTGAACAGTGTGAAACAAAAAGTAGCACAATCCCGTGCTGAACTATTAGACCGCATCAGAAGCGCCAACGTGGGCAAACAGACAGCAAATGGCTCAAGTATGGCGGCTGCTATTGCAAGCCAGCAGGGTACACGTGACCAAATCAACCGTTTGGGCACGGAGATTGACGAATTAGGACGTGATCGCAGTATTCCTATCCAAAAAGTCGAATGGAAGGCTCCAGACCTTGCAACGTACGATCCTAAGGACGTTACAGTCAAGGATAATTCAGAGATTGGCGGTGTAAATGATGAGATTTCACCAAACTTGCGTCCAATCTTAAGCGATGAAGAGAAAAAGAAAAAGCAAGAGTTAATGTAGGGAGTAGCAGGAGATGGATTTTTTTCAAAGAATAGGTAACTTTTTTAGCGGAAAGGGCTGGATTAATGATGAGGAAAAACGCCGTAAGGAACAAGAACAGCAACCTCAGCCAGTTCAACAGAAGGTTACGTTTAATAACCAGGCTAATACTAATGCGCGCTGGAACAATACATCTAATTGGATAAATAGTTCATCTCCTGCCGCCATGAAGCCTACAGATACGCTCAAAGCAGATACAGCACCTAAAATAGATACAGTGCCAAAGGCAAATGAGTTTAAGGATAATCAAATCAAACAAGAAACCAAGCCGATTATCCCGCAAAAAACAGTTAATGAAGCGCCAAAGAAACCAACATTCTTTGACTACGCTAATCCATTTGGCGAACATGGACTATTTGGTGCAAAACAGCAGCAAAACTTCAAGAAAACAGTAGAAAAACCTATCACAGACAATGTAGAAAAATTTAATAAGTGGATCGACTCTTCTGACAAGCAGGAGGGTTTTCAGTGGAACGATCCAGGAGATTATGCACGATTTGCCGCCAAGATCCCTGGAGGTATGGTTCAAGGATTGGCAGAAGCGCCCAATAAAATAGCTAATACGATTACAGGTATAGAAGCAGACGAGAACGGCAAAGTTAAACAGTTAAACGGCTGGCAGCGACTAGGAAAAGGTCTAGACGCAGGTATATCAGTTGGTGGACTAGGATTCGGTGGTTCAGGCACATTGATACGCTCTGCGTTTGGACAAGGAGCCAAACAGCTGGCGGGACAAGCAGCTAAACAAACTATAGCTAAAAAAGCGCTAGGACTTGGCGGAAGTGTACTAAAGGATGCCGCCAAAGAAGGCGCAGAAGAGGTCGCTCAGACGTTTGCACAGGATTTAGCTGATGACGGTAAAGTAAACACCAAACTAGGAGATTACGCACAATCTGGGGCACTTGGTGCGCTTGGGGGCGGCATGATGAGTGGTGCTGGTCATGCTGTAAATAGTGTTAAGGGAGTGGTGAGGAATAAGATTAATCCTTATGGAGAGAATGGTGTCGGGATTAATCGACTATCTCCAAACCAAATGAAATACAATGCCGCTGAAGTTATAGGTGGTATAGCTGGAGATACAAGAAAGCGCCTTAGTCAGGCAGCTTTTGGTGATCTACAGAAGGCACGAACTGGCAATCCATACCGAACAAGTGACGGGATGGATGTGGAGCTGAGTAAAGCGGGCAATAGAAAATACACGAGTACAGGAGCTCGTGCTATTAATGATAATTTTATAGTTAAACAGCGCTTGGCGCCTCAAATAGATGAGGTTATTGCAAAATCCAAGCTTATTGATAGCGCTGAAGACGCCAAGAATCACGGAATAGCACCTGATGGGTTTGATTACAGAGAAATTCCTGTGCGATATAGGGGTAAAGATTATGTGTCAACAATAGATATTGCAAAGAATAATACAACAGGGCGCAATACTCTTTATGAAGGTAATGTGCGAAGCCAAGAAAAAAGCCACCCAGGTGACCTTAATGGTGCGCCCCGTGGACAAGCCGAACGGGGACTGGGCGACTTTTCTAGTGAAAATATAGCACAAGAAGTCCAAAATGTCAATGACGAGAATGTCTACAGGCCAACAAAGCCAGGCTTTTTCGGTACAGCTCCTGAAGATTACCACTATAGAATCGAGCAAACACCACACAGCAAGTATGTAATCGTCGAAGAGTACGCTGATGGCAGTCCATCACAGCGATACTCAACACATTCAGACATTGCCATTGCCAAGCGTGAAGCACAGAGATTAGCAGAAGGACTAGAGAAGCCAATTCAGGTCGAAAAAACGGGCAAGGGCTACAACGGATTCACTGAACGATCAGCTGAAATTGAGCTAAAGAAACTACAAGCAGTCCACCCAGAGTACGATTGGGAAATCAAACCAGCCGAGCATATGGATAGCTACGATATAACGCGAGGTAAATATGGTATTAAGGGGGTGCTACGTGAGAGTGACGCCCGCCTCGACGGTCCAAATCACCCGACAAGAACCTACGAGGTTGATAAGGCTGCACCAAGAGCCGAAGAGGGGCTAGACCAAACACAAGAATCATTTGAGCCACTTGGCGCCAAGATAGAATCGCCTCAAACCAATGACACGCCAGACAGTCTCGATATTGACAACATCGAAGCTGCCGACATAGACCCATCTGAATATGCTAAAGAAATGACCAAACAGCAGGAATTGGCACATAAAGGTGAACAACCTACTCTCAAGGAGCGTTGGCAAGACTTCAAGGCGGATATGCGTGAGAAATTCGTAGACAGGTTTGCGCCTATCGAGGACAGAATTACCAATGAAGCAGACCAGCTAGAGATGAGAAATGCCCTGGATAGAACCCTGAGAGCAGACAGTTTATCTGAAGCATTTATTCGAGACAATAAGTTTGATCAACTAATCAATAGTTTCAGAAACAAAAAAGAAATGCAGATGTTTGACCAGGCATTGATCGCTAAACACGCTCTAGAATTAGAGAAAAACGGTGTGCAAACTGGGCGAGACCTCGCAAAAGACAAAGCACTCATCCGAGAGGCAGATAAGCGTTTTGAAAATGAATTTGCTCAGGTGAGGGAGTATTCAGATAAGGTCTTACAACAGACAGTAGATTATGGACTTATCAGCCAAGATACCGCTAACTACTTAAGGAAGAAATACCCTGAATATGTGCCATTTGACCGTATATTCTCTGACAAAGAAATAGACACCCAGATGAAGCACGGAGTGGGTGCTGGTGAGGCTAGTTTAAGTAAGCAGGATATTGTCCAGCGCATTAAAGGCTCATCTCGCTCAATCGACAGCCCATTAAATGCGTTAGTCATGAAGACCCAGGACATGATTCAGCAGGGTGAACGCAACAAAACAGCCGAACTTCTGGCGAGTTATGCAAAAGATCCAAAAAACCCATTCCTGCTAAAAGAATTGAAGGATGGAGAGAAGGCGAATGGACGACCAACTATCAGCTACTTAGATAATGGTAAAAAGCGTACATTCTTAGCTGCACCTGAAGTAGCTAGAGCTGCTAAAAATATGAACCGTGAACAAATGGGGATTATATTAAGAGCCCTTGCAGCGCCTGCCCGTTTACTGAGAATGGGAGCAACTACAGTTAATGCTGGATTTACTATGGCAAACGTCGTGAAAGACTTTGTAGGTGCTACTGTTAACTCAAAGGGTGGAATTAATTCAATGAACCCTAAATCTATTGTGAGTGCCTTAGGCGCAGCATTCCACCATAACGGCGATCTGTATGCAGAAATGCAACGTGAAGGAGTTTTGGGAAACATCTATGAATTGACCCGTAACGCTTCTGACCTAAACCTTAATGAAATACGCAGTCATAAAAACATACTTACCCGTTCAATACATAATGCGAAAAGCCCTCTTAAAACCCTAGAGAATACTATCGGACGCAGTGAAGACTTTGGACGAGCCTTACAGTATGTTTCAAACAAAAAATATGCTAAACGAAAAGGTATGAGTGAGTCTGAGGCTATAAAATTCGCAGCCGACCAAGCAAGATGGAACTCTACAAACTTCTTAAGAAGTGGAACATACGGTAAAGCAATCAATGCAATCGTACCTTACTCAAACGCAAATATTCAAGGTCAAAGAATTACTCTACGTCGAATGAAGGAAAACCCAGCAAGGTATACAGGTAAAATCGCACTTGGAATAGTAGCCCCAACTATAGCCGCTATGGCATGGAACTACGCCGATGAAGACCGCAAAAAAGTTATGGAAAACCTACCTGATTATGTCAAGGAGAATAACGTAGTCGTTGTTGGTACTAATGCAAAATACAACAAAGAACAAAACAGATGGGATGGGGTGTTTATGGTTCCAGTACCACCTCAATTCTCACCACTTCATAGACAACTTCACAATATGGTGAGAAGTGCTATGACGGGACAACAATTTGATATGGGCAAAGCCGCTGGAGACGCCGTAGAACAAGTTACAACCGTCAATCCATTGGAAATAAGGCGCACAGCTTCTCAGTATGTTCCGCAAGCCGTAAAGCCAGCCATAGAGACTTGGGCAAACAAAAACCTATACACTGGTCAAGAAGTCGTACCAGAAGGGATGAAAAACCTTGCTGGAAAAGATCAATGGGACAATAACACCAGCCTAACAGCTCGAAAATTTGGAGAGCTAACAGGGCTCAGTCCTAAGCAAGTCGATAACGTTTTCAGAACCTCTACAGCTGGCGGTGGTCAAAACTTACTACATGGTACAGATTTTGCAATAGCGAAGGCTACGGGAGCTTCTGACGATGAAATAAAGGGTAGAAGCATGCTAGATTCAGTCGTTGGAAGATTCTACGCGCCAAAAGGTACAAGTCAAAGCTCATACTTCTATCAATCATTAGAAAAAGCTGCTAAAGACAACAAATTGTCTGGTAGTGATTTAGAACTTTACCAAGCATTGACCTCTAGGAAATATAACGGAGACGGTAGCGTAGAAGGCAAAACAGAGGGTGATGTCTTAATGAACAATCGAATTCTAGCAAATAAGCCAAACATAATTAAAGCCCTAAGTGAGGCGGCTAAGTGGCGCTCAGCACAAACAGGCGAAGAACTAGACCCTCTATACAAACTTCCGGTGGACAAACAGCAGTACTTCTATCACTTACAGGGTTCACCAAAGAACGGTGCCGAGCAGAGAAAACTGAAACAAGACGCGCCTTGGCTAGAAGATTTTCAAAAAGAAAGAAGTGCATACTTTAAGCGTCAAGACTTCAAGTCTGGAAAGAGTAATCGAGTACCTTATCCAGAGGTAAGTGATGAACTACAAGCTACTCTAAAAACATACCACGATATGCCAAGTAGCCCTCAGAAATGGGCATTCTTGGATGCTCACCCTGAATTGTCTGATCACTATAAGCAAATAGAGGATTACAACAACAGGGTGCGTGAGGCTCAAGGTTACGCCCCACAGCGAACCCGCCCGCAACAAAGCCAATACGTAAAAATGCAAATGGCTAATAAAAACTGGCGAGATCCTGCCGTTGCTAAGTATTTGCAGGATTTGAATGTCTACAATATTACTAATTCGGCTTCTCTGGCGGAAATGCAAGGCGAAGATCTGTCTCCAAAAGCTCTGAGAGCTATTCAGAGTTTGGGTAAGTATGGATTAGTCAAAAATCCAGACGGAACGTTTGCTCTTAAGTACCCAGATGGTCAAGGTACTAACGAATCCCACGTACAAGCTGGTGCGGTAGATACAAATAGCTTCTGGAGTAGAGGTGGCCGCAGAGGATACAGAGGGCGAGGAAGTGGAGATGGCACTAGGACCTCTACAGATACACTTAAAACAGCCAATGCTACAGCTATTAGCATGAATACGTTTAAGCGTAATCAATCCTCTAGAACACCTCAATTTACTGGTAAAGCTATTCAGCTCAATCAACTGCTAAAATCACGAAAACCAAAAAGTAGAGTAGTTACTTTTCGATAGTCATATGCTAAAATAAAAGTAATTCTGATCTACCAAAGTGCTTGGCGATTGGATACATAAAAATAACTTGTGGTTATTTGTGTATTCGTTGCCAAGCACTTTTCATGAATGACCGCGAAAGGTGGTTTCATGAAAGTAGAAGAAGCAATAAATCTTGCTTATCAAACAGCAACAGGGAAAACAAAAACGCTCAGTCCTGGTAACTCAAAATACGAGCGTATGCTCAATATTGCCAATATGGCTACTATGCAATGGGAGAGTGAGCCAGATGTTGTGTGGGGTTCTTTGTGCAAAGATAGGGAAATAGGCGTAATTGACGATAACACGTCATACAAGCTGTCTGAAGATGTCAGGACAGTAGATTTTCGCAAGTTTGTTCGGCTAACGAAAGATGCTCAAAATTGGACATTTCCGTTTATATCCCCTCAGATGGCTAAAGATGGATGCTATGGTGTCATTCAATTAGGCTGGAGGCTAGACTTTAAGGGTCTATCTGAGCAGATGAAAGGTGCAGCAATTATCGTGCCTATAGTCCGCCACGCAAAAAAACTAACAAAAGCTGATGACATTGTAGAAGTTGATGATCCTTATTGGTTGGTGTACATGATCGCAGCTGAGTTTGTGCGTAATAGTCGCACTAAATCTAATCAGTATGGCAATTTGATCACCCTAGCACAATCCTCAATGGAAGGTATGAAGAATCGCAACGGGTATAAGTTTGATGAAGTGCCTCGGGAGGATATTTGGCTATGATTAAGCCGCCAAAAAGTACTCCTCAACCTAATATTGATAGGTTAAGCATTAAAGCCTGGAGTAAGGGATATATTTCTGCTATGGACGCAGGGCGTATGCCTAATAGCGGTTTACTAAAAATGACCAACGCCAGGTTAAAACAAAATGGAACAGTTGCTCCACGTCCAGGCACCAGGCAATATGGTGACACTCTACCCGGTGAAGTTTTAGGCTTTGATGAGTATGTTGAAATTATTGATAATAAACGAGTAAATAAACTCCTCGCAATCGTAAAAGACGGTAACAGAGCACACACCTATACTGCATTAGATGGAAAGGGCTGGGCTAAAATCGACGGGATAGATTACCACCCTGAAGCGTATCCAACTTTTACTCAAGTTAGAGACAGGGTAGTAGTGACGAATGGAGAAGATTATCTATCCTATTATGATATTCAAAAGAAAAGGAACATCCGCCCAACAGCCCTACCAACAGTCACTGGTGTAAAAGCTGAAGCCTTTGGTATAACGGGAACAAATGACACTCTCTATTACTGTGTGACGGCTGTAAAGAATGGAGAAACGGCACGAAGCGATGCAGCTAGCGTAAAGGTTAGCAAGGGACGTACTGAATGGCGTGGTAAAAACGTAGACAAAACAAAAGGACAAGTTGAAGAATACGTCAAAATAACCTGGAATAAGATAAAAGACGCTGAATATTACGTCCTTTATTGCGGAATATCACCAACAAGCATGCGAATGATGGATGTTATCGGTCAGTCTAAAGATGATGCACAAACTCAATCATATGACGATATCGGACAAAAAATCCTCAATCCTAACGTTATTCCGCCCAACTCTAATAGTACGGCAGGAGTGAAAGCTGCTCGTTCTACTCTAATAGCAAGTCGCCTATACTTAGTGGGAGATAAAGATGATCCATGGCGGATTACTTTTGGCGGTGCTGATCCAGATACCATGCTAGATTTTTCGGCTTTTGCGGGTGGCTATATTCGAATAAACGCGGGGTCTAAAGAAATACCTGCCGCAATAAAACCCTTCAGAAACGGTAAGGGTGATGCAGTACCAATGATTCTATGCTCAGAAACAAATGGTAACGGAAGCTTAAAGTACCTTCAATCATCAAGCATGCAGCTAGATTCTACAAATATTCAGTGGATTAGCGTGATTGATGATAACGGACGAGACGGCACCGACGCACCGAACTCAGTCGCGATATATGAAAACTCACTTTTTTACATCTCTAAAACCGGGCTTAAAAACACTCTTACCAAGCCACAAATGCAGAATGTTTTATCTACTGAGAATAAGGCAGATGCTATTCAGCCTGATATTGATCGCTTAAGCAGCAATTTTATACATAAATCTATTGGATTAGAGGTTAATGGTTTGATTTATTTTGCTGTCCCTGTCGGTGGAGATAAATTAAATCAATTATGGGTACTTGATATGAAGCGCGGCGGAGCGTGGTGTATGCCATGGACGGTTGGGAATATTAACGACCTAAAAGTCTATGGGAGCAGTGATGGTAAATCTAGAGTTCTACTTGCAATAGGCAATAAGCTCATAGAGTTAACTGATGAAGTCAAGCTAACAGATGATGGAAAGCCGTTTATTACTGATATTGGCTCTGGAGCTATCAAATTTTCTGATGATGGTGCAATGTGGACAAGCATAGTAGACATTACGTTCATTCTATTAAAGCCGACAGGCACTATAAAGTTTTCTGTGTCAGGAAAAACCGAAGATGAGCCACTTCAGCCGTTCGTTAATTTTAGCAAAAACTTTACACCAAAAACCATTCCTGGTGGCTGGAATGATCCAACAGGATGGAATAGCCCACTAGGATGGGGGTTTGTGCCTAAAAAATACAAAAAATCCAGCGGAGAGGTTCGTATACCAATCACGAAAGATATTGATGAAGACGTGAACTGGATTCAATACTCGGTTACTACTAATGAGCCAGGAGCTGATTTTGAATTATCTGACGTAATCATCCAACACATACCAATTGGGGTGATTTTTGAGGAGGATGAAGATGAATAAAACAAAAAAGGAGAACAATATGGAGCAAAACGAGCGCCTCGCCCGCTTAGAGACATTTAACGAAAAGGTTGTCGAGCCATCTTTGGCGCAAATCTTAAGTAAACTCGACGAACTTGTCAGAAGAACTGAGTTCAATGAACGCAAAAGGTTTGTCGATGCCAAACTATCAGAATTAGAGCAGGCAATCAATAATATTAACGACCGCAACGAAAAACTAGATGGCAATATTTTCATCAAAGCCATTATCACGGGTGAGAAGAAGGTGGTAGGTTTAATCGTGAAATACACAGGACTAACTATTCTTATTGGTACAGTAGCATTTTTCGTACTCACCCAATTCATCAATTCCATTCAGTCAACCAAACCAGAAATGCGTGAAGTTATTAAAGAAGTTAAGGAGGTAACAAAATGATAGAAAAAGCTCTAGCGTGGTTTTACGCACGTAAAGGACAAGTTTATTATTCGATGGAAAATCGGAATGGTCCTAGTTCATACGATTGTTCGTCGTCGGTATATTACGCGCTAAAAGAGGCGAGTATATTACCATCAAGTTATTGGATAGGTAATACTGATACATTGTTTGACGCACTAGAAAAGAATGGCTGGGTACGAGTCCCGACCGACACTAACGGTGACGCACAATGCCAACGTGGCGATATATTCATTTGGGGTATTCGCGGCAATTCAGGAGGTGCTCTTGGACACACGGGAATATTCACCGACCCAGATAATGTAATAAACTGTCGCTATCAAGCAGGTATTGTAATAGATAACCATGACTGGCTCTGGAGTGCATCAGGATGTCCACCATACACATTCTATCGATATGTAGGTAAGCCAGTACCAGCCGTAAAACGCCGCGTTGCACTCCCCGAGGTATATTATGCAGATGAAGTGGCGATGGTATTTAGCATCCGTCAGATCCGCTGTAACCGCCTCACACACGCCTTTGACTGGGAAGATAATGGTATTCCTGTCTCTGTAGTAGTAAAGACAGACAAGGATGGCTATTTATTAGATGGTGAGATAAATACAGGTGATTATTTCCGAATTGTTGGTGGTACAGAAGTGCTGAGCGAAGAGGTCGAAGATGGACATAAATATTTGCAATTAAGAATGGCAAATGATGGGATTTGGGTACTAGCAGAACGAGTGCGTGAGCTGTCCAGTAACGATGCAGGTACTACACGGCCGCAACCACGCCCTCAGCCGCAACCAGCTCCAAAGACACCAGAGATACAGCAGACACCTCAGCCCAAAGAAAAGCCACAGGAGCAACCGCTAGCGCCACAACCGACTAACGAGGACATTATGCGGGGACTATCGGTCAATAAAGGATTGTTAGAGAAGATACTAGCAGTGCTGAATAAGATCGTAGAGTTCTTAACTGGAATCTTCAAAGGATTTAACAAATAACAGTAAACAGGTAGTAATAATTTCTTAACATTTTTGCAAAACAAGATTTAACAAAGGAGGAAATATGGAAAAGATTAAATTATTATTTAGTCCAGAAACTAAAAATGGACGAGCTATGAGGACACTTTTACAGGGATTCTTAGGAACGATGATAGCGTTTACGGGTTTATACGGCGTTCCGCAGTTTACCGAGTTCATGAGAAGCCTAGACGCATTGACAGGGTCTCTCATATTCTCAAGCGGTTCGGCAGCAATAGCTGCGGGAATTAGCCGTTTGATGCCTGTGATTAGTGCGATCATAGAGCTTATCAAGGAGAAAAAATAATGTTACGAAAAGTATCAGCAGACGGCAAGATGCCAGCGAAAGGTATCTTAACAGCTCAAAAAGAAAAAGGCGCTCAAAGTATATCTGTTAGTACGGTTGAGGGCTGGAGAATTGGAGAAGTTCAAGACTTTATTATATTCACAACAGATGGAGAGGATGTGGTACCTGGTTCTGTAAGTTCTTGGACGGGTATTCCTGCGGCAAATGGCGACATTACCGAACTCACCCTGACAGGTGGAATGGACATTTTATACCCTATAGGAGCCGTCGTTATGCCAACAGCTACGTCTTCGTGGGCAAATGAATTGATTAGCGCGTTACTTGTTGCGCATAACTCAGATGGGTCGCTTAAAAGTGAAGCTATTCCTGAAATACCAGATAAGTCTATCACTCCAGATAAGATTAATTTTACGTCGATACCGATGTTTTCCGCTACTACATCTAAGTGGGAAGTTCTGCCGCAAAATCAGTCTACTATCGTAAAATACGACAATGTCGCCTATGACACTGCAAAAATGTACGATACGAAGACATTTACAGCTAAAGTACCTAAAGACGGTGTTTACCACGTTGATGCAAGAACAGCTATAGCACAAACCGGCTTCTTCTCTCAATATACCGCATATATAAGCATATTTAAGAATGGCGAGATGATTAAAGAATCTAATCGCACCCGAGGTACTGACAATGACCGTCATCTGCCACGACCAAGTTTATCTGTCGACTTACTCTTAAAAAAGAATGATGAAATCAATATACGAGCATTCTGTAGCGACCAGCGTAATTACGGTGGTGAAAGTGCAGTCAGTGAATTCAGCATGCGGCTGGTAGGGATAATCTAGTCTATTGCTATTTAGTTACGTTAACCGCCCCAATTGCCGCACTAGTCTTAAAGTCTATCTTGTGAGTATTGACTTTTACGCTAGAGTTTGCTAGTATAAGAACATCAAATATGCGCTATGATAACCTCGGTCGTTTTTGGCTGAGGTTTTCTTTGTTCTAAAATAGCCTCTTACTCAAGATCGATACATCGTAAAAAAGCTGTCAAGAGTTTTGCACCAAATCCTACAGTCTTTTTTACTACATCAACAAAAAACGCCATGGGAAGTGATGGTGCTAGTTTTCTTTGGCTTAAAAAGAGAGGGTTAAAATGGGGAAAATTGTTCATATTTCCGAGGTAATTCCAAACACGCAGATATTCCATTTAACAGAGGAATGGAGGCGTCGTAGTGAATGTAAATGACGTTCTGAAAGCTGGCGTTAGCGCTGGATACAATGTTGATATTGCGCGAGAGTTCGGAATAAACGAAGCGATCGTATTAAACAAGCTCGTTTATCTACACCAAATGGCTAAACGAAGTGATGGCTTTACTTGGTATACGGCTAAGGATTGGGAAAAACACACAGCCTTAAGTTACTATCAAGTAAATAAAGCGCTACAGCACCTTGTTGATAAAGGTATTGTTGAAGTGAAAAATACCTATATTCAGGGTACTACCACAAAGGCTAAGCACTACAGGCTTATCCTAGAAACTTCAAAATCAGAAATTGAAGAAACTTCAGTTCCTATAGGTTTTTTAGAAACTTCAAAATCAGGAAGTGAAGAAACTTCAAAATCTGTAAATAATAACGCTATTAATAACGCTAATAATATAGTAAGTAATAGTGAAGTTGATAAAAAACTACTCGACTTACTCAACCAGAAAACCAAGCGCAATTTCCGAATGCTGCCACGTGGCTATAAGGAAACTCTGAAGCAGTTCTCGTTAGAAGAGATTGAAGAAGCACTCGACGTCCTCGTAGAAGACGACTGGCATAAAGGCAAAATCCACGAACTCAGAAGCGACTATCTACTCAGAGCCTCCACCATAGACAACATGCTATCAAAACGGAAGAAACAACCTGAAGGCATGGCGGATCTTGACGAATTATACGGAGATGGGGAATGGCTGAATACGTTATAGAAAATCCAGATGGCTCTAAAACGCGTTTTAAGGACTCTACAGCGTACTTTATCGCCGAGATGATAAATTACCACAATGAAGCCATAAAGTCGCTCAGAAACGATTACATGACGTTTAAGGGCATATCCAGAACCAGTAAACATTCCGAAATGTACGAAGAGCTATTTAAAACGATCATTGAAGCGGGTAATTACCACAAAACAAGAATCAGGGAGATACTACATGGACAATTTGACCTTTCTTAAGGGAAAGATCGAAGCCTTAAAGCCTGCAGATCAGGTAAAACTATACGAATATATACTCGGAGCATCGGTTGAAACGGCAAAGTCAGCAAGGGCAGAGCTTGAATTTGAAATGTTAGCTGACTACCATGATGAAATCGAATTCCGTATGAAAAACTGGGGCAAAATCATGGGATTACATACGGGAAATTGGGTGCTTGATCGTATGACGATGGGATTGGCTCCAGGTGAACTTATCGTCATCGGAGGAGCTACGAGCAACGGCAAAACAGCCTTAAGTATGAATATCGCAGCAAACATCGCTAAACAGGGAAAATCAGTGCTGTTTGTCACTCTAGAAATGACACACGGTGAAGCTGGTGTGCGTTTTCGTAAAATACTTGGCGAAGAGCAATATGATAAATGTGGAGCTACAATATTTTTTCAAAAAAATGACGAGCTAAGTTGGCATTCTATCGACGGATTAATTCGCAAAGCTAAAGAAGAGGCAGATTGTGAATTGGTTGTTATTGATCACCTTCATTACTTTACGCGAGAAATTCAAAATATTGCTGATGAATTAGGAAATATCACCAAAGAATTGAAGAAAAATGCAATCAGACATCAACTGCCGATTATTTTGATCAGTCATACTCGAAAAGCACCAGATAGCCATACTCGAAAGACTGGGATCAACGATTTGCGAGGCTCAAGCTATATCGCACAGGATGCGGATATCGTTTTGATGGTTGAGCGGAATTTAAAGGAATTTCCGAACGATATCATCGTTACGCTAGAAAAAAACCGCAATAGATATGGCTGCAAGGTTGGTACATCTTACCATTTTGAATTTAGGGGGCTTAAGGTGATTGAACCATCAAGAAACGATAGGTTTGATACGTAGGAATTTGTGATTTTTACACTATGCAGACGGCGTAAGATATGGCAAAATTGGACAAGAATAATTTATAGCTCACGTCATATCTACCGCCAAGTTGACGACCGTGTGGGTGGTCTGAAAGCAACGCTAGTTGGACGCTCCAAAATCCTACATTTTAACTTAAATTGTGGGAGAATTATGGATAAAAATACTACGTTGGAGTGTGCATTGTTTTGCTTTGTAAAGCATAAAGAAGTGCGAGGAAGAGCTACCAAAACAACCAAAATGACATATGTTTACGTTCTGGAAGATTTTATACAATCAATAAAAGCCAAAACTGTCAGAGATTTGAATATGCGAGCTATTGATGATTTTATTGATTCTTTAGCCTTGAGAAAATACAAGCCAAAAACTATCAAAAATAAAGTTGTAGTCATTAGAAGTTTTGTTAAATTTTTATATGCTAAAAATCTAATAGATATTCACCCTGAAGCAATAGAAATACCAAAAATGACTGAAGTCGAAGCAAATTTTTTAGACAAACAAGAACAGGATCAACTAATAAGATTTGTTAAAAATTCAAGAGATAAGGCTTTGATTATGACTATCTTGAGTAGTGGGTTACGGGCTTCTGAAATTTTGAACTTGAAAGACGGTGATCTTTATCATCGATCGCTAATAGTATCGAGAGGCAAGGGTGGGAAAGCAAGAGTAACATTTATTGATCTTGCCACGGAAAAGGCAATAAAGGAATATCATTCCAAAAGGAGTACGGATTCAGTTTTTGTTTTCACTAATAGCCTTGGAAAACCACTCAGTCGACAATACCTCTCCAGGATGATATCAGAAACAGCCATGAGAGCTGGAATCAAAAAGAGAGTGAGCGCGCATACATTGAGACATAGCTTTGCTACAAATATGTTGCGACGTGGCGCACGTATCGAAGACATCCAGCCACTCATGGGACATTCCAATATAGCGACAACCCGACTATATATGCATTTCACTAATGAATATCTAAAAGAAAGGTATGATATGTTCAGTGGGGATATTGACAAAACGCCTGTGGTTTGCTAGTATTAGGGTATAAGTAAGTTGAAAAAACTTTAGTATTTTTACAAGCAAAAATTGTAGATAATAAAGGTTTCATCTTTACAAATGCCGCTTTAGCTCAGTTGGTCAGAGCGACGGTTTTGTAAACCGTAGGTCCTCGGTTCGAACCCGAGAAGCGGCTCCATTTATTGTGCTGGAATCGTGTAGTGGCAATCACAGGAGACTGTAAATCTCCCGCCGTAAGGCTTCGTAGGTTCGAGTCCTACTTCCAGCACCAAAATACGGATTTTTTCGGAATTGTCGCTTGAAAGAGCGACTTTTTCATTTATATTTTTAATTCTTGCCACAGGCAAAAACCACTTTCCGCCCTGCTCTAGAAGTGATTTTTTGAGCTTGCGCTTGTAGGGGTTTGAGTGATGATTTTTTATGCAAAAACAGGTTCGAGCTAAAGATTTCTAAAAGCACGGCTTTTTACCCGTTAATTTTAGTCAGAAAAGTTTGGCGGTCGATATCTTGATTTAAATAACTATCTAGTAAAACCTGCTGCTTATTAGTTGAATTTGCGATTTATGCTCGCAAATCGTCCAATAAAGAGGCAATGCCAGAGATTTCGGCTTGTTCGTCTTGCTCAATTTTCTCGTTCATAAAAGCAAATATCTTTTCATCCACGATATATTCAATAAGTAATATCGAAAGCTGGGTAACAAATATTTTCCTCTAATTGGCGATTAGTGTATTTAACGGCTCGTTTCCTATGAGAACAATTGTAATAAATCCAACTATGGAAATTATTGTAAGGTTTGCGATTATATTTTAGACAATCATGGGTTATAAGCATTAAAATAATAAAAGGAGACATCATGAATCAAGAATTAGAATTAGAACTCACATTTTTAGCAAAAGAATTACCGAAAGAAATAAAGACAATACAGCCAATACACATTGTCGATATTTATATACCCGATACGCCTAATCATTCTCACTTAAGACTAAGGCAAAAGGGCAATAGTTACGAAATCACCAAGAAAACGCCAGTCGCAAAAGGTGATGCATCTCAACAGGTCGAGCAAACAATTCCCCTGACTAAGGAAGAGTTTGCTACTTTAGCTGATTGTAGTAAAAAACGAGTAGTAAAGAATCGTTATAAAGTAAATATCGATAATAGAATGGCGGAGGTTGACGTTTTTGTCGAAAATTTGGCCGGACTTGTGCTGATTGATTTTGAATTTGATTCAATAGACGAAAAATCAAACTTTAGGATGCCGAGTATGGCACTGGCCGATGTGACACAGGAAGATTTTATAGCTGGCGGTTTGCTCGCTGGTAAAAAGTATAGTGATATTGCACCAGAGTTAGACAGGTTTGAATATAAAAGGATAGACTAACTTAATTGTATAAGCTTAATATCAAATAGATGATATTTCTAGTATAATTAAATAAATACAATGGTTGATATTATTAAT
>ERZ773068.170-NODE-170-length-35906-cov-8.865778_pt1 | contig 35906 bp, 36 predicted proteins | sample MGYA00580620_ERZ773068 | MGnify/ENA primary metagenome ERZ773068 (study PRJEB29015, sample SAMEA2737983) | human oral metagenome | biome: human oral; feature: human-associated habitat; material: dental | place: China | collected 2101 ... | reverse complement strand
ATCCGAAGATCCTTGACCCGCGCGACACCTATGCAAGCCGTACGGAGTGGGATGAAAAGGCAAGGGATCTCGCTGCGCGCTTCATCAAGAACTTTAAGAAGTATGAGGGCAACGAGGGGGGCAAAGCGCTCGTTTCGGCGGGGCCGCAGCTTTAAACATTATTGCCCCGTGGAAGAAGCTGCCGCAATGTTTGCGGCAGCTTCTTTTTTGAAAAAGAGGGAAGGAGGGGAGCGAATGGAGCTCACGGACAGCATCAGCAAAGTTCGCGGCGTTGGCGTAAAGAAGTCTGCCGCCTTTGCGCGGCTCGGCATTCGAACGGTATATGACCTCCTGACTTATTATCCGCGCGCATATGAGGATCAGAGCAGCATTACGCGCATTGCCGATCTGCGGGCAGGGATCCGTGCGACCGTTCTCGGCGTCATTCAGCAGGTGACGGACCGCCAGACGCGGCGGCGCGGGTTCACCGTGCTGACTGCGCTCATCGGCGACGGGACGGGCTACATGCAGGCAGTCTGGTTTAATCAGCGCTTTCTGAAGTCGAAGCTGCGTGAGGGCCGGCGCATTCTCCTCACGGGGAAGACGGACTATGCCTATAACGGCGGCGGACAGCTTGCGCTTTCGCAGATCACATCCTTTGAGCTGCTCGGCGCGCGCGATCATGCGGAATCGCTGCTCGGCATTCTGCCCATCTATGCGGCAACCGAGGGACTCCCGCAGAAACAGCTGCGGCAGATGATGGAGTATGCTCTCGCGCAGAGCGCGGATAAGCTTACGGAGACCCTTCCGCCGCGCATTCGGCAGGAGTATGATCTCATCGGACGTGCGGATGCCTTTCGACGGATTCACTTCCCAAAGCGGGAGGAGGAACTGCGCGCGGCGCGTCGGCGGCTTGCCTTTGAGGAACTCTATCTCATCCAATGTGGGCTGCTCGCCCTCAAAAAGCGGACGGCGGAGGAGCAGGAAGGGATTGCACACAGGCCAAACGGTGCGCTGGCTGCGCGCGTTTTGGAGGCCCTGCCCTTCGAACTGACCGAGGATCAGGCGAAGGTATGGGGGGAGATCGCGCGCGATATGGAGTCGCCTCTGCCCATGCGCCGCCTCGTGCAGGGAGATGTTGGCTCGGGAAAGACCGCAGTCGCCCTGCTTGCTCTCGTCAAAACAACGGAGAACGGATATCAGGGTGCGCTGATGGCGCCGACGGAGATCCTGGCGCGTCAGCATTATGATTATTTGCAGACGCTGCTCACGCCGCTTGGCATTCGTGTGGGATTTCTCTCGGGGCGGCTGACGAAGAAGGAACGTGCGGAGATCGATGCGGCGCTCGCGGCGCATACGGTGGATATTATCGTCGGCACGCACGCGCTGATTCAGGATCATGTGGCGTTCGATGCGCTTGGCCTGGTGGTGACGGATGAGCAGCATCGCTTCGGCGTGGCGCAGCGTACGGCGCTCGAGAAAAAAAGCGGGGGAACACCGGATGTGCTTGTTATGACGGCGACGCCGATTCCGCGGACAATGACGCTGACGGTGTACGGCGATCTCGATGTCTCACGCATTGAGCATCTGCCGCCGGGGCGGCGTCCGATCCGTACGTTCCTGCGCGATGAGACCGCACGCGGGAAAATCTATGCGTTTGTGCACAGAGAGATCGAGAGCGGGCGGCAGGCGTACGTTGTCTGTCCGCTGATTGAGGCAAGCGAGGAGAGTGATTTGCCCTCGGCAGAGGAAGTCTATGAGGAGCTCTCCCGCGGCATCTTCCGCGGGATCGCCTGTGGACTCCTGCACGGACGGATGAAATCCGCGGAAAAGGAAGAGGTGATGAACGGTTTCTATGCGAACCGGATCAAACTTCTCGTGTCGACAACGGTCATCGAGGTCGGCGTCAACGTGCCGAATGCGAGCATCCTCGTTGTGGAGCACGCGGAGCGGTTTGGTCTCGCACAGCTCCATCAGCTGCGCGGACGCGTCGGGCGGGGATCCTATGATTCCTACTGCATTCTGATCGCGGGGCGGAGCGCGGCGCCGCAGGAGCGCCTGCAGGTCATCGAGCAGACGAGTGACGGCTTTCGCCTTGCCGAGGAGGATCTGCGTCTGCGCGGTCCCGGACAGTTCTTCGGAGCAATGCAGCACGGGCTCGGTGATCTTAAAATCGCCGATGTTCTCGCCGATATGGATCTCCTGCTGCTCGCGCGCCGTGCCGCTCTTGCAACGGTCGATGATCCGGAGGCGCTCGCTTTTGTCCTGCCGACGATCATGCGCCAGTATCGGCAGCAATTTGAACACATCCGCGAGATTTGAAACAAAGAGGTATCGCATGCGTCTTGTATTCCTTGACACGGCAGGATTCTCTGCGATAGAATAACGACACATTGACATTCGAGGAGGAGATTGCCTTGACAAAGGTTTTGGTGAACGGCGCCTGCGGGCGTATGGGACGTGCGGTGCTCAAAGCCGTGACAGACGATGCGGAGCTCACGCTTGTCGGCGCGGTCGATATCACCGGCGGCGCGGACAGCGGGGAACTTGCGGGCACGGCGAAGAACGGCGTCCTTGTGGAGACTGATCTGGCCACGGCGCTTGAACGCCTGCATCCCGATGTGATGATCGACTTTACGCGCCCCGACGTCGTCTATACGAATGTGCTGACGGCGCTCGCACACAAGGTATCGCCGGTCGTCGGCACAACGGGACTCTCCGAGGAGCAAAAGACGGCGATCAAGGCGGCGGCGGAGGAGAATGATACGCCCGCGTTCATTGCACCGAATTTTGCAATCGGCGCCGTGCTCATGATGCTTATGAGCCGCATGGCGGCAAAGTATATGCCGGAAGTGGAGATCATCGAGCTCCATCATGACAATAAATTGGATGCGCCGTCAGGGACAGCAGTGCAGACGGCGGCGATGATCGCCGAGGTACGCCCTGCGCATCGACAGGGGCACCCCGACGAGGCGGAAAAGATTCCGGGTGCGCGCGGCGCAGAGTATGAGGGGATGCGCATCCACAGTGTCCGCCTGCCGGGCTATGTCGCACATCAGGAGGTCATCTTCGGCGGCCTCGGACAGACCCTCTCGATCCGCCATGATTCACTGAACCGTGAGTCCTTTATGCCGGGTGTCGTACTCGCTGCGAAGAAGGTACGCTCTCTCACATCACTTACCGTTGGACTGGATAAACTGTTGTAAGGGGAATTGTTATGAAGAAATATCGCGTCGCTATCCTTGGCGCAACGGGCGCTGTCGGCCAGGAGTTCCTGAACCTGATCGAAGAGCGCAAGTTCCCGTTCGCAGAACTGCGCCTGCTCGCGTCCAGCCGCTCAGCGGGAAAGAAGATCGCTTTTATGGGCAGGGAGTATACGGTGCAGGAGGCCACGGCGGACTCCTTTGAGGGGATCGACATCGCGCTCTTTGCGGGAGGCTCGGCAAGCAAGGAGTTCGCTCCTTATGCGGTGAAAGCGGGGGCTGTCGTCATCGACAATTCGAGTGCCTTCCGGATGGACCCCGCGGTGCCTCTCGTCGTGCCCGAGGTCAATCCTGAGGCGATCAGCCAGCATAAAGGCATCATCGCGAATCCAAACTGTTCGACCATTATCATGGTAATGGGGCTGAAGCCGCTTTATGATCTCGCGAAGATCCGCCGCATCGTCGTCTCCACCTATCAGGCGGTCTCCGGCGCGGGCAAGGAGGGGATGGCAGAGCTGGAGGAGCAGGTGGCGGCGCTCTCCTCGGGCAAAGAGCCTGCGGCGAACATCCTGCCTGTCGGCTCGCTGCCGAAACACTATCAGATCGCGTTCAACCTCATCCCGCAGATCGATGTCTTTATGGATAACCTCTACACGAAAGAGGAGATGAAGATGATCGACGAGACAAAGAAGATCATAGGCGATGATGCGCTGCGCATCACTGCCACAACGGTGCGTGTGCCCGTCTACCGCAGTCATGCGGAGTCCGTCAACGTCGAGTTTGAGAGCGAGATCTCGCTCGATGCAGCGCGTCAGGCGCTCGCGGCGTTCCCCGGCGTTATCCTGCACGATAATCCGGCGGAGCAGGAATATCCAATGCCGCTTTTCACCTCCGGCCGGACAGACGTCGAGATCGGACGCCTGCGCCGCGACGAATCAACGGATCATGCGCTGAATTTTTGGATCTGCGGCGATCAGATCCGCAAGGGTGCAGCTCTCAATGCTCTCCAAATTGCGGAGTATATGATCGCGCACGAACTTATCTGAAACAACCCGGGGACCTGCTTTCACGTGGAAAGCAGGTCTTTTTTTACGCTTTGATAAATTTTGTAAAAGTCCCTGCAGCCCCTTGATATACAAGGGTTGCAGGGACTTTTATACATTGTATACATGAAAAAGAGAATATTTGTTTTCTTGAAAAGACACAGCGTTTTTGCTATAACTGTAGGAAAAGTGGTGAAATGTGGTGAAATGTGCCATATTGTGGTGATAAGATTCTGAAAGGTGGTGCGGCCGGATGTTTATGGGGGAATACGCCCACAGCATTGATGCAAAGGGCCGCGTCATTCTGCCTGCGGACTTCCGCCAGGAACTCGGCGTCTCGTTCATCATCACAAAAGGTCTTGACGGGAGCCTCTTTCTGTTCCCGCAGGCGGCATGGGATGAGTTCGCGGCAAAGCTGCGCACACTGTCCATTGCCGATCCCAACGCACGCGCATTTGCACGCTTTTTCATCGCAGGCGCGCGGACGCTCGAATGTGATAAGCAGGGGCGCTTCCTCGTACCGGCGAATCTGCGTACCTATGCCAACATCGGTCTCAAGCAGGACGTCATCCTGACGGGTGCAGACGCACGCATCGAGGTTTGGGACAGGGAGAAGTGGGAGCGCTATGCCGGCGAGGTGGATCCAAACATCACGGAGATCTCGACGCAGCTGGCGGGCTATGGCATCTCGATTTAGGAGCGAGATGCGATGGACTTTCATCATGTGAGCGTCCTGCCCGAGGAGACGCTGAATGCGCTCAACATCACGCCGAACGGCATCTATGTGGACTGTACGCTGGGCGGCGCGGGGCATGCGGGGCGCATCGCGGCGAGGCTGTCGCCCGAGGGACGCCTGATCGGCATCGATCAGGATGAGGCCGCGATTGCCGCAGCGCAGGAACGTCTTGCAGATGCGGCGTGTCAGGTCACATTGGTGCGTGATAACTTCCGAAATCTGTCGGCGATTCTCGCGGGAGCAGGCGTAGACAGCACGGATGGGGTTCTCTTCGACCTCGGCATCTCCTCCCCGCAGATTGATACAGCGGAGCGCGGATTCTCCTATATGCAGGATGCGCTGCTTGACATGCGTATGGATCGGCGTGCGGGGCGCAGTGCCCGGAGCGTTGTCAACGAATACACGGCGGCCGAACTGACGGAGATCTTTTACAACTACGGCGAAGAACGGTGGGCGAAACGCATTGCCGCATTCATCGAAGAGGAGCGCAAGGCCCATCCGATCGAGACGACGGGACAGCTCGTTGCGGTGATCGATCGCGCCGTTCCGAAGAAGGCACGCGCAAAAGGAGGACATCCGGCGAAACGCGTCTTTCAAGCGATCCGCATTGAGGTAAACGAAGAGCTGACCATTTTGGAGGGTGCGCTGACTGCAGCCGTACGAGCGCTCCGGCCGGGAGGCAGATTGGCGGTCATTACATTCCATTCGCTCGAAGACCGCATCGTCAAAAAGACGCTCAAGCGCTTTGCACAGGGGTGCATCTGCCCGCCGCATACACCAGTCTGCGTCTGCGGACATACTCCGGAACTGCGGCTGATTGGAAAGCCGCAAATGGCAAGCGCCGTGGAATGCGCGGAAAATCCGAGAGCAAAGAGTGCAAAACTGCGTACAGCAGAGAAATTATAGGAAATCAAAAGCAAGGAGGTGGGGCACATGCTGGCACGTAAGGAGGACGCATATCTCTATGATATTCCTGTCCCTGCAGAAGCTGCGCCGGCAGTACAGGCAGAGGTGCCGCGGGAGCCTCTGCTGCGCCATCAACTGAATACCAATCTTCGAAACTGCCTGCGTGCCGTCTTCTTCCTCGTCGCATGCGGTGCAATGGCGGTGACCCTGCTCGGCGGCATCGGCGCAAAGAGCGGCTATACGCTGCTCGAGACACAGCAGAAGGCGGAGCAGCTTGAACAGGAGAACGAACGGCTCAAGATCGAGATCGCACAGCTGAAGTCGCCGTCGCGGATTGAGTCAATTGCGGTACAGGAACTGCATATGCAGGTGCCGCAGAATATATACTTTTCGCATGAAGGGGAATGAGGGCCTATGATGAAGCGATTGGAAGAACTCGCTGACCTTGTGCCCGGCGCACGGATTGCGGGAGACAAATGTACGGAGATCACCTCCATTGAGCGCGACTCGCGCAGAGCAGCGGAGGGGGCGCTCTTCGTCTGCATCAACGGCGTTCATGTGGACGCACACAGCTTTATACCAAATGCGGCGCGGGCAGGAGCCCGCGCTGTTTTGACGGAGAGAGACAAGGTGGCGGTGCCGCCCGGCATCTCCGTTCTGCACGTGCCGGATCTTCAAGAGGCGCTGGATCTCATCGTGCCGTATTTTTACGATTATCCCGCGCGTGCGATGCGTGTGATCGGCATCACGGGGACTAACGGCAAGACGACGACAAGCTATCTCGTGCGCGCCATGCTCCGTCATGCGGGCAGGCGGGTCGGCCTGATTGGAACGATTCAGATCATGATGGAGGATGATGTCTTCTCTACGGCGAACACGACACCCGATGTCATCGTCATGCAGCAGCTGCTTGCAGAGATGCGCACGCGCGGCATGGATGCGGTCGTGATGGAGGTCTCTTCGCATGCGCTCGATCAGGGGCGCGTAGCAGGGATCGAGTTCGATACGGCAGTGTTTACAAATCTGACGCAGGATCATCTCGACTATCATAAGACGATGGAGAACTATGCACGTGCGAAAGCGCGCCTCTTTGACCTCGTGTCTGAGCAGGGCGTGAAGCAGGGCAAGACGGCAATCCTCAACGCGGACGATGCGGCGGCCAAGACGATGCGTGCACATACGCACTGTCCTCTGATTACCTACGGTGTGGATATGCCGGCGGATCTCACGGCACGAAAGATCCGTTTGGGACAGGATGGCATGGAGCTGACCATCGCATATGCGGGGGCCGAGCTGCCTGCTGTGCAGACCGGCATCACCGGCCTGTTCAACGTATACAATGTGCTTGCGGCAGCAGGCGCTGCACTCGCTGAACAAGTGCCAGCGTCGGATATTACGGCGGCACTTGCGGCGTTCAGCGGGGTGCCGGGGCGGTTCGAGCTCGTGCGCGCAGGTCAGGATTTCTCCGTTATCGTCGATTACGCGCATACGCCGGACGGCATGGAAAATGTGCTGCGTACCGCACGCGCCGTGACAACAGGACGGATTATCACCGTCTTTGGCTGCGGCGGCGATCGAGATCGGACGAAGCGGCCCATTATGGGCCGGATTGCAGCAGAGCTCGGCGATGTTATCGTGCTCACGTCAGATAATCCCCGCACAGAGGATCCGGCGGCAATCCTGGATGAGGTCGAGGCGGGCGTTTTGCCGGCGATCGGGGGAAAGCCCTACGAGAAGCTTGTCGATCGGCGCACAGCGATCTTTCATGCCGTACAGACGGCACGTGCGGGCGATACCGTGGTCATCCTCGGCAAGGGGCATGAGACCTATCAGATTCTGAAGGACGGAACGATTCATTTTGATGATCGGGAAACGGCGGCAGAGGCGATAAGGAGCAGGCAATGACGGGCATGACATGGGATGAGGTGCAGGCTGCTGTCGGCGCTGCAGCGCATAACGGGAAACTTGCCGGGAATACGGTATTCCCGCATATCACGACGGATACGCGCAAAATTTCTTCGGGCGATCTCTTCGTCGCATTGCGCGGAGAGAAGTTTGACGGCGCGGATTTTGCAGCGGAAGCGCTCGAGCGGGGGGCGGCGGCAGTCATTGTCGGCACGCCGCTGAGCACATCTGCCGAGAAGGCACTGAAGAAAGCAAAAGGCACCGTTCTCAAAGCGGAGGACGGACTGCGGGCATATCAGGCAATCGCGCATGCATGGCGCATGAAGTTTGACATCCCCGTGATTGCGATTACGGGGTCCAACGGCAAGACCACGACGAAGGAACTCACAGCCGCTGTTCTCTCGGGGCGGGGGAAGGTCTGCCGCACAGCGGCAAATTACAATAACGAGGTCGGCCTGCCGCTGACGCTGCTCGGCATTATGCCGGAGGACTTCGCCGCTGTTGTGGAGATCGGCATGCGCGGATTGGGGCAGATCGCGGCGCTTGCCCCCGTTGCTGCGCCGACGATCGGCATTGTGACGAATGTATGCGAGGTGCATATGGAGCTGCTCGGCTCCATCGAGAACATTGCAAAGGCAAAGGCCGAACTCGTGGAGGCGATCCCTTCGGGCGGGACGGTGATCCTCAATGCAGATGACAGCCGTGTCGCTGCAATGCGTTCGTTTGCAGCGGACGGCGTGCGTATCCTAACGTACGGGATCGATGCGGATGCAGATGTGCGCGCCGAAGCGCTGCAGTGTGCGGCGGATGGTTCACGCTTCATGGTGACGTATGCGAATGAACGGCATGAATATGCCGTGTCCCTGCCCGGCCGGCATAATGTCAGCAACACCCTCGCTGCGCTTGCAGCCGGATTTGCTCTCGGCCTCACGCCGCAGGAGATGCAGGCGGGACTGCGGAACATCGAGGGAACAAAGATGCGCTACGAAACGGAGTCAGTCGGCGCATGGATGTTCATCAACGATGCCTATAACGCAAGTCCTTCCTCCATGCGCGCAGCGCTCGAAACGACGGCTGCGCTTTATCCGGGACGCAAAATCGCGGTGCTCGGCGATATGTTGGAGCTTGGCGCCGCGGCCGAAGAGGCGCACCGCATGATCGGACGCCGCGCGGCGGAGCTGGGCTTTGCGGCAGTCGTGACCTACGGACCGCAGGCCCGCTGGATCCATGAGGCAGCAGAGGAGACGGGCTGCGCCGCATGCTTTCATGCCGAGACGCATGAGGAGGCAGCTCAGCTGCTGCGCAAAATTCTCTCGGACGGCGATACGGTTCTATTTAAGGGCTCGCGCGGCATGCGGATGGAGCAGGTAATCGCCCTGCTGACAGGTGAGAAGGCGGGGCACTGATGGATTATATATTGGATTCTATCACACCGCAGCTGCGCATCCTGCTGACGGTCGTGACATCGCTGGCGATTGTGCTTTTCAGCGGCGTGTATTTCCTTCCGTTTCTGCATCGCCTGAAATACGGACAGAGCATCCGTGCCGAGGGCCCAGCGAGTCACCAGCAAAAGAGCGGCACGCCGACGATGGGCGGCGTGATGATTGTGCTTGCCGTGACGGCGGCGACGCTTCTCTTTGCTCCGCTGACGGTGACGACGCTGCTCGCACTCTTCATCTTCCTCGGGCATTTTCTGCTCGGCTTTGCAGACGACTACATCAAGGTGGTCAAAAAGCGCAATCTCGGACTGCGCGCCTATCAGAAGCTGCTCGGTCAGCTCGTCATTGCGCTCGTCACTATTCTGATCGGAAGCGTCGTGCTCGGGCACGATACAAGCGTATGGGTTCCGCTGATGGGCAAGGCGGTCGATATCGGTGCGCTCTACTACGTCCTCGTTGTATGTGTGCTCGTGGGCACCTCGAATGCGGTCAACCTGACGGACGGTCTCGACGGGCTCGCCTCTGGGACCGTAACCGCAGCGGCGCTTTTCTATGCAGCGCTCATGTATGGCATGGACAGCGGGCTGATGGTTTTTTCTGCTGCAATAATTGGTGCATGCATTGGATTTTTATGGTATAATCATCACCCAGCACGCATCTTCATGGGAGATACGGGGTCGCTTGCTCTCGGCGGCGCGCTTGCGGGCGTCGCGCTCCTCTCGCATACGGAACTCCTGCTGCCGATCGTTGGATTCGTCTTCTTCTGCGAAGCGCTGTCCGTGATCCTGCAGGTGATTTCCTTTCAGACACGGGGAAAGCGCATCTTTCGCATGAGCCCGATTCATCATCACTTCGAACTCGGGGGCTGGAGCGAGACGCGCGTCGTCTATACATTCTGGGCGATCGGTGCGGCGGCGGCGGTCATCGCGTGGATCATTGTGCTGGCATCGTGATATGGCTTTTCATAAGGGGGACACAGGGAATTGTCCTATGACAATCAGTCTGCGCTCGTCATCGGAGCGGGCATCAGCGGGTTTGCGGCGGCGCGGTATCTCGCGGCAGCGGGGGCGCGCGTGACGCTCTCGGACGCAAAGGATGAGGCGGATGCGGAAAAAGATGCATTGACGCAGAAGCATATTGAGGATTTGAGGACGCAGGGGATCTCCTGCGTCTTTGGCGCACAAAGGGAAGAACTGCTGGACGGGATCGATCTGATTGTGCTCTCGCCCGCGGTGCCGGAGCGCATCCCGCTCGTTCGCGCCGCGCGGGCACGCGGCATTCGCGTAACGACAGAGGTGGAGCTGGCAGGGGAGATTGCGCGCGCGCCGATCTACGCGATTACGGGAACGAACGGAAAGACCACAACCACTACCCTCCTTGGGGAACTTTTGCGTGCGCATTTTTCGGCTGTCGGCGTCGGCGGCAATATTGGCGTGCCGCTCATCGATGTGGCGCAGGAGATCCCTGCGGACGGTGCGATCGCGGCTGAGATCTCGAGCTATCAGATGGAGGCGACGACGCATTTTCATCCGGCTGTTGCTGCGGAGCTGAATGTGACGCCGGACCACATTGTGCGGCACGGCTCGATGGAAGTCTATCAGGCGATGAAGGAGAAACTCTTTGCCGCGCAGACGCATGAAGACTTTCTCGTACTGAATTATGATGATCCGCATACGCGCGGCATGGCGGAGCGCGCAGCAGGACATGTGTGCTTCTTCAGCAGGCGCACGGAGCTGAGCGAGGGGGCAACCGTGCGGGCAGACGGCATGATTGTCATGCGTTGGGACGGTGCGGAGCATGTCCTTATCCCTGTCCGAGAACTTGGCATCCCCGGCGGGCACAATGTTGAGAATGCGCTTGCGGCATCGGCAATGGCGCTGCTCGCCGGCGTTACACCGGCGGAGGCGCGCCCCGTTCTGCGCTCCTTCAAAGGAGTGGAGCACCGCATCGAGTTCGTGCGCACACTGGACGGGGTCAATTATTACAATGACTCCAAGGCGACGAATACGGACTCGGCGATCAAGGCTCTCGAGGCGTTTGACGGGCATATTGTTCTCATTGCGGGCGGCGATGATAAGCTGACCGATCTCACGGAGTTCATGGAGCTTGTTCATGCGCGTGTCGACGAGCTGATTCTGATCGGCGATGCAGCAGCGCGTTTTGCCGCAGCAGCAGAAGGTGCAGGCCTCTCCAAGCAGCATATCCGCCGCGCGGGCTACAATATGGTGGCGGCAGTGCAGGCGGCGCATGATCTGGCGGCAAAAGGGCAGACAGTACTGCTCTCGCCTGCCTGTGCCAGCTTTGACATGTACAGCGGCTACGAGGAGCGCGGACGGGATTTCAAGAGGATCGTGAACGAGTTATGAATATCATCGTATCCGGCGGCGGAACGGGCGGACACATCTACCCGGCGCTCACGATTATCCGCGCGATTCAACAGAACGAGCCCTCTGCCCGTATCCTTTACGTCGGCACGCCGCATGGGCTGGAGGCAGACATCGTACCGCGCGAGGGCATTGACTTCATCGCGGTGGACCTGGCAGGCTTTGAGCGAAAATTTTCGTTTGAGAATATTCTACGCGCGGGCCGTGCTCTATGCGCCCTTGCGCGTGCAAGCGGTATCGTGCGCCGTTTTCGACCCGACGTTGCCATCGGGACAGGCGGCTATGCTGCGGGACCGATTCTCCTCGCAGCGAGCCTTGCGGGCGTGCCGACACTCGTGCAGGAGCAGAATGTATATGCGGGCGTGACCAACCGCATTCTCGCGAGGTTTGCAACGGCGATTGCCGTCGGCATGGAGGATGCCCGCGCCGTATTCCCGCAGAATAAAACCTATGTGACGGGCAACCCGATCCGTCCCGAAGTGCTCACGGCATCGCGCGGGGAGGGAGCAAAGGCGTTTGGGTTCGACCCTCTGAAAAAGACTGTGCTCGTCTCCGGCGGCAGCCGCGGTGCCCGCTCGATCAACCGTGCAATGGTGGAGGTTATCGCCCGCGCGGCGGAGCAGACGGACGTACAGTATCTCCATGTGACCGGAGCAGAGGAGCATGGTGATACGCTGGCACGCATCCGCAATGCAGCGGTGCGGCTCGAGGAACATCCGAACATCCGTGTCCTGCCGTATCTTTACAATATGCCGCAGGCGATGGCAATGGCGGATGTTGCGGTATTTCGCGCCGGGGCGACGGGGCTTGCGGAGCTCGCGGCACGGGGGGTGCCTGCGATCCTCATTCCCTACCCGTATGCGGCGGAGAACCATCAGGAAAAGAATGCCCGCGCGATGGAGGCTGCAGGGGCGGCAGAGGTCATTCTCAATCGTGACCTCGACGGTGCCGTACTCACGGAGGCCCTCCGGACGCTGCTCTCGGATGATGTGCGCCGCGCGGGGATGGCGGCGGCGATGAAGCGCCTCGGAAAGCCGAAGGCAGCCGAGGAAATCGCAGCACTTGCGCTGCGAATATCTAAAGGAGAAGGGTGAAGATATTGCTCAAAGATTTAAAGGGGATCCACGCGATCCATTTTATCGGCATCGGCGGCGCAGGGATGAGTCCGCTGGCGAAGATTCTTCTCCTGCTCGGTTATCAAGTATCCGGTTCTGATCAAGGCACGTCGCCCATCATCGAGGAACTCATTCGCCTCGGCGCACGCATCTGGACGGACGGACAGCATGCCGAGAATGTGCGCGGCGCGGATGCCATCGTCGTCTCCACGGCGATCCCCTACGATAATGTAGAGGTGATCGCGGCATGGGATCTGCGCATTCCCAAGCTTCACCGCTCGGATATCAATGCGGCGCTCGTCAATGCATATGACGGCATTGCGGTCGCCGGGTCGCACGGCAAGACCACGACCACTTCCATGATCGGCGTGACACTGGACTGTGCCGGTGTTTCCCCGACGATCATCGTCGGCGGCGAGGTACCGGATCTGGGTACGAATGCGAAGCTCGGAACGGGGCGTTATCTCGTCTCCGAGGCGGATGAAAGCGACGGGTCCTTCCTGAAGCTGCGCCCGCACATCGCTGTCGTAACAAACGTCGAAGATGATCATATGGATCACTACGGCACAATGGAGAAGATCATCGAGGCATTCCGTACGTTCGTTGATCAGACGGATGCGGACGGCACGGCAGTCCTCTGTTTTGAAAATGAAATCCTGCGCCAAATCGCGCGCGAGACACCGCGCCGCGTCGTTTCCTATGCGATTGATGCGGAGGCGGACTATCGCGCGGCAGATATGGAGACGCACGGCTCTGTGATCTCCTTTACGGCCTTTGAGCGCGGCGCGGAGATGGGGCGCGTTTTACTCAATATTCCAGGAAGGCACAACGTGCTCAATGCGCTTGCCTGCATTGCTGTGGCGCGTCTTGCTGGTGTGGAGTTCCCTGAGATTCGGCGTGCGCTCGCACAGTTTCATGGGGCAAAGCGCCGTTTCCAGACGAAGGGCAAGGAGCGCGGCGTTTGGGTGGTGGATGACTATGCGCATCACCCAACGGAGATTGCCGCAACACTCGCTGCGGCACGCCAAACGAACCCTGGGCGGCTCATCTGTGTGTTTCAGCCGCATCGCTATTCGCGCACGCAGCTGCTGCGCGAAGAGTTCGGTACATGCTTTGCCGCAGCGGATCTGCTCCTCCTGACGGACGTCTATGCAGCGGGCGAGGCACCGATCCCGGGCGTCAGCGGGGAGACGCTGATGAAGGAGGTCGCAAAGCAGACGGGGCAGGATGCGGTCTATCTGCCGGCGCGCGGCGATCTCGAACATTATCTCGCCCAACATGTGCGCGCGGGTGATCTCGTTATCACGATGGGCGCGGGCAATATCCTCGAGGTAGGGGAGGATCTTGTCAAGCGGCTCAAAGAGGGGACGGCGGGATCGGCAGAGGCACCGATTGTCGTCGTCATGGGCGGCCCTTCTACTGAGGCGGAAGTATCGCGCCGCTCGGGCAAGGCAATCCTGCAGGCGCTCCTTTCGAAGGGCTATCCTGCGGCCGGACTCGAACTGATGCCCAAGACTTTTGCGGAGGAGATTCAAAAACTTCGCCCCGCGATCGTATTTAATGCACTGCATGGGAAATACGGCGAGGATGGAGTTCTCCAAGGAACGCTCGACATGCTCGGCGTCCCCTATACCGGCTCCGGTGTTCGTGCTGCTGCGCTCACGATGGACAAAGGGACGGCAAAGCGGATTTTTCGCGCGGAAGGCATTGCAACGCCGCGCTTTCGCCTGATTGATGCGAGCAAGTGCGGCGAGCATACGGCGGAAGACATCCGGCGCGAGTTCGGTTTGCCGGTTGTCGTAAAGGCACCGGAGCAGGGATCAAGCATCGGCGTTCATATCGTCACGCGTGCGGAAGAGCTGAATGCCGCACTGGACGATGTGTTTACCTATGGCAGAGAAGCTCTTGTGGAGGAGTTCATCCGCGGGCGGGAGCTCACCGTTGTCGTCTGGGGAATGCCCACGGCGGCAGAGGCTCTGCCGGTCATTGAGATCACGACGGCATCGGGGCGCTATGATTACGAGAGTAAGTATACGCCGGGCGCATCGACGCATATTGTCCCGGCGGCGCTTTCCAAAGAATGTACAGAGGCGGTGCAGGCGATCGCTGTCCGTGCATTCACAGCGTGCGGGTGCAGCGGCGCAGCGCGCGTCGATATCATGCTGAGCGAAGAGGAGCAGCCCTATGTCATCGAAGTCAACGCCGTACCCGGCATGACAGAGACATCCCTTGTGCCGGATGCAGCACGCGCCGTTGGGATGGAGTTCCCTGAGCTCTGCGAGAAAATCCTCACGATGGCGGGGTATTACCGATGAAATCGCGCCGTGTTCTCAAAGGGGCGTTCTATCTCCTTTGCGCCAGCGGCATTCTTGCGGCGCTTATCTATTCGCCTCTCTTTACGTTTCAGCAGCTGGTCGTTCGCGGGAGCGTCAATCTGGACGAGACTGAACTCTGTGAGATCGCGCGCATTCACTACGGGCAGCGTCTCTTTGAGCTCAAGACTGATGAGATGACGACAAATTTGCTCCGCGATCTGCGCATCGAATCTGCCGTTGTGCGCCGGCAGCTGCCCAACAAGATCGAAATGGAGATTGTCGAGCGCATGCCGGTTGCGACTGTTGCCTGCGACTACGGATATCTGGATTTTGACCGGCAGGGAAAGGTCATCGCCAGTTACCGCACGCTCAAGGGGGCGGACATTCCCATCATCACCGGGATCAAGCTGCGCGACCTCTACATCGGAGACGATAATTCCGATCCGCAGGTAGCATCGGTCATCAGCTTTCTCAGCAGGATCGATCCAGCGGACATCGGGCAGATCTCAGAGGTCAACATCACCGTGCCGAATGCCGTCGTTGCCTACACCAAGAACGCGCTCCCGATACGTCTCGGACGTTTGGAGGGCATTCCGGACAAGGCAGGACTCACACAGGATTTTTTACAGGATCAGAAAACAACGCGCCATACGATCGAGTACGTGGACTTCAGCTACGATGCGCCGTTCATCAAACTCGCGGATAAAACGACAGAGGGGAAATAAATGAAACAGTTCTGGCAGGGCGGGTGGCTCATTGCACTCGTCTGCATATTGATCGGATTTATGATTGCCGTGCAGTTCCGCACGGCCCAAGATGGGAAGGGGAGTCTCTCCCAGCAGCGCATCGAGGAGATCTCGGATCGGCTGCTCCAGACGGAACATGAACGCGACGAATTGGGGGACGAACTGCGCAAGATGCAGGCGGCGGCAGCGGATCAGTCGAGTACAGAGGATCAGAAGATGCTGCGGTATCGTGCGGAACTCGTCCCTCTCCGGGGAGAGGGTGTCATCGTACGCATGGACGACAGTGCGAGACCCGCGAAATCCGGAGAGAACCCGAATCTTTACGTCATCCACGATGACGACCTCCTGCGCGTCATCAACGAGCTGCGCGCGGCGGGCGCAGAGGCGATCTCCGTCAACGGGCAGCGGCTCACCGGCGTCTCTGAGATCCGCTGTGCGGGACCCACACTCTCGGTCAATAATGTCCGCTCGTCTGCACCGTTTGAGATCCGCGCCATCGGAGAAAAAAAGTCACTCGAAAATTCTCTGCGTATGCGCGGGGGCGTTGTCGAGACGCTGGGCGTCTGGGGCATCCAGCTCGATATTACGGCCAGTGACGATGTGTACATCCCTCCCTATCGCGGGAGCATTCGCCAGACCTATGCGCACGAGACGCAGGAACGTGAGGAGGAGAGCAAATGATCTACATCGTATTGATCAGTCTTGTGATCGGGCTCTTCATCGGCTACAACAGCCCCATCGTCATTCCGCTTGCCTATTCGAAACTCTTCTCCGTTGCCCTCGTTGCTGCTCTTGACGCCGCGTTCGGCGGACTGCGCGCAGCGACTTCAGAGCGCTTTGACAAGCACGTCTTTGTCACGGGATTTTTCTCAAACACCTTGCTTGCAGCCGCACTCGTCTTTATCGGCGACCGCCTCGGCATCGACCTCTATTACGTTGCGCTGCTTGCCTTCGGTTTTCGTATCTTTAAAAATCTTGCCATTCTGCGCCGCTATCTGCTCAAAGACTATCGGGGCGGAACGCGCTGAACGGGAAAAGAAGTTAAAAATTTTCTTGCGCTATGGTAATATATCGAGTTTCATGGTAAAATAAGCGAGGAAATTGTTGTCTGTCAACGGACTGAGATGATAAAGATACGATATGGAGGCTGAGGCTGTGTTCGAAATGGATGATAACTTTGAAGAACTCGCAAAGATCATCGTTGTCGGTGTAGGCGGCGGCGGCGGAAACGCAGTCAACAATATGATCGACTCCGGCTTGCAGGGGGTTGAATTTGTTGCAATCAATACAGATGCGCAGGCGCTGCTGCAGTCGAAGGCAGCTCTTCGTATTCAGATCGGTGAAAAGCGCACGCGCGGACTCGGTGCCGGGGCCCGTCCCGAGATCGGGGAGGCGGCGGCGACCGAGAGCCGCGAGAAGATCGTCGAGGCGCTGCGCGGTGCGGACATGGTATTCATAACGGCCGGTATGGGCGGCGGTACGGGAACGGGCGCTGCTCCCGTCGTGGCAGAGTGTGCACGCGAGCTCGGCGCCCTCACGGTTGCCGTCGTTACGCGTCCCTTCTCCTACGAGGGAATGACCCGCGCGCGCAATGCGGACACGGGCATTGATAATCTGCAGCAGCATGTCGATACCATCATCACCATCCCCAATGACCGCCTGATGAAGATCATTGACAAGAGTACGCCGGTTACCGAGGCGTTCAGCAAGGTGGACAATGTGCTCTGGCAGGGGGTCAAGGGGATCACCGATCTCATCACAAACCAGGGCGTCGTCAATCTCGACTTTGCCGATGTGCATACGACGATGGCGAACGGCGGCGCGGCGATCATGGGAATCGGCGAAGCGCGCGGCGAGGGGGCATCCGTTGCCGCGGCAAAGGCGGCCATCGAGTCCCCGCTGCTCGAGACAAGCATCGAGGGAGCCAGCTCGGTGATTCTGAACTTCACCGGTTCAAAGAACCTCAGCATGTTCGAGGTCAACGAGGCATCCGAGTGGCTGAACAGCATGATTACGAATGCGTCGAGCGGGCGTCAGGCAAATATCATCTGGGGCATCGGCGTGGATGAGACCCTCGAGGACTGCGTGCGCGTTACTGTTGTGGCAACGGGCTTTGGCGGCCTCACGGATGGAGGAAAGGCAGACGCGGGGACGGGGCTCTCGGAGGACTGGACGATCCCGGTACCGGGTCTTGGCGGAACGCAGCCGGCAGCAAAATCATCGGCAGCGCCATCGCCGCAGCCGGCGTCGTCTCCGCAGGCACAGGCACGTCCTGCTGCCGCTATTGTTCCGCCGCATACGGGAAATAACCGCCGCATGAATGTCGTTGAGCCGAATACAGGCTCCGGCGGCACGGATGTCATCGATATTCCCGCATGGATGCGTCAGCGCTGAGTTGAAAAATCTTGCGGGACATATATAGCTGCCAATATAAGCACAGAGAGCGTGGGAATGACTTCCTGCGCTTTTTTGCTGTATGCGGGCTTCCTATTGGTCTAAATCATTCTTGCCGCAGGGAGGACTGACGATGCAGAAGCCGGAACGGTGCAAAAGGATCTTGGAACTGCTCCTAAAGAATGCGGACGGCATGACCGGAATGGAGCTTGCGCGGCATCTGAATGTCTCCTCCCGGACAATACGCTCCGATATCAAAATGCTGCAGGAACTGCTTGCGGACCAAAAGGGAAGGCTGCTGGCAGTGCCCAACCGCGGCTATAAACTTTTGCCGGAGGATGATGCGGAGGATCTTCTGCACCTCTTAGAGAGCAAGGGCGGGTCCGTCGGCCTGGCGAGTGCGGAAGAGCAGCAGAACTATATCATCAGCCGTTTTTTGGAGTGCAGCCTGAAGGATATGTCGGTCACGCAGATGACGCTTGCCGACGAGATGTATGTCGGCCTGTCGACGATCAAGAACTATCTGCATACGACGCGGGAACGTTTCGCCGAGTATGCCGTCAAGATCGTGCAGCATAAGAGCGAAGGCCTGCGTATTGATGCGGAGGAATGCGATCTGCGCAGCTTTATCGTCGACTATCTGCATGAGGTTCGGGACGAGGGAGTGCAGGGGCTGCTCTTTGACAAGATCAGCTGCGATGCGATGGATAAAATTCTCTCGCAGACCGCAAGCGTCCGCAATCTCCAGCTGACGGATACGGCGCGCCGCGATCTTGCCGTGCAGACGGCACTTGCCATTCACCGGTCTGCTGCCGGGCAGACGGTCGAATGCCGCGCCAGCATGGCGCAGAAGCTGGAGGAAACCTTTGAGTACAGCGCGGCAAAGGAAGTCGCCAACGAGATTTTTCGCTATACCGGCATCGATATCCCATACAGTGAGGTGTTCTACATCACCCGGTGTCTCCTGACGGGCAAGAAGCTACTGGATATCGGGAGCACCGTCAACGATGCCCATGTGAAAGAGCTCGTTGAACGAGTGCTCATTGCCGTAGATGAGAAGTTCGGTCTTGACTTTACAGCGGACGAATATCTCAAGGATGGGCTCATGCTCCACCTGCGCATCGCGATTGCCCGCGTGCACTTCCGCGTAAATATCCGCAATGAGCTGCTCGGCTCGGTCAAGCAAGACTATCCGCTTGCTTTTCAGATTGCTGTCTATGCGGCAAAGATGGTGCGCGAGATTGACCATATCGAGTTTAACGAGAACGAGATCGGCTACATTGCGCTGCATTTCGGCGCCTCGATGAGCCGAAACAGCATGGCGGAGGATGAACACCCGAAGAATGTTTATGTCATCTGCTCGGCGGGACTCGGCGTCTCTGTCCTCATGAAGGCAAAGCTCAAAGAGCATTTTCGCGGGAGTATTCAAGTCATCAGTGTCCTTCCGGCCTATAAGCTGACCACGGAGATGATGGAGGAGGCAGACTATATCGTCTCTACGGTTCCGCTTGAGATGTCCTCGCCGAAGATCATCCGCGTAAACCATATGCTGCGCCCAGACGATATCGAAAAGATTCGGCGCATCATGTTCCAAAAACAGGCCAGCCTCGATGCAGAAAAGGTTCGCCGGTTCTTCCATCAGGATAGCTTCTATGTGAACAAGTCATTCCGTACGCGTGAGGAATGTCTGGAGTTCCTCACGGATGAAGCGATTTTGAACGGCTGGATGGATGCGGAGGGGAAGAACTCCGTCTTTGAGCGTGAACGGATGTCTTCGACAGCAATCGGCGACTATGCCGCCATTCCGCATGCGCTTTCGACGGGATGCACCTCTTCCAACATCTCCGTGCTCGTTTTGAAAGAGTCTGTGCAATGGGAGGACTTCCCCGTGCGCGTCGTATTTCTCCTCAACATTGAGCAGGCGAAAGCGCCCCTCTGGGAGAAGCTGTTCCTCAAACTCTATGAGTTTATCAAGGAACATCGCGGTCTGGATTCTTTGCTCAAACATAAATCCTATGAAAAATTTCTCCAAGAATTTACGGCGATCTTATGACCGCCGTTTTTCTATGCCTCTTCGAGACTTCCGCATATGTAATTGCGGAAGCGAAAAGTGGAAAAGACCTTTCATATTTCCTCTTTTCAGGAATGTTTCAGGAAACAGATATGTCTATGAGGGGCGTTGGCTTGTCGTTATAATGAAATTGTTTCAAGGTGTTCGGTGTGTGAAAGGGGGAACCATATGGACGTTGCGCTTACTGAAGAGCTTGTGCTCCTGGACGTGGAGGCCCGGGACAATCTCGATCTGCTGCGTCAGGCAGCACAGCGCCTGTATGAGCAGGGCTATGTGAAGGAGAGCTATGCGGACGCGGTCGTCGCGCGGGAGAAGGTCTTTGCAACAGGCCTGCCGACAGTGATGGGAGGCGTTGCGATTCCGCATACGGATGTGGAACATGTGAATGCGCCTGCCGTCTGCATCGCGCGTCTCAAGGAACCGGTGGATTTCGTCGTCATGGGGGACGATACGGAGACGATTCCCGTAGACTGCATCTTTATGCTGGCGATGAAGGAGGCGCACGCGCAGTTGACGCTGCTGCAGAACCTCATGGGAATCCTGCAGGACGCGGATGCACTGAAGACCGTGAAAAGCAGCGAATCGGCAGAGGAGATCTGCGCCTTTGTCAGAGAACGCCTGTCGAAGTCGGAGGATGGATGATTTCTGTTACAGAAAGAGAGTGAGCATCATGGCGAATGAAAAGAAGGTTGTACTGGTCGCATGCGGAACAGGCATTGCTACGTCGACAGTGGTCAACACTGCATTGGAGAATCTGGCGAAGGAGAACGGACTCCAGGTGGAGATCATCCAGTGCAAGATGATGGAGGTACCGGGCTATGCAGACCGCGCTGATCTTCTCATTACGACGACGGTTGTGGACAAAGACCAGTACAAGTTCCCAGTTATCAACGGCCGCCCCTTCCTTACGGGAATGGGCCTGGATAAGGTGAAGGCGGAGATCCTTGCCGAGCTGCAAAAGTAAATTGTCGTTTTTGACTTTTAGAAAGGGGAGATTTTCGTGGAGACTTTAACTCCGTTAGTTCAGGCATTCCTGTCGCTCGGACCGACCGTCATTCTGCCGGTATTTATTTTTTTCATCGGTCTGGGCTTTGGCCTTGGCCCTGCAAAATCGTTCCGCTCAGGTCTTACCATCGGCGTCGGCTTCGTCGGCATTGGTCTTGTCGTTGCGCTGCTCGTCGATAATCTCGGCCCTGCCGCACAGGCGATGGTCGTGCGCTTCGGCATTAATCTCACGATCATCGATATCGGCTGGCCAGGTTCGGCAAGTCTTGCATGGGCTTCCCCCATTGCGGCGATCATACTGCCGATCGGCCTGCTCGTCAACTTCATCATGCTGGTCACAAAGACGACCAAGACGATGGACGTTGATATCTGGAACTACTGGCATTTTACATTCTGCGGTGCGTGCGTATACGCAATCAACGGCAGTATCCCGCTGGCGATTGCGGCGGCGGTGCTCTTTGAGATCGCCATGCTGAAGCTCGCGGACTGGACGGCACCCTATATGGAGAAATACTACGATCTGCCGGGTGTCTCGGTTCCGACGGGCTCGACCATGGCGAACTCTCTCATCGGTATCCCGCTCGTCTGGATCATTCAAAAGATTCCCGTCATCAAGGATCTCAAGGCAGACCCTGAGACCATTCAAAAACGTTTCGGCATCTTCGGCGAGCCGATCTTCATGGGGCTGATCCTCGGCTGTATCCTTGGTGCACTCGCGGGCTATGATGTGGGCAAGACGATTCAGATCGGCATGGCGATGGCGGGCGTTATGGTGCTGATGCCGCGCATGGTGAAGCTGCTCATGGAGGGCCTGATTCCAATCTCCGAGGCAGCGCGCGACTTCCTTCAGAAGCGCTTCGGAGAGGACTCCGAGCACTCCAAACTCTACATCGGTCTCGACGCCGCTGTGACAACCGGACATCCTGCCGTCATTGCCACTGCGCTCATTCTCGTTCCGCTGACGCTGCTGCTTGCCGTCATCCTTCCCGGGAACAATATGCTCCCCTTCGGCGACCTGGCAACGATCCCGTTCTTCGTCGCGATGATCGTTGCGGCAGCGCGCGGCAATATCATCCACTCCGTGCTCAGCGGACTGGTCGTCATCGCAGTCTGTCTTCTCATTGGAACGGCGCTCGCAGAGTTCCAGACCTCGATGGGCGTCACGGCGAACTTTAAGATGCCGGAGGGCGCTGCGCTCATTTCCAGCATCGACCAGGCCGGCAATATCGTCAACTTCGTTATCTTCAAGGTACTTGCACTGTTCACTTGAGCAGAGATTGCCGCGGGGCAGGGAGCAGATTCGTGAGAGCTGGTCTCCCTGCCTTTTATGGAAATCGCCGATAAAATGAAAGTATCAGCAATTTCTGCACGGGGGATAGGAGGAAATCATCATGAAGGCATTGGTCAAAGTCTCGAAGGGGGCGGGCAACTGGCATGTCATTGATAAGCCGGAGCCTGTCGTCGGAGAGAGACAGGTCAAGATCCGCGTGGAGTATATCGGCATCTGCGGCAGCGATCTCCATACGTTCGAGGGTCATTATAATGCGGATGCTGAGGGACTGACGATCGGGCATGAGTTCGCGGGCGTGGTCGCGGAAGTCGGCGCAGGGGTTACGAATATCAAGGTCGGCGACCGTGTCACCTCCGAGACTACCTTTAAGATCTGCGGGCACTGCCGCTACTGCAGGCGCGGAGAGTATAATCTCTGCTCCAGCCGCAAGGGACTCGGCACACAGCAGGACGGAGCAATGGCGCAGTATGTGCTCGCACGCGCAAAGAGCGTTCATATCCTGCCGGAGAATGTGACGACGCGTCAGGCGTCCATCACGGAGGCAGCAGCATGCGCCTACCACAGTGTCAACAAGGCAAAATTTGAGAAAGGCGCCGTCGTTCTGGTCCTCGGTCCCGGCCCCATCGGGCTGCTCGTGGCACAGGTAGTCATGGCGTACGGCGGACGTGTTGTGATGACAGGACTGACACAGGATATGGGGCGCCTGACGATCGCCAAGGAGAAATTTGGCGTCGAGCACATCGCGGATGTGCAGAAGGATGATGTCAAAGCGCTGGTTGAAAGCCTCACGGAGGGCTACGGTGCGGATGTCTGCTATGACTGCACGGGTGCGGTTCCCTCCATGCATCTCGGCATGGATCTCCTGAAAAAGGGAGGGCAGTACGTACAGGTCGGCCTCTTTGCGAAGGACGAAGTGACGGTCAATTTCTCCAAGATCATCCAGAAGGAATTGACCGTTGTCGGAAGCCGCAGTCAAAATACGCACGACTGGGAGCCGACGTTGAAGCTCATGAGTGAGCGCAAGATCGACGCGGACAAGATGATCACGCATGAGGTCGGTATTGACGAGTGGGACAGAGCATATCATCTCCTCAAGAACGGGGAGGCAACCAAGATCGTTATGCATCCAATCGGGTAGATATATACGCAGCAAAAAGCCGAAGGTGAAGTTTCACCTTCGGCTTTTTGCTGTCTATGATTCATTCCTCGAGATCGGGGCGCAGATGTGCTGCTGCACGCAGATAGACGTGATGGATATCCGCCTGCGCTGCGTCGGTGTTGACGAGAAGGAGAACACGAATGCAGCGGGGGAGGCTGTTCTCGATGGCGCATTGGCGCGCATCAAAAAGGGGAACGAGATCAAAGCCGTTGATGCGGCGGACGCCGGCGGTCGGGAATGCCGCCGTCAGATCCTCGGTGACGCTGAAGATTGCAGCGCCGATATCGGCGGCAGTAATGGCGTTTGTGCGGAGAAGTTCGGTGATGAGCTCCTGTGCTGCCAGCCAGATTTCCTCTTTTTCGTTGCGCCCGACGGTGATGGCGCCGCGTATGCCGCGCATAGCTACACCCCCTTATGAATATCCCAGATGAGTCTGAGACTGAGGATAAATGCGATGAGATAACCGAGCAGACCGATGATGGGAATGCCGCCGAGCTGCGGCTGCATATCCGTCGTGCAGAGCGTACTCGAGGCGATGAGGAGCGCTGCGCAGAGAAGGGCAATGATGAGCTTGTTGATCATCTTGTCAAGACGCTGCACGGGTTCCTCCGAACCGGTGAGATCGATGTTCAGCTTTGCCTGTCCGCTCATGGTCATCTTGAGAAGGTCTGCAAGCTGCTCGGGGATCTGCACGGATTTGCGCAGGAGCATAATGCCTTCCTGACGGACCTTTGCGAGGCCCTCACGCCAGTTCATACCGTGGACGAGGCCGAGGGAGAGGCTGTGGGCAAAGATCTCAAGGAAGCTGACTTCGGGCGCGCAGCGCCGCATGACGATCTCCACGGTCATGACGCCGCGTGCGAACATGGCAAGCCCGCTCGGACATCCGATGCGATGCATCCGCAGAATACTGAGAATTTGGTTTGTCAGCACGCCCATATGCAGGTCGCTGAAATCAAGCGAGCCGTACTGTTCCATCATGACGTCGATATCCTGATAGAGCTGGGCGTGGTTGATGCGTCCCTTGACGATGCCGAGCGCGAGCACGGCAGATTTCATCTCAAAGGTATCGTGTGTTGCAAGCGCCATGATCGCGCGGCGCAGCGCCGTGCGGTCGCGGTTGCTGAGCCGCCCCATCATTCCGAGGTCCAGCCATACGATCGTGCCGTTTCGGATGCGGATGTTTCCGGGGTGTGGATCGCCGTGAAAGAAGCCGTCCTCAATGATCTGCTTGGCGTAGTTTTCGCCGAGGCGGCGCCCGATCTGAGTGACGTTGATGCCTGCGGCATGCAGCGCATCGGTCTGATCAAGCGGGATGCCGTCAATGTACTCCATGACGAGGATGTGCTGGGTCGAGAGATCGCGCATGACGCGCGGGCAGGAGATGAAGGGATGATCGCGGTTCAGATGGGAGAACTCCTCGATGTGGCTCGCCTCAATGAGGAAGTCCATCTCCTGCTTTGCAATGTTCCACATTTCATCCATCAGCGAGCGGAAATCGACGACATCGTCGCGGCTGACAAGTCGGATGATGGTTGCGGCACGCTTCATGAGCGTAAGGTCCATGCGCATGATCTCGTGGATGCCGGGGCGCTGCACCTTGATGACGACCTCTTCTCCCGTAGTCAGCACCGCCCTGTGTGCCTGGGCGATACTTGCCGAGCCAAGCGGCGTACTGTCGATCTCGCGAAAGACCCAATTCCAATCGCGCTTATACTCTTGTTCGACAATGGAGAGAATGACTGGGAAGGCGAGGGGGCTCGCGCCGGTCTGCAGCTTCATCAGCTCGTCGCAGTACTCCGTCGGCAGAAAGTCGGGGCGCATGCTCATGATTTGTCCGAACTTAACAAAAGTCGGACCAAGATCCTCAAAGATGGCCCGCAGCTTTGCCGGCGTCAGTCCGTGTACGATGTCGTGGCGACGCAGGACGGCAACCATTTCGCGCAGGCGCAGAGCGGCATTCTTATTCTCTGTGCCGTGCAGCAATGACTCCAGCATAGATGCGCACCTCCTGCCTGTTTTAATATGGGGTTATTCCGCAGCCTTATATTTCTCTGCAAGCTGCTGTTTGACCGTCTCGTTGCTGAGGTATTCGTCATACGTCGAGATGCGGTCGACAATGCCGATCGGTGTAATCTCGATGATGCGGTTCGCAATGGTCTGTGTGAACTCGTGGTCACGCGAGGCGAAGAGAATCGTGCCGGGGAACGACATGAGACCGTTGTTGAGCGCTGTGATGGACTCCAGGTCAAGGTGATCAGTCGGCTCGTCAAAGAGCAGGACATTCGCACCCGAGAGCATCATGCGCGAGAGCATGCAGCGGACGCGCTCACCGCCCGAGAGCACCTCGGCACGTTTTTGGCTCTCTTCTCCCGAGAAAAGCATGCGCCCGAGGAATCCGCGCACGAATGTCTCATCGGGATCCTTCGAATACTGACGCAGCCAATCGACGAGGTTGAGCTTCACATTGTCGAAATAAGCGCTGTTGTCCGAGGGCAGGTAAGTCTGTGTCGTCGTTACGCCCCACTTAAACGTGCCTGCGTCTGCTTCCTCTTCGCCCATGAGAATCTTGAACAACATCGTCTTCGCTGCCCCGTTCGGACCGACAAAGGCCACCTTATCCCCTTTTTTGAGGGTAAAGCTGATGTTCTTAAAGAGCTGCCGCCCGTCGATCTCTTTGGAGAGCCCTTCGACCGTCAGCAGCTGATCGCCTGCCTCGCGGTCAGGGGTGAACGCGATGTATGGATAGCGGCGGGTGGACGGTTTGATATCATCGAGCGTGATGCGCTCGATGAGTTTCTTGCGCGAGGTTGCCTGACGCGACTTCGCCGCGTTTGCTGCAAAGCGCTGAATGAAGGTCTGGAGCTCCTTGATCTTCTCTTCTTTTTTCTTATTCGCATCCTTTGCCATCTGCAGGGCAAGCTGGCTGGACTGATACCAGAAGTCGTAGTTGCCGGCGTAGAGCGAGATCTTGCCGAAGTCCACGTCGCAGATATAGGTGCAGACCTGGTTGAGGAAGTGACGATCATGCGAGACAACGATGACCGTGTTTGGAAAGTCTGCGAGAAAGTTCTCGAGCCAGTTGATCGAGGAGACGTCAAGATGGTTCGTCGGCTCATCGAGGAGCAGGATGTCGGGCGAGCCGAAGAGTGCCTGTGCGAGCAGGACACGCACTTTCTCAGAGGGCGAGATCTCATTCATCTTGAGGTGGTGCTTCGCGTCCGGCACACCGAGACCGTTGAGCAGCTGTGCCGCCTCTGTCTCGGCGTTCCAGCCGTCGAGCTCGGCGAACTCTGCCTCGAGCTCGGAGGCGCGCATTCCGTCCTCGTCGGAGAAATCCGGCTTTTCATAGAGCGCCTCCTTCTCATCCATGATCTCCACGAGGCGCGGATGTCCCATGATGACCGTACGCAGGACCTCGACCTCGTCGAAGGCATAGTGATCCTGCTGGAGGACGGCGAGACGCTCACCCGGCGTAATGTCCACAATGCCGCCCGTCGGCTCGATATCGCCGGACAGAAGCTTGAGGAAGGTGGATTTTCCCGCGCCGTTCGCACCGATGATGCCGTAGCAGTTGCCGGGGGTGAACTTCAGATTGACATCCTTATAGAGGACGCGTTTGCCGAATTGCAGACTCAGATTGTTGACGGTGATCATCTTTCCGTTCTCCTTCTCTATTTACGCAGGATTGCGCGGAACATCGACAGGATGCTCTGTCCGTATGAGTCGCCGGGAACCGCCCAGCGGCCGTTGAGATCCTGCCAGTTCCCGAGGGTAATGGTGCCGTAGACATTGCGTACAAGATTATATCTGGGGTCAACGACGGGGCGTACGGGTCTGCGCGTTGAGGCATAGGCGAGCAGATGTTGGATATGAGCGCGCACACCGATTTGCGAGGTGGCGAAGTAGGCCCCCTTGATCTCCGTGCTCGTCGTGCCGAGCCCGCAGTAGTTGTTCTGATCGGGCGTTACCGTTCCGCCGTAGCGAAAGAAGCCGGTTTCCTTGAGCGCCTGTGCAAATGCCACGTCGGGACGGATGCCCTCGCGCGCACCCTCCTCATAGTAGTAGGCGACGAGTTCACGCGGTGAAACGGAGATCGCCGGATGCGGGTTCACACTGAGCAGATAGCTCACGCATTGTTCCTGACTCGCAAGGGGGGTGCCGATGATGGCCGTGTCATACTCAGAGAGCGTCTTTGGAACGCTGAAGGGAGAATGGTCCTCCCGCACAGGTGCATTGATCTCGTTCGCATTTTTCATGAGTGCATCGATCCGCGCACGGAAATCATTGTTTTCAGGAGCGTTTGTCGTGCGCTCCGTACGAATCTTCGTCGCTTTATCCGGATCATGCACGCGGCGCGCCTCGCCGGATGCCGACGTCAGAATAAAGACAGCCAGAGCTGCGGCAAGAGCGCCGCGCAGAACAATAACCTTTTGCAAGAGATGAACCTCCCAGATTTGTGTTTATGTTGTCCATTTCAGCAGGGCAAGCACAGTGAGCAGCATTGCCAGTTCCCATGTGCCGCGTGCAATGCGGCAACGTTCGCCGCATACCGCCGTGAGAAGCATCCAGGTGAGAAGCGCAGCTGTGAGCCCTGTCTTGATATCGTATGCTGCGAGCAGAAAGGCCGCAATGACCGCACTCTCGCGCAATGTGAGCGGCTCATGCAGACTGCTTAGAACTGCAAGCGCGCGCAGGAGCAGCATCAGACCGAGAACAGCGAGCGCAACGGCAGGTGCCGCGGGGAACTCTGAGACTGCCTGCAGAAGCGGAGCGCAGGGCAGCAGCAGGAAGAGAAACAGAGAGAATATCCAGGCCGTCGGAGGAATACCGCAGAGATACGGCGCTCCTTCACGTGCGGGAAGAACAGCGGAGATGGGGGCAATGCTCAGCGGCAAGGATCCGATCAGCGCACTAAAACCACTGACGGCAAAGAGCCGTGAGAGTGTTCCCTGCTCTGTGCGGAGATCTTCTGCATCCGTACGCGCCGAGAGTACGACTGTGCTTTCGACTGCAAGTGTGAACAGGAGCGTCAGACCAAGAGCAGCGGCCGAAAGAAAATCACCTGCGTCCGGTGCTGTCAGGACAAATGCCGTGGTCAGTATATCCGGTTGGAGAAACGGCGCTGCAGGAATCTCCCAAAAACCCTCCGCCCATGTGAGGGCAGTGACAATTCCCATTCCGAGCGGCAGAGCAAAGCGCACGCGCATTGCATGCAGGAGAAGAACCAGCAGGACGCCGATCAGTGTGTAGTAAGTCAGCGGGTCGGAGAGTGAGCCTCCCATGGTCAGTGCCCACGGGGAAGGCAGCAGGATACGTGCGTAGAGGGCTGCTGTTATCAGCATCGTAAGTCCCAGACCAAAGATGAGACCCGTCCGTATGATCGGAGGAAGCGACGCCTGGAGTGCAGCTGCGTATTTTGTGCGTGTGAGCAGAGCGCCTGAGAAGGAGATGACCGCGGCGACGCCGAGCAGTTCCTGCCACGCAATGCCGCGTGCGATGATCTCCTCATAGACCAACCATGCCGCAATGGACGGAGAGGGGAGCGCAATCAGCGTCCTTCCGCTGCGCGAAGCCATGAGCGTTCCAATGACACAGGCAACAATGCCGCATGGATACGCCGCTGTGAACGGCATGCCTGTGCGCGCGAGGAGCGACGCAGTCAGAACGAGAGCGAGGGCGGCGACGAAGACCAATATAAAAGCATCGCAGAGTGGCGCATACAGAACTCTCTTCTCACTGTTCATGCCTGTCCTCCCGCGATATCTCAAAACATTTTTATTCTATCACAAAATAAGTGATTTAGAAAGAGCCCCTTTAATTTCAAGGGCTTAGAAGATAACGAAGAACATTTGTCTACAACTTGTCTGCAAAATTACTTGCCTACAATATCCCCAAAGATGCGAGCAGTCTCCTGCATCATATCCTCTGTGTCGTGTGCATACAGGTTTTGCGTGATGTTCGCGTTGGCATGTCCAAGGCGAGCTGCAACATCGACCGGCTTTGCCCCAGCCTCGATCAGTTTTGTCGCATGGGTGTGCCTGAAGCTGTGGGGATTAAGTCCGGCTTTACGCAAAACAAGTGTGACGGACGTGTGATGGAGCGGGACGCCATTCGGGCGTATGCAGACGAGCGAGCGGCGCAGGAGATAATCCGGCGCAGGAATCTTCTTTGGGAGAAAAACCAGAGCTCGTTCATCGCGCGAATCTTCGTGGGCCAGTTGATATGCTTGACCAAAACGCATCTGATGCTCTGCTTGCTCAGCGCGAAGCGCACGGAGGTAGGCAATAAAAGATGCATCTGCATAAAACACACGTGCACTGCTCTCCGTTTTTGGGGTGTCAAAATATCCTGCCTCGAACCGTTGCCGTGAGACACATATCTTGCCCGTATTCAGGTCAATATCCTCCCACGTCAGACCAAGTGTTTCACTGATGCGCATTCCGCTGTGATACATAATTTTAATGGCGGGGTAGGAAGTAGAGCCTCTGGGGATAGCGGCGAACTGCTCCGGCGTTACAATTACACGTTTTACTACTTTGCGCGGTGCACACCGGGGGATAGGGATATTTGTCGCCGGATTGACAGCAATGAGCTCTGCCGGATAAACAGCATACCTCAGTGCTGCAGACAGCACTGACTTCGCCTGTGTGATAGTTCCGGCAGCAAACCCTTTACTTGCAAGTTCCTGCACCCACGCAGCAACATCGCGTGGACGAAGCTCTTGTAAATAGATACCTCCTAAACGGACAAGAATGCGGTCTTTTATCGCACGGGAATAGTTTTGATGTGTCGTCCGCTTCACATTCGGCCGCACAACATTATCGAGCCACGATGCGAGATAGTCCCGCAGCTCGATCTTCTCGGACGTGATGCCAATGTTGCCGCTCTTCCAGTCAGTATAGGCTTTTACACCTGCTTCATATGCTTCATCTTCGGTGGCATAGCCTCCCTTCTCTTTCATCCGGCGTGGACTTTTAGACGTGTCAAAACTGTACGAGTACGTCTTTCCGCGCTTTCTGATTCTGATCTTGGACATAATAAAACCTCCTTGAAATAGGAGGCGAATCATGGTAGAATTTGTTTGCAACTTGGCATGATTCGCTTCATGTCTGCCGCTCTCTCTGTTGACGCAGAGGGGGCGGTTTTTGTTGACGAATATGATAAAATAAAATTGGGTAGAGATGAACGGATAAGGAGAATGAATGATGGCCATCTCAAGAAAAGCTCGTATAGCATACAACGGACCCGCAATCGAAAACGGCGAAATGGATGTGCGTGACCTTGCTCCGGCACTCATCGCTTTTGCCGACCTCGTGGAGAGTGTGAATAATGTCCTCAAAGGGGAACAGAAAATCAAGGTCATGCTCAATCAGGATAGCTTGCAGCGCGGGTCTTTTGATATTACCTTTATTTTGAATACGGGTATTCTCGACCAAGTTTCTCTATTTGTATCGTCTGCAAAAACAAATGGATTAGACGATCTCATGACTGTATTGGGGTGGGGAAAGACTGCTGCTGAGACTGGTGGCGCGATTTACTGTGTGTTTTCGGTATTAAAACACATAGGTGATCGAAAAGTCAAAGACGTAGAGTGTAAAGATAAAAAGAGAGCGGAAATTGTGTTAGATGATGGTGAACGCATTCAAACCACAAAAAACACGGCAAATGTTATTATCAACGTGAATTGCCGTCTTAATATTGAGAAGGTCGTTCAACCGCTGATCCAGAGTGGCATTGATACGTTTGAATTGCGCGATCCTGATAAGAGAGAAGACAGGAAGCCGATAGAGACCATAGCAAAAAAGGAAGTGAAGTATTTTAAGGCTCCTTCGGAAAAACCTTTTGAAGATAGGGAAGAAGAAAAATCTGATGAATTTGAGATGACTGTTACTCTCGTCACGATCAGTTTCAACGATGGAAAATGGAAAGTCTCGCTTGGAGGAGAAAATTCTATCTGGGTATCTATGGAGGATGAGGAGTTTAACGAACAGGTTAAATCGTGCAAAATTGCCTTTGCAAGAGGGGATATGCTTCGTATTAGATATTATATGAAGCAAGGGGTTCAAGGAGGGAAACTACATAGTGAATATATCGTTACAAAAGTGCTTGAAGTGAAACATGCAGCTGAGCAAGTAATGCTTGCATTTGAACAAAAATAGAGAAATCCCTTACCGTTCATCGTGCCCTACACGGTGGGCGGTTTTTATGTGGGAAAAATCCGCGATTTTTTCCCACTTGGATGTTCAACTGGGAAAAAAGAGCCGATTTTTCCTAGTTGGTTGAGGCTCTGAACTATGGTATACTGGATGTGTTGCCTCCTCCATACCGGCACGGGAAGGAGGTGTGTCAAGTATGCTAATCTCGTTTTTGCTCTCCGTCCTGGCGGGGATAGTCTGCCACTATCTCTGCAAATGGATTGACGGATGAGAAAAAGGCAACAAGCCTAGGCGTTAAGCCCTGCCTGCACAATGGGAACAGAAAAGCCCCCAAGCTGGAACCTTGGGGGCTTTTCGTGTGTCGTAATGCTAACCTCGTTTGCCAAGCACATTATAGCACAAGTCCCCAATGAGATGCAAGTAATACGTTACCGCCTACGATGGCGGCTTTTTATGCCCACTTTATCACCCCATAAACGTATTGATCTATTTTTGAACCTCATTGAACTCGTCGCTGTTGTTAAATGTAGGATTATACGTATACCACGCAGTCTCAGGATTAACCGAATCTCTGAGTAGTTTGTTGTGTAGAGCCTCTACTTCTTCTGGTTTCATGTGCCCCTTTGTTTCTTCCTTCGTGATAGGGCGGGGCTCTTGCACTTCGTTAAACTCGTCGTTGTTATTCCAACCGGGGCCGTGCTCCTTTACCCCTATATCTCCGTTTTTTATGTCCTGCCTAAATTGGTTCGTGAGTGCTTCTTGCTTTTCCTCACGGGACATAGATGGATCTGTAATTGGTTTTGGACGAGAATTTGTTACAGTACGGTTATCGACCGGTGGCTTGGGTTGTTCCTTTGTTGCATAGAATCCAATGAAGGATAGTATGCAAATCAGAGAAATGATGCAGATTCGTTTGAGATAGGGGCGGCTTTGGATGAATCTAATCAACTGCTTTAGATATGGTTTGACTACATGAAATACAGATTTAAGTATGAGGAATGTAACAATAAGAAGCGAGCATATAGCGACGACAAGAAACATCTGACTCATGGTAAATAACTCCCTAATTGAACCCTGCACACTTTAATTTAATCAATAAAACTAAGGATGCCACCCCTCAGCGAGAAACCGACTTACATAATATTCGTCCAAATCGTAACGATAGGACATAAGACGCTCGGCAAATTCGTTTGCCTCATCTTCTATCCGGCTACTGGAAAAAGAAACGATATGCATGGAGAATGCAGCATACCCCGGGTGGCAAACGACATGACCAAGCTCATGACAGAGCACCGCCGCCTGTTGCCATTCTGAGAGATTTTTGTTAATCATGATCAGCCTGCGACGCAAGATTCTTTTCCAGAATCCATTGACAGTCCTAGGAAGATCAGCGAAAAGCACGACGCAGTTTAGTCCTTTGGCTAGTTGATACGGGTCTGTCGTGTCGTGTTTCTCTACCAAGTTACGCACCCGTAAAGGGATGTTAAGAGACAACAAACACACCTCCCTACATTTCTCTCGTTCCCTTACTTCTTGCGTTTGTTCATCTCTTTTATATCCCAGAAGGCGAGCTCCAAAGCTTTCTTGACTTTCTCTTTGTCCTCTGCGTTCAGAACTACACCATTATATGTAAGTTCGTCGTCCTCCAGTACTTTTTCGAGCTGGAGGCGTGTGCGGGTATCTATTTTTTGTCCGGTGGGGGAGACGGTAGGGATATCGTCTGATATGGGCGCGGGGGATTGCTCCAATAATTCACTGCGCTTTATCTTGAAAAAAGAGCATAACTTATCCACCTTATCCATGCGCGGAACTTTGTAGCCCTTTACCCAATTATTTACCGTAGTATTGCTTACTTCCATATAGGTCGCTAATTCTGCTTGCGTGATGCCGCGTTCTCGTAACAAACGATTCAAGTTATCAGTAAACGTCTTTTTCATTGTATTTTCGTTGGGCATATCTCTCACCTCGTTTATATGAATCATTATATAACTAAAAGTAAAATAGCACAATACAAAAATAAAAATAAATCAACTGAAAGTGCTGATATAAACTTTCAGTTGAATTATAATAAGGGCAAAAAAATGAAGGGAGGAACGGGGAGTAAAGATAGCTTGAAAGCCGCCCGTGTAAATGCCAATCTGACACAGGAAGAGGTTGCGAAGCTCTTGCGTAAAAACAAACAGACTATTGTCAACTGGGAGAACGGGAAAACGGTCATTGATGTGGGGAACTTCACAGCATTGTGCCAGCTCTACAAGATTGACAAAGACTGTATTTTTTATCCATGGCATAAACTTTAAGTTTAACGACAACAGCGAGAGGAGGTGAGACTGTGGAATCCGAGAGAATCTATCGGCTTGAGAATGCGAGCATAACAAAAGCCCTGCGCGTTGCGTTCGTGCAGGGCGAGGGGACGAAGGAGAGTCCATGTCGGATGATGTGGCGTTTCTATTTGCCGGATGGTCGCTATATCGGTGAGATTCCGGCAGATGGTCAGGATGACACGAAGTCAGAAGCATCGTCAGCAACGTATTCGGCGACGATGAGATGACATAGCGCCAACATGAACTTCTTCATTTCGGGGACGTTGTAGTCGGGATATTTTTGAACGGTGTGGGTCTGGTCGTTGCCAATCCATGATATAGCCTTTGCCAAGTTTCGTATCTTTTCAAAAGGGATTCGAGCGATAGAGTGTCCGAGAGGTTCGTTCAACAGTTCTTCTTCGTTATCAGGAGTTTGTTGGATGAGGTATTGCTTTACCAGTATTTCAAGAGCTTTACGGTACGCCATGCCGCAGATTTTGTCCAAGCCGCCGATCTCGGCAACAGATGCTTGCTCGTAGATTTGATAAAAGTCCGGGTAGTGTTGCTTTATCTCAGGTGGGATGTTGGGCGGCGGAAATTTAAGATGCGGGCTGGAAATTCGCCGGGAAGATAGTTGATGCCAAGAATCCTCACTGACGACGTGAAGCGAAAAGAATAAGTGCTTGCATACTGGGCACGCGGCAATGAAGCCGACTTCGCTTCCCTCGACCGCTGATGTGCTTGTAAGCAATATGGGGGAAATCCCTCTATCGCACCACGGGCAAATATCAGGCAGGTCGAATCGACATTCACGATCACCGAATGTTAGTTTTTCTATCATGTTGAACAGGTCCTTTCGCTGTGATTATACCACGGCAGGGAGGAGGGCAACAACAGCGAGAGGAGGTGAGTCCTTTGTCAAAAGCAATTTGTGAGCGTCTACCATGTGAGTGTCGGACAGTTCATCTACACGCAACCACGCCGACGAAAACCGTTTATTTGGTAGTAACGGTGCAGGAGGCACCGCCGGGGTGGAAGCATGTCGAGAGCACGCCACACGAGGTCGGTGACTATCTGAAAGGCGTTGGGGAGTATATTGATGAACTGTTAGATCGGAGACACCCATCGGATCAGGAAGTCCGCGAGCTGACCGGTAAGCCATGAGTGTTTTTGCATGAGGGCGCTGAATCTGCTGAAGTAGCCCTTTGAGATGGGGATCTCGTTCTCTTCGATAAGTTTTAGCTTTTGGCGCAGCACTTGGATTTCCTGATAGTCGGGTGAATCTTGAGCGACGTGAGTAGCGACTTCCTCATCAAATCGTCCAAAGTCAAAATGATTATTGATGGTTATGGTGTTTCCATTACCGACAGAACCGTTATTCGTTTCTATGTTGATGTTCTGGATTGTCTGGGCATTGGAGCTGTAGTTATTCATCCAGTCAAACCCACTGCCGGTGATTCTGAATGCTTCTGGGAAAGGGCGACCGATCGTATCTACCACCGTATCTACATAGCCGTTATCTCTTAAGTAGTTGATGGTTGTTCGTGCCTGTGTGTCGGATAGATAAAGTTGCTCGACTGCGGAGGATGTATTCACCAAGTAACCATCTGTATCTGATGATGCGATTTGAAGTAGTCGTTTCGCTGTGGTCTGAATGTCCATGTTGAGAATCCTTTCTGCAATCGGAAAAAGCCGTTGTGAAGTGGTAAACTAAAACTGGACACAGAGGGGGTAGAAAATGGACACTGTTTGC